>Ga0307405_10000725_pt1 | contig 12841 bp, 8 predicted proteins | sample 322Cmetagenome_2_FD_203311 | JGI IMG/M metagenome (GOLD analysis project Ga0307405, IMG submission 203311) | Maize rhizosphere microbial communities from greenhouse at UC Davis, California, United States - 322HYB-C-1 | ecosystem: Host-associated > Plants > Roots > Rhizosphere > Soil | place...
TTGAACTGGTTGAAGATTTCGCGCTCGGTGCCGCCTTCGCTGGTGGAGGTGGTGATGTTATCGCCACGCACATAGGCCACGTTATAGGTCAGGCCCGGGACGCCGAAGGTGGTGAAGTCCAGGCCGTAGCCCAGCTGCCAGCTGCGTTCGTCTTCGGCGTTGAAGTCCGACCAGTAGGAGTTGGCCAGATAGATGGTATTGCCGCCATCACCCACACGGTTCTGGTCACGCTGATAGCCGCCATAGGCGTAGCCGAGGTTGCTGTCGCCGGTACTGCGCTGGTGGGCAAGGGTGAAGCTGTGCGGACCGGTGGCAAAGGTCGCCGCCAGGCTCCAGATCTTGTTGTCGTCGCCGGTGACGTTGTTTTCCCGCACGTAACTGTTATCCAGCTTGGTGCGATAGCCGTTGAAGTCCAGGGTCAGGGATTGCTCCTTGGCCAGCGGGAACACGTAGTTGACGTTCACGTACTGCTTCTTCAGCACGTCCTCGACGTCAGAGGCGTAGAGCGCAGCCTTGAACTGTTCGGTGAACTGATAGCTGCCGCCCAGGACGTTGATCGACTTCAAGCCACCGCTGTCACGGCCTTCGGCGCTTTTACGCGACTCGGCGGTAAAACGACCGGCGTTCAGTTCAAGGCCTTTGATCTCCTTGGAGGTGATCAGCGTGCCGGTGTAGCTTTCCGGCAGCAGGCGCCCGTTGTCATAACTCAATACGGGCAGGGCCGGCATCTGGTCGCCGTAGGCCAGCACGGTGTTGGAAACGCGGAACTTCACCGCGGCACCAAACTTGGCCAGGTCATCGGCCGCGTTGCCGCTGTCGCCTTTCTTGAAGAAATCGATGCCTTGCGCACCCGTGCGTCCTTTACCGCCGTCCAGACGCAGCGCGTACAAGCCGAATGCATCCACTCCCACGCCCACCGTGCCTTGGGTGAAGCCGGACGAGAACGTACCGATGGCCGCCTGGCCCCATTCGGCCTTGTCCTCGTTACCGTCCTTGTAGTCACGGCTGATGTAGGCGTTGCGCAACAGCACCTTCAAGCTGCTGTCTTCAACGAAGCCCTTGGACTCGGCCTGGTCGTTGGCCATGGCTTGTGTGGTGCTCAATATCCCCAGTGCGATCAAACTAATGCGCTTGTTCAACATGATTATTTTCCTTGTACGGGTTGATTCGCACTGCAACCGGCAACCGGAATGGCGCTTTTGCGCTCTTTATTCGGACTCTTGCTCCTGGAAATAATGAAAAGGCCCGCCCACGGTTCATCGTGTCGGGCCTTTTTATTATTTAAGAGTCATGGCTGTTGGCCACAGGCGTGGGCGAATCCTAGTCGCGCCCTGAACCCTGTGTCAATTTCGTGAATCATCTTGGATTAGGCGAAAAACGTCTAAGAACTGATCCATTTACGAGCCAGCTCCCACAAGGAAATCCAACAGACATAAAAAAAGCGCCGTCCTTTCGGGCAGCGCCTTTATCAATCCGTTGAGTTCTATCCTTGCATCACGTCCCACAACGCTTCCAGCTCCGCCTCGCTGAACAGGCCAACGGGGTAGCGCTCCATGATCATCCGACGCGGATCAGGCTCTCTGATCTGACGCGTCCCATTGGACTTCAACCACTGCGCCACGGCTTGAAGCGACTCACCATTTACAGCCAAAGGATGGCATGCGCGCTCACTTATCATGTTCATTCCAGCGCCCTCCTGGTTGATGAGCGGCCAATCTATCCGAGGTTTATGACAAAACAACGCAGCTCCCCTCCCCGAAACTGCCCGGATGACGATACAAGAGCTATGCCAATGTCATCGCGTCGCCGGCCATCCAGGCGCAAAAAAGCCCGCGCCCCAATCAGGACGCGGGCTTGCCAGCATGGATCCAAAACCGCCGAGATAGAGCCGCTGCGATTGATGTCACCTGGCTGTTACGTCGCCACTCATTTTATGCGCGGTGCCGGTTGCTGTTGGGTAAGGCAATGGATATTCCCGCCTCCCAGTAACAGTTCCCTACCCGGCACCATTACCACCTCGTGCTCAGGAAACAGGCTTTGCAGCAGGTCCCGGGCCGGCCCGTCCAGCGGGTCATCGAAACTCGGCGCGATGATGCCGCCGTTGACGATCAGGAAGTTCACATAGGAACCGGCCAGGCGCACGCTCGGATTGCGCTCCTGGGAACCTTCAACCGCGTCCACACCGGCACATTCTTGCTCGGTGGCGTACAACGGCCCGGGAATCGGCATTTTATGCACTGTGAACGGGCGGCCCTTGGCGTCAGTGCTGTTTTGCAGGACATTCATTGCCGCGTGGCAGCGAGCGTAGTTCGGGTCTTGCGGGTCGTCGGTCCAGGCGAGCAATACTTCACCCGGGCGCACGTAGCAGCAGAAGTTATCCACATGGCCGTCGGTTTCATCATTGAACAGACCGTCCGGTAGCCAGATGACTTTATCCACAGCCAATTGGGCGCTGAGCACCGCCTCGATCTCTTCGCGGCTCATGTGCGGGTTGCGATTGCGGTTGAGCAGGCATTCCTCGGTGGTGATCACGGTGCCTTCACCGTCGACATGGATCGAGCCGCCTTCCAACACAAAACCTTCGGTGCGATAACGCGGGCTGCGCTCGATCTCGAGAATCTTGCCGGCCACTTGCGAATCGCGGTTCCACGGCGAATACAAGCCACCGTCGAACCCACCCCAGGCGTTGAAATCCCAATCGACGCCGCGTACTTCGCCGTTATCGTTGATGACAAACGTCGGGCCGGTGTCCCGGACCCACGCGTCGTCGCTGGACATTTCCACCAGGCGGATATTCGGTACATCGAGGCGCGCCCGGGCGTTTTCATATTGCGCGGCGGACACCGCCACGGTCACCGGTTCGAAGCGGGCGATGGCCTTGGCGACCGCTACATGGGCGGCCTGCGCCGGCTTGCCGCCCAGGCGCCAATTATCCGGGCGCTCGGGCCAGATCATCCAGACCTGGGTCTGGGTTGCCCACTCGGCAGGCATGTGGAAACCATCCGCGCGCGGAGTGCTGTGCAAAGTTGTCATCAATCAGGACTCCAGTGAGCCGTCGAGGGTTTTGATCGCGCCGTACAGGTTCGGCCGCCGATCACGAAAAGTGCCCCAGGCACTGCGAATGTGTTCCAGCTCGTCGAGGTCGAAGCTGTGCACCCGCACACCTTCTTCGGTTTCGTTCAGTTCCTGGACTTTCTCGCCATACTGATTGGCGATGAACGACGAGCCGTAAAACGTAATGTCGTAGCCATCCTGCTCTTCGTTGCCGATGCGATTGCTGGCCACCAGCGGCATCAGGTTGGCACCCGCATGGCCTTGCTGCACGCGTTGCCAGTGATCACGCGACGAGATGGTCTTGTCGTGCGGCTCGCTGCCGATGGCGGTCGGGTACAACAGGATTTCCGCGCCTTGCAGCGCCATGCTGCGGGCGCATTCCGGGAACCACTGATCCCAGCAGATGCCTACGCCGATCTTTGCGTAGCGCGTATTCCAAACCTTGAAACCGGTGTCGCCAGGGTTGAAGTAGTACTTCTCATGGTAGCCAGGGCCGTCCGGGATATGGCTCTTGCGGTACACGCCCAGGTTCCGCCCATCGGCATCGATGATCGCAATACTGTTGAAGCGCGCGCGGCCGGCCAGTTCAAAAAAACTGATGGGTAACACAACCTGCAGCTCTTCGGCGATTTTCTGGAAATGCTTGATGGCAACGTTGTCGTCAACCGAGGTCGCCAACTGCATGTAGTCCGGGTTCGGCTTCTGGCAGAAGTACGGCGCCTCGAACAATTCCTGGATAAGGATAATCTGCGCGCCTTGGGCAGCAGCCTGGCGAACCAGCTTCTCGGCGGTCTCGATATTGGCTTCGAGATCCCAGGAACAGGCCATTTGAGTAGCGGCTACGGTGACGATACGACTCATGATTCATCTCCTGGGCGATGGACAGAGACGCCTTTATAGCCGATAAAAATCGGCTTTTAAAGTGGAGAAAATCAACAAGCTGCTAATTTACGCTTAGAATGCCGACAAAAATCGACTTCAAGAACACCGAAAAACCTGTGGGAGCGAGCCTGCTCGCTCCCACAGGGAATACCGTCAGCGCGGAAAAGGGCTACAGCCCCTCCTCCAACACCTTCGCCAGCATATCGACGAAGAAATCCACGCTTTGCCGCGAAGTGACCATTGGTGGCTTGATTTTGAGGATGTTCAGGTAGTCACCGGTCGGTTGCATGAAGATGCCCAACTCGCGCAAGCGATTGCACAGCGCCGTGGTTTCCTCGGTGGCCGGCTCCAGGGTGTCGCGGTTGCGGATCAGCTCCACGCCCAGGTAAAAGCCCGAACCATGCACCGCTCCGACCAAGGGATACTGGTCGATCAACGCTTCCAGCCGGGCTTTGAAATGGCCACCGACCACCCGGGCGTTCTCCCAGAGGTTTTCCTCCTCCATGACATCCAGCACGGCCATGCCGATCCGGCAACTGACCGGGCTGCCGCCTGCGGAGGAGAAGAAATACCCTTCGGCTTCCAGCGCCTCGGCGATCTCCCGACGGGTGATGACGGCTCCCAACGGCTGGCCGTTGCCCATGCCCTTGGCCATGGTGATGATGTCCGGCACCACCCCTTGCTCCTCGAAGCCCCAGAAGAACTCGCCCATGCGCCCGTAGCCAACCTGCACTTCGTCGGCGATGCAAACGCCGCCACGCTCGCGCACCATGGCATATACCTGTTTCAGGTAGCCCGGCGGCAGGGCGATGCCGCCGGCATTGCCATACACCGGCTCGCAAATGAAGCCGGCGAGCTGGCGTTTCTGCTCGGCGATCTTTGCCAGGTTGTGCTCGACGCTGCGCACGTAGTCTGGCGCACTGTCGACCCCGCGGAACTCACCGCGATAAGTGTTCGGCGCTGTCACCGGGTGCACCCAGTCCGGACGACTGCTGAGGGCCTGGGGGTTGTCGGCGATGGACGTCGAGACCGCGTCCGCCGCCACCGACCAACCGTGATAGGCCTCCAGCACGCTGAGCATGTCGCGTCCGCCGCTATAAGCCCAGGCCAGGCGGATCGCCAGGTCGTTGGCCTCGGTGCCGCTGTTGACCAGGAACACCCGGTCCATGTTCGACGGCGCCAGCGCCAGCAGGCGCTCGGAAAACTCGGCGATCGCCGCATAGTGGAAGCGCGAGTTGGTATTGAGCAGCGACCACTGCCGGGCAGCCACCGCCGCCATGCGCGGATGACCATGACCCAGCACCGCGACGTTATTGAGCATGTCGAGGTAGGAGCGGCCCTGCATGTCGATCAGGTGATTGCGCCAGCCGCGTTCGATGCGCGGCGGGTCGACATAGTAGTGCTTCTGCGAGCGGGCAAAACTCGCATCGCGACGGGCCAGCAGCGCCTCGGCATCGATTTCCGGCTCGGCATCGCAAGCCAGCCCCAGCAAGGCCGCAGGCGACGGGCAGAGCGCCTGCCACGCTTGCGCCCGCGACGGCGAGCAGAACAGCGGAGGATTCAAATGCGCGCCCCGGCACAGTTGGACCCGCAACGGCCCGGCCACCTCCCCGATTATCTGCCCCTTGACCAGCGCGGCCCCTGGCAGCAGCGACGATGCCACGCCCCACAGGCGCACGCTCAACTGCGGGCCGTCGAGCCGCAGCAGGCCGTCGGCATCCTTGTGCACCATGCCGGCGAAGGGCGACTCCAGTGGTGTGCCTTGCGGCACATGCAATTCGACGTGCAACGGATAAGTATCGGGCTCGACGGCGCTGTCCGGCCGGGTGCGGGACAAGCGGTACTGGCCGTAACGGCTGGCCGCCAAACCGTGCACAGCGGCGGCTTCGCTCAACAGACGCTGGTCGATCCCCGCCTGCTCCCAGTTGCCGGCCTCGAAATGCGGGCTGAGCACGCCCAGGTCAATCAGGGCGAAATCACGCCCGACCAGCGTCGGCAGCAGCGGCGCAAAGCCCTCGTTGGCGATGGACGGCGGGCGATGGCCGGCGGCGCTGAGTATCGCCGCCTCCATCAACTCAAGCGGGACGGAATGGGCGACGTTGAAGATTTCCCATTCATGTTCGAGATTGGCGCGGGAATATTGATTATCCGGATCGATAGCCACTTGTTGTTCGCCGCTGAGTACCAGCACGGCGGCGCGGGTCACGATCAACGGCCAGAGCGCCAGGAGTTCTTCGCGCTGCAACGGATTGGCCGAGTGATAGGCCTGGATCGCGGGCAGGATGAAAAACGGATCGCCGTCGGCATGATGCAGCAGGGCCGCACACGTCACCGAGAGGTCGGTGATGCGCCAGGTGCGGACCAAGTCGCCAAAATCAATCACACCCTGCATTTGCCACTGGCGCTGGGTGTCGCGCTGCCAGACCACGTTGTCATCCGTGATGTCCATGTGGATCGCCTGTACCGGCAGGCTGGCCTTGAGTGGCAACAAGCGCCGTTCGGCCTGTTGCGCGACTTCGGCGATCAACTGGCGTCGGCGATCGTCCTGGATGACGGGAAGCAGGTGGTCGATCAAGGCCGGCGCATGGCGCGCATCCCATTGCAGGGTGCGCTCCAGGCCCGGATGGTCGAAGGCGGCAAGGGCAAGGTTCATCTGCGCGCACAGCCGTCCCAGCCCGGTCACCAGGTCTGGGGTAAGGTGCTTGAGTTGAGTCAGGGATTGGCCGTCAATGTACTCCAGCAGGCGTACATGGACCGTCTGCCCGGCGACTTCGAGCGTCAGCAGATCCTGGCCGTTACTGGCGGCAATAACCGCTGGCACCTTCACCGCGCCGTGCCCGGCAAGCGCCTTCAGGGCGGCATGCTGGGCCTGGAGTTCCTCGATGGCGTAGTCGCCGTGGCAAATCTTCAGCACAAACCGGCCGCGTTCGCTATCGACGCGGTAGTTCAGATCCTGGTGGCTGCCGAGGGGTCGCAGGTCGCCGCTGAGTCCGTAATTCGAGCGCAGCAGCACCAACGCCTGTTCGGCGCTGATCTGTGGGCTTGGCAAACTGGCACGGTGAACCAACGTAGCGAGCGGCATACAACGACCCCTGAGTGGTTTTGTTTTGGATGCTTATCTCGCCACTGAGCCAGGGGATTAGCAACCCCTCTTTTCAGCCAGGGCTCGCGCCGCCCTGCCCTTTGGGCAAGAATGGTCTTTTTGAACCCTGGCTTACCGGAGACACACCATGAATGTCATCGCCACCGATCTCCCCGGTGTCCTGATCATCGAACCCAAGGTATTTGGTGACGAGCGCGGTTTTTTTTATGAAAGTTTCAATGCCAAGGCTTTCAAGGACGCGACGGGCATCGACACGGAGTTCGTTCAGGACAATCATTCCCGCTCGCAGAAAGGCGTGTTGCGAGGCCTGCATTACCAACTGCAAAACACCCAGGGCAAGCTCGTCCGCGTGACCGCTGGCGAAGTGCTCGACGTGGCAGTCGATATTCGTCGCAGCTCAGCGCATTTCGGCAAATGGGTCGCGGTGCGCCTCAGCGCCGATAATCACCGCCAACTCTGGGTACCGCCAGGATTCGCCCATGGCTTTGTGGTCTTGAGCGAGTTTGCCGAGTTTCTCTACAAGACAACCCACTACTACGACCCGACGTCGGAACGCAGCCTGTTGTGGAATGACCCCACCTTGAACATCGATTGGCAACTGGGCGACATCCAGCCACAACTGTCTGCCAAGGATCTGGCCGCTGCAACGCTCGAGCATGCCGAGGTCTTCGCCTGATCGAAGACGTTCGCCCGTGTCCTAGGCATAATGCGTCTGTTACCACAGGCGCCCGATGCTCATGAATTCCACCCTCCCCCGCAGACCCCGTTGGCGCAGCCTGGCGTTGCTCGCATTGTGCCTGGCGCCATTGTTGTGGCCACTGGAGCATCTGGCCGAGCGGTATTACCGCAGTGAGCTGGCCGGCCAGAACCGCCAGACACTCGATCTCTACGTCGCCAACCTGCTGGGCACCCTGCATCGCTATGAAGTGCTGCCGCAGATACTCGGCGAACTGCCGGCCCTGCGCGCAGCCCTGTCGGCACCGGACGATGGCGTGACCCAGGGCAATGCCAACCGGCTGCTGAAAAATATCAGCGCCCAGACGGGGGCCGAAGTCATGTACCTGATGGATGCCACGGGCAAGACCCTGGCCGCCTCGAACTGGGACAAGCACGACAGCTTCGTCGGTCGCAATTTTGCCTTTCGCCCTTACTACATCGAGGCCATGGCCGGGCGCCTGGGACGTTTTTTCGGCCTGGGCACCACATCGGGCAAGCGCGGTTATTTTTTCGCCGCCGCCGTACGCGATCGCGAAAAAGTCATTGGCGTATTGGTGGTCAAGGTTGACCTGGACCACACCGAAAGCCTGTGGGGCAAGACCCCCGAACAGCTCCTGGTGACCGACCACAACGGCGTAGTCATTCTCACCTCGCGCCAGGAATGGCGCTTCCGCTCGACGCGGCCCTTGGGCGAAGCGGAGAGCAAGGCGATCAGCGCGATACAACCCTACCCAACCCGCGATCCCAAGCCGCTCAACCTGGACCCCAGCGCCTGGCTGACCCAGACCCAGGCCATCGAAGAGACAGGCTGGAACGTCAGCATCCTGGCGCCACGCACGCTGATTGACCGCCCGGTACGCACGGTGGTCGTCATCGGCGGCGCGGCGTTGCTGGTCTTGATGTTGTTGCTCGGGCTGATGATGCAACGCAGGCGCCATTACCTGGAACGGATCGCCTTCGAGGCCAAGGCTCGTCACGAACTGGAGGGTCGGGTCGCGGAACGCACCAGCGACCTGGAAGGCCTTAACCGTCGGCTCAAGCAAGAGGTGCTGGAGCGCGAGCACGCCCAACAGGAATTGGTCCGTGCCCAGGATGACCTGGTGCAAGCCGGCAAGTTGTCCGCGCTCGGCACCATGTCGGCCAGCATCAGCCACGAACTCAACCAGCCGTTGGCAGCGATTAGAAGCTATGCCGAAAACGCCGAAATACTGCTCGATCACCAGCGCACGGATGACGCCCGTGGCAACCTCAAGCTGATCAACGAACTGACCGGACGCATGGCATCGATCATCGCTCATCTGCGCGCCTTCGCCCGCCGCGACCGCCACGCCCCGGAAAGCGTCGCGCTGCAACCGGCGCTGGACGATGCCCTGGCCTTGCTCGCCAAACGTCGGCGCAGCATGGAAGTGGAGCTGATTCGTGACCTGCCGGCCGCCACCCTGTGGGTCGAAGCCGGCGAAACGCGCCTGCGCCAAGTGCTGGGCAACCTGCTGGCCAATGCGCTGGATGCCCTGACTGAAAAAGGTCCGCCGCGTAGACTCTGGCTCAGTGCCCAGGCGACCGAAACCGGCGTCAACCTGTACATTCGCGATAACGGCCCGGGGTTTTGCATGGAAGCCCTTGGTCGCGCCGGCGAGCCGTTCTACACCACCAAGACCCGCACTCAAGGCCTTGGCCTGGGGCTGGCAATCTGCGACACCCTGATGCGCGCCTTCGGCGGCGAATTGTTATTCGCCAACCACAAGGAAGGCGGCGCCCTGATTACCCTGAAATTGCGCGCGGGCGCGCCTGGGGTGAGCCTGCAACCGTCCGAGGACCGTAGTGTATGACCATCGACAACCAGATTGAGGTGGTGTTGATCGACGACGACCCCCATCTGCGCCAGGCCCTCAGCCAGACCCTCGACCTGGCCGGACTGAAAATACTGCCGCTGGGCGAGGCCAACGGTCTGGCCGGGCAGTTGCCTCGCGACTGGCCGGGCGTCGTGGTCAGCGATATCCGCATGCCCGGCATGGACGGCCTGGAACTGCTGGGCCAACTGCACGCCCAGGACCCGGAGCTGCCGGTGCTGCTGATCACCGGTCACGGCGACGTGCCGCTGGCCGTACAGGCCATGCGCGCCGGAGCCTATGACTTTCTCGAAAAACCCTTCGCCAGCGACCATCTGCTCGACAGCGTACGCCGGGCCTTGGCCTTGCGCCGCCTGGTCCTGGACAACCGCAGCCTGCGCCTGGCCCTCAGTGACCGCCATGAACTCAGCGCCCGATTGGTCGGGCAATCATCACCCATGCTGCGCCTGCGCGAGCAGATCGGGGCCTTGGCAGCGACCCGCGCCGATGTGCTGATCCTGGGTGAAACCGGCGCTGGCAAGGAAGTGGTCGCCCGCGCGCTGCACGACTTGTCGAGCCGGCGCAACGGGCCGTTCGTGGCCATCAACGCCGGCGCGTTGGCGGAGTCCGTGGTGGAAAGCGAACTGTTCGGCCACGAACCCGGCGCCTTCACTGGCGCGCAGAAACGCCGTATCGGCAAATTTGAATTCGCCAATGGCGGCACGTTGTTTCTCGATGAAATCGAAAGCATGAGCCTGGACGTACAGGTCAAGTTGCTTCGCCTGCTGCAAGAGCGCGTTGTGGAACGATTGGGTGGCAATCAACAGATCCCGCTGGACATCCGCATCATTGCCGCGACCAAGGAAGACCTGCGCCTGGCCGCCGATCAAGGGCGTTTTCGCGCCGACCTCTATTACCGCCTGAACGTCGCGCCGCTGCGCATACCGCCGTTGCGCGAACGAGGTGAGGATGTGCTGGTGCTGTTCCAGCATTTCGCCGATGAGGCCAGCGCCCGCCATGGCCTGCCGCGCCACGAATTGCTTCCGGCCCACCGGGCGCTGTTGTTGCGCCATGGCTGGCCGGGCAACGTGCGCGAGTTGCAGAACGCCGCCGAGCGTTTCGCCCTGGGCCTGGAACTGGCCCTGGATAACAACACACCGGAGGGGCATCCTGGCGCCCCGGTGGAGGGGGTCAGCGGCGGTTTGAGCGAGCAGGTGGAGAACTTCGAAAAAACCCTGATCGCCGCAGAGCTGGCCCGCCCCCACAGTTCAGTGCGCAGCCTGGCCGAAGCCCTCGGTGTGCCGCGCAAGACGTTGCACGACAAACTGCGCAAGCATGGGCTGGCCTTCGGCGACCATAGCCAAGGCCAGGCCGATGACGCCGATTGAGCCTTGCCATCCTACTTTTGAAGAGGGCCCGCATGAACAGCGATAGCCGTTATCTGGAAACGATCCTGCACCGGGATATTCCGTTGACCCACGACATGGGCCTGCAAGTGCTCGACTGGCAAGCCCGACGGCTGCGTCTGTTCCTGCCGCTCGAGGCCAATGTGAATCACAAGAGCACCATGTTCGGCGGCAGTCTGTATTGCGGTGCTGTACTCGGCGGCTGGGGCTGGCTGCACCTGGCCTTGCGCGAGGAAGGAATCGAGGACGGGCACATCGTGATCCAGGAGGGACAGATCAGCTATCCGCTACCTGTGACCCGCGACGCAACCGTCGTGTGTGACGCGCCTGATGAAAAAACCTGGAAGCGTTTCCTGGCCACTTACCGGCGGTACGGACGGGCGCGGCTGGCATTACAAACGCAGGTGCTGAACGTGGACAGCGAGGACGTGGCGGTGCAATTCGAAGGGCAATACGTCTTGCATCGCTGAGCAGGTAGCCAGGTCCCCTTGCCACAATGGGTATCCGATCCTAGGTGCGAGCAAGCTCCAACAATTTCCCACGCCATGCAGCCTTCGCCGGCAAAGCCAGGAACGAAGCATTCAACAGCGACTCCCGCGGCGGATAGCAGAACGGTTCGCCGCTCAAGTCCAGTACTTCGCCACCCGCGCCTTCCAACACACCTTGGGCGGCGGCAGTGTCCCATTGAGACGTCGGCGCCAGCCGTGGATAGCAATCGGCAGCGCCTTCAGCCAAAAGGCAGAACTTCAGCGAGCTGCCGATGTTGGTCAGTTGCAGGGCGCCAAGGCTCTCGCTCAAGCCGGCCAACAGGCGCTCCTGCTCCGGGCTGGTGTGGCGCCGACTGGCGACCACGGTAAACGCCTCCCCAGGCGCCAATTCGTTACGCACCGCGATGGGCAAAGGCTCGGCGTCCCGGTCGCCGCGCCAGGCGCCCAGGCCCGTGCCGCCGACATAGAAGCGGCCATTGGTGGGCATCGAGACTACGCCGAATACGACCCGACCGTCTTCGATCAAGGCGATATTGACGGTGAACTCTTCACTGCCGGAGATGAATTCCTTGGTTCCATCCAGCGGGTCCACCAGCCACCAGCGCTTCCAGGTCGCCCGGACGCCTTGCGCGATATTCGCGTCTTCTTCGGAGAGGATCGGGATATCTGGCGCCAGGGCGGTCAGCCCAGCCATGATGACGTCGTGAGCGGCCATGTCGGCGGCGGTCACCGGTGATTCGTCAGCCTTGTGCACGACTTCCACGTTGGCGCGCCAGAACGGCAGAATTGCCGCCCCGGCCTTGAGCGCCAACTCGATCACCGGGGCCATCAGGGGATGGGAAAAATTCATGGCAGATAGGCTCCTCGTTGGGTCAGCAGGTCGCGAGCCAGGTACAACGCCGCCAGCGCTCGGCCCTCGGTGAATTGCGGATTCTGCGCAAGGGCCGAGAGTTCGCCCAGGTTGATCTTGTCCACCCTCATCGGCTCGGGCTCATCGCCCTCCAGCCGCTCTTCATATAAATCGGTCGCCAGTACCACTTGGATCTTTTGGCTCATGTAGCCAGGCGACAACGATAATTCGGTCAGGTGCTCCAGTTGTCGTGCGCCCAGACCGGCCTCCTCCTTGAGCTCCCGCTCGGCCGCCGCCAGCACATCTTCACCCGGCTCGATCAAGCCCTTGGGCAATGACCACTCGTAAGCCTCGGTGCCGCCGCAATACTCCTCAACCAGCACGGCATGGTCGGCATCAAGCATCGCCACGATCATCACCGCACCGTATCCAGGGCTCTTGGCTGCCAGACGCTCGTATGTGCGCTCCACGCCATTGGAAAAACGCAGTTTCATTTCCTCCACGCAAAACAG
>Ga0307405_10000726_pt1 | contig 12827 bp, 7 predicted proteins | sample 322Cmetagenome_2_FD_203311 | JGI IMG/M metagenome (GOLD analysis project Ga0307405, IMG submission 203311) | Maize rhizosphere microbial communities from greenhouse at UC Davis, California, United States - 322HYB-C-1 | ecosystem: Host-associated > Plants > Roots > Rhizosphere > Soil | place...
CCTCCGAGACGCAGGGCCGCGTGGTCGACGAATGCCTGCAGCTCTTCGGCGGCTACGGCTTCATGACCGAGTACATGGTCGCGCGCATGTACGCCGACGGGCGCGTGCAGCGCATCTACGGCGGTACCAACGAGATCATGAAAGAAGTGATCTCGCGCGCGCTGTGACGGCCATGAGTGAGGTGCTGCAGATCGAGCAGCGCGAGGGCGTCGCCTGGCTCACGCTGAACCGCCCCGAACGCCTGAACGCGCTCGACCCGGTGCTGGTGCGCGCGCTGCGCGCGTATTTCGAAGGGCTCAATGCGCGCAGCCCCGAGCGCGTGGTCGTGCTGCAGGGCGCGGGCCGCGCCTTCTGCGCCGGGCTCGACCTGAAGGAGCAGGCGGGTGGCGAAGACCTTGGCGTGGCCGACATGCTCGAACAGCAGAAGGGCATCCGCGACATCATGCTCGCCATGCGGCGCTGCCCGCAGCCCATCGTGTGCGTGGTGCAGGGCGCGGCCAGCGGCGGCGGATTTGCGCTCGCGCTGGCATCCGACGTGCGCCTGGCCACGCCCGACGCGCGCATGAACGCCGCCTTCATCCGCATCGGCCTGTCGGCCTGCGACGTGGGCGTGAGCTACTTTTTGCCCCGCATGGTCGGCAGTTCGGTCGCGGCCGAGTACATGCTCACCGGCCGCTTCATGGACGCGCATCGCGCGTACACGCTGGGCCTCGTGAGCCGCGTCGATGCATTGCCCGCGCTGCAGGCCGAGGCGCAGGCGCTGGCCGACGACATGCTGAACGCGACACCCGTGGCACTGCGCCTCACCAAGGAGGCGCTGGGCCTCGCGGTGGACGCCGGCAGCATGGAAGCGGTCGTCGCCATGGAAGACCGCAACCAGGTGCTGTGCACCCAGACCCGCGATTTCCGCGAAGGCATGACCGCCTTCCTCGAGAAGCGCGCGCCCGTCTACACGGGGCGCTGAGCTTCATTCCGAATTTCACCGGACAACACGCAAGGATTCGCATGACCCTCGACGACTTGATGTTCAAGCCCGGCCTGCTCGCCGGCCGCCGCTACCTCGTGACCGGTGGCGGCAGCGGCCTGGGCCGCGTGATGAGCGAGGCGCTGCTGCTGCTCGGCGCCGACGTGTACATCTGCGGGCGCCGTGCCCCCGTGCTCGAAGAAACCGCCGCCGAGCTCATGCACCTGCACGGCGGCCGCGTGATCCCCAAGACCTGCGACATCCGCCACGACACGCAGATCACCGGGATGCTCGACGAAATCTGGGCCGACGGCGGCGCGCTCGACGGCCTCGTCAACAACGCCGCAGGCAACTTCGTGAGCCGCACCGAAGACCTGTCGCCGCGCGCCTTCGACGCCATCTCGAGCATCGTCTTTCGCGGCAGTTTCTGCATGACGCTCGAATGCGGCAAGCGCTGGTTGGCGGAAGGCAAGGCCGCGTCGGTGCTGTCGATTCTTACCACCTGGGTGTGGAACGGCTCGCCCTTCACCGTGCCCTCGGCCATGTCGAAAGCCGGGCTGCATGCGATGACGCAATCGCTCGCGGTCGAGTGGGCCGGCCGCGGCATCCGCTTCAACGCCATCGCGCCGGGCCTGTTCCCCACCGAGGGCATGAGCGCGCGCCTGAACCCCGGCGGCGGCGAGCACAAGGCCGAGCGCAACCCGATGGAACGCAACGGCCGCATGCCCGAGCTGGCCAACCTCGCGGCCTACCTGCTCGGCCCGGGCTCGGAGTACGTCAACGGCCAGACCATCGCCATCGACGGCGCGCAGTTCCAGGCCACGGGCGGGAATTTCTCGCGCATGTCGACGTGGAAGGACGACGACTGGCAGCGTGCGAGAGAGAACATCGCGGGGCGGGATGCGCAGGACAGGCGGCAGCGGCTGGCGGCCTGAATCCCGTACGGCGCCCTGATCTCTTGGGGGTGCTGAACCTAGGGATAAATTATTACTTCTGGCTCGCAAAGTATTGGAGTAAGCCCCGACGGGATCACTGAGAACCGACCTCTCTTTTGAGAATTTAACGACTGTTTCCGCGCACAGCGGTGCGACGTCCTCACGGCGTTGCGTCTCGGCGGAAGCGGTCTTTTCATTCCATTCAAAACAGAGAGGGTTCGTTCCGTCATGACGAGATCACCGAAGTTCAAGCGCAGGGCCGTGGCCCATGCCACCGTGTGCGTGCTGGGTTCGATGCTGGCCTCTGCGGCCGGCGCGCAGGCGTATCCGGGTGACCCCGGCCTGATCGGCGATCCGGCCAGCTGGCGCACGAAGGAGTTCCTGGCCGACTGGGGGCTGGGCGCGATGAAGACCGAGTACGCCTATGCGGCGGGCTTCACCGGCAAGGGCGTGAAGCTCGGCGTCATCGACTCGGGCTTCGATGTGCGGCACACGCGGGAGCTTCCGTTGGGACGCTTCACGGCGCTGGTGACGGCGACGTCGAACGGCGCGTACAGCGAACTCGCGGCCGATGGTTCGGTGCTCAATGGCGATGCGAGCGTGTACGGCTTCCATGGCACCCACGTGGCGGGCACCGTGGGCGCCAGCCGGGACGGCGGTGACATCAAGAACAACATGCACGGCGTGGCGTTCAATGCTCAGTTGGTTGTGGGCAGCACCAATGCCGGCGACTCACTGAGTTCGGAGGCCAAGCTCAGTCCTGAGAGCTATGCCCATGCAACCACCGAGAACTTCCGCAACCTTTACAAAGGCATGCGCGACGCGGGGGTGCGTGCGATCAACAACAGCTGGGGCAATCCAACGGGTTCTTTCTCGACCGGAAAGTACAACACGCTGCAGGCGGTGATCGACGACTACAAGCAGTTTCTGATGCAGCCGTCCTGGCTCGATGCGGCCATTGACGCCACCAAAACCAAAGACGGCAAGGAAGGCGTCATTCAAGTCCTTGTTTCCGACAACCAAAGCTCGGCCAATCCGGCTGCGCGCGGAGCCACGCCGTACTTCCGGCCTGACGTCGAAGGGCATTGGCTCACGGTAACTGCCGTGGAGCAGGCGGGGAGCGGCTATCGCCAGATCCTCAACAAATGCGGCATCGCCAAGTATTGGTGCGTGGCGGCTCCGGGCGGCAAGATCTTGAGCACGGTGCTGGACGGCGAATACCAGGCCGTCACCGGTACGTCGATGGCGGCGCCGCATGCGACGGGCGCCCTGGGCATCGTCATGGAGCGTTACCCGTACATGACCAACGAGCAGGCCCTGCAGGTGCTGCTTACCACGGCCACGAAGCTCGACGGCACGCGTCAGATGGCGCCGGACGAGACGATCGGCTGGGGTCTCATCAACCTCGAGAACGCGATGAAGGGACCAGGGCAACTGCTCAAGCGCACGGCCATCGACATGCCCGCAGGCATGGCCGACACGTGGCGCAACGACATCTCGGAGACCGGGCTCATCCAGCGCAAGAAGGAGGACGCCGCGGAGATCGTGCGACTGAGTGGCGTGGCCAAGGAGCCGGTCTCCATGGCCAGCCTGCAGCCTGCGGTTGACGCGGCCCCGGCGCTGATCAAGGCATTGGTCGACGACATCCTCGGCGGGCGCGACTACACCGAATCCCTCGCCGCTGCCAAGTCCAATCTGGTGGCAAAGAGCACTGCGGCGACGTTCGAGTGGTACCTTGGGTTTGCCAGCCCGGGAACACCTTTCTGGGATCAGGTGGTGCTCCTCCTGAAACAACCCGTCGACTTCGCTGCCGTTGCCAAGAAGATGGTGGTGGAAAGAGTTCCCGATTGGGAGCGCCTGCAGTACCTGCAAAGCCGCACCGGCGCCGACTACATCGGCAGCCTCGTGAAGAAGGGCGAAGGCCGCCTGGTGCTCACCGGCACCAACACCTACTCCGGCGACACGCACATCCAGGCCGGTGAACTCGCACTGGGCGAGGGCGGCACCACAGGCTCCATCACCAGCCACGTGGCCATCGATGAAGGCGGCGTGCTCGCTATCGACCGCGGTGATGCCTACGACTTCGCCTACAACACGACTGGCGCAGGCAACTTGCGCACCACGGGCGGAACGAACGGCGTAGGTGTCACCACCTTGAGCGGCGCCAACAGCTACAGCGGCGCGACCTGGGTGCAGGGCGGCACGCTGCGCGCGGGCTCGGCCACGGGCTTGTCGAACGCCAGCGCGTTCACGGTGGCCGACAAGGCGAAGCTCGACATCAACGGCTTCGATGCCACCATCGGCTCTCTGGCCGGCGAGGGCGACGTCGCCGTGGGCATCGGCACGCTCACCACCGGCGGCAACGACCGCTCGACGCTGTTCACCGGCCGCTTCAGCGGCAGTGGTGGCCTCGTCAAGGCGGGCGCGGGCGACTTCTTCCTCACGGGCGATTCGGCAGCCTTCACCGGAAAGACCTCGGTGGCGAAGGGCATGCTGTCGGTCAACGGCACCCTGGGTGGCCAGATGGACGTGCTGTCGGGCGGGCGGCTGCAAGGCGTGGGCACGGTCGGCCACATGAACGTGACCGCGGGTGGCACGGTCGCACCGGGCAACTCCATCGGTACGCTGCACGTGGCCGGCAATGCGCGCTTCGCGCCGGGTTCGGCCTACGAGGCAGAGCTGGGTGCTGACACACAGGCCGACCTGCTCGACGTCAGCGGCAAGGCCACGCTCGAAGGCGGCACGGTGCGCGTGCTCGGCGACTACGCGCCCGGTACGCGCTACACGCTGCTCAATGCACAAGGCGGCGTGAGCGGCACCTTCACCGAACTCAGCGCCGCGAACAAGTACCTCTTCGTGACGCCTGCCCTCGGCTACACGCCAAACCAGGTCTACACGGAACTGGCTCGCAACAGCCTGCGCTTTGCCTCGGTCGCGCAGTCGGGCAACCAGCGTGCGTTGGGCAACAGCCTCGATGGGGCAGCCGCATGGAGCCCGGCGATGGCTGCCGCGCTGCAGCTGGAGAGCGCATCGGCCGCCCGCACGGCCTTCGACAGCCTGTCGGGCGAAGTGCACGCCTCCGCGAAGACAGCGCTTCTCGAAGACAGCCGCTTCGTGCGCGAAGCGGCCATCGAGCGCCTGCGGGCCTCGGCCGGCACGGCGGGTGCGTCCGCGACGCCCGTGAAGGTCGACGACGGAACGGGCCGCTCGCACAGCGTCGACCCCACGACGCGCGACACGGTCTTCTGGAGCCAGGCCCTGTACTCCACCGGACGTGCGCGTGGCGACGGCAACGCCGCGCGCCTCGATCGCTCGGTCGACGGCCTGCTGATGGGCAGCGACACGCGCGTGGGCGATGACTGGCGCCTCGGCGTCATCGGTGGCTACAGCCGCAGCAAGTTCGAGGTGGACGAGCGTTCATCGTCGGGCGATGCCACCAGCTATCACCTGGGCCTGTACGGCGGCACCACGCGCGGCCCGTGGGCCCTGCGCGCTGGCGCAGCCTATGCGCGGCACGACGTGGAAGCGCAGCGGCAGGCACGCGTGACGGGCCTGTCGGATGCGCTCAAGAGCAACTACGACGCCGCCACCACGCAGGTCTTCGGTGAGGTCGGCTACAGCCTGGCGGCGGGCGACGTCGCGATGGAACCCTTCGCGAACCTGGCGCACGTCACGCTGCACACCGACGCATTCTCGGAGCGCGGCACGTGGGCGGCGCTGCAGGCACGCAGCGGCAACGCGAACCTCGGCCTGTCGACGTTGGGCCTGCGCGCATCGACGGCGGTGCGTCTGGGCACCATCGACGCCACGCTCAAAGGCATGGTCGGCTGGCGCCGCGCCTTCGGCGACCTGACGCCCTTCACCAGCGTCGCGCTCCCGGGCGCCACGGGCTTCTCTGACATCGCAGGCGTGGCGGTGGCGAAGAACGCGGCGGTGCTGCAAATCGGCATGGACTTCGCGTTCTCGCCGCGTGCGACCTTCGGCATGTCGTACGGCGGGCAGTTCGGTGGCAAGGCGCGTGACCAGTCGGTGAAGGCGAATCTGAACGTGTCGTTCTGATCGGTAGGGGAAGGTTTGGGGCCCGCACGCCGTGATCCGGCTGGTGGGCCCTTTTTTCTTGACTGGCGGATCATGCGCGGTCGCAGCTGTGGTCTTTGCACGTCACCACGCGCGCTTGAATGCGTACGGAAATTCACACACATGCGCGTTGCTTGCCATAACTCGCGTGCTGCCCCGCTTTTGCTGACGCGCTGGTCACAAACACGGGCTCTTGCTACTTTCAGGTACTTCCGCGCACCGATAGAGACTCGAACAATCGACTGAATGCCACCTCGCACCACGCGAGGAAAAAGAGCTTCAGGGAGTCTCCAATGTCCGTTCACGGCGGCGCGCGCTTGCTCGCCGAAATCTTGTCGCCGTCTCGGCGCGCGCTGCGCATGCGCCTCGGGCGTGCCAACGCCGTCGGCGGCGAACTCATGCTTCAACGCATAGACATCCGGGAAGCGCTGAACGACGGCATTGCCGCTCGTCTGATCTGTCTTGGAACGCGGGCTGACTTGCCCTTGAAGTCCTTCATCGGCCAGCCCGTCGAAGTCCAGATCGTCACGGACACAGGGAGAATCCGGCGCATCTGCGCCGTGGTCACAGGCGCCAAGGTTGGCCAGTCCGATGGCAGCCTGACCGTGTACGAGTTGGAAGCACGCGACGCGCTGAGCATTCTGGAACGGCGCATCAACAACCGCGTGTTCATGCACCGCAGCGACGTGGCGGTTGTCGAAACCATCCTGACCGAGTGGCGCCAGCGCAGCCCGACCCTGGCCGCCGCCTTCGATTTCAGCTTGAACGTTGCGCACGGCGACAGATACCCTGCGCGCGAGTTCACTCACCAGTTCAACGAGTCCGATGCGGCCTTCGTGCGGCGCTTGCTTAAGCGCTCGGGCATCTCGTGGTTCTTCCGCCCCGGTGCGCAGAAAGAAGAAAGCGGCGATACGCCCGTGCACGAGATGGTGCTCTTCGACGAGGCGATGAATCTCACGCCGTACGCGGGTGGCGCGGTGCGCTTTCACCGCGACGACGCCACCGAGCAGCGCGATGCCGTCACGCGCATCGTCCATGCGCGAGACCTCGTGTCGGGCACGGTGGAGCGCAAGACCTGGGACTACAAGGCCAACCGCATCGACCAGGCCGCCAACGAAGGCGGGCTGGACCAGGGCGACATCGGCGGCCCGCTGGCCGCGTTCCTGGCGGACTCGCAGATCGAGATGCCGCACGCGGGCGACAGCTGGGCGGACTACGAACGCCGCACCGGCCTGCGCATGGACCGCCATGAGATGAACGCCAAGGGCCTGCACGGCGAGAGCGGCATGCGCGACCTGTCGGTGGGCGAGTACATCCGCATCACCGGCCATGCGCGCATCGATGCGGCGCCCGCGAGCGAGCGGGAATTCATCGTGCTCGCCGTTCATCACTGGGCCGAGAACAACCTGCCCAAGGAGCTCGATGCGAGGGCGCATCTGTTGATCGGTGGTGATCACACGCTCGGGGACGACAAGCGCTACCGCAACCACTTCAGTGCCGTGCGGCGCGGCACGCCCATCGTGCCCGCGTGGGAGCCGTTGCGCGATCTTCCGACCGTGCACCCCGTCACTGCCATCGTTGTCGGTCCGCACGGCGAAGAGGTGCACACGGACGAGCTGGGTCGCGTCAAGGTCCAGTTCCAGACCTACAAGCGCGAGGACCACGAGCACGCACAAGGTGCGGGTGTCAGCGGCTCCGAACGCGACAGCGCCTGGATACGGTACGTCACTGCGTTGGCAGGCAACCGCTTCGGCGCGGACTTCATCCCGCGCGTCGGCATGGAGGTCTACGTCGACTTCCTCGGAGGCGACCCCGACCGCCCGATCATCGTCGGCGTGGTCCACAACGGCCACCAGAACCCCGCGGCGTGGAGCGATGTGGGCGCGTTGCCGGGCAACCGCTACGTCTCGGGCATCAAGACCCAGGAGATTCGCGGCAGCGGCTTCAACCAGCTGCGGTACGACGACACGCCGGGGCAGATCAGCATCCAGTGGAGCACCTCGTATGCGGCGACGCAGATCAACGGCGGCTGGCTGACGCAGCCACGCACCGAGGGCGAAGGCGCGCCGCGTGGTGAGGGGCTGGAGGCGCGCAGCGATGCGCAGGTGGCCGTGCGTGGGGGCAAGGGCGTGTACATCACGTCGCAGCCACAGGCGCGGGCAGGCAGCGACATGATGGAACGCCGGGCCCTGCTCGCGCTGGCCGAGCAGCTGCAAGGCATCGTCAGGACACTGGGCGAGGCCTCCCACACGCACCGGGCCGAAGACACCGATTCGACCCGCATCGAGAAGATCGTGGGCCAGTTGAAGCACTGGGACGGCGGCACCAACGTCAACGAGGAGGGCGCCGACGGCGGCGCGCCAATGGTGGCGATCGACGCACCGGCCGGCATCGCCATCGCCAGTCAAGACAGCCTGGTGTTGGGCGCGCAGAACCACATCGATGCCGTGAGTGCGGGCAACACGCAGGTCAGCGCGGGCCGCAAGCTGTTGCTGCGCGCGGCCGATCTTTTCAGCGCCTTCGCACGCAAGGGGATGGCGCTTGTCACGGCAGAAGGCGACCTTCGGATCGAGGCGCACAAGGACGACATCTGCATCATCGCCGCCAGGAACATCCGACTCATTGCGGGCGAGAACTTCATCGTGGAGTCGCCGAAGTTCAGCTTCATCGCCCAGGGCGTGCAGGTTGATTACGGCAGCGGGCGCATCGTGGAGCGAAGCCAGAGCCTGCACCACATCATGTCGCCGGACTTCAGTGTGGGTGGGGCGGGGGGCGGGAGTCCTCAGGGGCCGGCGTCGTTCGGCAGCGCCTCCCACGACCAGCGCGTGGTGCTCACTGACGCCAACACGGGTGAGCTCCTGGCGAACCAGCGTTATCGCATCGAAATCGAGGACGGCACCGTGCTCGATGGCCGAAGCGATGAACAAGGAAACACCCAGAGCCTGCGATCGGAGATTGCGTTTGCGCGCTACACGATCCAGGCGCTCAAGGACTGAGCTCTTTTTGCAAGGCAATCACGCGAATGGCGACTGGCTACCAACTCCCTATCCGTCCTCAATCGATGCAAGGTCGTGAGACTGAAGGCTATCTCACGCCCAAGGCGGACAAGAGCCCGCAGATCATGGCCGTGCCGCCCCGGCGGGTGATACCCATCGTCTTCCTGCCGGGAATCATGGGCACCCATCTGCGCATGAGCAAAACCCGGCAAGAGGCGATGGGCAAGAGCAACAACATTTCCTGGCGGCCCGAAAGAATGGGTGAAGCCACTGCGTTGATCAATGCCGAGCCGAAAGTCCGGCAGCTTCAGCTCGACCCGCTGGAAACGGAAGTCGACACCTATGACCCGCAGACCAACCCCACGGGCGACCCCAAGGAAACGGCCGACATCCGCCACGACAACGCCAAGGTCCGGTTCAAGCTGAAGGTGGGGCTGGACACGCCCTTGCTCATGGACGATCCGCCCACGGCCAAGGCTCGCAAGTCCAAGGAGCAAAAAGCGCGTGAACGAGGCTGGGGCGAGATCTACTTCGACAGCTACAAGGAGCTCCTGGAAATGTGCGAGGAACGGCTGAACTCGGCCTATTCCGAAGGCAAGCTCGACCCATGGTGGAAAGACAACCTTGTGGGCGTCGCTCCTTCCAAATGGGAAGCCAACCCGCAGCCCGCCCTGCAGCCGCTCACGGAGGATGACCTGAAGCAGGCCGTCAAAGGTTGCTGGTTCCCTGTGCATGCCTTGGGGTACAACTGGCTGCAGTCGAATGAAGAGTCCGGGATAAAGACCGCGAAACGCATTGCGGCATTGATCGAGAAGTACAACAAGGAGTGGGGGTTCGAATGCAAGCAAGTCATCCTGGTCACGCACAGCATGGGTGGGCTGACAGCACGGGCGGTGATTCACCCGAAGATTGGCAATCTGCAAAGCAGCGTACTGGGTGTCGTGCATGGCGTGATGCCTGCCATTGGTGCTGGTGCAGCCTACAAACGCATGCGCTGCGGTTTTGAAGACGGACCGTTCAGTATCGTGGCCAAGGTGTTGGGTAACGAAGGCTCCGAAGTGACGGTCGTCCTGGGCAACGCACCGGGCGGACTGGAACTTCTGCCCAGCCAGGCCTATGGCAACCAGTGGCTGCACATCCGCTGCAAGAACCAGCCGGACATCGATCTGCCTCGGAATGGTGATCCCTATGAAGAAATCTACAAGCTGCGCACGGAGTGGTACGGCCTCTTGCGGGAGCAGTGGTTGAACCCGGCCCGTGACGAGTACGCGGGCTATGAGCGTACCCATCGGTATCTCGATACTGCGAAGAATTTCCACAACAAGATTGCCGGCACCTACCACCCGCAGAGCTATGCCCATTACGGCGCGGACAACAAGAACCGCGCATGGACCCACGTGGTCTGGCAGGTGGACGTGCGATCGACCGTGCCGGATGTCTCTGCCTTGCGCATCGACTTCGACAGCGAGCAGGGACAGATGGGCATGAAGGCCGAAGGCGCCAGCACGCGAATCGGCCACAAGCTGGCCGAGATCGTGCCCGTTCAGCTTCAACCCGCAGCCGACCCCGGTGACCAGACGGTGCCCGCGCACTCGGCCGACCATCAACTGCGCAGCGGCGTGTTCAAGGGCATCTTTCGCCAGACAGGCTATGAGCACCAGGACAGCTACAAGGACAAGGGCGCCTTGCACTCCACGCTCTACAGCCTGGTGCGCATCGCACAGACGATGACATGGTGAAACGGAGTCGAAAGATGAAAAAAGTTCACGCGGGATATCTCACATTCATCGCAGCGGCGCTGCTTCTGAGCGCCTGCGATGGTTTTCCTGAATCCTTCAAGAGTCCCAACATGACCGCTCTCCCACCTCGTCTGCAACCCATGTTCGAGAAGACCAAGACGATCTGCTTCGGCAGATTCCAGGTGGAGGTGCCTGACAGCGCCACCGTGGTCTATGCGCGTGCGCAGACGCCATTCAATACAGAACGGCTCGAAGGTGCCGGCGGGGATCTAGCCAGATGGGTGGAAAAGGAAGAGGCGAAGCTTCGAAGTGAAGGGCGGTACCCGACTGGCAGTGGGCTGACGAAGTACGAGAAAACCGTCGATGGCGCGCTGCCAGGGCAAAAAGTTGTCGTCGGGTACGAGAGCTTCAACGGCTCCATCTACTCGATTTCGTCGTTCGTGAAAGCCGGTGCCGACTTGTTTGTCCAATCAACGTCTGCAGGAGTTGAGCCGAACGAACCCGGGAGCAACTGGACGCTTCCCAAAAAGCTCGCGGGCCTCAATGCCACTGCTGGGCTGCTTCGCGCCCGCTCCAACGACGAAATTCCCACCGAGCCAGGCGTGTGCATCGACGGCGGTTTCATCGCCGATGCACCCGGGCTTTCGCACGAGAAAATTCCGTTGGGCGTGCGCTTCAAGGAGTTCCCTGACGTGCACCTGTCCATCGAAGTTACCAAGACGCCTCGAATCGACGACGCTCACGGAGTAGAGCGTCGCCTGAAAAAGGCCGAGGCGAACGCGCAGAAGACGGGCATGGGCGATTGGTATTCGCGCATCAAGTTCTTCCGTCGCGGGGAGCGGCAGATCGACGGGTGGAACGGTTACGAGGTGCTGGCGCGCAAGCCCGCGCAGGAGGGCGCTTCGGAAAATCACCAGTTCCTGTTTCAGAGTCAGGGCGAACCCGACGACGCACTGAAGCCCATGCTCGACGTGAACCTGGACACAGGCGTCAAGGGCAATGCCACCGCGGGCCAGAAGCCCAGCCTGGAGGACGACGAAGCTGTGGCGCTGTGGGACAAGCTCACCAGCACCATCCGCGTACGCCCCACAGGCGGCCCTGCCGTCAAGAAAACCAGCGACGCCGGCCCACTGCTCCCCCTGGGCGAACTCGCCGCCACAGGCCGTTCCTGCCCGCAAACCGGCCTCTGGGAATGCGCAGACGAAGGCGAGATCCTCGGCGGGCGCAGGCAACTGTTCCGTGCCGGCGAAAAGATGCCCGCCATCGTCCGCGTGGGAACGCCGAGCCTCTGGCAGAAGGTCAAGGGCGAGACGCCGACCTACCGCAGCGCGACCGTGTGGAAACTGGTGGACCACCAACTGCCGCGTTCGGCATGAGTGCCCAGGTCATCATCCTCAACCACGACCGCTGGCGAAAAGGCGCGGGCGGCGCACCGGCCGGTCTCGCGGGGCAGGCGGACAGCTTCGCCTATGCGGGCCTGGACCTGAACCTCGCGCAGTTCAGTGCCTCCACGTTCAGCGGCAGCAGTTTCGCCGCCACCACGTTTCAGCAGGCGCAGTGGAGCGCGTGCCAGTTCACGGGCGCCTCTTTCACGGATTGCGACCTCGACGGCATCACGATGTCCGAATGCATGTTCATGCAGTGCAGCTTCAGTGGGGTTCAGTTCACACGCGGAACGCTCACCGGTTGCACCTTCGAGTCCTGCCAGTGGGATGACGTGACCCTCGATCACGGCGAGTGGGAAGACGTGAAGCTGCTCGACTGCACCGGCAGCGAAGTCACAGGCGACGACCTGCGCGGCGAGCAGGTCAAGTGGGAAGGCAGCCGCTTCCAGTCCCTGCGGCTGCGCAACGCTCGCATCAACCTCGCGATGTAGCGCGGCGCATCCATCGCTTCGCTGCTAGCGGATCACGCCGAGCTTGCGCGCAATCGCCACCGCCTCGGTACGGCGTTTGGCCCCCAGCTTCATGTTGATGTTGCGCAGATGCGTGCGCACCGTGCTCTCCGACACGAACAGCTTCTCGCCCATCGCGTTGTTCGAGTAGCCCTCGGCCAGCAGCTGCAGCACGCGGATCTCCTTGCGCGTGAGCGGCTCCTTGGTCGCATCGCCCGACAG
>Ga0307405_10000727_pt1 | contig 12826 bp, 7 predicted proteins | sample 322Cmetagenome_2_FD_203311 | JGI IMG/M metagenome (GOLD analysis project Ga0307405, IMG submission 203311) | Maize rhizosphere microbial communities from greenhouse at UC Davis, California, United States - 322HYB-C-1 | ecosystem: Host-associated > Plants > Roots > Rhizosphere > Soil | place...
CGACCGGTCCGAGCTGCTCCTTCGTGCGCGCGAACAGGTCCTGCAACTGCACCTTGTCGGAGATGCTGGCGGCGATCGCGACCGCCGTTCCCTCGCCGTGCGCGGCGTTGATCTCCGCCGCGGCCTCGTCGCAGGCGTCCTGCTTGCGGCTCGATATCACCACCTTCGCGCCCTGGGCGGCGAGCTCCTCGGCGATCGCGCGGCCGATCCCGCGGCTCGATCCGGTGACGATGGCGACCTTGCCGGTCAGATCGAATAGCGACATCGCGTAACTCTCCTTGATAGTCAGACTGCCGCCCGCTCGGCAAAGCCCCAGGCCTGCTGCGCGAGCGGGACGATCCGCGCGGCCGCGGCCTCGGCGTTGGCGTTCGAGGCATTGCCGTCGATCGCGCGTTTCTTGATCCCCTGGATGATTCCTACCAGCCGGAACAGGTTGTAGGCGAAGAACCAGTTGAGATCGGGCACCGATGTGCGGCCGGTCGCCGCGCAATAGCGTTCGGTCGCCTCCTCCAGCGTGGGAATGCCGAGCGCGGGCAGGTCGAGCCCGCCTAGCTGCGCCCCGCGCTCGCCATGCGGCATCGCCCAGTTCATCGCGAGATAGGCGAAGTCGGCCAATGGATCGCCGAGCGTCGACAGCTCCCAGTCGATCACCGCCAGTATCTCCGGCCGGTCGGGCGCGTAGATCATGTTGTCGATCCGGTAATCACCATGGATGATCGAGGTGCGATCCTGTTGCGGCAAGGTCGCCGGGAGCCATTCGATCAGCCGCTCGACCTCCGGAATGTCGTCGGTCTGCGCCATGCGGTACTGCTTGGTCCAGCGGCCGACCTGACGCGCGAAGTAGTTGCCCGGCGCGCCGTAGTCGCCGAGGCCGACTGCAACCGGGTCGACCGCGTGCAATTTCGCGAGGGTGTCGATCATCGCGCGATAGATCGCGCCGCGCTCCTCGGGCGCGCAATCGGGCAGGGCGCCGTTCCAGAAGGTGCGGCCTTCGACCAGTTCCATCAGGTAGAACGGCGCGCCGATCACCGCCGGGTCCTCGCACAGCGCGACTGGCGCGGCCACCGGCACGCCTGTGGGATGGAGCGCCGCAATGAGCCGGTGCTCGCGCTCGACCGCGTGGGCGGAGGGGAGCAGCTTGCCGAAGGGTTTGCGCCTGAGGACCAGCGGGCCGTGCGCGGTCTCCACCCGGTAGGTCGGGTTGGATTGGCCGCCGGGGAATTTCTTGATGCCGCGCACCGCGCCGTGTCCGGGCGCCGCCCCGCCCAGCCAGCGCTCGAGCGCAGCCCCGTCGAGGTCGGCGTATCGGCCGTCGCTCATGCCTCGCCGCCCTGCTGCATGACGCGTTCCAGCGCCTCGCCGCGCGGCCGCATCAGGCTCTCCTGCTGTGCGGTCGCGATCATCCGGCCGTCCTCCGCGAAGAAATGTCCGCGGCTGAGGCCTCGGGCGCCGCCGGCCCAGGGGCTGTCGGCGACGAACAGATGCCAGCGGTCGAAGTCCGGCGTCTCGTGAAACCAGATCGCGTGATCGAGGCTCGTCGCCTGAACCTCGTATCCCCCGGGGCGGATGCCGTGCGGCAGCATCGCCGTGCGGAGGAACAGCATGTCGGAAGCGTAGGCGAGCAGCGCTCGCTGCATCGCCGGCCCGGCATGGGTCGGCACACGCATCCGCATCCACGAAGCGGTTCGCGGCTGGCGCGGCCGCCGGCCGAATACCGCCGACGGATCGAGCGGAACGATCTCGATCGGCCGCCGTTGCAGCCGGTCGGCGATTGGGTGGTCATCTGGATCGGCATGGCGCTGCTTCCATTCTCCGAGCCCGGCGAGCGCCGCTTCCACATCGAGCGGAAACGGGCATTTCAGCGCATGGCGGAAGCCCGGCTCCGGCCGGTGGAATGAGGCGATCATAGAGAAGATCAGCAGGTCGCTCTGCGACGCCTCGACCCTGCGCGTGGCAAAGCTGCGCCCGGCGGTGAGGTGCGTAACCCGATAGTCGACCGGCTCGTCCGCCATGCCCGGCTTGAGGAAATAGCAGTGTAGCGAATGCGCGAGGCGATCCGCGTCCTCCTCCTGCGCGGCCGCCATCAGCGCCTGCGCAATCGCCTGCCCGCCGAACAGGCGCGGCCCCATTGCGGGGCCGGGCGCGCCCGTCCAGCGTCCATCGCCTCCCGCCTCGCTCGGCGCGAGGAGGGAGGCGAGATCGATCGCAGTCTGTTCGTTCACGCAGTCTCCGGCATTTCCATCCGCTGATAAGGCTCAGAACGCCTTGCGGAGTCCGATCTTGAAATTGCGGCCCAGCGGGTTCGCGGTGAAAGGGTCGTAGCTGTAATCGAGCGCCGCGAACCCCGGGTCCTTGTCGAGCAGGTTGAGGACCGAGAGCGTCAGATCGGTTTCAGCCGGTAGTCCGATCCGCATCGTGAAATCGACCGTCGTGAAGCTCGGGATGTCATGACCTGGTGTGCCGGGCGCCAGCCGCTGGTCCGTATATCCCTCGATGTGGGTGACCGTCAGCCGCGCGTTGTGGCGGTCCCAACCTACGTCCACGTATCCGTTCAGCTTAACTTCGGGCAGCGGATAGGCGGTCGTCTGGTAGTTGAGTTTGCCGACCGCCGAGAAGCCCGGTTGGACGAGGTCCTCCCCGATGAAGAAGTCGTTGGTCTGGAAATCGATCACGTAGCTGCCGGTGACACCCAGCCCCCAGGTGCCGCGAGAACCGAAGTCATCGCGATAGCTCGCCATGAAATCGAGTCCGGAGGTGGAGAGGCCTGCGCCGTTGGTGTAAAACGTATCGATCGTTGTCACGTCGGCCAGTGTCGGCGCAAGCGTACCGCAGCCGCCTTCCGCCGGTCCGCCCGAGAAGGTGAAGCGGCTCGCGAGCGGATTGGAGCAGTCCGCCACCGCAGTGCCGGGCGTGCTCGATCCGTCCGTGCTGTTGAACACGGAATTGAGAAGGCCTGATAGCGGCTCGGCAACGATGTCGTCGGAGAAGTCGTAGCGCCAGTAGTCGACGCTGGCGCGGAAACCGCCGAGCTCCAGCAGCACGCCACCTCCGTAACTTTCCGCGCTCTCGGGAATGAGCGAGGGGTCGTCGTTCACACGCACTGCGCGGAACGAGCCGCCAACGAATTGCAGCGAAGTGAGGTAGTCGCCGGCAGTAAGATAAGTGGACGGCGGTGCGCGGAACGTCGTCTGGTAAGACCCGCGCAGCGCGAGCCAGTCCGTGACCTGGATGCGAGCGCTCGCTTTGGGGTCGAAAGTGGAGCCGACGGACCCGCCGTAGTCCTCGTAGCGCGCGGCGAGCTGGATATCGATCCGATCCCCGATCGGAATCTGCAGTTCGCCGAAGAAGGCGTAGACCTCCTGCGTGCTTGAGTTGGGCCGGTCGGAGCCGAGGAAGCCGAACAGCCCGATCGGGCGCGCGCAGTCCTCTACGCCGAAATCGAGCGACGCGGGGCAGGGGTAAATGTCGAGATTGTTGTATGGGCCGTAAGCCGCATCGTAGTCGTTGCGGCGATACTGGGCGCCCAAAGCATAGCCTATCCCGTTGCCCCCGCCGAGGCTGATCCCGGTGTTGCCACTGAACACGAGGTTGGCGACCTTGAGTTCGTTGGAAATGCGGCTGGTCGATTTCTTGGTGAAGTAGTCGAAGATTGCCGGATCGTTGGCGACTGCGGGGTCGTAGCCCGGGTTGGTCGCCCCGGTTACCGCGTTCGATTCTATCGCGTTCGAGAAGGGATTGAAGAACATGCAGGGCCCGACGCCCGGGGTGCCCGTCAGCGGATCGCAGTCCTCACCGCCAAGACCGCGTAGCGCGAGCTGCACGCGGTCGATGATGGTATCGTACCCCGTCGATTCGCGAATATACTTGTGCCAGGCGCCGCTCAGTTCCCAGTTGAAGGCGTCCGAATGGCTCCCGCGCACCGCGCCGGTAAAGCGGATCGATTCGCCATCGCGAGTCATGGGTGAGGAGCCGTCGATTCCGTTCTGGTCCCGGAACAATGGATTGCCGCCCAGCAGTGCCGTACGGAATACTCCTGCCGCCAGAAGCGCGCTGTTGGCGCCCGAAGGGAACTGGTCCGGATTTGCGGCGCGGTAGGCGATCAGGCCCGGATTGTTGGGCGGCACCCAGAATTGCGAGCCGATGGGGTTCGCGAGGCCGGGCGTCGGCGTGTTGAGGATGAGGTAGCTAGGCGAGGTGTTGGCCGAGATCGAGGTGTGCCCAAGCAATCCTGAAAACTCGGCCGCGATCTCATCCGTCAGGTCGATCTCGGTCTCGAGATAAGCCTGCCACCGATCTTCCTTCTCCACGAGGAGATCGAAGGGTGTGTACTGGATCGCGCAGCGGGTGGCGCTGTCGACGTCCGTCGGGACCGAATTGTTGACGGGAATGCCGCCGAGGCTCTCGCATCCGCGATCGACCTCGAAGTTCCCCGTCAATCCGATGAAAGTCCCAGGGTAGAAGGCGAAAGGCAGGAAGGCGCCAGGATTCCCGCCCTCCGTGAAGCCGCCCGCGGGGTTCTCGGCATACGACCGAATGGCAAAGTCGCGCTCGCTTGCGGGCAGCGGAGAGCGGTGCTGATAGCCGAAGCTGGCGAGCACGCGTAGCCCGTCGCCATCGTGGCCGAACGCGCCCGAAGCGGTCCAGTCTCCGTCGGAGCCGTCGATGAAGCGGTAATCGCCGCTCAGCACCAGCCCGTCGAGCTGCTTGTTGGTGATAAAGTTGACCACACCGCCGATCGCGTCCGATCCGTAAGTGGCGGCGGCGCCATCCTTGAGCACCTCGATTCGGCCAATCGCGGCCGTCGGAAGCAGGTTAGCATCGACTGACGGAACCCCGATGGGCGTATTGGCGAGCCTTTGACCGTTGAGCAGAACAAGGGTGCGCGAGGGGCCGAGGCCACGCAGGTTCACCGTGGACACCCCTTCCGACCCCTGGGAGCGCGAGTCGAACTGGTTCGAATCGCCGAGGACGCCGCTCGAACCCGGAAGATTCTTGAGGAGATCGACCGCAGTGGGCGAGCCCTGATTTATCAGCTCTTCCTGCGAAATGACGTCAACCGGCAGGGCCGCGTCCTCAGGCGTTCCGCGGATCAGCGAGCCCGTGACAACAATGACCGGGTTTTCGGGCGCTGCGCTTTGCGGGGGCTCCTGAGACTCGGTTTGGGCTATGGCCGGGCTGACGCCGGCGAGCCCCATAACGAGAGCCGACAGGGCGCACGTGTACCGAAGACCGTGTTTTCTCATCTTCCTCTCCTCTCCTGTGCGTTGTGCTCTCAGTCACATACCCACTTATCGAAAGTGGAGTATTTCGGGGACCTTCTGTCAAGCCCTTTGTGAAACGAACCCGCCTCTGCGGCTTTCCTGCGATGGTGAAGGAATACCCGGACCATACTTCCAAAAACATGCCGACGGGTGGAGAGAGGGAGAGACTTTTCTAGGAAACAACCTTTTGACCGGGGCGTACCTCGTTTTGCGGGGGTGGTTTCGCTGACGGAGGCGAGGACGGCGCACACGGCAGTCGAAGGGTTTCGACTTGCCACTCATACCCTTAATTCGAACAACATGACTCTCGACGGCGAATGCCGGCCCTCGGACGGGCATGCCCCTCCGCCTGGCGCCGTTGCGCCTTCCAGTCCCTCCCCATCTGCAGGCGGTGAGAAGGGGGAGGGCTGGTTACGTCGCGAATTCGAGCGGTATTGGCTTCAGCGGTTGAAGGTCTCGCCCTTCTCGGCTTTGCCGCGCAGGTAGTCGCTCACGGGGAGGCCGTGCTTCTCCAGCCCCGCGACGACCGTATCGAGCCCGATCGTGTCGGCCCAGAACATCGGGCCGCCGGTGTAGATCGGCCAGCCGTAGCCGTTGATCCACACGACATCGATGTCGCTCGCGCGCTGCGCCATCTTCTCGTCGAGGATCTTCGCGCCTTCGTTGATCATCGGGTAGAGCAGCCGCTCGCGGATCTCGTCCTTGGAGATCTCGCGCTGCTCGTGGCCTTCCTTGGCGGCGAAGTCGGCGATGATCGTCTTGACCTCGTCGGAAGGCGTGCGGTTACGCGCTTCGTCGTAGTCGTAGAAACCCTTGCCAGTCTTCTGGCCGAAGCGGCCCACGGCGCAGAGCGCCTCGCGTACGGTGGTGACCTTCGACGGATCACGGTGCCAGCCGATGTCGATGCCGGCGAGATCGCCCATCTGGAACGGGCCCATGGGGAACCCGAACTCGAGCAGCACGTCGTCGACGTCCCAGTAGTTCGCGCCTTCCATGATCAGCTGGTTCGCCTGCTCCTGCCGCTTGGAAAGCATGCGGTTGCCGATGAAGCCCGGGCATACGCCGGAAACCGCCGCGACTTTGCCGATCTTCTTGGCGAGCTTCATCGACGTTGCGAGCACGTCGTCGCGCGTCTTTGCGCCGCGGACGACCTCCAGCAGCTTCATCACGTTCGCGGGCGAGAAGAAGTGCAGGCCCAGCACGAAGCCGGGGCGCTTGGTGGCAGCCGCGATCTCGTCGATGCTGAGATAGCTGGTGTTGGAGGCGAGGATCGCACCCTGCTTCACCACGCCGTCGAGCGTGCCGAACACTTCCTTCTTCACGTCCATGTTCTCGTAGACCGCCTCGATCACCAGATCGCAATCGGCGAGATCCGCATAATCCAGCGTGGGGGTCAGCAGGCCCATCGCTGCGTCAACCTGTTCCATGGTCATGCGGCCGCGCTTGGCCGTGTTCTCGTAGTTCTTGCGCATGACGCCGGTGCCGCGGTCGAGCGCTTCCTGCTTCATCTCCAGTATGGTCACCGGAAGGCCTGCGCTGAGGAAGTTCATCGCGATGCCGCCGCCCATCGTGCCGGCGCCGATCACGCCGACCTTCTTGATCGGAATCAGCGGCGTGTCGGCGGGCACGTCGTCGATCTTGTTCGCAGCACGCTCCGCAAAGAAGTAGTGACGCATCGCTTTCGACTGCGTGCCGCCCATCAGCTTGGCGAAGAGCTCGCGCTCCTTCTTCACGCCCTCGGCATAGGGCAGCTCGCCGGCGGCCTTGACGGCCTCGATTGCGGCGTTGGGCGCTTCGAAGCCGCGCATCTTGCGGCTGTTCTTCTGGCGGAAGTCGTCGAAGATCGCGGGGTTCTTCACCCCGTCCTGGTTGGCCGTTCCTTCCGACGCGCGCGGCACCGGCTGGCCGATCTTCGATTTCGCGAAAGCGATCGCGTCCGCCTCCAGGCTGTCCTCGCCGACGATCTTGTCGACGAGGCCGATCGTCTGCGCCTTCTTTGCCGAAATCGGATCGCCGGTGGCGACAAGCGGCAGCGCGGCTTCGGCGCCGACCAGGCGCGGCAGACGCTGTGTGCCCGCGGCGCCGGGGATCAGGCCGAGTTTGACTTCGGGCAGGCCGATCTTCGCGCTCGGCACCGCCACGCGGTAGTGGCAAGCAAGCGCGACCTCGCACCCGCCGCCCAGCGCCGTGCCATGGATCGCGGCGACGACGGGCTTGTCGCTCGCCTCCAGCTTGTCGAGCGCTTCGGGCAGGCTGGGGCCTTGTGGCGCCTTTCCGAACTCGGTGATGTCGGCGCCGGCGAAGAAGGTGCGCCCGTTGCAGCGGATCACCACCGCCTCGATCGCGTCATCGGACAGCGCCTCCTCGATCCCCGCGGCGAGCCCCGCGCGCACTGCCTGGCCGAGGGCGTTCACCGGCGGATTGTCGGATACGATCACGAGCACATTGTCGTGGCGTTCGGTGCGGATCGGCGTGGTCATTGTGCGCTCCTTCATGCGTAGCTTTCCGCCAGCGCCGAGTAGATCAGCGTCTTGAGCTGGCGGCGGATGGGATAAGTGGACGAGGGGTAGAGCTGGGTCATGAAAACCGCGGTGATCTTCTCGACCGGATCGACGAAGAAGGCGGTCGAATAGGCGCCGCCCCAGTAGAATTCGCCCTTGCTCGCGGGCATCAGCGTCTTCGCCGGATCGATGACCGCGGCGAAGCCGAGGCCGAAGCCGGTGCCGGCGTTGTTCGCTTCGGAAAAGAGGCTCTGACTCATCTGCGTGAGGTCCGCGCCGCCGGGCAGGTGGTTGGCGGTCATCAGGTCGAGCGTCTTGGGCGCGACGATCCGCGCGCCGTCGAGCGCGCCCTTGTTCAGCAGCATGGTGCAGAAGCGGTGATAATCGGCGGCCGTGCCGATCAGGCCACCGCCGCCGCTGTCGAACTTGCCATCTTCGAGCAGGCGGCTCTCTGCGGCGCGATCGACGAGCCGCGGCGCCTTGCCTGGACGGTAGCCATAGGCATCGGCGAGGCGGTTTGCCTCACCCGCGGCAACGCGGAAGGCGGTGTCGGTCATCCCCAGCGGTTCGAAGATGTGCTGCCGGAAATAATCGCCCAGCCGCATCCCCGAGATCCGCTCGACCGCAATGCCGAGCACGTCGGTCGACACCGAGTAGTTCCAACGCGAGCCCGGTTCGAATTCGAGCGGAATCTCGGCCAGCGCGGCGACATATTCGTCTGAAGTGAACTTGCCGCGCGAGAGATCGAGTTCGGCCGCGCGATAGGCGGCATCCACGCTGCTGCGGTTCTGGAAGCCGTAGGTCAGCCCCGACATGTGCGTGAGAAGATCCACGAAGCGCATCGGTCTGCCGCGCTGCATCGGCGCAAAGGGAAGGGCACCTCCGCCGCCCGCGTAAGTGCCGAGGTTCGCGAATTCGGGAATCACCCGGCTCACCGGATCGTCCAGCGCGACCTTGCACTGCTCGACGAGCTGCATGAACGCGATCGTGGTGATCGGCTTGGTCATGCTCGCGATGCGGAACAGGGCATCCTCGTGCATCGGAGTTCCGTCCTCGCGCAAGATTCCGAAATGCGCGTGATGCACGGGCCGGCCGCTGCGCGCCACGAGCAATTGCGCGTTCTTCAGGCGCCCGGTCGCGATGTACTGCGCCTCCAGGAAGGCGTCGATCCTCGCCAGTCGCGCCGTGTCGAAGCCGAGCGCTGCCGCATCCGCCAATTCGATCATGAGCTCTCCCGCATAATGCCGTTATCGGCATACCTCATTTTCTGACTGTTGCTGATAGACGATTTTTCGCTCTTTTGAAGCCTCATACCTGAAATTCAGAAAACAAACAGTTGCACCTTGCCACGCAGCGCCCCTTCTGCATAAATCGCGGGCAAAGAATCGCACAAGACGAAACCGAACAGAGGATTGCCCGAATGCGCGACGCCGTCATCGTATCCACCGCCCGTACTCCGCTCGCCAAGGCCATGCGCGGCGCTTTCAACGCCACCCATGCCGTGCAGCTCGGCGCATGGTCGGTCGCCGCCGCGGTCGAGCGAGCTGGGCTCGAAGGCGGCGAGGTCGACGACGTGATCATGGGCGCGGCAAACCAACAGGGACAGCAGGGGTTCAACATGGGTCGCCAGGTGGCCCTACGGGCCGGGCTGCCGGTCGAGATCGCCGGAATGACGATTGACCGCCAGTGCTCCTCCGGCCTGATGGCGATCGCGACGGCGGCCAAGCAGATCATCGTCGACCGGATGGACGTCTGCGTCGCCGGCGGGGTCGAATCGATCACCTCGCTCCGCTCGAGCAAGCCGAACACCCAGCGCGACGACGAGCTGCTCAAAATGCACCCCGACATCTACATGCCGATGATCGGAACGGCCGAGATCGTGGCCAAGCGCTACGGCATCGGGCGGGAAGCGCAGGACGAATACTCGCTTCAGTCGCAGCAGCGGACCGCGGCGGCACAGGCGGCGGGCAGGTTCGACGACGAGATCGTGCCGATCGCCACAACGATGAACGTGACCGACAAGGAGTCGGGCGAGGTCAGCCAGCGCGAAGTCACCATCACGATGGACGACTGCAACCGGCCTGACACGACGCTGGAAGGACTGGCGAAGCTTCAGCCGGTGATGGGCGAGGGGCATTGCATCACGGCGGGCAACGCCAGCCAGCTCTCCGACGGTTCGGCCGCTTCGGTACTGATGGAGGCGGAGATCGCCAAGGCGCGGGGCCTTGAGCCGCTCGGCCGCTACGTCGGAATGGCGGTGGCAGGCGCCAAGCCCGACGAAATGGGCATCGGGCCGGTCTTTGCGATCCCCAAGCTGCTCGAGCGCTTCGGACTCGGCATCGACGATATCGGCCTGTGGGAGCTGAACGAGGCCTTTGCGGTGCAGGTGATCTACTGCCGCGACAAGCTCGGCATCCCCGACGATCGGCTCAATGTCAACGGCGGTTCGATTTCCATCGGCCATCCCTTCGGCATGACCGGCGCGCGCTGCGTCGGCCATGCGCTGATCGAGGGCAAGCGGCGCGGCGCGAAGCACGTCGTTGTCACGATGTGCGTCGGCGGCGGGATGGGCGCTGCCGGCCTGTTCGAGGTGCTCTGATCATGGCGACGCAGGCACAGGACCTCGCCTCCGCCATTGGCTGGACACCGCCCGCGGGCTGGCCCGCGAGGACGCGGGAGGAATGCAAAGCGATCCTCACCGCGCCGGGCCAGCGCTTCGAGATGGAGACGATCGACATCCGCGGCGTGCCGACGCGCGTGTGGAAGAACGCGCCGCCGAACCTGCGCGCGATCGCCATGGTCGGACGGATGCATGGGGGCCGCGAGTTCACGATCTACGAGGATGAGCGCGTTACGTATGAGGCCTGGTTCCGCGCGGTCGCGAAGCTGGCGCACGAGTTCCAGGCGCGCGGCGTGGCAAAGGGCGACCGCGTCGCGGTGGCGATGCGGAATTTGCCCGAATGGCCGGTGGCCTTCTTCGCCGCGGTCACAATCGGCGCGATCTGCGTGCCGCTCAACGCCTGGTGGACGGGGCCGGAGCTCGCCTACGGCCTGAGCGATTCAGGCACGAAGCTGCTGGTCTGCGATGCAGAGCGCTGGGAACGGATTGCGCCGCATCGCAGCGAATGCCCTGATCTGGAGACGGTGTTCGTCTCGCGTTGTGAGAGCGAACCCGAGGACGCCGAACGGCTCGAGGGCGTGATCGGCACGCCGAAAGACTACGCCGATTTGCCTCAGGCCGAGCTGCCCGAAGTCGAAATCGCGCCCGAGGACGATGCGACGATCTTCTACACGAGCGGCACCACGGGTAACCCGAAGGGCGCACTCGGCACCCACCGCAACCTCACCACCAACATCATGTCGAGCGGCTACAACGCCGCCTGCGCCGTGCTGCGGCGGGGGGACGAGATGCCGGAGCCGGCGCACAAGGTCGGCCTGACGGTGATCCCGCTGTTCCACGTCACGGCCTGTTCCGCAGGCCTGATGGGCAACGTCGCGGCCGGCCACACGATGATCTTCATGCACAAGTGGGACCCGATCAAAGCCTTCGAGATCATCGAGCGGGAGAAGGTGAACTCGACCGGGGGCGTGCCGACGATCGCATGGCAGCTCATCGAGCATCCCGAGCGCAAGAACTACGACCTGTCGAGCATCGAGGCGATCGGTTACGGCGGCGCGCCCTCCGCGCCCGAGCTCGTGCGCAAGATCCGCGAAGTCTTCGGCGCGTTGCCCGGCAACGGCTGGGGCATGACAGAGACGATGGCCACCGTCACCGGCCATTCGAGCGAGGACTATCTCAACCGGCCCGACAGTTGCGGCCCGCCGGTCGCTGTCGCCGACCTCAAAATCATGAACGAGGATGGCACGCAGGAGATGCCCGCCGGCGAGGTCGGCGAACTCTGGGCCCGCGGGCCGATGGTGGTGAAAGGCTACTGGAACAATCCGGAGGCGACCGCCGAAACGTTCGTGGACGGCTGGGTCAGGACAGGCGATCTCGCGCGGCTCGACGATGAGGGGTTCTGCTACATTGTCGACCGGGCGAAGGACATGATCATCCGCGGGGGCGAGAACATCTATTCGTCCGAGGTCGAGAACGTGCTCTACGATCACCCCGCGGTGACCGACGCGGCCCTGATCGGCCTCCCGCATCCGCAGCTCGGGGAAGAGCCGGCGGCCGTGGTCCATCTCGCGCCAGGCACGAGCGCGAGCGAGGAGGAGCTCCAAACCTGGGTTGCCGACAGGCTGGCAAAATTCAAGGTGCCGGTGCGGGTGGTGTTCACCGAGGAGACCTTGCCCCGCAACGCGAACGGCAAGATTCTCAAGAAGGATTTGGCCGCGCTGTTCTAGCGGAAGGGTCGGCGGCGTGGTTGGCACTTTCCGCCGCGCTGTTGTAACGGGCCTGACATGGGGGACCCGATGGCGAGCAAGAGTGCGGAGACGAGGCGGTTTGGCGAGAAGCGCCAGGCCATCATCCATGCCGCCTCCGTGCTGATCAACGAAACTGGGGTCAAGGCGACGACCCTGTCCGACGTGGCGCGCGCGATCGGGCTCAACGCCACCAGCATCACCTACTACTTCTCGCGCAAGGAACAGCTCGTCGTCGCGGTGTACGAGGCGACGCTGGACTTGATGGAGCAGATGGCGGCCGACGCGCTGGCCGAGCCCGATCCAGCATCGCGCCTGCGCCGCTACATCGCCGACCACGTCGCGCTCCGCAGGCGCATCCGGGGCGGGGAAAGGGGGCTGGTGACGGCGCTGTCGGAGATCCGCACGCTCGACCCCGAGACTCAGGCGCCGCTCCTCGCGCGCTATCGGACGGTGGTGAAGCTGGTGCGCGGCTTCTTCGGCGAGGCGCGGTCCGATCACGACCATGCGCTGTTTTCCGCCCGCGCGCACATCCTGCTGGAAGCAATGATGTGGTGGCCGGTGTGGTCGCTGCGCTATTCCTCGCTTGATTTTCCGCGGGTCGAGGAGCGGATGTTCGACATCCTCGCGCATGGCATTCCCGCCGAGCAGGAGCGCTGGTCGCCCCAGCCTCTGCCCGATGGCGGCTGGCGCACGGAG
>Ga0307405_10000728_pt1 | contig 12824 bp, 12 predicted proteins | sample 322Cmetagenome_2_FD_203311 | JGI IMG/M metagenome (GOLD analysis project Ga0307405, IMG submission 203311) | Maize rhizosphere microbial communities from greenhouse at UC Davis, California, United States - 322HYB-C-1 | ecosystem: Host-associated > Plants > Roots > Rhizosphere > Soil | place...
TGAAGGGGCAGCGCATTTTCGAGCGAATCCTCGTGGAAGTCTCCTGGCGCTGGGCGCGCGTTGCCGAGCGGCGATTGGGAACACGCAAGTTGCAGCCGCAATTGCGGTGGCTGGTGCTCGCGGGGCTGCTTGCCGGCGCTCTGCCACTTTACTCGCGCGGCTTTGAGCATCGTCCCTTTGCCTATTCCGGCGTCGATCCTGTCTTCGCCGCGCTATGGATGATCGGAGTGTGTCTGGCGATCGGAACCGCCTACACGGCCAAATACCACCGACTGGCCGCGCTGATCATGCTCGGCGGTGTCGGCCTGATCGTCTGCATCACCTTCGTATGGCTTTCGGCACCCGACCTAGCCATCACCCAGCTGTTGGTGGAGATCGTCACCACCGTTCTCATCCTGTTGGGACTGCGTTGGCTGCCAAAGCGATCCGAAGACATTCGCGAATCCATGACGATCCGCGCCCGGTTCCGGCGCTTCCGCGACTTCGCGCTCGCCGTCATCTGCGGCGTCGCCATGTCGGCAATCGCCTACGCCGTGATGACGATGCCGGTGCCTGACGCGATCGCCAACTATTTCCTTGAGCATGCCTATTCGCTCGGTGGCGGAAGAAACGTCGTCAATGTGATCCTCGTGGATTTCCGTGGCTTCGACACGCTGGGCGAAATCGCGGTGCTCGGCGTCGTCTCGCTCACCGTCTACGGTCTGCTGCGTCGTTTCCGCCCGGCTGAAGACAGCATGGGGATGCCGGAGCAGCAACAGGTTCAGAATCGCTTCGACGAGGAGCGGCCCGAACGGTCCGCGGGCGACACGGTGCGTGACTACCTGCTCGTGCCATCGGTGATCATGCAGTGGATGTTCCCCGTCATCATCACCTTCTCGGTCTATCTCTTCATGCGCGGGCATGACCTGCCGGGCGGCGGGTTCTCCGCGGGATTGACGCTCTCGATCGCCTTTCTGCTGCAATATCTCGCCGGCGGTACGCGCTGGGCCGAGGACCGCATCCGCATTCTGCCGCTGCGCTGGATGGGCGCGGGGCTGTTGACGGCGGTGTTGACGGGCGCCGGCGCCTGGTTGCTCGGCTATCCGTTCCTGACCTCGCATTCGCGCTATCTCGAGCTGCCCCTGATCGGCAAAATACCGGCGGCGACGGCGCTGCTCTTTGATCTCGGCGTCTTCTCCCTGGTCGTCGGATCGACCGTGCTTATCCTTGTCGCCCTTGCCCACCAATCACTGCGGATCAATCGCTTGCGCACGATCGAAGCGGCCAAATCGGAGGAGCGGTGATGGAACTGGTTCTGTCGATCGCCATCGGCATCATGACGAGCTGCGGGGTCTGGCTTATCCTGCGCCCTCGCACCTATCAGGTGATTATCGGGCTTTCGCTGCTCTCCTACGCCGTCAACCTGTTCATATTCGGCGTCGGCGGCGTGAAGGCCAACGTGCCGCCGATCCTGGGCAATGACGATCCGTCCATTCTCGCCGATCCTGTGCCGCAGGCCCTGGTGCTGACCGCGATCGTCATCGGCTTCGCGACGACGGCGCTGTTTCTCGTCGTCCTCCTGGCGTCGCGCGGGCTGACGGGCAGCGACCATGTCGACGGAAGGAACGAGCCGAAATGAACGGTTGGTCCCATCATCTCATCGTCGCGCCCATCCTAATTCCGCTGATCGCTAGCGCGCTCCTGCTGTTCATCGACGAGCGTCGCCGGGTCGCCAAGGCAATGGTCAGCCTCGCCTCCGCGATCGTGCTTACCGTGATCGCCTTCATCCTATTCAGGATCGAAAGCGGCCCCAACGGCTTCGAGGGCGTTTATCTGGTCGGCAACTGGTCGGCACCCTTCGGCATCGTGCTCGTTCTCGATGGCCTATCAGCCATGATGCTGCTTCTGACCGCGCTGCTTGCCGTGTCGGCACTCGTCTTCTCGCTGGCGCGCTGGCATGCCGTTGGCGCGCATTTCCACAGCATGTTCCAGTTGCTCCTCATGGGGGTCAACGGGGCGTTCCTCACTGGCGACCTCTTCAACCTCTTCGTCTTCTTCGAGGTCATGCTGGCAGCATCCTATGGCCTCCTGCTGCACGGCTCCGGTCCGCTGCGCGTCAAGGCCGGCATGCATTATATCGCCATCAACCTCGTGGCCGCCCTGCTGTTCCTGATCGGCGTCAGCCTCATCTACGGAACCGCCGGAACGCTCAACATGGCCGACCTTGCGGCCCGCATCCCCGAGATCGAGCCTGACCGGCGTATGCTGATGGAGGCCGGCGCCGGCATATTGGGTGTCGTCTTCCTCATCAAGGCCGGCATGTGGCCACTGTGCTTCTGGCTGCCCACCGCCTATAGCGCCGCATCGGCGCCGGTGGCCGGTATCTTCGCGATCATGAGCAAGCTCGGCATCTACGTGATCCTGCGGCTGACAATGCTTTTGTTCGGCGAGGGACCTTCGGCCGGGTTCGGTGCGCCGGTGCTGCTTTATGGCGGCATGGCGACGCTGATCTTCGGGATCGTCGGCGTTCTCGCGTCGCAGGCGCTCGGGCGGCTTGCTGGCTTTTCCGTACTGGTCTCCTCGGGCACGCTGCTGATGGTGCTCGGCATCAACGACGGCGCCGTCTCTTCCGGCGCGCTGCTTTATCTCGTCAGCTCGACACTCACGATCAGCGCCTTCTTCATGCTGATCGAACTCGTCGAGCGCGGCCAGGATGCCGGCGCAAACGTGCTAGCCGTGACCATGGAGGCCTATGGCGAGGCCGACGACGAGCCTGAAAACAAGGAAGAAGGCGTGACCATGCCCGGCACCATGGCCGTTTTGGGCATCTGCTTTGCGGCCTGTGGTATCCTCCTGTCCGGCCTCCCGCCGCTCTCGGGCTTCGTCGCCAAGTTCGCCATGCTTTCGGCGATGATGGGCACCGGCTCCATCGGCGTGCCGCCCACGGCCGCGATCTGGGCGCTGGTCGTTCTTGTCATTCTCTCGGGCATCGCCGCATTGATTTCCATGACGCGCGTCGGCATCCGCACCTTCTGGAGCTCGATCGAGGGAACGGTTCCCCGCGTGCTGGTGATCGAGATCGTGCCGGTGATGTTCCTCTTGGCCCTGACGCTTGCACTCACCGTGCGGGCCGGGCCGGCGATGCAATACATGGATACGACGATCCGGACGCTGAGCAAGCCGTCGATCTACATCGACGCGGTCAACAACGCGCTGCCGATCAAGGGCGTCAAAGCTGGAACGGAGGGCGAGTGATGCTTCCCTATCCCATTCTCGCGACATGCCTCCTCATTATGTGGTTGCTGCTCAACGGCTTCACCCTCGGCCATTTCATTCTCGGCCTTATCGTTGCGGTCTTTGCGGGTTGGGCGATGGCGTCGCTGCAGCCGGAGCCGATACGGCTGAAGAAGTGGTATCTCCTGCCGAAGCTCTTCGGTTTGGTTTTCCGCGATATCGTCAAGTCGAACATCGACGTCGCGTGGATCATCCTGCGCAGCGGCAAACGCCGGCACAATCCCGGCTTTATCACGATTAATCTGGAACTCCGCAGCCAGTTCGCGCTCGCCGTACTGGCCGTCATCCTGACGAGCACACCGGGATCCGCCTGGCTGGAATATGATTCCAACGATCATTCGGTGCTGCTGCACGTTCTCGACATCCAGAACGAGGCCGTCTGGCGCGATACGATCAAGAACCGCTACGAGGCGCTGTTGCTGGAGATATTCGCATGAGTGCAATCATCCTCTTCACGGCCGTGTCGGTCGCCCAGATCATGCTCGTCGCTGCCATGGCCATCGTCTCGATCCGCATGTTTGTCGGCCCGCGCGCGCAGGACCGGATCCTCGGCCTCGACACGTTCTACATCAATGCCATGCTGCTTCTGGTAACATTCGGCGTCGGAACGGGACGGGTGGTGTATTTCGAGGCCGCTCTGGTCATCGGCATGATCGGCTTCGTTGCGACCGTCGCGCTGGCGAAATTCCTTATGCGCGGAGAGGTGATCGAATGATGCACCCGGCTATGGATATGCCTGTTTGGGTGGCGGCGCTGGTCGCCTTCTTTCTCGTGCTCGGCGCCCTTTTGGCGCTGATTGGCGCGATCGGATTTCTGCGTCTGCCAAGCTTCTACCAACGCATTCACGCGCCCACCCTCGGGACTAGCTGGGGAATTGGTGGCGTCATGCTCGGCTCGATGATTTTCTTTTCCGTGGCGTCGTCGCGATTGGCGATCCACGAGATTCTGATCGGCATTTTCGTGACGGTAACGACACCCATCACGCTGATGATGCTGGCGCGCGCTGCCTTGCACCGGGATCGCGCCGAGGGAAACGGAGAGGCGCCTTCTAAGCACAACCCGGAGCCCAGATAGGAGCTCGTCGTGACTGGTTGGGGTCGTGATGTTAAACTCCACGAGACCGTCATGCCAGCCGATGTGATTGCGCGTTTCACCGTCGGGCGAGCCCCGCCAGAGCCGCTTTGCCCGCAACCCAAATTCTGTTTGGAAGTTGGTGTCACTTCACATATATTGATATCAGTGTCATCACTAAAGCCGAGGTGATATCAATGCCGGCAGTAACGATCCGCAATCTTCCTGATGAAACACATCGCGCTTTGCGCGTGCGCGCGGCTCACAATGGCCGCAGCACAGAGGCTGAAATCCGCGATATTATCGAGGCCGCGGTTCGCCCTTCTCAGCGCGTTAAGCTTGGTTCTCTGTTGGTGGGTATTGGTCGCAATGCAGAGCTCTCCAATGCGGATGTCGAAGCCCTGTGGCGCACCCGTGATGATACGCCTGCCGAACCTATGACTTTCGAATGATCCTTCTAGACACCAATGTGATATCCGAGCCTTGGAAGCCAGTTCCTGACCAGGCAGTGGTGGACTGGCTGGATGCTCAAGCGATTGAGACGCTTTTTCTTTCCGCTGTAACGATTGCTGAACTTCGTTTTGGGATCTCTGCTCTGCCCTCGGGCAAACGCCAGGTCATTCTTCATGATCGGCTCGAAGGTGAGGTACTTCCGCTTTTCGCTGGGCGTATCCTTTCTTTTGATCTCGCGGCGTCGCAGTCCTATGCGCAACTGATGGCGCGTGCTCGTTTGTCGGGAAAGGCGATTGCCAAAGCGGATGGATATATCGCGGCAACAGCGGCCGCGAATGGTTTCGGGGTGGCGGCTCGCGATACGAGCCCGTTCGAGGCCGCCGGTCTAAGTGTGATCAATCCATGGCTGCGATAGGCAAATAAGCTTTCGAATCTTCGTGTCCGCTCAGAAGCGCCCGCTGTCACACGCTTTCGCGCCGAACGACTTGAAAACCCGTGTCATGGCTGACGCCGCGACGGTCGATACCGCTTGCCCGCTCTACAATCAATGTCATTGCCCGCTGGCCCATTTCATAGCTATGGGGTTGTATCGTGGTAATTCCGGGGGTGATTTCTGACGCAATCTCATAGTCGCCCCAGCCGGCGACAGCGAGGCGGTCAGGAACCTTCCAGCCGCGGCGGCCACATTCAAACAGCACACCGGCGGCGACAATGTCAGTAGGGCAGACGATCGCATCGATGTCTGGGTCGATCGCGCACAGCCCCTCAAGCGCCTTCGCTCCGGCACTGAAGCCGTCTGCCTGATCGACAAGAACGATCCGGTGGCTATCAAGGCCTGCACTCTCCACGCACCGCCTGAAAACCGGCACACGCTCTGTGTATCGACGGGAAACATCGCCGTCATAGCCAACAAACCCGATCCGCTGGCGTCCCGCTTCGATGAGAAGAGATGTAATTGCGTGAGTTGCATCGGCGGTGGAATAGCCGACCGCCATGTCAAATGGGTTGTTGTATACCCAGGACTCAACGACGGGCACGCCGGTCTTCCGCAGGAGGGTCAGCGCATCCATTTCATGTTCGTCGCCCACGAGCGCCACGCCGGCAACACGCAGGCCCACGAAAGTCCGGATCGCCGCCGCTTCCTGGCTAACCGTATCCGCCAGTTTCAATATCAATTGGTAACCCTGGCTCGCCACGCGATCCTGCATGCCGCGAACATAGTTGTAGAAGCTCGAATTCTTGATCGATGGAATGACGGCGCCGATAACCCGGCTTTGGCCCGAGGCCAGATTGCCGGCGGCGTGGTTTGGCACGTAGCCCAATTCCGCCGCGATTGTGAGCACACGCCGCCGCGTTTCTTCCTGCACTCGCTCCGGATAGCGGAACGTGTTCGAGACCGTCATCGGCGATACGCCGGCCGCGACAGCGACCGACTGCATGGTGATGGCTTCATCGTTCCGAGATTTCGTCATGGCATGCCTTGAGCTGAATTCCACTTCGAGGTGACTACGAAATACGCACTGCTATAAATCGCGGCAAAGTCAGAAAAGCAATCCTTGACAGAAGTCACGCGCAGAATATTGTAGCGCTACAAAAGATGGATTGGAATATATCTTTTTTGAGTTCGTCGCGTAGAGGAAAGGCCGGGACATTGATGACGAGAGCAGGGCGTCAGGCCGATACCGGGCTTTTGCTGGCGGGGATTCATAAATCCTACGGCAAGGTTGCGGCTGTTAGAAATCTCGAGCTGCACGTGGCTACCGGTGAGCTCGTCGCGCTGCTCGGGCCGTCCGGCTGCGGTAAGACAACGACGCTGCGCATGGTTGCCGGTTTCGAGACGCCGGACACGGGTTCGGTGAAGATCGGGGCGGAGGAGATTTCGCAATTGCCGCCGCACAAGCGCCAGCTCGGCATGGTGTTTCAGAATTACAGCCTGTTTCCGCACCGCACGGTCGCCGAAAACATCGCATTTGGCCTGCGCATGGCAGGGATGTCGAGGGCGGAGCGTGACGGTAAGGTGGCGGAAATGCTCGATCTCGTGCAATTGCAGGGCAGGGGCGACGTTTATCCATCAAAGCTCTCCGGTGGTCAGCAGCAGCGCGTGGCGCTTGCCCGCTCGCTGGTCGTTAATCCCAAGGTTCTTCTGCTCGACGAGCCGCTCGGTGCTCTCGACAAGTCGCTGCGTGAGAGCATGCAGTTCGAAATCCGTGGCATGCAGCAGCGTCTCGGCATCACGGCGCTTCTGGTCACGCATGATCAGGAAGAGGCGATGTCGATGGCTGACCGCGTCGCCGTCATGAATGGTGGCCGTATCCTGCGGATCGGCGCGCCTGCCGACATTTACGACCGACCGAAAAGCCGTTTTGTGGCGGAGTTTCTCGGCACTTCCAATATTTTCGAAGGCACCGCGGGTGAAGGTGGCGGTGTGCTTGCCGTGGCCGGACCGCAGGGGATCGTGAATCTGCCTCTTCCGGAGCCGCAGGCTGTCGGTCAGTCGCTGCTTCTTTCGGTGCGCCCGGAGCGTATCTCGCTGGTCTCCGGTGAGGCGGTCAAGGGCTTTTCCGGCCGTATCGTCGGCGCGGTCTTCCGCGGCAACTATGCCGCCTATCAGGTCGAGGTTCCCTCGCTAGGCCGGGAGATTTTCGTTTACCGGCAGGCCGATGGTCCGCTCGGCGCCACCACCTACCATCTCGGCCAGGCCGTGACACTCGACTGGGCGCCGCAGGACGGCGTCGTCGTCAGCGCGGAGTAATTGTGAAAGTGACAAACATGTCAAAGACTGGTGCGCGCATCGGGATCGACGTCGGCGGTACGTTTACCGACTTCGTGCTCTCCAACCCGAATGACGGCAGCCTGACCTATCACAAGGAGCCATCGACGCCGGACGATCCGTCGCGGGCGCTGATCGAGGGACTGCAGAGCCTTCTGACGAAGGCGGGCATGACATCCGCCGATGTCGGCACGCTGATGCACGGCACGACGATCGGCCTCAACGCCATCATCCAGCGCCGCGGCGCCACCATTGCGCTCGTTGTCAGCAAGGGTTACCGCGACATTCTCGAAATCGCCCGCAGCCGCATGCCGTCGTCGTTCGACTTCCATGCGAGCAAGGAAGAGCCGCTGGTGCCGCGCTTGCGCATCGTCGAGGTCGATGCCCGTTTGTCCGCACATGGCGAGGTCACGAAAGCCGCCGATGAGGCCGAGCTGGACCGCGTGGCCGCGGAACTCAAGTCGCTCGGCGTCGATGCCGCCGCCCTCGTGCTGATCAACGGCTATACGACGCCGTCGGTCGAAATCGGCATGGCGAAAACGCTGTCGGAAAAGGCCGGTGGCCTGTCGATCACCTCTGCCGCCGCCATCTGGCCGGAAATCCGCGAATACGAGCGCACGCTGGTCGCCTGCCTCAATGCCTATATCCAGCCGCTGATGCAGCGCTATTTCGCCGGTCTCACGAAGGGGCTGGAACGCGATGGCGTGGTTGCCCCGATCCTTGTGACGGCGTCCAACGGCGGTTCGCTCAGCCTCGTCTCGGCCGATGAACGCCCGGTCGAAACCATTCTGTCCGGTCCCGCCTCGGGTGTCATGGCCGCTGCCCGTCTGGCGCAAGCCGCTGAAGTGAAATCGATCATCACCTTCGACATGGGCGGCACCTCCTCCGATATCGCGGTGGCGCAGGCCGGTTCGGCGGAGCTTGCGACACGCACAGATATCGGCGGCCTGCCGCTGGTTCTGCCGGTCGTCGATGTGTCGGCCATCGGCGCCGGTGGTGGTTCCATCGCCTGGGTGGATGCCCACGGTCTCCTCAAGGTAGGCCCCCAGAGCGCTGGCGCGATGCCCGGCCCGGTTTCCTATGGTCGTGGCGGCAATCAGCCGGCCGTCACCGATTGCTATCTGGCGCTCGGTTATATCGATCCCGCCGGCTTCCTCGGCGGCCGCATGAAGCTCGATATCGACGCCGCACGCGCCGCCCTGGCCGACGTCGGCCGGCGCATCGGCCTGACCGGTGACGATGGCGCAGCCCTTGCCGCCGAAGGTGCGCTTGCCGTCACCACCGCCGGCATGGCAACCGAACTCTACAAGACGCTTGCCTCGCGTGGTCTCGATCCTGCTGCCTTCGCGCTCGTGCCCTTCGGCGGCGCCGGCCCGACCCATGCGAACCTTCTGGCCGAAGAGGCCGGTATCGGCCGCGTAGTCATTCCGCCGGCCGCCGGCACGTTTTGCGCGCTTGGCGCGGCGGCAGCCGACCTGCGCCGCGACTTCGTCCGCAGCCTGCGCCGCGCCGTCGACGAGACGAGCGCCGCGCAGATGTTGCACGTGATGAAGGAACTGGAAGACGAAGGCTCCGACTGGCTCGATCGCGAAGGCGATGCCGGCCAGACCCGCCGCTTCGAGCGGGGCGCGGACATGCGTTATGCCGGTCAGGCTTACGAGTTGCGCGTCAAGCTGGACGAGAATGCCCGCGACGCCACCTCGATCTGCGAAGCCTTCCATCTGGAACACGAGCGTATCTACGGCTTCCGCGATACCGAGACGGAGGTCGAACTCGGCACCGTGCGTCTGGCCGTCGTCGGCGTCACCGAAAACATCACCCAGCCGGAAATTGCCGCCGGCACGGGCGCGCCTTCACCCAAGGGCGAGCGGCCGCTCTTCCGCGGCGGAAAATGGGTTTCGGCTGGCGTCTATCACCGCAGCGCGCTCGGCGCCGGGGACCGGATCACCGGTCCCGCCATCATCGAACAGGACGATACGACGACCGTTCTTCTTCCCGGCTGGTCGGCGCGTGCCGATGCTCTTGGAAACCTCCATCTCGAAAGACATGCGCAATGAAGCTTGATCCCGTCACGCTCGCCATTCTCGGCAACAAGCTCGCCGCAGTCAGCGAAGAAATGTGCCTGACGCTGCAGCGCACCGGCCGCACGCTCTATGTCAAGGAAACCGCCGATTTCGCCTGCGCGCTGGCAGGCCTTGATGGTCGCTTCTTCGCCTATCCGCGCTCGATCGGTGTGTCCGGCTTTGTCGGGCTGGAATGCGCCCCGTCGATCGCCGCCGTTGGCACGCTTGAACCCGGCGATGTCATCTTGACCAACGATCCCTATCGTTCGGAAGGTCTCGCCACCCATCTGCCCGACCTGCACATGATCGAGCCCTATTTCCATGAGGGCAAGATCGTCGCCTATGGCTGGTGCTTCGTGCATTGCTCGGATGTCGGCGGTCGCGTGCCGTCCAGCATCTCGCCGGTCAATACGGAAATCTTCCAGGAAGGCCTGCGCATTCCGCCGGTCAAGCTGATGAAGAAAGGGGAGATGAACCCCGACGTCGCCCTCTTCCTCAATGCCAACAGCCGTACGCCGGATGCCAATATGGGCGATATCCGTGCCATGCTGGCAGCACTCGCCGCCGGTCGCCGCCGTCTGGAACAGACGATCGGCCAGCATGGCGTCGAAACCGTCGTCACCGCCGCCGTCGATCTCGTCGCCTATTCGGCGGAAAAGGCGCGCAGCGTGCTGAAACGCGTGCCAGCAGGCACATACAGCTTCTCCGACTATCTCGACGACGATGCGGCGACCGGCCTGCCGGTGCGCATCGCCCTGTCTGCGACCTTCGAGGATGGCGAGGTACATCTCGATTTCACCGGCACCGACCCACAGGTCGCGACCGCGATGAACATTCCTTCGCGCGGACGCCCGCATGCCTGGCTGACGCTGCGCGTGCTTGCGCTTGTTAATACGCTCGACCCGACCACGCCGCTCAATGTCGGCATGCTGGCGCCGGTCAAGATTACGGCTCCAGAAGGCAGCCTCGTCAACCCGCAGGAACCGGCGGCTGTCGGTGTGCGCCATGCCGCCGCCATCCGCGTCAACGACGTGCTGAACGGCGCTTTCGGCAAGGCGCTGCCGGATGTCATGCCGGCGGCTTCCTCCGGTACGGTCATTCCCGTTGTCATGGCGGAGCCGGATGGCCATGGCGGACGGCGCGTGCAGGTCATCGAGCCGATGATCGGCGGCACCGGTGCGCGCAAGGGCCGCGACGGTATCGACGGCCGCGACAGTGGCATTTCCAACCTTGCCAACAACCCGGTCGAAACGGTCGAGGCCGAACTTGGCATCGAGATTTCCACCTATGCGCTTCGCCCTGATTCCGGCGGCGCCGGTCAGTGGCGCGGCGGTTGCGGCATGGAACTGACATTCCGCGTTTTGACGGATGACAGCAATGTTCTCGGCCGTGGCCTCGAACGTCTTCTGTTCCGCCCCTGGGGCTCGAATGGCGGCAAGCCCGGCATGCCGGGCCAGCTCATTCTCAACCGTGGCAAGGCCGGCGAACGTCATCTCGGCAAGATCGACGTGTTGACCGTCAATGCCGGCGATACCGTTACCTTCCTGACGCCGGGCGCCGGCGGCTGGGGCGATCCGACCGGCCGTGATCCGCAGGCGGTGCTGCGAGACGTGATCAACGGTTTCGTCACAGTTGAAGCCGCCGAGAGCGATTATGGCGTGGCGATTGTCGCAAGCGCTGTCGATGCGGCCGCGACCGAAGCCCTGCGCAAGGCGATGGGTGAAAGCACATCCGGCGTTACGCAAGGAGCCGAGCGTGAGCGTTGGGACGAAGCCTTCCCGGCGAGCGTCATGGACCGCTTGAACCGTGGCCTCGTGGCGCTTCCCGGCGCCGTTCGCCAGCGCCGCCGCCGCGAGATTTTCGATACGGTGCTGAAGGAACTGCCGGATGGTTTTCCGCGTATTGCGGCAAGCGAGGCGGCAGTGAGGGCCGCCCGGCAAAAGCTTGAGGCTGCCGCCGGCAGCTTTTGATACGCATGCCAATGAAATGCTGATGCCACCTCATTCCAGATTTGGAGAACTGCGATGACGATTATCAAGAGAAGACACTTCCTCGGTGGCAGCGCTGCACTCGGCGCGGGCCTGATGGCGGGCGGCTTGCCGCGTCTGGCGAATGCGCAGGCGGGCGAAATCACCGTCACCGCCTTCGGTGGCGTCTGGGAAGAGGCGGTGCGCACCTGCTTCGTGGCCCCGTTCGAGGCCAAGACCAAGGCCAAGGCAAACGTCTCCCTCGGTGGCCCGCCGCAATGGCTGGCGCAGGTCGAGGCCAATGCCGCCAAGCCACCTGTCGACGTGCTGATCATGACGCCCGACCTGGCGCTGACGGCGGCCAAGGCCGACCTCGTCGAAGACTTTACCGTCGACAAGCTGCCGAACCTTGCCAAGATCCCGAAGGAACTGACCGACAGCGTCATGGGCAAGGGTACGCTGTTCGACTATGGCGTCGGCGGCATCACCTTCCACAAGGAGCGCCTGCCGAACCCGCCGAAGTCGTTTGCCGAATTCGTCGATCGCGTATCCTCGGGCGATCTCGTTGCCTCCGTTCCGTCGATCTCCTATGCCGTTACCCCGATCATGCTGATCTGGGCCATGGCAAAGGCGCTGGGTGGCGGTGTCGACAATGTTGATCCATTCTTCAAGGCGATGGAGAAAATGAAGTCCAACCTCGTCTTCTGGGGCGGGCCGAACGATTTCTTCAACCACCTGTCTTCGGGTGAGGCCGATTGCGGCATCTATTTCGATGGCCGCACCTGGAACCACTATGACAGTGGCGCCACCTGGATCGACTTCATCAACCCGGAAGAGGGCGGCTCGCTCAACGGCGTGGCCGTGCAGAAGCCGAAGAATGCCAATCCGCTGGCCTGGGATTATATCAACGAAGTCCTGGATGCCCAGAACCAGACCAAGTTCGCCGACATCATGAACTATGGCGTGACCAATACCGACGTAGTCTACAGCGATAAGCTGAAGCCGCGCATTACGCCCTGGCAGAACACCGCCTTCCCGCCCTACGAGCAGATCGCCCAGGTTCGCAATGAGTGGGTCGACCGCTGGAACCGCGAGATCGGCCGCTAAAACCCGGTCGGGGGGCGGGGTGTAAAGACGCAGGCCCGCGCGGGCCCACCGGTAGGGTAAAATGATGCAGACCACCAAAGAACAGGCCCCGCCAAGCCCCCCCCCCCGGCGGCGGGCGCC
>Ga0307405_10000729_pt1 | contig 12814 bp, 7 predicted proteins | sample 322Cmetagenome_2_FD_203311 | JGI IMG/M metagenome (GOLD analysis project Ga0307405, IMG submission 203311) | Maize rhizosphere microbial communities from greenhouse at UC Davis, California, United States - 322HYB-C-1 | ecosystem: Host-associated > Plants > Roots > Rhizosphere > Soil | place...
CGTCTACGGGGTAGCACGCGATGACGATCGCGTACGTGGTGGTGGCCCGCGCAGGCGGGGCGGCATGCGCCACGCGGACGAAGCTCTCGAGGCGCCGCTTGAGTCGCTCGATGCCCGCCGGGGTGGCCTTGATTGGCAGGTGCATCAGCACCGGGCGCGGGTCGCCGCGCGGCCCGATGAGCCCCGTGGCGAAGCTGCGGCGGACCTGGGCCCGCGCGGCCCCGAGTACGCTCTCGAACATCTGTGCGAGCACGCCGCCCACCTCGCGCTCCCGACCCGGCGCGGGGGTGAAGGCCGCCGGGTGCGCAACCACGGTGCGGGCGACGGCCTGGTAGTACTTCTCCGTCGTGCCGCGATTCGGCCTCGTCTCGACGAGGCGAATGACGCCGATTCGCTCCAGTGCCTCCACGTGGTGGTAGAGGCGAGTGGGCTTCTCGCCAAGCCGCTCGGCTACCTGCTTCGTGGTCAGCGGCTCGCCACGCTTGAGGAGCTCGAGGATGCGGAGCCGCAGCGGGTCGGCGAGCACCCGCACCTGCTCCAGGTCGGTGAGTGTCAGAACCTCGTCCATCGCCGCGGCCGCTCGGGGGTCGGAGTGCCAGAATTGTTCGTAGGAGAGCGAATATTCAAACATACATGAATAAAAGCAAGTCATGCCCCGCTCGGCCGACCGCTCGCCCGGGGCGCGGGGGCCTGCCCATTCGTCCCTCCCCCGGTCCCGCTCGTCCCGTCCCCACCCCCCTGCGCCCGCGCTCGTTGCGCGGCGGCGCACCGCCACCTAGCGTGGCTTCGTGACGACGCCCCCTCCCGCCCACGCGCCCGACGTCCAATCCGCCCGGCCGCGCCGCGCGCTTGCCGCCCGCGGCGCGCTGGCGGCGTTCATGGTGTTCAGCGCCCTCGGGCTGCTGCGCTTCAGCTACCTGTTCCTCGACGACGTCGTCCGCGACGAGCCCGGCACGTTCCTCGAGCGGCTCATCGAGGAGTCGACGGGGGCCTACGCCGCACTGCTCCTCTTCGGCGGCGTCGTGTGGCTCTTCCGCCGCTTCCCGCTCGACCGACCCGGTTGGCGGCGCCGCATTCCCATACACGTGCTCGGCGTCGTGGTCTACTCGGCGGCGCACACCTCGATGCTGTGGGGGTCGCGGGTCGCCCTCTTCCCGCTTGCCGGACTCGGCGCGTACGACTACGGGCGCATGCCCATGCGCTACGCGATGGAGTTCGCCAACGACGTCATCACCTACGGCGTGTACGTCAGCATCATCATCGCGTTCCGCTATTACGCGGCGCTGCGCGAGCGCGAGCTGCGCGCGGCGGAGCTGGAGCGGGGGCTCGCGCAGGCGGAGCTGCGCAACCTGCGGCTGCAGCTCCAGCCGCACTTCCTCTTCAACGCCCTCAACACCATCTCGGCCACGATGTACGACGCGCCGGAGGCCGCCGACGCGATGATCGGCCAGCTCTCCGACCTGCTCCGCCTGTCGCTGCGCACGGCGCACACGCACGAGGTGCCGCTCCGCGCGGAGCTGGAGACCCTCGACCTCTACGCGTCGATCATGCGCGCCCGCTTCGGCGACCGCCTGCGCATCGAGGTGGACGCCGAGCCGGCGGCCGGCGACGCGCTCGTGCCGTCGCTCCTGCTGCAGCCGCTCGTGGAGAACGCCGTCCGCCACGGCAACGCGATGCGGTTGGGCTTCGGCGCGGTCAGCGTGCGCGCGCGCCGGCAAGGCGCGGAGCTGCTGCTCGAGGTGGTGGACGACGGGCCCGGCGTCGCGCCCGGCCAGGACGTGCTGCGCGCGGGACTCGGCCTCTCCGCCACGGCCAGCCGGCTGCGGCTCTTGTACGGCGACGCGCACCGGTTCGCGGCGGCGAACGTGCCGGGCGGCGGCTTCGCCGTGACCATCGTCATCCCCTTCGCCACGGCACCGGGCGCGAGTGCGCCAGACCCGGCGCGTGCCGGAGCGTTCATGGGCGCCGCGCCCGCCGCCCTCGGCCGCTCCGCCGTGCCCGCCACGTCAATGCATGCGAGTCCTGATCGCTGACGACGAGGCGCCGGCGCGCCAGAAGTTGCGCCGGCTGCTCTCCGGCGAGCGGGACGTCGAAGTCGTCGGCGAGGCGGAGACGGGCGCGGAGGCGGTCCGCGCGATCCGCGAGCGATCGCCCGACGTAGTCTTCCTCGACGTGCAGATGCCGGTGCTGGACGGCTTCGGCGTGGTGGCCGAGGTGGGCGTGGACGCCATGCCCTACGTGGTGTTCGTGACGGCCTACGACGAGCACGCGCTGCGCGCCTTCGAGGTCCGCGCCCTCGACTACCTGCTGAAGCCCGTGACGCCGGACCGCTTCCGCGCAATGCTGCAGCGCGTGCGCGCGCAGCTCGCCCGCGGGGACGCGGCACTCTCCGCGGAGCTCGCGGGCCGGCTCGACCAGCTCGACCAGCTCGTGGGGGCGCTGGTGCCGAAGCCGCGGTACATCAAGCGGCTCCTCGTCCAGGACGGCGTGAAGGCGCTGCTGCTGCCGGTCGAGCGGATCGACCTGCTGCGGGCCGAGCGCAACTACGTCCGGCTGCACGCCGCGGGCGCCATCTACGTGGTGCGCGCGAGTCTCGGGGCCCTCGCCGAGCGTCTCGACCCCGACCGCTTCCTGCGCATCAACCGCTCGGAGATGGTGCGGCTCGACGCCGTGAAGGAGCTTCACCCCTGGTTCCACGGCGACTACCGCGTGGTGCTGCACGACGGTACGGCTCTGATGTGGAGCCGTCGCTACCGTGCGCTCACCGACGGGGAGTTCGGCGGCGCCCTCTGACGTCCACGCGGCCAGCGCTGCGCACGTCCGTCCCGCGCTAGTCCCGCTCGTCCCACTTTCGTTGGCGGCCGCGGGCCAGTACCGCATCTTCGCGCCGTGGATGAGCCGTCGCAGCGGCCGCGGATGTACGCGGCGCGCTGACGCGCGAGGTGGCTCCGTCTGTCGCACCAACAACGCTCGTCTCGGTTGATCCAGTGAGAGGCGCTTTGGCTCGCGCCGGGAGCGATCCACGTCGATCCGCGTCGATCCGCGGCCCACTCGCAGTTCATCGACGGCCCATCAACGGCCCATCAGTGGTCGGAGGACATCGTGTCGAACGTACGAATGACGAATCGGGATCGGCGGTGGGTCGTGGCTGCGACGCGGGCCGCGGCGGTGCTCGTCGCCATCGGATCGGCGACTGTGGCCGGCGTCGCGGCCGTGTCTGGCGCGGTGACGCGATCCGCGGCCGATGGCGGGGCGGTGGAGTGGACGGCGTACGGGCGCGACGCGCTGGGGAGCCGCTACGCGCCGGTCGCCGAGATCACGCGGGACAACGTCGCGCGGCTCGCGGTGGCGTGGACGTACCGGACGGGGGAGATGCGGCCGGAGTACAAGACCGACGAGCCGACCTCGCTCGAGGCGACGCCGCTCGTGGTCGACGGCACGATGTATCTGAGCACGCCCTTGGGGCGAGTGATCGCCCTCGACCCGGAGACGGGGCGCGAGCGGTGGGTGTTCGATCCCAAGGTCGACCGCGGCGTGGAGTACGGCGACTTCGCCAACCGCGGCGTCTCCACATGGCTCGACTCCTCGGCGGCCCCGGGCAGCGCCTGCCGTCGGCGCATCCTCGTGGCGACGATCGACGCGCGGCTGATCGCCGTGGACGCGCTCGGCGGGAAGCCGTGCGCGGGCTTCGGCGCGCGCGGCACCGTGACCCTGCGGCGCGGACTGCGGAACATGCCGCACTCGGCGGACGAGTACGAGGAGACGTCGCCGCCGGCGGTCGTCAACGGCGTCATCGTCGTCGGCTCGGCGGTCGCCGACAACAACCGCGTCGACGCGGCGAGCGGCGAAGTGCGCGGCTACGACGCCCGCACCGGCGCGCTCCGCTGGACGTGGGATCCGGTCCCGCAAGACCGGGCAGACCCGGCGTACGGCACGTGGGTCGGCCCGAAGGCTCGCCGGACGGGTGGGGCGAATGCGTGGTCGGTGATCGCGGCCGACCCGGCGCGCGACCTCGTCGTCGTGCCCACGAGCAGCGCCAGCCCTGACTACTTCGGCGGGGAGCGGCTGGGCGACAACCGCTACGCGAACTCGGTCGTCGCACTTCGCGCCTCCACGGGGAAGATGGTCTGGCACTTCCAGACGGTGCACCACGACCTCTGGGACTACGACAACGCCTCGCCGCCGGCGCTCGTCGACGTTCAGGTGGACGGCCGCCCCGTGCCCGCCGTGCTGCAGGCGACGAAGACCGGGCAGCTCTTCGTCCTGCACCGCGAAACGGGGAAGCCGCTCTTCCCGGTGGAGGAGCGGCCGGTTCCGCCGAGCACCGTGCCCGGCGAGGTCGCGGCGGCCACGCAGCCGTTCAGCGCCCTCCCGCCGCTCAGTCCGCACCGCATCGGCGCCAGCGAGGCTTGGGGCGCGACGGCCGAAGACCGCGACGCTTGCCGGCAGATGATGACGGGACTTCGGAACGAGGGGATCTTCACGCCGCCGAGCCTCGAGGGAACACTCGTCGTGCCGTCGAACGTCGGGGGTGCGCATTGGGGCGGACTCGCCTACGACCCGACGCGCCAGATCGCCGTGGTCCCCGTCAACCGCGTCGCCGCCGTCGTGCAACTCATCCCGGCCGACAAGCTCGATCGCGCCGAGGCGAAGCGCGAGGAGTCGCGGCTCGGGTATCAGTACACGCGCATGCGCGGGACGCCGTACGTGATGCGCCGGCGCATCGTGCGGGCGCCGTCCGGCCTTCCGTGTACGCCGCCACCCTTCGGGACGTTGGTGGCCGTCAGCCTGACCACGGGCAAGAAGGTGTGGGAGGTGCCGCTCGGGAGCCTCGGAGCGCTGGTGCCACCCGAGATGCGGAGCCAGGTGCCGGCCGATTGGGGCTCGATCAACCTCGGGGGCCCGGTGATCACCGCCGGCGGCTTGGTGTTCATGGCCGGAACGCTCGACCAGTCGATCCGCGCCTTCGACGTCGAGACCGGGAAGGAGCTGTGGCGCGGGGAGCTCCCAGCCGGCGGGAAGGCGACGCCAATGACGTACCGGCTCTCCGACGGCGGCCGACAGTATCTGGTGGTCGCGGCGGGCGGCGGCAGCGTGTGGGGGGCGGGCGACTACGTCGTGGCGTTCGCGCTGCCGGACAGCGCGCGGGGAACGAAGGGAGGTAGGCGGTGAACCGAGAGCGGTTCACCTAACCCTGGCCCTAGCCCTGACCCTGCAGCGGGTGCTCGGGCTTGGCGCCGTGCGCGGCGGGACGGCGTCGAAGTCATTCGCCCTGCGAAGGGTCAGGGTGAGGGCTAGGGCCAGGGTTAGGGAACTGCCAAAGCAGTCGCGCCCCGCACTTCGCCGCACCTCGCCGGCGGCCTGTCACAGGGATCGCGCGGCTCGTCCCTCCCCGCACGCGGCCGCCGCGCCCGGAGAGTAGGTTCAGCGATGCCGGAGGCGCCCCGCCGCACCTCCGACCGTTCTCCTCCTCGGATGCCGCGCATGCTGCTTCCCCTCCTACTGGCGCTCGGCACACCCGCGCACGCCATCCCGGCCCGGCCCACCGAACCGCCGACCGCGCCCCCGAGCACCGTATACAGCGGGCGGCAGCGCGAGCTCGACGTCCGACTGCCGCGCCTCGAGGCGGGCGTCGAGATCGACGGGAGGCTCGACGAGCCGGTGTGGGCGCAGGCGGCGCTGCTCACCGAGTTCTCCCAGTATGCGCCGATGGACGGCGTCCCCGCCCAGGACTCGACCGAGGTGCTCGTCTGGTACTCGCCGACGGCGATCCACTTCGGCATCCGGGCCCACGAAGCGCACGGCGCGGTGCACGCCACGCTCGCCGACCGGGACCGCATCGGGGGCGACGATTATGTGCAGATCTTCCTCGGCACCTTCGACGACGGGCGGCAGGCGACGCTGTTCGGCGTCAACCCGCTCGGGGTGCAGGAGGACGGGTCGCTCGTCGAGACCGGCCGCGTGCAGTCGAACGGCTTCAACGCCGCGACCGTCACGCGCGAGGCGCCCGACCTGAGCCCGGACTTCATCTTCCAGAGCAAGGGGCGCGTCACGGCCTCCGGCTACGAGGTGGAGGTCCGCATCCCCTTCAAGAGCCTGCGCTACCAGGGGCGGGCCGAGCAGCGGTGGGGGATCAACGTGCTACGCCGCGTGCAGCACTCGGGGTACGAGGACTCGTGGGCGCCGGCCCGGCGCGCCGCGGCGAGCTTCCTCGGCCAGTCGGGGCGCCTCGTCGGGCTCACCGACTTGCGCCGGGGGCTCGTGCTCGACCTCAACCCCGTGGTCACGCAGCGCGCGAACGGCGGGCCCGACTCGCTCGGCCAGTGGGACTACCACCGCGACCACGCCGACGTAGGCGGGAACGTGCGGTGGGGCGTCACGAACAACCTGACGCTCAACGGCACCGTGAACCCCGACTTCTCGCAGGTGGAGGCGGACGTCGGGCAGGTGGCGTTCGACCCGCGCTCGGCCCTGTTCTTCCCCGAGCGGCGCCCTTTCTTCCTCGAGGGGATCGAGCAGTTCGCCGTCCCGTCGCAGCTCATCTACACGCGGCGCATCGTGCAGCCGGTGGCGGCGACGAAGCTCACGGGCAAGGTGTCGGGCACCGACATCGCGTTCCTGTCGGCGGTGGACGACACACTGTCGTCGTTCACGCGGCAGTACCACCCGATGTTCAACATCGTGCGGGTGCAACGCGACGTGGGTGCCCAGTCGCGGCTCGGGCTCGCCTATACGGACAAGCTCGACGGAGCGGACTTCAACCGCGTGGCGAGCGTGGATGGGCGCATCGTGTTCCGCTCGCTCTACACCGCGCAGTTCCAGGTAGCGGGGAGCCGCACGCGCCTCGGGCCGCGCACCGATGACGGCCCGCTCTGGAACGCCGCGGTCGCGCGGAACGGCCGCGCGTTCGGCTTCCGCTACGCGCTCTCCGGCATCGACCCCGATTTCCGCGCCCTGAGCGGCTTCATCTCCCGCCCGGGCATCGTGAACAGCACGGTGACCCACCGCTACACGCTGTTCGGTGCGCAGTCATCGCCCGTGCAGAGCCTCACCACGGACCTCACGCTCTACGGCACGTGGAACTATCGGCGCTTCACCCGCCGGCAGGACGCCATGGAGAAGAAGGCGCACGTCAACCTGAACGCGGCGCTGCGCGGCGGGTGGCAGGCCGGCGGGAGCGTGCTCGTCGAGACGTTCGGCTACGACGACGCACTCTACGCGGACTACGCGGTGGCGCTGCCGACGGCGGGCGGCGGCGTCGACACCGTGCCGTTCACGGGGACGGCGCGCCTCCCGAACCTGGACTACGTGCTCTCGCTCAACACGCCGCAGTTCAAGCGCTTCGCGGGGAGCGCGTTCGTGCTCTGGGGACGCGACGAGAACTTCTACGAGTGGGCGTCGGCGAACATCGTCTACGCCGAGCTGCACGCCGACTGGCGGCCGACGGAGAAGGTGCGCGTCAGTGGCCAATACCTGCACCAGCAGTTCGACCGGCGCACCGATGGGAGCACGGTGGGGCTGCGCCGCATCCCGCGCCTCAAGCTGGAGTACCAGATCGCGCGGCCGCTGTTCGTGCGGGTGGTGGGGCAGTACGACGCCTACCGCGAGGACGACCGGCGCGACGACTCGCGCACCGGCGCCCCGCTCCTGATCTACGACCCCGAGGTGGGGGACTACGTCCGCGCCCTTGGCTTCGCGACCAACGACTTCCGCGCCGACTGGCTCGTGTCGTACCAGCCGAGCCCCGGGACGGTGATCTTCGCCGGCTACGGCAGCTCGATGGAGGAGCGCCAGGCGCTCCGCTTCGGCCGGAGCCTACGCCGCACCGCCGACGGCTTCTTCGTGAAGGTGAGCTACCTGTTTCGGGTGTAGCTGAACGGCGGCGCTCGGCCCTCGGCTCTCGGCTGGGGCGGACCGCAGTCGCCGAGAGCCGAGGGCCGAGCGCCGAGAGCCGCCGTTCTCTGGCACTCGTCCCGCGCCCGCGCATCTCGTCCCTGCGCCATCGCCCACGCCGTCGATGCCACGTACTTTGTGGCATGACCCACATCGCGGCCCGCGGGACCGGCGGCGCCCTCGGCGACCAGACAGCGGCGCACGATCGGCGCGACGGGCGCCCGCCGTCTGCGCCCGGTCCGGGGCTCGAGGCCACCATGTCGTCGGCCCAGGCCCCGGCTGCTTCGGGCGCTGCCCGGCGCCGCCTGCGGAAAGCGGCCGTGGTCATCGGCATCTGGACGCTCGTCGGACTGTTCGGCACCCAGCAGTGGTATCTGGCCCTGGCGCTCGCCGGCCAACCCGCGCCCTGGCTGCAGCTCCTGGGGCTGAGCCTGTCGAGCGTGTGGATTTGGGCGGCGTTCACGCCGGCGATGCTCCTCGCGTCCCGGCGGTGGCGCCTCGATCGGCACGCCTGGCGGGTGAGCGTCCCGGCCCACGTCGCGCTCGCCTTCGGGCTGGCGTTCCTCGACGTGGTGCTCGATCACGTCCTCGCCCCGTGGATCAGCCCCTTCCCGAGGCAGCCGCTGCTCGGGATGTTCGTACGGCAGCTCGACGTGAACCTGTTCAGCTATGTGGCCGTCGTCGCCATCGACCATGCGGCCGGCTACTACGCGCTGTACCGCGAGCGGCAGCTCGCGGCCGCGCACCTCGCTTCGCAGCTCGCGACTGCGCACCTGCACGCGCTCCGCGCGCAGCTCCAACCGCACTTCCTGTTCAACACGCTGAACGCGGTCGCGGAGCTCGTCTACGAGGACCCTGAGGCCGCCGACCGCATGGTCACCCGCCTGGCCGCGCTCCTGCGCCGCTCGATCGCCACGCTCGGCCAGCACGAGGTCCCGCTGCGCGCGGAGCTCGACTTCCTGGAGACGTACCTGGACGTCGTGCGCCTGCGCTTCGGTGCGCGCGTCGCCATCACGGTGGACGCCCCGCCCGACGTGCTCGACGCGCTCGTCCCGACGTTCCTGCTGCAGCCGCTCGTGGAGAACGCGCTCCGCCACGGCGTGGAGCCGCTCCCCGAGGGCGGGCGGGTGGAGGTCGTGGCGCGCCGGCACTCGGGACCCGGCGACGCGGTGGGCGCGGACACGGTGGAGATCGAGGTGCGGGACACGGGGCGCGGCCTGCCGGGCGGCGCGCCACCGTCCGAGGGGGTGGGGCTCCGCAACACGCGCGACCGCCTGCGCCAGCTCTACGGCGACGCGCATCGGTTCACCGTGCGCGACCGGCCGGGCGGCGGCACGGTCGCCACCGTCTCCGTGCCCTGGCGGCCCGCGGAGTCGGCGGCGTGACGTCTGCTCTCGCGCACGCGGCTCGATGGCACGCGGCTCGATGATTCGCGCCCTCATCGTCGACGACGAGGCCATCGCCCGCCGGCGGCTGCGGCGCCTGTGCGGGCGGGAGGGGGACGTCGAGGTGATCGGCGAGTGCGCGGCCGGGCGCGAGGCCGTGACGGCGGTGGCGGAGCACGCACCGGACGTGCTCTTCCTCGACGTGCAGATGCCCGAGCTCGACGGCTTCGGCGTGCTGGCCGCGCTCCGAGAGGTGACGACACCCGAGCGCACGCCCGCCGTGGTATTCGTGACCGCGTACGACGAGCACGCGGTGCGCGCGTTCGACGTGCACGCGGCGGACTACCTGCTCAAGCCCGTAGAGCCGGAGCGGTTCCGCGTCGCCGTGGCGCGCGTGCGGGAGCGGCTCGGCGAGGCCGACGCCGCCCGGCGCCACGCGCAGCTCGTCGCAATTCTCGGCGCGGGCGCCGGCGGCAGTCGGGCCGCGCCGCCGCCGGCGCCCGTCGAAGTGCCTGTCGCGAGCGGTGCGCCGCGCTACCGCGAGCGGCTGCTGGCGAAGGTCGACGGGCGGATGTACTTCGTGCGCGCGGCAGACATCGACTGGGTCGAGGCGGACGGGAACTACGTGCGGCTGCACGTCGGGCGCGAGGCGCATCTGATCCGCGAGACCATGGCCGACCTGGAACGCGACCACGACCCGGTCACGTTCGCGCGCATCCACCGGTCGACCATCGTGAACCTGGACCGCGTGCGCGAGATGCAGCCCTGGTTTTCCGGGGAGTACGTCGTCATCCTCCACGACGGCACGCGCCTCAAGCTGAGCCGCTGGTACCGCGACCGCCTCGAGGCGAGGCTAGGACGATAGGGGAGAGTGAGAAGTGGAGAGTGGAGAGTGGCTGCGGATGCTCTCCACTCTCCACTTCTCACTCTCCACTCGTCAGTTCGGTCCCGGCCGATCGTTGCCGCCGTCGACGACGTAGCGCCACGCGCCTGACGGCTGCCTCTTCCACACGCTGAGGTACTTGGTGTAGCTCGTACGCACCGTGCCGTCGTCGCCGGGCGCTTCGAGGCGCGCTTCGCCGACAGTGAACCCCAGGTCGCCGCTCGATGCGACCTCGCCGAGGATCGGCGCCCACACGAGCTTCACCGTCGGCGGCACGGGCCGCGCCCGAATGGCGGCCGGCCCGTAGACGATGCTCGGCGTGTCGGAGAGGATGGCGCCGTCGGGCGCCACGTAGTCGGCGAACGCCGCCGTGATGCCGACGGCCTGCGCCGCGGCGGCGAAGGCCGAGTCGGTGCCCATCATCGCCGCGCGCGCCGCGGCTACGCTCGCGGCCCCGTCGCGCTCGGCCGAACCTGGTGACGAGGCCGCGGTCGGCGACTCGAAGCTCGGCGGCGATGCGTCCGCGGGGGGCGGCGCCGGGCTCGATGCGAGCACGAAGGCGGCGACGCGCCAGTCGCCACGCTCGGCCCGGCGCCAGAACGAGATGTACTTGCCGTAGTGCGGGGCCGGCGTGCCGCCCGTGTCGGGCGCCGTCCATTCGGCGTAGCCGTAGGTGTAGCCGGCCGTCGCGTCGCCCGAAACGTCGGCGCGCACGGCCCGCCACCGCAGGCCGGTGATCGCGCTCGACGGCGCCCCGCTGATGAGCGCGCGTACGGCCCCCTTGCCGCGCACGACCGGCGCGCCGGGTGCGAGATACACGGCGTCGTCGGCGAGGAACCGAACGAAGCCCTTGACGAGCCCCTCCGCCGCCGTGGCGGCGGAGTGCTCCGCCTCGGCGGCGAGCAGGCGCACGCGCTCTCCGTGGGCCGCGACGGGCGCCGCGGCCTGCGCGAGCCGCGGGGCGGCACCGGCGCCGGGGCGGCACCCCGCGGTAATTGCGGTGGTTACGGTCGCTGCGGTGAGGGCGAGCGCCCGAACAGTGAGTGCTCGATTCATCAGGGGTCGTCTCCAGAATGCGGGGGCGCGGCGTGCAGACGGAGGCCGCTCGCACATGGTGGCTCGCGGCCGCCCCGTGGCGCAACGACCGTGTGACAAGGTGCGATGGCGCGTGACGAGGTGCGGCGGGGCCGTCGCCGAGGGGCGTTGCTGAGGGCCGTCGCTCGTCCCGCGTCTCGTCGACTCGTCACACCGAACAGCATTTCGTCCCACGATCGTCGCGAGCGCGATCGGCGGCACCTACCTTCGCAAATGCGGTCGGTCGCGGCGCGCCTGCGCGCTCCGCCACGCCGGCTGCCGTCCGCCACAGGAGGGGTAATCGCGTGAGCCGCTACTTCGTGCATGCCGGCCGCGTCCGCCGATTGAGTCGGCGCGCGGCGTCGATCCTTCCGGGCGCTGTGCCCCACACCGCCCTGCTCGCGTCCGCCGCCCTGGCGCTGGCGGCGTGTGCCGACGACGGACCTGCCGCCCGCGGCGCCGCGCCGGGCCCGGGCGGACCGCCCAGCGCCGCATACAGCCTGTGGCGACCCACCGCGTACGACTCGTGCTCCCCCGCGGTGCACGACGCCTACTCCGTCGTCGGACCGGACGGGAAGCTCTACCCCACCTGGCACCCGCCCGTGGACCCTGCCACCGGCTGCACGTTCGGCCACGAGCACGGGAGGGACCCGCGCGGGTCCGACCTGTACGCCAGCATCGGCCCGGTGCCGTTCGGCGTGGCCAACGAGGCGCTCGACGCCTGGTCGCCCGGCACGCCCCGGCACGAGGACCACGTGGGCCACAAGATCGAGTGGGAGAACGACCTCGAGCTCGCGACGATCTGGCCGGCCGGGCGGCGCACGGGCCGCTGTGACGTCCTGACGAAGCTCCACCAGGGCACGCACTCGCGCGACGCGTTCACGAACAACCTCCACGAGCTTGCTTACCACGTGCGGTGTGACGACGGCTTCGAGCTGCACGCCACGACGCTCGTGGCCATCGGCGTGCCTGGCGAGTTCATACGCGCGTGTGACGGCGTGGCGGTGCCGGCGGGCGCTGCGAGCCCGGCCAACTCCCCGACGGGCCCCGGCGGGCGCTACATCCCCGACGCGCGGTGCGCCGCGCGCATGCTCGTGGCGGAGGGGAAGCTCTCCGACGAGGACGCCGCGCTCCGCGAGCTGTGGATTGCGTTCCAGCGCCTCTCCACGCCGGAGGGGAAGTCGCTCGCCTACTACGATCCGGCGTTCGCCGTCTTCGGGCCGAGTCGCTTCTTCGCGCCCGACGCGGCGAACCAGCTCGGTCGTACGGTCGACATCTGCTACGAGACGCTCGCCGACGGTCGGCGCGCCCGGGGCGGCGGGTGCGCCGCGGTGACGCCCGCCGCGCGTCTCGCCTATGACGACCCGCGGTCGCCGTTCATCGGCGTCCGTCGCGCGATGTCCCTCGGCGCCACGGTGCTCTCCAACGACGACGGCCCGACGGCGTGGTACACGGACCCGTTCGGCGGCAACGCCACCCGCACCCCGTTCCCCGGCTCGGTGCGGCAATACGTCTCGCCGGTCGCGGCCAGGGTGGTCGGCACGGGCGACAACTATCGGACGCCACTCGTCGGCGGTGC
>Ga0307405_10000730_pt1 | contig 12810 bp, 10 predicted proteins | sample 322Cmetagenome_2_FD_203311 | JGI IMG/M metagenome (GOLD analysis project Ga0307405, IMG submission 203311) | Maize rhizosphere microbial communities from greenhouse at UC Davis, California, United States - 322HYB-C-1 | ecosystem: Host-associated > Plants > Roots > Rhizosphere > Soil | place...
TCAGCCAAATTAGCCTGATCCATTCTCTTCTTTCAGGAGAAATCGATATGAACATGTATGAACCTAAGGTCAATGTAGCTGCTTCGGACCACGAATCCGCCGCCCTGTTCATTCTGGAGCAATCAATGGAATACGGCTATGCGGCCTCGCTTCGTGTCGCTGCACAGCTCGGCGTTGCTGACCACCTTGCCGATGGGCCGAAATCAATCGAGCAGTTGGCCCAAGCCACCAATACCGTTGCCCAAAGGTTGTATCGGGTGATCCGGTTGCTTGCCACTCGGGGTGTGTTCCGGGAGGATGAGAGTGGACGTATCGAGCTGACCCCCGCGGCAGAGCTTCTGCGATCGGACGTGCCTCTGTCTCAGCGTGGCGCGGTCTTGATGTTTACAGACGAGACATTCTGGCGCCCAAGCGGGGAGCTTGTCGAGAGCGTCCGCGGCAATCCAGCCTTCAAACACATCTTCGGCATGCCCTTCTTCGACTACTGGGAGAAGCAGCCAACGTCATCCGATGATTTTCATGCCGGGATGGCATCGATGTCGGATATTGAGAACGAGTTTCTCGTTCGCAGCTATGACTTTCCAAGTGATGCCGTAGTTGTCGACATTGCTGGCGGCCTTGGTGGCCTGCTATTGCGAATCCTGCGGGCAAACCCGACTCTCCACGGCATCCTGTTCGATAGAGAACATGTTCTGTCGAGGAATTGTTTAGACGAATTGGGCGCAAATAATCGTTGGGAGCTCGAGTCAGGTGACTTCTTCGAGTCGTGTCCCCGCGGTGACATCTACGTTCTTAAATACATTGTGCACGATTGGGACGACGAACGGGCGATCCGCATCCTCAGCAACTGCGCGGCAGCGATGGCGCCTGGCGGCCGGGTGCTCGTGATGGATCCCGTTCTCCCGCCGGGGAATGCGCCGCATACAGGGAAGTACATGGACGTTGCCTGCATGGCGATCTACGAGGGGGGGCGGGAGCGCCGCGAGGACGAGTTCCGCCAACTTTTTGCTGAAGCAGGCCTGCGGCTGAACCGTATCATCGATACCGGTTGCCACGTTTCGATAATCGAGGCGGTAGCAAGTTAAGGCTCGAAGCAGCCCACTTCGGCACCGGGGTCAACCTCTCGCCAGGCTTCCGGTCATCGATACACCAACAGAACCACTTGGCTGCTGAACGCAGATCACCTGTCCGTCATCCATGGGACATTGCGCCCATTGCGTTGTGACGGACAGGTAGCAGCTTCCCTTTGGTTGCAGTCGTCGGGGTGATCCAACAGCGGTGGCGGCGATGGGACCGATGCCGGGGATCGTCATCAGTCGGCGCGCCGCTTAGTCCTCCTTCGCCCGCTGCGCGATCTCGCGGTCGAGCCGGGAGATTTGCTTGTCGAGCTCAGCCAGCAGCTCGACCATGAGCTTGAACATTGGCCGCGCAGCACTCGGTGCATTTCATGGACAATGGCGTCTGCACCAATCAGGCAGAAAGCTATTTCAGCCACCTTCCCCGGCTGGAAATGGGCGCGCACCACCAAATCGCCGGTCCTTATCTCTACGCCTAAGCCGAGGAAGCCGCATGACGCGAGATTAACCGCCGGGTCGATAATGGGGACAAGCGATGAAGGTTGTGTTTTCCGATTATGGCTTTGCGTCAAAGCCGCCAGCGGGCGGTATATTGGCAGCGCTGAAAGCTAAACGTCGATAGGAAATCTCCTATTATCATCGTCAGCGCCGCCCCCATCCGCTTGCGCATCGCCTTTTGTAGCCTTGTCGTTCGGGTTAGCTCGCGTTCGGTCATGACCTTATCGTGATCGCCTCCGCGCTATAGTGCCCTCAGCGCGCAGCATGGATCCGCACCGATCCACACTGATCCGGCGGCTCGCGACGGGCCAGCGGCGAATGGCGTCTAGGATTACGGTTCGCGGCAATAGCGTGGATCTCGGAAATCAAAGCCAAGGAGATCGAGCGCCCGGTCATCGGCGCTCGCCGGCGATGAGGCTTTGAAGCCGGCCGGTGCTTCAGCTGCAGCTCGCCGTTCCGATCACGGCCGGTTCTTCGAAGCTCCGGTCTCGATCGCGGAGTGAACGCAACCAGGCCGGTTATGCGAACGCGATCCCAGGCCTCGCTGGGCTCGCGCAGACCAGCACCGGCACCTGCCCCCCTACCAAATCAGGTAGTTGGCAAGCGGTTAGCCCGGCGGGATTATTGGCAGGAGAAATCCGGTTGGGGGTGCGACCCCATGAAGACGGCGAGCCTTCAGACGCAACATCGGCTCGCCGGAGCGTTCGGCGCGGGGCGATCGGACGGCGGCTGTCGACGTTTGCGGACGAGGGTTTCGTAAGGTCACGGCACCAATTGGGAGGTGCAAGATGATACCTGCAATCGCCGAAAGGCCAGCGCCGAGCGGCCTTTGCCCCGCTGACGACATCATGGTTCGCCCCGCTGATGTCAGCGACTGGCCCCGGATCTGGCCGATCTGGAAACGGATTGTAGAGTGCGGCGAAACCCACCCGTACCCCATCGAATCGACTGAACAGGACGCGGTCTCGCTTTGGCTCGCGCCGAAGCGTTCGGCCATTTACGTTGCCGAGCAGGCGGGCACTGTGGTCGCGGCCATGATGACCAAGCCGATGCGCTACGGCAACGGGGATCACGTCGCAAATTTCGACCTTATGGTGGATCCCGCTTGCAGAGGTCTGAGCGTCGGACGGAAGCTTTCGACCTACGTGATCGAGGCGACGCGCCGGGCCGGCTATTTTGCCATGGAAGCCTACGCTGTCGTCGAGACGAACATCGCTTCGGTCCGGCTATGGCGCAGCCATGGCTTTGAGATCGTGGGGACCGTCCCGGGCGCATTTCGCCATCCGATCCACGGGCTCGCCGCCGTCCACCACATGTACAAAGTACTCTGAAGGGGCAAAACCGATGCACTCCTTGAACAACGTCCTCGATTGCACGCGCTACCAGAACGCCCTCAACGACTTGAAGGCTGAGCTGCCGGCCGTTCCTCGGCGCCATCTGCCGGAATTCTTCGCGATCGCCACCCGGCTTTCCCTCGCTCTGCCGGCGGAACTGCGTGAGGCTATCGCCGAGTTCCGGCTGCGCGGGAACGATGAGGGCTTCCTCTATCTAAGGGGTTTGCCGATCGACGAGGATGCGCTCCCGGCAACTCCAGAGAGCTATCCTGCACCTGCGGACCGGGAGCTGCTCGACATGGAGGCCTGGATCACACTGTTTGGGATGCTCCTCGGCAAAGCGACCGGATACGCGGAAAACCGTGCTGGGAGCGTCTTTCAGGATGTCTATCCTGCCCCTGACGCCCATCACATGACAGCCCACAACTACGATACTGACCTGCGTTACCATACCGAAATGGGATACCACCGCGAGCAGCCGCATTATCTGGCCATCGCCTGCTCCCGCGCCGACCACGAGCACGTCGCCAAGACATTGGTCGCATCCGTGCGAAAGGCCGTGCGCTTGCTCAGTGAAGAGCATCGGCACACGCTACGCACCATACCCCTGCCATGGCACGTCGATCTTGCCTTTCGGAGCGAGGCAGACCCCGACCCCATGACCCGCCTGCTTTTGCTGTCGGAGAACGATGACGTCCTGCGCTACGACCGCGGACTGATCGTCCCCAGCGAGACGGGCGAGGCCGCCGAAGCCCTTCAGGCTTTTTCGGCAGCCATCGATGAAGTCGCCGCGGCGGTCTATCTCAAACCCGGGGATCTGATCCTCGTCGACAACTTCCGGACCGCACACGCCCGCACGCCATTCCGGCCCAAATTCGATGGGACCGACCGGTGGTTGAACCGGATCTTCCTCTTCTGCCCGACACCCGAACTGCCGATTCAGAATGCGGATGTGGTGCGTTTCCGGCTCCGCGCCGCCGACAACCCCGCCCGGTCGCCGGTTCCGGCCTGATCGAGCGCCTGCTACTTGACGGCTGGCGTCGATCTACCGCGGCACGATTTCAAGCGAGGGGGGCGGCCGCGCTCCCCAAACGAGCGAGCAAGACCCGCTTTCAGCATGCACAGGGACGAAAAATGACAGCGGCAGCTGACAATCCGGCGGGCGCTACAAGGCAACTCGCACAGATCCCACTCTCTGGATCTGAAGCGGCGAGGCAGCAGCGATGACGCCGTCTCCCGAGGACCAGCTTACTGCGCTCGACATGGTCGCGGCGGCCTTGGCGCAGGAGGACGACCGATCCGCCGTCTACCGCGCCGCGGAGGAGGCATTGCAATGCCTTGTGGGCCACCGTCTCTTCACCCTTCTCGCAGTCCACCCGGCCGGTGACGAGGTGCAGCGCTTTTGGAGCTCGAACGAAGCGGACTATCCCCTGACTGGCCGGAAACGCCTAGGCTCAACCCCGTGGGGCGACGTGGTCCTGAGAGATCGAAGACCATGGCTCGGCCGCGACAGGGCAGCAATCATGTGGGCATTCGCCGATCACGAGCTGATCGAGCGCCTTGGCCTGGGCTCGGCAATCAATATCCCCGTCATGATCCACGGCAGGCTGCTCGGCACCATCAACCTGCTGCACAGCGAAGGCCACTTTAAAGAGGCCCATCTCCAGATAGCAGCGCGCATCGCGCCTTACCTCGCCCCAGCCTTAGCCGCGGAGATAAGGGCAATCGAAACGGGGATGCCGTCCGCGATCCCATCTGGCAATCCGGTCACACGCCCAGCGAGAGCTGTGTGACGGTCACCATACTCGCTAACGCCAACGTCCTCGACGTCGATAGGGGAACGCTTCTCGGCGAACGCCATGTCGTGATCGAGAACGACCGGATTCGGGGAATCTCAGAGGAACCGGTCGCACTGTCCTCCGCGCAGATCATAGATCTCGCCGGCCTCACGTTGATGCCCGGGCTGATCGACGCGCATGTCCATACCAATGCCTATTCGCCCGATTTCGCGGACCATGCGAGCCAGTCGCCATTCTACGTCGCAGCGCGAGCAATCGAGCTCCTCGGCGGCATGCTGGGACGCGGCTTCACGACGGTTCGCGATGTCGGCGGAGGTGAAGTCGGGATGGCCCGGGCGATTGCGGAAGGGCGTGTTGCCGGCCCTCGCTTGATCTATGGAGGCAAGGCCTTGTCTCCAACCGGCGGCCATGGCGACATGCGCTTGTGTTGCCAGAATCTTTACGACGACGCCTATTCCATCCCGAGCCTCGGACGCATCTGTGACGGTGTTTCGGCTGTGCGGACAGCCACGCGCGAAGAGATTCGGCGCGGCGCTCATCATATCAAGATCATGGCTGGTGGCGGCATCGCGTCGCCGACGGATCGCATCGATTCAGACCAGTTTTCGGAAGAGGAAATCAGGGCTATCGTAGACGAAGCAGCCATGGCCAACCTCTATGTGGCTGCCCACGCCTATACCGCCCGTTCGATTGATCGCTGCGTGCGCAACGGCGTTCGCTCGATCGAACACGGCAATTTGCTCGATCAGACCACCGCCGCTCTGATGAAGGAACGCGGTGCATTCCTCGTACCGACGCTCATCACTTTCCACGCGCTAGCGGAGCAAGGGGAGGAGGCCGGGTTGGCGGCCGAGCTTATCGGCAAGGTCGAAACGGTTCTGGATGCCGGCATCCAGGCACTCGAGATTGCATACCGAACCGGTATCCCCATTGCGTTTGGCACGGATTTGACCACCTCCCACGAACGGCAGCTGCAGGAATTCTCCATACGCGCGGAAGTCATCGCGCTTGCCGATGTGATCCGCTCAGCGACAACAACGGCCGCTCAGCTTGTCGGGATGGAGAGTGAAATCGGCCGGATTGCGCCGGGTTATCTTGCCGACCTGATTGCCTTTCGCGGCAATCCCTTGGACGACGTCAATGTGCTGACGGACCTTCAACAGCGCCTGCGCCTGATCATGCGCGGCGGCAGAACCCATATGTGGCGCAGCGGCGAATGATGTCCGCCTCGGCACCACGACTTTCCTGACAGGCACCCGCACCGACCAGCTGGCTACAAGACTCGCAGACGCCAGGTCTGCGCCAGGATTGGATGGAGGTGATCGGCCTTGCCCTTTACGCCTAGTCCATCCCACCGTGAAACCGCTTCCATGTGCACACGGAATTAGAAGCAGGCTCGGGTCGTATCGCCATGGCCTCTAACACAATATAACGCGGAAAGTCTGAGGAGCTTGAATGTTCTGACGCGACCGCGTGCATTGTACAGTAACGAAGCGAAGAAATACCCGATTAGAGTTGTTACCAATACTATCTACGAAGATTCTGCGCATCAGAGTCGTACAATACACTGAGATTATAAAGATCGTCTTGGCGAGGGCCCGGATCGCTATCGCGCTCTTTGTCATACAAGTGGGCATCTGCCAAACTTTTTACAAATCTTTGCGATCTCACAATTCTTCACTTTTACAATTAACCATTTCGATCTAGCGCGCGGCCTCGCTGAGACCATTGCCCGTCCGCTGCGACCCGGGCTCCGGCAACCAGGATTGGACCGTCATGCTTATCAAGTTCGAGAGGCGCGGCCGCTTAGCGGTCTCGCTCCCCACGATCATTGGCGAGCGCCGACGCGCTCGCATCAGCCGTTCGTTGAGGCGTGCACATCAGCATTCGCGCCGGACATGTCGCGATGCAACAGCGCTGCGGCCATACACTCGCGCAATCATCAGGGCTATTGGGGCGGGGCGGGCGTGATGCTTCGGTCAAGGCAAGACGAGTCTGCGCCCCATGGCGCTGAAAATCTGCTGCCCACTGATATGCAGCGTCTGGTCATCGCTGGCGACCAGACCTGCCCGCTGCGCAGTCACCTGATGCGCCGTCTCGCGGTCCTCTCGAACCGCGTGGGGTTCGTCAGACCGGCGGCGGGTCATCGCGCAATATTTGCGGCGCTCGGCGCCGCATGCGTGGTGATTGTGGGGGCGATCCTGACGCCAACCGTTGCGCCAACCATACCTGCGGTCCTGCTCGCGCTGGCCTTGGTGATCTCCGTATCCGCCAACGATCGGCTCGCACGGCACAACGCGGTACTCAAGCAGCAGGCCCATTTCGACCAGCTTACGGCGGTGCTCAATCGACGCGGCTTTGCAGAGGTGCTTGATCGCGAGGTGAAGATCGCCCGCAAGGGCGGCACGCGTCTGGCGCTGCTTTATATCGACGCCGATCGCCTCAAACCCATAAACGACAAGCACGGCCATGCGGCAGGCGACGCCGTGCTGGTCGAACTGGCTGGGCGCCTTCGCGCCTGCGCGGGCGAGGGCAATCTCGTCGCAAGATTGGGCGGGGACGAATTCGCAGTCTTGCTGCCGCGAACGAACGACACATGCGATGCGGCACGTGTGGCGCGCACGATCCTCGACGCGGCGCAAGCGCCCGTTCTGTTACCAGGCTTGGGCGCCGTGACCATCGGGGTCAGTATAGGCGTGGCGCTCTTCCCAGACGACGCGGCCGACGGCGCCGGACTTTTGGCGCGCGCCGACGCTCGGATGTATCAGGCGAAAACCGGCGCGCAGCCCGGAAGGCCTCGCCTCCACCTCGTGTCGGATGCTGCCATGCGCCGTTGCATCGACGGCAGGGGCCGCGGGGCCTGAATATCTCAAGGCGCTCAAGCACTCCTTCCTATCGCCTCGGCGCGCGGGCGCGGTGATCCGATCCCGCCCGCAATCCCTCCCAGATCACAGCTCGTTGGTACGATGGAACTCGTGGATTACTCTCTTATCGATCGAAGCGATGTCGCTGAAGACGTACCGAACGCGGCGCCTGATCCGGCAGTCCTGTGCGAGGTGCCCCTGGCTCCCCTCGCGGATGACGGACTATCGGAGCTTGTGCCCGCCCCCGCGCTGCCGCCCCACGCCGCTCGGCGCATGGCGTACCTGAATGTGCAGACGAAATTTGTGCTGGCTTTACTGATTGCGGCCGCGTGGACCGGCCTCAGCATCTGGGCATCTCAGCAATGGCTCGAGGAGCTTGCTGCGGTGACGCACTGGATCTTCGCGCTGATCGCGATCGGGTTCATTGCGTACGTGCCGGGGTTCATGAACGCTTTTCTGATCTCCACACTTCTGCTCGACCGGAGGCCGCCGCTCCGACCGGTGACGCGCTACCCCGGCGTCACGGTGCTTGTCGCCGCCTACAATGAGGCCGGTGCGATCGAAGACACGCTGAGTAGCCTTGCCCGCCAGGATTATGCCGGGGATTACGAAGTGCTGATCCTCAATGATGGGTCGACCGACGACACCGTCGCGGTGGTCCGCCAAGCGTTGGCGCGGCTCGATCCGCGTACCAACGCGTCCTTCAGAATTCATGACTTTGCCGTCAATCGCGGCAAGGCCGCGGCGCTCAATGACGGGCTGCATGCCGCCGCTCATGAGCTGATCGTCACGGTCGACGGTGACTGCTGGCTGCGCAGCGACGCCCTGACCCAGATCGTCCAGCGGTTGCTCTCCGATCCTGAGGACACTCAGGCGATCGCCGGCGCGGTGATGGTACGAAACTCGCGCTCAAATCTGCTCACCCGTGCGCAGGAATGGGACTACTTCCATGGCATCGCCGCGGTGAAGCGCATGCAGGCCATGTATCATGGCACGCTCGTCGCGCAGGGCGCGTTCTCGCTCTATCGCCGCAAGGCGCTCCTGGAGGTCGGCGGCTGGCCCGAATGCGTAGGCGAGGATATCGTCGTGTCCTGGGCGCTGCTCGCGCGCGGGCACCGAATTGGCTATGCAGCCAGCGCGCTCGCTTTCACCAATGTACCGGAGCGGCTGCGGCAGTTTGCGCTGCAGCGCAAGCGCTGGTCGCGCGGGTTGATGGAGGCGTTCAAGCTGCATTGGCCCTTGCTGTTCAAGCGGCGCCTGGCGACGCTGTTCATCTGGTGGAACATCTGCTTTCTGCCGCTCGATCTCGTCTACAGCTTTGTCTTCATTCCCGGCCTCGTGCTCGCGTGCTTCGGGATCTATTATATCGCCGGACCGCTGACGCTGGCGGTGCTGCCACTGGCGGTGCTCTGGAACAGCGTAATCTTCCGCATCCAGCGCAACATGTTCCGCCTGGAAGGCCTCGAGGTGCGGCGAAACCGCGGCGGATTTCTCTTCTACACGCTCGCCTACAGCCTGCTCATGCAGCCCGTGTGCGTGTGGGGCTACCTCGTCGAGTTCCTTGGAATGAAGAAGAAGTGGGATACCAAGTGAGATGTAAGGCTACGACTGCGCTATTGGGCTTGGCTGTCCTGTTTTCCGCGCCTGCCGTCGCTCAGAATGAGCCCTCCGGCCCCGTCGCCGGGGACGAGCCGGTCCGCAGCGCGGCCGCGGGCGATTTTTTCATGTCGAGCGATGCGGACGATACGGAAGTCTACCGTGCCGGCATCGATCTCGACGCACGCCATCAAGGGCCGGATCAGTACTGGGGAGTTCGGCTCGAGAAGACTTGGTATCGGCCGCTCGGTAACAAGGCGGTCAGCGATGAGCGCGTTTATCTACGCTATGCCGACAAGTCGGATGACTGGGAGTGGAGCGGCCGGATCGGCACCGACGGCGACACCGTGCTGGGTGCGGCGAGCGTCCACAACAATGCCCGCTTCCGGCAAGAGTTCTTCATCGAGCGCGAGATCGTCGAGACACCGCGCGGGGTCGACGAGGGAATCTATTACACCTTCGTGGGCGGCGCGATCGATCTGCCTGTCAATGACCGCAACAGCTTCACGCTGGTGGCAGGCGCACAGGAATTCACTGGCAAGAATGTCCGCCTGCACGCCCGCGCCAACTATGTGCACGTGCTGAAGCCGGAATGGGGTTTAAGTGCGCAGCTGCGGACGCGCTACTTCCACAGCACCGAGCCGGGCGAGTATGATTACTATTCGCCGGAATGGTACGCGCAGCTTCTGCCGGTGCTCCAGGTGCGGCGCTATGCGGGCGGATGGCGCTATGTCGCTGCAGGCGGGATCGGGGCGCAGCGCGATTCGGCAAGCGACTGGCGCTCGTCGCGGTTCGTGGCAGTGGAGGTTGCGAGCCCCGCGGTGAGCGATGGGTGGTCCGTAAAGGCGGGAGCGCAGTACAGTAACACGCCGCTCCGGTCGGGCGTCTACGACTATCTGCAGCTTTCAGTCGGGCTGACCAGGGTCTTCTAGCGGTGAGGTCTCGACTGGCGAAGGAGCGGAGGCTGCATAAGGGCCGAGGTCGGGCGCCGATACGCTGGTGCTCTTGGGGAGCGCCATACCGGTCGAGTTCGCCCGGTTCGGCACGGACCAGGCCAAGGCGCTGAAGCGATCGAGCTCACCGTCACAGGCAAGGCGTCATGGTGCTATTCGGCGCCGGCGAATTGCTGGGGATCGACGCCGACACTGGGAGCCTACTCAGGCGGATGGGATTACCGATAGCGGCTCGACTGGCTGGTCGACGACGTTACCGAAGATGACCGTGACTACGACGCGGTGGGTCGAAAAGAGCGCCACCGTGCTCGGCCGGCCGCGTCATGACGCGAAGGGCCAGGCTTCCTGGTCCTTCGCGTCTTTCCCTCAAGGCGTGTGGCGGGCGCCCACTGTAGACCTCATCAGGGCGCCGTTCTTTGCCGCGAAGCGCATGATCGGAATTGCGAAATAACCGCACCCAGGACGGTGTTCAGAAGCCGCGCTTCACCCCTCTACGGCTGCGCTAGAACTCGGTTCAGATCCCGTGCACGGATCGACCGACCTGGCGTCTCAATCCGCTCGCCCAGCCAGGTCAGCTCTTCTTTGATGCTGGACGAGCTCGTGTGGCGCGAGGCGACTGGTGGCATGCCTCGACGATGGTTCAGCGAGAGTTCTCCGACATGAGCGCGCACAGGCGCACTGCCTTCATCATTGCGTCCTATCGCCGGCTTCATATATGATGCGTGATGTTTGATGCTATCAGATGAGGTTCGAGATTGCGTACCACACTTGCTATTGACGACGATGTGCTGGCAGCCGCCAAGGCGATCGCCCAGCAGCAACGCAAGAGTGTCGGCGAAGTCATGTCCGATCTGGCGCGCCGTGCACTGCGACGGCCCCGCGCACGCGCCGATCGCAACGGAATTCCGCTTCTTCCGGTGAATGCCTCGCAAGCCATGGTGACGCTGGAAGCAGTCAACGCGCTGCGCGACGAGCTTCCATGATATTCCTGCTGGACGTCAATGTCCTCATCGCGCTTATCGATCCCGCCCATGTTGGCCATGATGCAGCTCACGATTGGTTCGAAATCGAAGGTAAGGGAGCCTGGGCGACCTGCCCAATGACCGAGAACGGCGTTATCCGCATCGTCGGCCATCCGAAATATCCGAACACTCCTGGATCCACTGCGACCGTTGCTGCAATTGTGACGAAGCTCCGCGCACTACCCGGTCATGTCTTCTGGTCCGATGACATCAGCTTAGTGGACAGCAGTCACGTCGACGCCGCCCAAGTGCTAACGTCCGCGCAAGTCACTGACACATATTTGCTCGCCTTGGCGGCCGCCCATGGCGGCAAGCTGGCGACCTTTGATCGCCGGTTGTCCGTGAAGGCCGTAACCGGGGGCAAGGCTGCGCTCCATCTGATAGGCGAATAGAGCGACCTAGCACCGATCTGGTCAGAGCGTGGCGGGGACAATCTTCAGTCGCCGGCGGGGCCCGCCCGCTATTGCTGCACAGCCTTAGCTCGTTAGGTTCCCCGGACGCTGTCAGCGGTGGCTGGTCTTTCCTCTTGGAGGACAGCGTCATCCGACCCGGAAAAGTGGTGGAGCGCGCAGCCGCGCCAAGCCGTGCCGGTAGCGGGAACCTTCCAGCGAAACTTTGAACTTGCTGCGTAAATCGCCCGACATCCGTGAGGGCGTGGCAGCCGACGGATCATCTGGGCGACGCACAATGCTGACGGCGTCAGCGCGGTATGCTCTTCTGGACTATCGAGCGCGCAGGCTGCTGCGGAGCAAGCTGACGCTCCGTCCTCATGCGGGACTCTCCTCCTTCCTCAGTCGATGTGCTTGCGCTGCGAAGTCGTGAGGGTGCGTGATTGATGGACGGCAGGGGCAGCGGTGTTTGGCGGGCCGTTGAAGCTCGGCACAGTATGGGTGGCGCTTATTGGCCGACTCTTATCGAGGGCGTGTTGATGCTGTTCGGTGTGTTCGGGAGACAATGTTTTGCAGTTGCCTGAGCGTCGGGTTGGAGGGTTATGGTTGGGGGTGCTGAAGGCGGTGGGTGTGCGGAGGCGGGGTGTATAATTGTTATTTGTATGATTAAGTAATCAGGTGTCCTAGATACACGTTGTGTATACAGAACTAGTCTACGATAGTTGTTTACATTGAACTGTACTGATCCGTGATAGGGGGTCGATCTGTTGGGGGCGAGTATTTCGCCTTGATGGATCGATGCGGCTTGCGGCTGCGGCGCTGGGTGGCGCGTGCGGAGCGAGCGGCTGTGGACGGATGAGAAGGGTTCAAGAGATGCAGATCGAAGCACGGACGGTATCGTCGCAGGGTGGTGTGGTTGTAGCGCAGCTGAGCGGGGGTGAGGCGCGGATCGATACGGGCGATCTGCGCCAGGTTGCGCTGGACGTGAGCGCACAGGGGATCGTGCGCTACGAGCGGGTGGGCGACGATCTGGTGCTGGTGCTGCAGGGCGGGGAGACGATCCGGCTGGAGGACTACTTCCTTGCGGATGCGGACGGCCGTCCGCAGCTGGTGCTGCTGTCACAGAGCGGCGACTGCTGGGTCGAGGTTGAGTTCGACAAGGATGCGGCGGGCACGCTGCAGCCGATGGTGTCGGATCAGCCGTGCGCGCTGGCGGAGAGCGAGGCGCTGGCAGTGGGCGATCCGCTGTGGGAGCAGGTGGCTGCCGGGGTGAGCGCGG
>Ga0307405_10000733_pt1 | contig 12782 bp, 10 predicted proteins | sample 322Cmetagenome_2_FD_203311 | JGI IMG/M metagenome (GOLD analysis project Ga0307405, IMG submission 203311) | Maize rhizosphere microbial communities from greenhouse at UC Davis, California, United States - 322HYB-C-1 | ecosystem: Host-associated > Plants > Roots > Rhizosphere > Soil | place...
CCTCGGTCGCCTGCAGCGGCTCGGGGAGCGGCGTGTTCTTGGCGCAGTAGTCCACCATCTTGTCGATGATGCCGATCGCGCTCGCCGCGCGCGACGCGTAGGGGCCGGCCGAGATCGTGTTGACGCGGACGCCGAAGCGGCGGCCGGCCTCGAAGGCGAGCGTCCGCGTGTCGCTCTCGAGCGCCGCCTTGGCCGACGACATGCCGCCGCCGTAGCCGGGAATCACCCGCTCGCTCGCCATGTAGGTGAGCGAGGCGAAGGAGCCGCCCGGGCGCATGAGGGGGCCGAGCCGCTGCACCATGCCGACGAGCGAGTAGGCGCTGACGCTGACCGCCGCCAGGTAGCCGGCGCGGCTCGTCTCGAGGAGCGGCTTCTTCACCTCGGGGCCGTTGGCGAGCGAGTGGACGACGACGTCGAGCGGGCGCTCGCCGAAGTCGGCGCGCAGCCGCTGGGCGAGGCCGTCGATCGAGAAGTCCCCCGTCTCCTTGTACCGCTTGCTCGTGCGCAGCTCCTCGGGGGCGTCGGCGAGGGTATCGAAGGCCGCGTCGAGCGGGTAGATCTTCTCGAACGTCATCCGGCTGCCGCCCCGCAGGGTGAGCGACTCGTCCATCTTCCCGCGCTCGATGAGGTTGAGGAAGATGTTGAGCGCCGGGGGCCAGGTGCCGACGCAGACCGTCGCCCCCGCCTCGGCGAGCGCCTTCGCGATCGCGAAGCCGAAGCCGCCGTCGTCGGCGACGCCGGCGACGAGCGCGCGGCGGCCGGTGAGATCGATGTTGAGCATGGTGTGATATCGCCGGACGTGGCCCGCGGAGCAAGGGGCCGACGCCGGTCGGCGCGCGACGCGTCGCGCGCGCGCGCGGCGGCGCGCTAGTGTCGCTCGGGCGCCGTCTCGCCGGCCGCGGCCTCGCCGTCCGGCGACGGCGGGGCGGCGGGGGTGTCCTCGTCGTCGGCCGCCGTCTCCGCGGCGCGGGCGAGCAGGCCGTCCACGACGTCGAGCAGCTGCACGCCGTTGGCGCGCACGCGCTCGAGGTACTGAACCTCCTGCGGCGTGAGTCGCGGCGGCGCGGTCTTGAGGAGGACGTTCGAGAAGCCGATGACGCTGTTCAGCGGCGTGCGCAGGTCGTGGCTCATCGTCGCCAGGAAGTCGCGCCGCGCCTGCCGCTCCGCCTCGATCGTCGCCCGGCGGATGCGCAGGACGATGAATCCCAGCGTGAGGAGGATGAGCAGCGCCCCGACGACGAGCCGCTCCCCGTCTCCTTCGAGCGAGGCGAGTGCCAGCGCGACCGCGGCGACGCCGTACAGGACGGCGACGTCCCGCCACCGCAGGCGGGCGACTCCGTGCGGGGAGGGGAACGGGGTCCGGGAAGAGGAAGGCACTCGCTGGGAGGGTTCGGTCGGTAGATGCTGGCCCGTCGTGGGGCGGGGCGCAAGCAGGCGCGGCGGCGCTGGCGCCGGCGTGGATCCTGGGGTCAAGCTAGAGCGTGCACCATGACGAGGGCGTGAACGACCGATGACATATTCTTCATGGCCCGGCGCCCCCGGGGCGCCCCAGTGCTGTGGTCCGGACGCCTCACGAATGCCGCACGCGACAGGTAACGTGAGCGATGCTATACTGTTACGCGCGCCCCCAGGCGGCGCGCGTCCTGCATGTGCGCCACGTGACGTCGCCCGACGCCGGGTGGCACGCGCGGCCCGTGGCGCACTTTCCCGCTACCCGACGGTCCATTGACGAAGCTGCTCCTGGTGGAGGACGACCGCATGTTCGCGGAGCTCATCCGCCGCGGTCTCAAGGAGGAGGGGTATGCGGTGGATGTCGCCCCCGACGCCGCGCAGGGTCAGGCGCTCGCCTTCGTGCACGAATACGACGGCATCCTGCTCGACTTCATGCTCCCCGACGGCAGCGGCCTCAAGGTCGCGCAGGCGCTCCGCCGCGAGGGGCGGCAGACGCCGATCCTCATGCTCACGGGCAACAAGGCGCCGGAGGACGTCGTGCGCGCGCTGGACGCCGGGGCCGACGATTACGTCACGAAGCCGTGCGACCTGGGCGTCCTCAAGGCGCGCGTGCGGGCCCTCATCCGCCGCGGCGGGGCGAACCGCATGGAGCGCCTCACGCTCGGCGACGTCACCGTGGACCGCGTGCACCACACCGCGGCGGCCGCCGGCGCCCGGCTCCAGCTGACGCCGAAGGAGTTCGCCCTCCTCGCCTACTTCATGGAGCACGCCGAGGAGGTCGTGACGCGCACCGACCTCCTCGAGAAGGTGTGGGAGATGCGCTTCGACCCCGGCTCGAACGTCGTCGACGTGCACGTCGCGCGGCTGCGCGCCAAGCTGCGTCAGGCGGCAGCCGCGACACGCATCGACACCGTGCGCGGGGCGGGCTTCCGCTTCACCGCGGAGCGGGGCGACGCGGGCACGGAAGGGGGTGAGTGAGATGGAGGACGCCGCCGCCGGCCGCGACGCGGTCGAGGGGCGCCGCGCGCTCGAGCGGCTGCACCGCTTCGGGGGCGACGCCCTCGTGCGCGACATGAGCGTCATCCTGCTCGAGGACACGCCGGCGCGGCTCGCCGCGGCGCGCGACGCCCTCCGCGCCGGCGACGCGCTCGGCGTGCAGCGCGCCGCGCACTCCATGAAGTCGAGCTGCGCGCAGTTCGGCGCGACGGCGGTCGCCGCGCTGTGCGGCGAGATCGAGGAGGCGGCGCGCGGCGAGGCGCTCGGGCCGGTGCCGTCGCTCCTCGACGACGTCGAGCGGCGCTTCGCCGCCTTCCGCGGCTGGCTGGAGCGCGAGCTCCCCGGCGCCCCGGGCCCCGCGTGAGCCCCGCCACGCCGGCGACGATCGCCGTCGTCGAGGACAACGCCGACAACCGCCTCCTCCTGCGGGCGATCCTCGGCGACAGCTACACCGTCGTCGAGTACGAGAGCGGCACCGAGGCGCTCGACGCGTTCACGGTCCAGCTCCCGGACGTCGTCCTGATGGACATCTCGCTCCCGGGGATGAGCGGCGTCGAGGCCCTCACCCGGATGCGCGCCGACCGGCGGCTGCAGCGGCTGCCCGTCATCGCGCTCACCGCGCACGCCATGGCCGGCGACCGCGACGCCTACCTCGCGGCGGGCTTCGACGAGTACGTCTCGAAGCCGATCATCGACGAGCGCGTGCTGCTGCGGGCGATCGAGCGGTGCATCGCGGGCGCCTCCTGAGCGCCGCGCGGCGCCGCGACCCGACGCAGGGCCGAGCCCCGTGACGCTCTCGATCCAGCACAAGGTCGTCGCCGCGCTGACCGCCGCGCTCGTCGTCCTCGCCGGCGTCTCCGCCGTCTCCTACCGCGGGATGAGCGAGCTCGCGCACACGATGGAGCTCGTGGATCGCACGCACCTCGTGCTGCGCACCCTCGAGCAGGCCTACGGGAGCATCAGCGAGGCCGAGGCGAGCTCGCGCGGCTACGTGCTGACGGGCGACTCCGCGTACCTGCGCCCGTACCGCGGCGCCGAGGAGGCCGTGGCGCGCGACCTGGCGCGAATCGACAGTCTGACCGTGGACGTCGAGCAGCGCCGCCGCCTCGCCGCGCTCCGCCCGCTCGTCGCGCGCCGCTTCGAGGTCATCGAGCAGGCGGTGGCGGTGCGCGAGGGCGAGGGCTTCCAGGCCGCCGCCGCCGTCGTTCGCACCGGCCGCGGGCGGGCGCTCATGGACTCCGTGCGGTCGGCGATCGACGTGCTGGCCGACGACGAGCGGGCGCGGCTCGAGCGCCGCTCGCGGCGCGCGAGGGCCGGCGTGACGCGCGCCGCGCCGCTGTTCATCGCCGGCATCCTCGCCGCGGCGGCGATCAGCCTCCTCGTCGTGCTCGTCGTGCGCCGCGACGTGCGGGCCGTGACCAGCGCGGAGCGCGCGCTGCGCGTCGCCAGGGACGAGGCGGAGACGGCGAGCCGCACGAAGAGCGACTTCCTGGCGCGCATGAGCCACGAGCTGCGCACGCCGCTCAACAGCATCATCGGCTTCGCCAACGTCCTCGCCCGCAACCCCGCGAGCCGCCTCACGCCGCAGGAGCGCGAGTACATCGAGCGCGTGCGCGCGAACGGCGTCCACCTCCTCGCCCTGATCAGCGACGTCCTCGACCTCTCGAAGGTGGAGGCGGGGCGGATGCGGCTCGACCTCGAGACGGTGGACCTCGGCGCCCTCGTCGCCGACACGCTGGCCGGCTTCGAGGGGCAGGTGCGCGACCGCGCCGTCGCCCTCCGCGCCGGGGTCCCCCGGGGGATCTCGCCCCTCGTCACCGACTCCGCCAAGCTGCTCCAGGTGCTGATGAACCTGATCGGCAACGCCCTCAAGTTCACCGAGTCGGGGAGCGTCACCGTCTGCGTCGTCGCCGACGGGGCGGACGGCTGCACGCCGACGCGGATCGACGTCGTGGACACCGGCATCGGCATCCCGCCCGGCCGTCGCTCGGCGATCTTCGACGCGTTCGAGCAGGGGGACAGCAGCACGAGCCGGCGCTTCGGCGGCACGGGGCTCGGCCTCTCGATCTCGCGCGCCCTCTGCGACCTGATGGGCTACCGCCTCGAGGTCGCCGACAACCCGACCGGGCGCGGCTCGGTGTTCAGCGTCGTGTTCTCGGGCGGCAGCGGCACCGGCTTCGGCGCCGGCGGCGGCACCAGCGGCGGCACCGCCGGCGCCGGCGAGAACGACGCGGCGCGAGTCCTTCCTTAAGGAACTGTAATCAGACGTTCACGGTGCCGTCATGCGGGGGGGGCTACTGTTCCCGCCTGCAAGAGCGCGACGTCCGCCACCGCGCCGTCACCATTCGCCACCGACCAGCGTGGCGGCTGTGGCGGCGATGCTACGAACGGATGTCCCGTGCCGACGACGCGGAGGCCCTCGCGATCCCGCGTCTCGAATGCAAGCCGTTGTGCTCCAATCTGGTACCGTAATCTGCCGGACGGGACGCGAAGTTGCTTCCGTCGGCCGTCCGTCGCCCATTCCCATCTGACGCAGGACCCTCGGCGCGCTGCCGAGCCGACTTCGCTCGGCCGGCCCTCCCGCGCGCCGAATCCGATTTCCATTCCCGAACGAACGGGCACCCCGGCCGCGAGGCCGGTCCGCAAAGCCACGGGTCTCCTCGAGACGGCCGGGTTGCCGAACGGATGTCGCACCGCAGTTCCGTTCCCACCCCCAGGAGTGCCGCATGACCCGTTTCAGCACCCTGCGCACGCTCGCCTTCGGCGCCAGCGTCGCACTCACCGCCGGCGCCTGCGCGGACGCGCCGACGCAGCCCGAGTCGTTGAAGGCCCCGAGCATCTCGGCGGCCGTCGTCTCGACCGGCCAGCTCGATTTCTCGCACGAGTTGGGCGACATCCACAGCCGCTTCCTGCCGACGTTCGACGATCAGCAGGCCGCCGCCCAGCTCCAGGCCGAGATGGACGTGATCACCGAGCGCCTCGCCGCCGGTGACGTCGAGGCCGTCCGCGCTGCCCTCGGTCGTGCGCGTGCGCTCCTCACGCCGGGCGTCGCTCACCGGTCCGACCTCTACGCGCTGGACCGTACCTTCGCCGTCCTCGAGAGCTACCTCCAGTAGGCGTCACCCCGCGCCTGAATCGTCCGCACCCTCCTCAACTCCAGGCTTTCCCTCCATGTCTATCTGGTCCGCTTCGACCAACGCACCCCGCTCGCTGACGGCGTCCGTCGTCGCCGCGGGGGTGCTCGCTGTCCTGCTCGGCGTCGCACCGGCGGTCTCGCACGCGCAGACGATCACCGCCTGCTATCCCAAGCCCAACAACGCGAACGCGACGGGGTCGGGTGTCCTCAACATCACCGGTGTGCCGCAGGCGCCGGCGAACTGCGGCAACGACTACCCCGTCACGTGGAACCAGCAGGGCCCGAAGGGTGACAAGGGCGATCAGGGTGTGGCCGGACCGATTGGTCCGGCCGGCGCCACCGGCGCCACCGGCGCCACCGGCGCCACCGGCGCTACGGGCGCGACCGGCGCCACGGGCCCTCAGGGGCCGAAGGGCGACCAGGGAATTCAGGGCCTCAAGGGCGACAAGGGCGACGTCGGCGCGACGGGAGCCCAGGGCCTGAAGGGCGACAAGGGCGAGACGGGTGCCACGGGCGCCGTCGGTCCTCAGGGTCCCCAGGGCGAGAAGGGCGAGACGGGTGCGACTGGCGCAACCGGACCGCAGGGCCCGCAAGGCCTCAAGGGCGACAAGGGTGACCAAGGCATTCAGGGCATCCAGGGCATCCAGGGCGAGAAGGGTGACCAGGGCATCCAGGGCATCCAAGGAGTGAAGGGCGACAAGGGCGACAAGGGCGACAAGGGCGACAAGGGCGATCAGGGCATCCAGGGAATACAGGGCCCCGTTGGTCCGCAGGGACCCATCGGTCCCCAGGGTCCGACCGGCCTCTCGGGCTACCAGATCGTCCAGGGCTACAACAACACGGTGCAGGCCGGCCAGATGACGCGCCTGACGGTCACGTGCCCGGGCAGCAAGTCCGTGCTGGGCGGCGGCTACGTGAACCCCGACACGAAGGGCACGAGCAACACGGTGCTCGCGTCCTATCCCGCCAGCCCGACGACCTGGGAGGTGCAGATCTTCAACCCCAGCGGCGGGTCGAACTTCAGCGTGACGCCCTACGCGATCTGCGCGACGGTCACGCCGTAAAGAGAGAATGAAGCCGACGGCGCGCCGCACTCGCGGCGCGCCGTCGGCTTCGTCCACGGGAACGCGGGCGCCTCCGCCAGAGGGCGCCCGCGTCGTCGTTCATCGCTCGCACTGCCTGACGAGATTACAGCGCGCTAACCGAACGCGTCTCGCGCGCCCGCATCTTGCCGGCCCCGACCATCCGACCGGGCGCTCGCCGTCCGCAGGCTGCCCACTCCCCGACGCGCACGACGCGACCCGCATGGCCACGGTGCTCTACGTCGACGACGAACCGGCGCTCCCCCGCGCGGTGCAGACCTGGCTCGAGCGTCGCGGCGACGAGGTCCTCGTCGCGCGCACGGTGGACGCGGCGCGGCAGCACCTCGCCGAGCGCGCGGTGGACGGCGTCGTCATCGACCTCTGGCTCCCCGACGGGAGCGGCTTCGAGCTGCTCGACTGGGTCGCCGAGCACCAGCCGGCGCTGGGCGAGCGCGTCCTGTTCGTGACCGGCGACGTCGTCCCCTCCCCCGACACGGCGCGCCAGCTCGCGATGCTCGGGCGCCCGGTGCTCGTCAAGCCGTTCGACCTCGAGGAGCTGGAGCGCCGCGTCCGTGCCTGGGAGGAGCCGGCGCGGAAGCGCGAGTCGCCGTCCGCGGGGACGGTCGCCGGGGGCGCCGAAGCACCGGTGTGACGGAGCGGGGTACGAGGGGCGACGCCGGGCGTGACCGCGCGCTCGCGCCCGTGCCGGCCGGCGCGAGCCCTGCGCCCGCGTTCGCGCGCGGTCTCTGGCGGATCGCCGCGGCGGACGTCTCGAGCGGCAACCGCGTCCGCCTCCTGCGCGACGGGGCCGAGACGTTCGACGCGATGATCGCCCTGATAGACGGCGCGCGCGAGCGCGTCGCGCTGGAGGGCTACATCTTCCGCGACGACGACGTCGGCCGGCGCTTCGCCCGCGCGCTCGGCGACGCCGCGGGGCGGGGAGTGGCGGTGCGCGTGCTCGTGGACTGGGTCGGCCGGATGGGGACCCCGCGCCGCTTTTTCCAGGGGATGCGCGAGCGCGGGGTGGACGTCTGCATCTTCAACCCGCCCGGCTTCCGCCGCTGGCTCGGGCTCGTGCCGCGCGACCACCGCAAGCTGCTCGTCGTGGACGGGCGGGCCGGCGTGACGGGCGGGATCGGCATCGGGAACGAGTGGCGCACGGGCGTGCTCAAGCGGCGCGGCGCGCCGTGGCGCGACACCGCCGTGCTCGTCGAGGGGCCGGCGGCCTATGACATGACGCAGGCGTTCGAGCTCATGTGGCGCCGCGCGACGAGCACCGAGCGGCGCGGCCGGCAGCGCCTGCTCACGCGCCGTGCCCACGGTGCGCACCTCGACTCGACGACCCACGAGCCGGCGCTCGTCGGCATCGTCGAGGGGGAGCCGGGCCGGCGCCGCGTCGCCCGCGCCCTCCAGATCCAGTCGGTCTCGGCCCAGCGCTCGATCTGGATCGCCAGCGCCTACTTCGTCCCCTCGCTCGCCGAGGTCGAGGCGCTCACCGGCGCGGCGCGCGACGGCGTGGACGTCCGCGTCCTCGTCCCGCACCGCTACGACCACCCCTGGATCCGCCTCCTCACGCGGCGCTACTACCGCCGCCTCCTCGCCAACGGCGTCCGCATCTGGGAGTGGAGCGGCGAGATGATGCACGCCAAGACGAGCGTCGTGGACGGCCGCTGGGTGCGCGTCGGCTCGACCGACTTCAACCCGCTCGGCGTCGCCATCAACTTCGAGCTCGACGCCGTGATCGAGGACGTCGCGCTGGGCGCCGAGGCGGAGGCGATGTACCTGCGGGATCTGGAGGGGTCGAGAGAAGTGACGTTATCCTAGCGGTGGTGGGGGAGCGTCGAGCGTCGAGGGACGAGCGTCGAACCCTCCCCCTCGCCCCTCGACAGCTCGCTCACCCGCTCCGAGGTCCAGCCTGCCACCCGACGCCGATCGAACCGCCGACCTGAAGCCCGGCTCGACGTCCGCTGAAGGGCGGCTGCACCTGGCGGCGCTCGCCGCGGTCGTCCTCGTCGGGGTGGCGCTGCGCGCGCTCTACCTCGAGCAGCCGATGCGCTACGACGAGTCGTGCTCGTACACGAACACGGTGGCGCACGGCCTCCGGCACGCGCTCTCGCAGTACACGGCGCCCAACAACCACGTCTTCCACTCCGCGCTGGTCTGGGCGAGCACCAAGCTGTTTGGCGGTCACGCGTGGGCGATCCGTCTTCCCGCCTTCGTCGCCGGAGTGTTGCTCGTCCCCGCGACGTACGTCGCGGGAAGGATGCTCTACGGCGCCCGGGCGGCGCTCGTCGCCGCCGCGCTCGTCGCGTCGTTCGCCGAGCTGGTGGTGTTCTCGACCGACGCCCGCGGCTACACGATCGTCTCCCTGCTCTTCCTCCTGCTCGTCATCCTCGCCGCGCACCTCAAGCGGGCGCCGAGCCGGGTGGCGTGGGGCGCCTTCGCCGTGCTCGCGGCCCTCGGCGTCTGGACGGTGCCGACGGCGCTCTACCCCGTCGGCGGCGTGGCGCTGTGGATCGCGGCGTCGGCCGCCACGGGTGACACCGCGTCGCGACCGCTGCCCGTCGTGCGCGACCTCGCGCTGTCGCTCGTCACGTCCGTGCTCCTCGCCATCCTCCTCTACGCCCCGGTGCTGGTCGTCGGCACGGGGCTGCGCTCGCTCGTCGCGAATCAGTACGTCCGCTCCGCTCCGCCGGAGCAGTTCTGGCGCGGTGTCCGCGAGCTCCCCGCGCTGCTCTGGGCCGACTGGACACTCGGCGTTCCGGTGTGGGCGCGCGCCCTGCTCGCGGTCGGTCTCGCCGTCGGGAGCGTGCTGCACCGGCGCATCGCCCGCGACCGCGTCCCCGTCTGGGCGACGGTGTTCCTCTGGTGCGCCGCGCTCCTTCTCGTCGTGCGCCGCGACGCGGGAATCCGGATCTGGCTCTTCCTGCTCCCCCTCGCGGCGCTGGTCGCCGGCGCGGGGCTGACGGCGCTCCTCGCGCCGGCGTTCTTGCGCCTCTCGGCGCGCGGCCGGGCACTGGCGTCGGCGCTCCTTCCCGTCGCGCTCGCGCTCGCCGTCTCGCTGCACGCCGTGCGCACCGCCGCGGTGTTCGATCCCGCGCTCGGCGACACGTCCACCTTCCGCGACGCGCCCGAAGTGACGCGTTACCTCGCGTCGCACCTCGCGCCGGGAGATCGCGTGCTGGCGCAGATCCCCACCGACGGCCCGCTCGAATACTACATGGGGCGCGCCGCCGTCCCGACGTCCTTTCTCGCCTGGGACACGATGCGATCCACGACGCGGCCACGCCTCGACGGCAGCGAGCGCCTCGTCGTCGTCGTCAATCCGCACCTCGTGCCGCAGACGCTCGAGAGCGTGCTACGCGACCTCCACGTCGCGCCCGACAGCGTGGCGCCGCTCGCGCCGCCGGTCCGCTTCCCGCACGGCGCGACGATCCACCTCATGCGCTGGCGGCGCTAGGAAGCGGTCACCGTTCTCGAGCCGGGCGCTCCTAGCGGTCCTCCTCGTCGTCATCGTCTGCCCCCGGCTCGTCGGGCGACAGCTCGCTCACCCGCTCGACCCGAACGACGCCGCGGACGGTCTGGCCGCCGGCGACGACGGTGACGAGGTAGTCGCCGGGCGCGACGTTCGGGCCGCGGCGCTGCTGGCGGTAGATGCTGCCGAAGTCCTCGGGGGCGCCGAGCGGCGCCTCGGCGGGGCGCAGCCGGCGCTGCTCGGCCTCGGCGGCGCGCTTCGCGGCGGCGCCCTTGGCGGCCGCCGTCGCGCTGTCCTTGGGCCCCGCCGCCGCGGCGGCCTTCGTCGAGTCGTCCTTCTGCTTCTTGATGCGCGCGGCGATCACGCTGTCGCGCAGCGCCTTCGGGCCGAGCGGCTTCGCCGACCGGCGGAGGTCCCAGGAGACGCGGTTGAGGCCCGCGTTCGCCGGCCCGCGGAGCACGCGCACCGTGTCGCCGGCCACCCCGGTGATGACGATGCGCGCCGAGTCCACCGGCGCGGCCCGCTCGCGCGCCGCGCCGTCGCCCTGCGTGACGTCGGTCGCCGTCGTCGTTGTCGTCGTGTCGGTGGGCGCATTCCCCTTGGCGAGGCGGTACTCGATCGTCGCCCCGTAGGGCGGGTTCGGCGCCGCGTACACCTTGTTTCCTTCCCACATCTGGCGGAACGGCTGCTCGTATTGGTACGCCGTGCGGATCGCGAACAGGTGCGCCGGCTTCCGCAGCACGCTGTCGCCGCGCGCGCCGGCCATCTCCTCGAGGGCCGCGATGTCGGCGATGTGGATCGAGCGGCCGTGGGTGCCGGCGACGATCTCGCGCTCGCGCGGGTGGATCTGGAGGTCGTGCACCGGCACGGTCGGCAGGCCCTGCATGAAGCGCCGCCAGGTCGCCCCGCGGTCGGTGGAGACGTAGGCGCCGACGTCGGTGCCGAGGAAGAGCAGGTCGCGGTTCTGCGGGTCCTCGCGGATCACGTGCACGAACGCCGGGCGGTCGGTGGGGAGGCCGCTCGTGATCCGGCGGAAGGTGCGGCCGAAGTCGGTGGAGACGAAGGCGTAGGGAGTGAAGTCGTTCTCGCGGTGGTTGTCGAAGGTGACGTAGACGGTGGCGCTGTCGAAGTGCGACGCCTCGACGCGGCTCACGTAGCTGCGCGCCGGGACGCCCGGGAAGCGTCCGGTGAGGTTCTCCCACGTCGCGCCGTCGGTGCGCGTCAGCCAGACGTTGCCGTCGTCGGTCCCCGCCCAGAGGAGGCCCGGGCGGATCGGCGACTCGGCGACGGTCGTGATCGTGCCGTACGTCTCGGCGCCCGTCGCGTCGCGCGTGATGCCGCCCGTCGTCTTGCGGCTGACGGAGATTCGCGCCGAGTCCTTGGTCGAGAGGTCGGGCGAGATCGGGAAGACGTGGCCGCCGCGGTCCACCGACTTGAGTAGGCGGTTCCCGCCGATGTAGAGCGTGGTCGGCGAGTGCGGCGAGATGAAGAACGGGGTGGACCAGTTGAAGCGGTACTGCTTCGCGGAGTCGGCGAGGGCGCGCGCCCGAATGTCGGCGAGGGTCCTCGCCACCGTCGGCGTCTCGGGCTGCGTCGTGTCGCCGCGGGCGACGATGAGCGAGTCCTCGAACTGCGACCCGCGCTCGCGCCCGCCGCCGCGCATGACGATCGTGCGCGCGCCCGAGCCGAAGTCGAGCCGCGAGATGTTGCCCCCCTGCGACTCGCTGTAGATGACGTCCGGGTCGGTGGGGTCGATCGCCGTGTAGAAGCCGTCGCCGCCGCCGACGTTCACCCAGTCTTCGTTGGCGATCCCACCGCGCGCCGGCGTGCGGCTCGGGCCGCACCAGCTGCCGTTGTCCTGCAGCCCGCCGCAGACGCGATAGGGCTTCGACATGTCGAAGCTCACCGCGTAGAACTGGCCGAGCGGCATGATGTTGGGAAATTCGTACGTGCCGCCGCGGTCGTGCGTGATCGCGATCCCGCCGTCGTCGCCGAGGATGAAGTGGTCGGGGTCGTTCGGGTCGATCCACATCGCGTGCCAGTCGGTGTGGATCGAGAGCGCGCCCCGCCGCACCGTCTTTCCGCCGTCGTCGCTGAACCGGAAGACGCTCGACATCCAGTAGATCCGGTCCGGGTTCTTGGGGTCGACGCGGACCTGCGAGTAGTAGAAGGGGCGCTGCTCGAGCTGGTAGCCGTTGTTGAACGTCTGCGTCCACGTCCGCCCGCCGTCCGCCGAGCGGTAGATGCCGCTCTGGATCTTCTGCCGCTTCGTCGTGTCGGGCTGCTGCCCCTTGGCCAGCGGCTTGGGGAGCGTGTCGGCCTCGACGTTCGCGTAGATCACCTTCGGGTCGCTCGGCGCGATCGCCAGGCCGATGCGCCCCTTCATCGTGGTCGGAAATCCGCCGCCGCGGACCTCGGTCCAGCTGCGGCCGGCGTCGGTCGTCTTCCAGAGTGCGCTCCCCGGCCCGCCACTCTGCAGGAACCACGGCCCGCGCCGCACCTCCCAGCTCGCCGCGTAGAGCGTGTTGGGGTCCGACGGGTCCATCGCGACCTCGACGAAGCCCGCGCGGTCGCTGACGAACTTCGAGAGGGTCCACGTCTTCCCGCCGTCGGTCGTCTTGTACAGCCCGCGCTCGGGGTT
>Ga0307405_10000734_pt1 | contig 12765 bp, 8 predicted proteins | sample 322Cmetagenome_2_FD_203311 | JGI IMG/M metagenome (GOLD analysis project Ga0307405, IMG submission 203311) | Maize rhizosphere microbial communities from greenhouse at UC Davis, California, United States - 322HYB-C-1 | ecosystem: Host-associated > Plants > Roots > Rhizosphere > Soil | place...
GGGCGCTGCAGTGGCGTTCCCGGTGTGATAGGGCGTGACCCCCAGCGCGCTTGCTCGGCGGCATAGTCGCCCATGATCACCGGATAGTCCGGCCCACCCTCTTCTGTCATCTCGCGGATTTCGGGCTGGGCCGCCCACATACCGCTGCCGCCGAGTGCCTCGTGAACCTTCTGGGACGCGTGTGGCAGGAATGGAGTCAACAGCGTGTTGACGTCGGAGACGACTTGCAGTGCGGTGTGCAACACAGTGTCGCGGCGCTCGGGATTGCCCGACAGCTTCCAGGGCTCGGTATCGGAAATGTACTTGTTCGCGGCGCCTGCCACCCGCATTGCTTCAGTGATCGCGAGCTTGAACCGATTGCGGCCCAGCAACTCGGCAACGGTGTCGAACGCTGTGCGCGACGTCCGCAGCAATTCATGATCAACATCAAGCAGCGCGCCGGGCTTGGGGATTGCCCCATTGTTCTTGTGCGCCATGGAGATCGACCGGTTGACCAGGTTGCCCCACTCATTCGCCAGCTCGAAGTTGGTGCGACGCACGAACTCGTCCCAGGTGAAGTCGGTGTCAGCGGTCTCTGGACCAGCTACGGCAATGTAGTAACGCAAGGCATCCGGTCCGAAGTCGCGCAGGAAATCGCCGACGTAGATCACCTTGCCGCGGCTCGTGGAGAACTTTGAGCCACTCATCGTCAGGTACTCGCTGGACACGAGCTCGTCGGGCAGTCGAAGCTCACCGAGTGGCCCAACGGTGCCGCCATGATCACCATCGCCATTGTGCCCGAGCAGGATTCCCGGCCAGATCACCGTGTGAAAGACGATGTTGTCCTTGCCCATGAAGTAGTAGCTACGTGCGTCCGGATCGATCCACCACCGCTGCCACGCCTCGGGGTCGCCGCTTCGCTTGGCCCACTCGACCGACGCCGAAAGGTAGCCGATGACGGCGTCGAACCACACGTAGATCCGCTTCATCGGCTGATCTCGCCAGCCGTCCAGCGGTACCGGCACCCCCCAGTCAAGATCACGAGTGATCGCGCGCGGCCTGAGATCCTCCAGCAGGTTCTGACTGAACTTCAACACGTTGGGCCGCCAGTCAGTACGAGCGCTCAGCCACTTGCCGAGTGAGCCCGCAAGGGCGGGGAGGTCAAGGAAGAAATGCTCAGTCTCGACGAACTTGGGCGTTTCCCCGTTGATCCTCGAGACCGGATTGATCAGATCGGCTGGATCGAGCTGATTGCCGCAGTTGTCGCACTGATCACCGCGCGCACTGGGATAGCCGCAGATCGGGCAGGTGCCTTCGATGTAGCGATCTGGCAAGGTCCGTCCCGTCGATGGGCTCACCGCGCCCATGGCGGTCCGAGGCACCACGTAGCCGTTCCGATGCAATCCCAGAAAAAGATCTTGAACCACCGCATAGTGGTTGAGCGTCGTGGTCCGGGTGAACAAGTCGTAGGATAACCCAAGGTCACGTAGGTCGTTAACGATCACCCGGTTGTACTTGTCCGCCAGCTCACGGGGGCTCAGCCCTTCGCGCTCGGCCTGGACCAAGATCGGCGTGCCATGCTCATCGGTCCCGGACACCATCAAGACGTCATGGCCGCTCATCCGCATGAAGCGCGCGAAGATGTCTGAGGGAACCCCGAAACCTGAGACGTGACCGATGTGGCGAGGTCCGTTGGCGTACGGCCACGCCACTGCGGTCAGCACACGCGAAGTCATGCGCTAAACCCTAGCCCGGTACGGCGGCACACTCTCAGCTGTTTCAAGCCGGAAAGCGTCCTAGCCAGCCTCAGCTAAGCGTTGCACCAGGGACTTTCGCACCTGGTACGGCGCGAAGACGCTCTTGGCCGCATTGATGGTGAGCCGGCGTACGTCGGAAAGGGTGTAATCGAACGCCTCGGCCAGTAGCGCGAACTCTCTCGTCATGCTGGTCGCGCTCATCAGCCTGTTGTCAGGGTTGACGGTCACCCGGAAGCCGAGCCGATCCAGACTATTGATCGGATGCTCGGTGATCGAGGGCACCGTCCCGGTCTGCACATTGGAGGACGGGCACATCTCGAGCGGAATTTGCTCATTGAGCACGTACGCCGCGAAGTCGCCGAACTCGGTAGCCCGGCCGTCGCCGAGCTGAATGTCTTCGATGATCGCGACACCGTGCCCAACCCGGTTGGCCCCGCAGACTTGCACCGCCTCCCAAATGGACTGACATCCATCGGCCTCACCTGCGTGAATGGTGTAGTACTCGCTCTCACGCCGCAGCAGCTGGAAGGACTCCAGAAATCGCGACGGCGGGTAACCCATCTCTGGCCCCGCGATGTCGAACCCGGCGACGCTGTCGTGGCGATAGCGCAGCGTCAGCTCGGCGATGTCGCGGGTGGGTTCCCGCTGGCGCATGGCAGTGAGCAGCTGGAGCACTTCAATCTCGTGCCCGCGCTTTCGACAGGCCGTCATGCCCTCTGCTAGGCCGTCGCGAACGGCTTCGACGGCCTCGGCCTCGGTCAACCCCGCCCTCAGGTGCTGTTCAGGCGCCCAGCGCGTTTCGCCGTAAATCACTCCATCTGCGGCCAGGTCCTCCACGCACTCTTTGGCGACCCGGCGCAGATTTGGCGCCGTCTGCATGACAGCGAGGGTCTGATCGAAGGTCTCCAGGTAACGCTCCAAAGACCCAGAGTTCGCCGATTCGGCGAACCATCGGCCAAGATCGTCGGCATTGTCGGCGGGCACCACCTGACCGATGTCAGTCGCCAGTTCGATGATCGTCTGTGGCCGGAGGCCACCGTCGAGATGATCATGAAGTGAGACTTTCGGAAAAGCTTGTAGTGCCTCCGCCTCAAGGCTCATGATCGACGCCGAGCAAGATCGCGCGCACTAAAGGCCTGCGGCAGCACATCGCTCATCGACTGGATACCGGCTGGGGTGTCGACCAGACACTCGGCTCCGCCATGCTCCCAGAGCAGCTGACGACACCGGCCGCAGGGCATCAGAACAGCTCCGGTTCCGTCGACGCAAGCAAACGCGATCAGCCGTCCACCGCCGCTGGCATGAAGCGCCGATACCAGTCCGCACTCGGCGCAGAGCGTCGCCCCATACGAGGCATTCTCAACATTGCAGCCAGTGACGATACGGCCGTCATCGACCAGCGCCGCCGCCCCCACCGGAAAGCCGGAGTACGGCGCGTACGCGTGCCGGCTGGCGTCCGTGGCTGCGGTGCGTAACTGGTCCCAGTCGACCGAGGCAGGTTGAGGAGACATCAGCTACTTCTCATAGGGAATGCCGTCGGCGGCGGGCGGTCTAACTCGGCCCACCAGCCCAGCAACGGCGATGATCGTTGCGACGTACGGCAAGATCAACAGGAACTGGCTGGGCATCGGGGTGCTCAGGGTTTGCAGTTGTGAGGCCATTTGAGTCACGAAACCGAAGAACAGGCACATGATCGAGGCCAGCACTGGATGCCAGCGACCCATGATCACAGCGGCAAGCGCGATAAAGCCGTTACCGACGGTGAACTCCTTGGTGAACGACCCGGTCGAGGCGAGGGTGAAGAAGGACCCGCCCAGGCCGCCGAAGATACCGCCTGCCAACACCGCTGACCAACGGATCCCGCGCACACTGATGCCGACCGTGTCCGCGGCCTCAGGATGTTCACCGACCGCTCTGATGCGCAGGCCCCACGTAGTCCGATACAGCACCAGCCAGACTAGGGCAACCGAGATTGCCCCCAGGTACGCCAGAACGTTCTGCTCGAAGAGCACCCGTCCGAAGAACGGAATCTTGGACAGGCCCGGAATGGGGATCGGTTCGAGCACCGGTGCGGAGTTGTACCTGCTCGAGGCCGGCTGCACCAGCTGATCAAAAAGGAAGCCGGTGACCCCTACAGCGAGCAGGTTGAGCACCACGCCTAGCACTACCTGGTTGACCAAGTAGTTGATCGAGAACGCGGCAAGTAGCGCAGCCATGGCGAGGCCAGCGAGCACTGCAGCGATCATGGCGACCGTGACCGACTGGGTAAGACTGCCGACGACGGCCGCCGCAAACGCCGCCGACAGGAACTGACCCTCGATCGATACGTTGACCACTCCCGACCGTTCGCACAGCACCCCGCAGAGTGCACCGAAGACCAATGGTGTGGCCAACGATAATGTGCCAGCGAACTGGTTGCTGACAGGGAAGGGCAGCTCACGGCCAGACGCCGCCCACGTCAAGAAGCCCACAATGACCGCCAGGCCAGCCACGGCTCCCGCCAACACTGGCCAGCGACCGCGCAGCTGACCAGACAGGTAACCAACCGCGGCTGCCAGGCAGAGCAATCCGCTGACCAGGACCGTGGTGAAGCCGGGCAAGATCACCGTCGGCAGCTGTACCTCATCAAACGCATCAGACAGAGCAAATCGCGCGCTGCCGGTGGTGGATACCAGACCGATCAGGAGCAATACGCCGACGACCGCAATGAGGACGCCGGTGGAAATGCGCTGTCTGCGCTTCTGGCTCGTTTCGACCTGTTCCGCTTCGGTCCGTGAAGGAGTCCGCTCAATGGTGTCTAGGCTCATACCAGTCCTCCCTCCGGAACCGGTCCGAGCGCCCGAGTCTTGCGAGGTTTCAGGAATGGCACGATCTTGGTGACCAGCGCCGGTGCCGCCACGAAAAGCACGATCAGTGCCTGTAGCACGGTTGTCAAAGTGAGCGGCGTCTGGGCAACGCTCTGCATCGACAGACCGCCGGCATGGAGTGCCCCGAACAGCAAGCCAGCCAGCACAGTGCCCAGTGGCCTCGACCGACCGAGCAGCGCAACGGTGATCGCATCGAAGCCGATCGAGCCGACGATTCCCAGCGATAGCGGCACAGGCAGTCCCGAGGCACTCGGGCCCAAGGCAGCCTGAACGCCGGCCAGGCCCGCGAGTGCGCCTGCAAGAACCATAGTGATCACAGTGGTGCGGCCCACGCTCATCCCCGCAGTTGCAGCGGCATTGGGGTTGGCCCCGACAGCGCGGATGGTAAATCCGGTTGTCGAGCGGTCCAGAATCCACCAGACCGCTACAGCGGCGAGCAGAGCGAGCACAAAACCGAAATGCAGCTGGCCGCCCTGCAGCCGGGGCATGGTGGCATTCCAGTCCACGATCGGCGAAATCGGGTCAGTCCGTCCCGGCCGCTGGAAGACCGAGGTAGTGAGCAGAAAGGCCAGCAGGCCGGCGGCGATGTAGTTCATCATGATCGTCACGATGACCTCATGGGCGCCGGTCTTCGCCTTTAACCAACCGACAATGCCGCCCCAGATGGCGCCACCGAGAAGGCCGCCAAGGACGGCCAACAGCAGGTGGATGCCGGGTGGCAGGTGCCAGGCGAAGCCGATGTAGGCAGCCACAATTGCGCCGAGAATCGCCTGACCCTGAGCACCGATGTTGAACAGACCGGCGCGGAAGGCCAGACCCACGCCGAGCCCGGCACAGATCAGCGGAGCTGCCTGGGCGCTCGTCTCGGTGATCGGGCCGTAGCCGCCAATCGCCCCTTTGATCAATGCGGCGTACGCGCTGCTGACCTTCTCCCAGGACGCGATCAGCGCATCCGAGGGACGAGCCAAGAAGTAGGCGAACTTGCTGCGAACCTCGGTGTCGGAGACGATCATCAGCAGCGCACCGACGAGGAATGCCAGCACAATCGACGCGATGGTAATCAGCACGTCGGACCATGGAATCGCGATCCGGCGCCGGCGCTGCTCAGGACTCATGAGGCACCCCTTCAAGGCTGGCCTCCAAAGCAGCGTCCTCCTCGGCCAGCGTGGTCATGGACGCGCTCGCCAAGGCTTCCTCGGTCGGGACACCGGCCATCATGAGACCCAGCACCTCGCGGGAGGTGTCAGGTGGCACGATGCCAACGATCCGACCGCGATACATGACCGCGATCCGATCAGCCAAGGCGATGACCTCATCCAGCTCCGTCGAGGAGATCACCACGGCCGTGCCGCGATCCCGCTCCTCCACCAGCCTCTTGTGGACAAACTCGATCGCCCCGACATCCAGCCCACGAGTGGGTTGGCAGGCGACCAGCAGCGCCAGCGACCGAGAGAGCTCGCGGGCCAGCACCACCTTCTGCTGATTGCCGCCGGATAGCGAGGAGACTGTTGCCTCGATCGATTGCGTGCGGATGTCGAACTCCGCGATGCGGTGGGCGGCGTTCTGCCTCACCTTCGACAGATCCAGCGCAATGCCTCGTGCGTACGGATGCTCCTCGTGATGATTCAAGATCAAGTTCTCTGCGACGGTGAAGGTACCGACGCAGCCGTCCTGCTTCCGATCCTCGGGGACGAACCCGAGACCGGCGTCAATGGTCTCGCGCGGTGTCAGTCCGGTTAGCCGCGTGCCATCAAGCTCAATGGTTCCCTCTTCGACCGGCGTCAGGCCGAGCAGCGCCTCAGCCAGCTCGGTCTGGCCATTGCCTTGGACGCCGGCGATGCACACGATCTCTCCGCCGTACACCTCAAGGTCAAGATCGTCTACGGCGAGCGTGCCGTTCGGCCTGGCAACCGAGACGCCTTTCATCACCAATCGTGGTTCGGGTGAAGGTGAGGCGAGTTTCTTGTCGACGAGTAGGTTCACGGCCCGGCCGACCATGAGCTCCGCCAGGTCTGACTCGGAGTCAGTCGGCTTTGCAGCACCGACGACCTTGCCGTGCCTGATCACCGTGATCTTGTCTGCGATTTCTCGCACCTCGCGCAATTTGTGGGTGATGAAGACGATCGCCTTACCCTCGTCCCGGAGTGAACGCATCACCGTCATCAGCTGATCGGTCTCTTGCGGCGTCAGCACGGCAGTAGGTTCATCCAAGATCAGGTATTTGGCATCGTTGGCCAGTGCTTTCAAGATCTCCACGCGCTGCTGCACACCAACCGGGAGTTCCTCGATCACCGCGTCCGGATCGACCTCTAGCCCGTAGCGTTCCGACAACCGGCGGACGGTGTGGCGCGCCTCGCCCATGTTGAGCAGGCCGCCCGTGCTGTCTTCACGGCCGAGAATGAGGTTTTCGGCAACGGTGAAGACATCGACCAACATGAAATGCTGGTGCACCATGCCAATCCCGGCGCCGATGGCCTCCTTGGGGCTGGCATGGGCATGCTCGACGCCGTCGATCGAGATCGTGCCTGCGTCAGGCTGCAGCAGCCCGTACAGCACGTTCATCAGCGTGGTCTTGCCGGCCCCATTTTCACCAAGCAGGCAGTGGATTTCACCCGGGGTAATGTCCAGGTCTATTGAGTCGTTGGCGACCAGATCGCCGAACCGCTTGGTGATCCCGCGCAGCCGCAGGCCCGTTGCGGCCGCGGGGGTCGAGGTTGGTGTCACCTCTCAATCATGCCGAGGTTAGTCAGGCCGCCGGCTGGGACTTTGACTGGATAGTGATCTTGCCGCTGATGATGTCCGCCTTGAGCGCGTCCAGCTCCGACTTCAGTTCTGCCGGAACCTTCGAGTCGAAGTCGTGGAATGGCGCGAGGCCGGTGCCCTCGTTCTCCAGAGTGCCCACATACGGCTCATTGGAGAAGGATCCATCTTTGGCTGCCTTGATCGCATCCGCCACTGCCACATCCATGGCCTTGTTGACACTGGTGATGATGTTGGGGCAGTAGGTCTCCGCGCTCACGCAGCCGTCCGTGTCAACCCAGATGGCATTGGCCTTGCCGCCGCTGCCCTTGGCGGCCTGTAGCGCGCCGAGGCCGGCTGGCCCAGCGACCGGGAACACGATGTCAGCACCTTGGCTGATCAAGCCCTGCGCCGTACGCTGCCCACCCTTGGTGTCGTTGAAGTCGCCGGTGAATTGCCCATCTTGCTTTGCGGCATCCCAACCGAGGACCTGCACATCAGCACTCTTTTGTTTGTTGTAGTAGTCCACGCCTTGGCTGAACCCGTCCATGAAGATCGTGACCGTCGGGATCTTGGCGCCGCCGAAGGTGCCAAGCTTCTTGGTTTTGGTCATGCCCGCCGCCAGATACCCGGCAAGGAAGCTGGACTGTGCTGTGTTGAAGACCAGTGGCTTGAGGTTCTTGGCGGCCGGGTAGGTCTTCGGATCGTTGTTGTCGACAATGGCGAACTTGATGTCGGGGTTCTTCTTCGCCGCTGCCAGGGTGTCATCGCTGAGCAGGAAGCCGACCGTCACGATGATGTTGCAGTTGGCGTCCACCATCGACTGGATGTTCTTCGCGAAGTCGGAGGCCGTTTGCGACTCGACCTGACCGGTCTCGATGCCCAGCTCAGTCTTCGCGTCGGTCAAACCCTTGTAAGAGGTCTGATTGAACGACTTGTCGTCAAAGCCACCCGAATCCGAAATCATGCAGGCCTTGAAAGCAGCACCGGCCGCGCTGGCGCTCGACGCACTCGCCGGTGCACTGGGCGCAGCCGAAGAGCCACCAGTTCCAGGCGCCTCAGCGCAGCTGGTGAGAGTCAGGGCAGCAGCACTGATAAGAGCACCGGCCAGAGTGAGGGTTTTCTTCACGTAATGCCTCCTGGGCAGAAGAGTTCACGAGTTTCTCAGGCACTCGGACCCGACTCTAACTCCGCCCACGACGCCCCGGGTCGCTCCCCGGTAAGGACTCGATACCAATTTCTCTCTGCTTGTGCGGCGCGCTTAGATTGCCGCCCGCTCGAATGTGGTGGCAACGTTGCAGAGCACCTCGAGACCGATGGGGATGCAGGCTTCATCAACGACGAAGGTCGGCTGATGAATATCGGGGCAGGCCCGACCCGGTGTCCGTACGCCGAGCCGGGCGAGGGCGCCCGGGATCTGCTGCAGCATCCAGGAGAAATCTTCTCCGCCCAAAGACTGTTCCGTTGCGGCAACTGCGTCCGGTCCGAGCATCTCTTCAGTCGCTCGGGTGAGACGGCGTACGCCACGGGCATGATTGACCGCGGGCGGCACTCCGTCGGTAACTGCGACGTCCACCTCCACTCCGAAGGGCCGGACGATCTCCGCAGCCAGCTCAGGAATGAGCTGCTTGGCCAGCTGCCACCCAGCGGCGTCAAGTGCTCGGAGTGTCCCGACGATTTCGCCGGTGCGGGGAATGGCGTTGGCCACTGATCCGGCGTGCATGGACCCCCACATCAGGGACACTCCACTACGCGGATCAATGCGCCGTGACAACAGCAGCTGGGTCATAGTCGCCAAGGCGCCGAGCGCTCCGATGACGTCCTGTGTCAGCTGCGGCCGCGAAGTGTGTCCGCCGGTGCCATTGAGGACGATGTTGACCTGGTCGACGGCTGAAGTGATAGGTCCGACCTTGAGCGCGATTTGGCCGACGTCGGTCCTTGGGTCGCAGTGCAGCGCGTAGATCTCGGTCAGATCATGCAGCACGCCGCCGTCGATCGCGTCGAGCGCCCCGCCAGGGCTGCTCTCCTCCGCAGGCTGGAAGATCAGCCGGACACCGCGGGTCAGCAGATCAAGATCACGAAGCTTGGACAATACGATGCCGACACCGAGCAAGATCGCGGTGTGCACGTCGTGCCCGCAGGCGTGACACACGCCGGGATTCTTCGACGCGTAGTCGACATTCTTCCCATCAGGAATGGGCAGCGCATCGATATCGGCGCGGAGTCCGACGAGACCGCTGGAGTCGTCAAAGCCGCCGGGCAGAATGTCGCAATAGGCGCCGGTTCCCACCGGCAGCACCTTCGCGACCAGCCCCGCCCGCTCAAGGTTGTCAACAATGAGCGCCGTCGTGCGATGCTCATGGTGACCAATCTCTGGATGGGCGTGGATGTCACGTCGGATGGCGATCAGTCGCTCGTTCAAAGCCCCAGCGAGTCGGGTGATCTCGATACGTCGTGCGTCTGAATCGGGTACGGGCATTTGCTTCAGTCTTTCACGGGTGCCAGTCGCAGGCCGGCCGCGTTTCGAGTCGTAACAAGACAGTCGCAATTCTTGCCACATAAGAACGCGTTTCGTAACGAAACAAAGCAGGTAGCTGGGACTACCCACTGGACAGTGATGATGGAACGGCGCCGTTTCTACGCACAAGGCCGCGAATGAGCACAGAAAAGCTGAAATATCACTTTCCACGTGGCTTTGTGCGGAGAGATGTGGGCAATCCGTAGATCAAACCAACGTTCGCAGCTAGGCGTCAGTCGGCCGGTACGCACCCCAAACATCACGCAACGCGTGACAAACCTCGCCAACTGTGGCGCGCCGCCTTAGTGCCTCCTTCAGTGGGTACAAAACACTGTCGGTCCCGCGGGCAACTGCCCGGATCTCCTCGAGCGCCGCGTCAACGGCAGCCTGATCGCGGCCGGCTCGCAATGCGGCAAGCCTCTCGGCCTGTCTACGCTCGATTGCTGGATCTACCCGCAATGGTTCGTACGGTTCCTCCTCATCGAGGATGAAGCGATTGACCCCGACCACAACTCGTTCGCCAGCGTCGATTTGCCGCGCCACCTGATACGCGGCTCGCTCGATCTCGGTTTTTTGAAAGCCCTGCTCGATCGCCATCACCGCGCCACCGCGCTCGGCAATCTCCTGCATCAGATGACGACTCGCCGCCTCAATCTCGTTGGTCAGCGACTCCACCGCGTACGAGCCGGCAAAGGGATCCACCGTCTTCGTCAGATCCGTCTCGTACGCGAGCACCTGCTGGGTACGCAGTGCGAGCCGAGCAGCCTTGGGCGTGGGCAACGCGATTGCCTCGTCGTAAGAGTTGGTGTGTAGCGATTGGGTACCTCCGAGCACCGCGGCCAGCGCCTGCACAGCAACGCGGACCAGATTGACCTCTGGTTGCTGAGCCGTTAACTGCACGCCAGCCGTTTGGGTGTGAAAGCGGAGCATCATTGACCGCTCCTCGCGGGCGCCGAATTGATCACGCATAAGCTGCGCCCAGATCCGGCGCGCAGCCCGGAACTTGGCCACCTCCTCTAACAAGCTGGTGCGGGACACGAAGAAGAAGGAAAGCCGCGGGCCGAAATCATCCACGGCGAGACCAGCCGCCAAGGCCGCTTCAACGTAGGCGATGCCATTGCTCAGCGTGAAGGCGATCTCCTGTGCTGGCGTGGCGCCGGCCTCTGCCATGTGGTATCCGGAGATCGAGATCGTGTTCCAGCGCGGCAGTTGATCATGGCAGTAGGCGAACGTGTTGCTGACCAGCCGGAGTGACGGGCCGGGCGGGAAGATATATGTGCCGCGGGCGATGTACTCCTTGAGGACATCATTCTGGATCGTTCCCGAGAGGGCCGAGGGAGAGACGCCCTGCTCCTCGGCGACCAGCTGATACAACAGCAACAGCACCGCCGCGGGGGCGTTGATCGTCATGGAGGTCGAGACCTTGTCGAGGGGGATACCTGAGAACAGCTCGCGCATGTCCTCTATCGAGTCGATCGCCACCCCGACCTTGCCTACCTCACCGGCGGCGATAGGCGCGTCGGAGTCGTAGCCCATCTGGGTAGGCAGATCAAAGGCCACGGACAGCCCGGCAGTGCCGTGTGCGATCAACTCCCGATAGCGGGCGTTGGACTCAGCGGCTGTGCCGAAGCCCGCGTACTGGCGCATGGTCCACGGCCTTGTCGTATACATCGACGGGTAGATGCCCCGCGTATAGGGGTACTGGCCCGGCTCGCCCAGCGCGTGATCCGCATCAAAACCAGCAAGGTCCTTTGGCCCGTACACCGCCTGGAATGGCGTTCCTGACTCGGTCTCTGCACTCACCTGGGCAATGGTCGCATAGCGCTCTGCGCGAGGCTGACCGCCGACTCGATCATGCGGACCGTCTCTGCTTCCCAGTTGGGCTCCTGGCCTCGATAGGGGCCGGTGGCGAGTGAGACGATAACCCCCGCTGCCCGCAGCCGGAGTTCGGCCGGGTCCACCCGGGTGTCGAAGACCTGCAGCCAAAGATTGATCAGCCGCGAGAGCCCCGCGGCCTGCTCTGCCGTCATCCGCTGCATCGTCGACAGGTGCGCGATCATGCACGCAAGATCATCAGCACGGCGCCCGGGTCCAATCGTGTCGATGTCCAATACGCCAGTGATTACACCATTGGAGACGAACAGCTGGCCTTCATGGAAGTCGCCGTGAGTCGGTTCTAGTCCAGGCTGTAATCCAGCAAGGCCGCTGGAAACTTGCCCAACCAGCCACCGCAGCTGTGGGTCCAGCGCTGGCAGCGCGGCTGCGATCATCTCCGCGTACGTCGCAACTGCGCCGGTCCAGGGCGGTCGGCGAGGCAGTGCGACTACTGCGGCCGGCAACGAGTCGAGCAACATGATCAAGCTTTCGGCGGTGCAGGGCATTGCCTCGTCGAAGATCGCTTGTGTCAGTGGCCGACCCAGCACCTTGGGCAGCACCACAATGAAGTCGGCGGTAGCCGCTGCAACAACGGCTGCCGGAAATTGAGCCCGGCGGAGCAGTTCATGGCGCTGTAGCGTCGGCGCGTACACCGATTCTCGTAGCACCTTGACGAAGAAGGTTTGCGGTCCGCTGCTGGTTGTGATCACGGCCTTCAGCACCGCCCGTCGCCGTGGCCGATAACTGATCATCTGGAGCGCAATGTCATCACCCGTCAACCGATGATCAAGAACCCGATGCTCATTGAGCAGCGCGGCTAGCCCGTGGGGCACCGCAGCGCGTCGTAAGCCCGGCAGATCAGGGTCGTATGGGTATAGCCAGACCGCAACCTCTCGGTCGCCGTCACCGAAGATCATGGCGCACTCGTCGTTGCCGCTGCGGCCTCCTACGCGCGCGCTGGCACCGAGCAACTCGGTACGGCGGCCGGTCGGCCAGTCGACGGCCGCCGAATATGTTGCCGTAGTGGAGT
>Ga0307405_10000735_pt1 | contig 12745 bp, 7 predicted proteins | sample 322Cmetagenome_2_FD_203311 | JGI IMG/M metagenome (GOLD analysis project Ga0307405, IMG submission 203311) | Maize rhizosphere microbial communities from greenhouse at UC Davis, California, United States - 322HYB-C-1 | ecosystem: Host-associated > Plants > Roots > Rhizosphere > Soil | place...
GAAGGCGCGTTCCTTCTTCGGAAACCACTCGGAAACCGCCTTGATCGCTGCAGGGAAGTTGGCCGCTTCGCCGAGCCCGAGAGCAATTCGCGCGATGGCGAAGCTGACGACGCTTCGGCCGAATGCGTGCGCCATCGCCGCGAAACTCCAGATCACGATGGCGATGCCGAAGCCGCGGCGCACCCCGAGGCGGTCGAGGAGACGACCGGCCCCTACCAGACCCACCGCGTAGGCGACCTGAAACCAGAAGACGATGTTGGCATAGTCGCGTTCGCTCCAGCCGAACTCGAGTTCCAGCGTCGGCTTGAGGATGCCGATGATCTGCCGATCGACGTAGTTGATCGTCGTCGCAAAGAAGAGGAGCGCACAAATTACCCAGCGATGGTGACCGATGCGCGGCGTTGGTTCTGCCGTGGTTTGACGTTCAGACATGCTGCTCCTCTCCGAGGGTCCTGGTGTTTGCCTCGTTCGCTGGAGCCGCCGCCTGCATTCGATCTGTGACCAAAGACCGGTTTCTACAACCGTGACCTGGCAGCGCAGCTTCGTTCATGGCAGTTTGCCTGCTCATACCCTCTCCCGCTCTTATGACTAAGTTGTATGACGACATACAAGGTGTTGTCAAACGGGTTGGTTCGAGTTACTCCATGCACCCTGCCGAGTAGTGGGGGTGAACTCCCCGAGTCGGCGTGGGAGTCGAGCAGTGAGTGTGTCTGACGGCAGTGCTGAAGAAGTACGGTTTGCGCGAAAGCGCCGGCCAACCCTGGTGGATGCGGCGTGCGAGCACATTCGGAGCAGCATTCATTCCGGCGCGCATGCCCCGGGCGAGCGGTTGCCGACCGAGGCGGAGTTCGGAGATGTGCTGGGCGTCAGCCGAACTGTCGTGCGGGAGGCCGTGGCCAGGCTGGCCGCCGAAGGACTCGTCGAGCCTCGGCACGGCAAGGGCGTTTTCGTCAGCGAAACGGCGAAATACCAAGCGTTCCAGATCACACGCGACGAGCTGGACAACCTCAGCGATGTCATCCAGCTGCTCGAATTGCGTCTCTCGGTCGAAACCGAGATGGCAAGCCTGGCGGCGGAGCGCCGCGGCGAAGTCGATCTGATGAACATGCGGCGGCAGCTCAAGCTGCTCGCGAGCGCGAAGGGAGACATCGACGAGTCGGTCAGGGCCGATGTCGAATTCCATCGGGCGATCGCGAAGGCCAGCAACAACATCTATTTCACCAAGCTTATCGATTTTCTCGGGGTGCGGCTGGTTCCGCCGCGTTCGCTCTATCTCCGGCAGAAGGAAATCCAGGCGAGCCAGAGCTACATCGCGACGATCAGCGCCGAGCATGAGGCCATACTGGACGCGGTGGCGGCAAGGGATCCTCATGGCGCAAGGATTGCGGCGCGGGCGCACATGAGTGAGAGCCTTCGGCGGCACCGCGAGCTGGAAAGCGCCGCGACCGTGGTCGATCGACACCGTCGACGAAGCGATTGATCCCGCTGACGCGGGCGTGCTGAGGAGCGCGGCTAGAATTTCAAGCACCTGAGAAACGAGGGATCAAGGGAAGCTTGTAGGCAAAAAATAGAGATATGACATCATACAGGAGAGGATTTATGCAGGCCAAATGGCTCACATCCGCAGCGCTGGCTGCCATCGCGCTTCATTCGGTTGCGCCGGGGGCAGCAAGGGCGCAGACCGCAACTGCCCCTGCGAACGAGGCCGCCCAAGCGCAAGCCTCTAGCTCCCAAGGTGCCACCGCGGCCGAACCGGCAAGCGGCGGCCAGGAAATTGTGGTCACCGGCATTCGCGAAAGTCTCGCCCAGGCCGCTGAGATCAAGCGGGCCTCGACCAACGTGGTCGATTCGATCGTCGCTGAGGACATCGGCAAGCTTCCCGACCTGACCACCGCGTCCGCCTTGCAGCGCGTCCCGGGCGTTCAGGTGGTGGTCGGCGGCAACAACGAGATCGTTGGCGTTCGCATCCGCGGCCTGACCGACATCGTCACGACCCTCAACGGCCGTGAGATCTTCACCGGGGTCGGCCGCGGCTTCGCTTTTCAGGACCTCCCCGCCGAAGCGCTTGCCGGCGTGGACGTGTATAAGTCGAGTTCCGCCGAGCGGGTCGAGGGCGGTGTCGGCGGCGGCATCAACATGCGGCTGCGGCGCGCGCTCGATTTCAACGAACTGACGATCTCCGGCAGTGCCCGTGCGACTTACGCGGCGGAAGCCGGCGCCGACAACCCCATCAATCCCGCAATCAGCGGCCTGATCGCAAACCGCTGGACGACCGGGATCGGCGACATCGCGGCGATGCTGGGCGTGTCGTACCAGCGCAACGAGTATGCCCGTCCGAACGCCTGGAACGACTGGACCCGCAGTTCCAACGCCGCGCCGAACAGCACCGTGCCCGATATTCAGACCCCGACCGGCTTCGCGGCGTCGAGCGAATACGGCACTTATGAACGGCCCCAGGCGAATTTCTCGGTCGAATGGGCGCCCGATGGCGAAACCAAGATTTATCTTGAAGGGCTTTTCGCGGGCTATCGCGCCGATGAATTTCAGGCGCGACCGACATTCCGCGCCTTCACCGGATCGTCGTTCGAACCCGTGGTGGGCGACCGGTGCGAGGATTTCGCCGTCGGCCCGGACGGTTACAATACCTCGGATATTCGCGGCCCGGGTAACCTCGACGGCGAGGGCACCATTCAGGAGCTTTGCAACGCGACCGGCTATACCGCGCGCGATATTGAATATTACACGGCGACGGTGGCCAATCGCGCGCGGACCGACCTGTTCCTGATCGCCACCGGCTTCGAAAAGGACATCGGCGCCCTCAATTGGAAGACCGATATCTCCTATGAGGTGTCCAAGAACGAAAACAACAGTTTCCGCGTCGATATCGGCAAGCGTATCGCCGAACTCATCCAGGTTCGCGATGTCGATCACGCCCCTCAGGCGACGATGCCCGGCAACCCGATGAACGATCCGGAAGGCCTGACTTTCACCAACGGCATGTCGGAAAATATCAACCGCAGCAAGGGCACGCTGCTCGCGGTGGCAAGCGACTTCCGATACGATGTCGGCAGTTTTGTCGATTATGTCGAAGCGGGTGTGCGTGTCGCCCGGCGCGAGGCCAATTTCCAGCAATACCTCGGCGGCCCGCCCGCGCCTGGCGGCTCGTTCGTTACCCCGCTATCCGCAGCCGGGCTGCCGTCGGACATTCTGGTGGAATCGCCCGGCATCCCGCAGATGAACGACGGCGCGCCCGTTCTCCAGATCGACCCCAACTATCTGCTGCAGGACAGCATCAAGAGCCAGTTGCGCGAATTTTACGGTATTTCCCCCGAAACCCCGGCGTTCGATCCCACGCGCGATTATGACGCGGAGGAGCGGAGCTATGCGGGCTATCTCCAAGCTCGCTACGAATTTCCGCTGACCGACACGATCATGGTCGACGGCCTGATCGGGACGCGCGTGACCCGTACCGACCGCAGGATCGTCGGCGCCGGGCTGGTCACCGATCCCGAAACCGACGTATCGGAAGTGGTGGTCGTGAACCGGTCCACCAGCGACACCGATTTCCTGCCGAATGCGAGCGCGCGGATTAACTTTGGTGGCGGCTTCCAGGCGCGCCTCAACTATTCGAAGACGCTGTCGCGGCCGAGCTTCGGGCAGCTCAACCCCGGCCTAAGCTATGTCGTATCCTATGTGAACACGATCCAGAATTCGGGGTCGGGGGGCAACCCTGACCTCAGGCCGCAAAAGGCGGACAGCTTCGACGCCTCCCTCGAATACTATTTCGGACGGAGCAATTACGTCTCCGCCGTCGCCTTCTACCGCGATATCAAGGATCGCGTGATTAACGGTACCGAAGTCCGCACGATCGACGGCCTGCAATATGTCATTTCGACGCCGCGCAACCTCGGCTCGGCCACGGTCAAGGGCATTGAGCTGAGTGGGCAGCTGTTCCTCGATTTTCTGCCCGAGGGCTTCGACGGCTTAGGGGTTCTCGGCAACTTCACCATCGTCGACAGCGAGGCGACGACGCCCGGGGACCGGCTGGAAGGGCTGGAACTGCTCGGGGTGTCCAAATACAATTACAATGCCGGCCTGATCTACGAAAAATACGGCGTTTCGGCGCGCATCATCTACACCTATCGCTCGCAATATTATGATGGCGACATCACCAACGGCCTGTCGCTGCGGCCGGTCGTCTACCCGGTCGGCCTCAACGGCATCCGTGCAGGCGGCCGGCTCGACTTCGGTCTCAACTACGACATCACCGACGCGATCACGATCAATCTCGCCGGCACGAACATCACTGGGCAGAAGACCTACTCGTTCGAAACGCGGGAGGATTTCGTTCGCGATGTCCGCAACGACGACACGACCTATTCGATTGGCGTTCGCTTCGATTTCTGACCACCGCCTTGCCCGCGCGCGCCGCCTCTGGAAAGACCGCGCGCGGGCATCATCAATTTGCAAAACGGGAGAGTAGCTTTGCGATATCGTATCAAGGGGGCGTTCGTCGGACTGGCCTGCGCGGCCATGGCCATGGGGGCCGGGTCCGCTCAGGCGCAGGTGCAGGCGCAACGCGCGGCCACGACGCTGACGGCGCCGGCCACGCCCCTTTCCGGTGACGTGCGAGTCGATCGGGCGCAGGATAGCGTCGCCATCACCTGGCCGGCCGGTGCGGAAGGCGAGCGCGGCCAGCTCGTTTTGGCCCTTGCCAAGGATGAGCCGCTGATCCGCTCGCTCGGCATCGCCGATAAGACGATCCTTGCGGGTGTCGACCCGGCCGCCGTGGTCACCATCGGTACGCGCGATCTCAAGCAGGGTTGGACCGTCTTTTTCGACAATCCCCGCAACCGCCCGTTCGAAAGCTTCCCGCTCGAACTGAAGCGCGATGCGATCCGGGTCGAGCAGGCCGGCGGTTATACCAAGGTCATCGTCGACGGTGCGACCGCAGGGCCGTTCAGCGGCACTTACGAGTTCACGATCTACCCCGGATCGCGCCTGATCCGCTCGGCGATGGTCATGTCCACCGGCCGCGATGCTACCGCCTACACCTTCGACACCGGGTTGAGCGTGCCGGAATCGGCCGAACTGCCGTGGCGCGCCATCGCCTATACCGATATGTCGGACGACCTCGCGCGCGCAACCGGCGACGCACTCGGCGAGCCCGCCGCTTCGCCGAAGGTCAGAGGGCGAATGATCATCGCTGAAGGCGCGGCCGGTGGCGCGCTCGCGCTGCTGCCGTCGCCGCATCAGTATTTCTACCCCGTGGACTATGCCAACAACGACCACAGCGTCTGGTACGGCAACGACTACCGCAATCTCGACGGTCGCACCGGCTTCGGCGTCCGGCAGACGCTGGAGGGTGACCGCCGCTACGTTCCGTGGGTCAATGCGCCGCCCGGTACTGAGCAGGATATGGGCGTCTTCTACCTGCTCGACGGCGGCGATGCCGCCAGCGCGACGAAAGCCGCCTTCGCCTATACGCGGGGTGACCGCTTCAAGTCGCTCCCCGGCCATCGCACTTTCACCAGCCATTACCATGTCGAACACGCGGTCGATTTCCTGAACCAGAAGCGTTTCCAGCAATCGACCGGCGTTCCGGCGGGACTGGAGAAGCCGGAGTTCATCGACCGATTCAAGGCGATGAACGTCGAGATCGTCCATCTCGGCGAATTGCACCTGTCGAAGGAAGACCTCGACCGAGCGGGCGATCGGCTGACGCTCCTCAAGACCATCCACGACGAAACGGCGCGCCTTTCCGACGAGGAACTACTGCTGCTTCCGGGCGAGGAGCCCAATGTTCATCTCGGCGGTCACTGGGTCAGTTTCTTTCCGAAGCCGGTTTACTGGACCCTCGATCGCAAGGCCGGGCAGCCTTTCGTCGAAACCGATCCGGAACTCGGCAAAGTCTATCATGTCGGATCGCCCGAGGACGTGCTTAAGCTGATGGAGGCCGAAGGCGGGCTGATGTGGACGGCCCATCCGCGGATCAAGGGATCGACCGGCTATCCCGATAAATACCGCGACCAGCCTTTCTTCAAGAGCGATCGTTATCTCGGTGGTGCGTGGAAGGCGATGCCGGCCGATTATTCGCGGGGCCGACTAGGCTGGCGCGTGCTCGACCTGCTCGACGACATGAACAACTGGGCCGCCAAGCCTAGCGAACGCAAGTTCACGCCCGGCGAGGTCGACGTATTCCAGATTTCGGGCGACAGCGAACTCTACGCGCATATGAACATCAACTATCTTCGCCTGGATGGGCCGCTGCCCAGCTATGAAGGCGGCTGGCAGCCGGTGGTCGATGCGCTGCGCGACGGCGCATTCTTCACCACCACCGGCGAGGTCCTGATCCCCAGCTTCACCATCAACGGCGCCCAGAGCGGCGAGACGACCGCGCCTGGCAACCGGGTCACGGTGCGGGCTGCGATCGAATGGACCTTCCCCCTCGCCTTTGCCGAGATCGTCAGCGGCGATGGGGCCAAGGTCTACCGCGAGCGGATCGATCTCACCGACCGCGGTGTGTTCGGAACGGCGACGATCGCGAAGACGCTCGACCTCAGCGGCCGGAAATGGGCGCGGCTGGAAGTGTGGGACGTGGCCGCCAACGGCGCCTTCACGCAGCCGGTCTTCTTCGGCGAGTAGATTCCGAACCCACGCGTCGGCGTCGTAGGCTCCCTCTGAGGATTCTAGCTGCGGCGCCGTGCGTGACGGATATAAACGCTCCTCCGAGTGCGCGCCGCCTCTGCGAAGATCGTTCGGTGGGCAAAGCCCTCCTGCTGCCGATAGGGGGGTGGGATAAGGTGGCAGGGCATCTTGCAGCATCGAGTGCGGCTATCTGTTCGGTCAGCGATCAGCCGACCGCCCGCAACCGGATCACACCACCATCGCGAGCCCTGACCTGAAGCGGTCACGGGCCGCACACTCCAATGGAAAAAAAATGGCGAACGCTGTCGATTTCCGGAAACCTCGTTCGTCGTTTCGATGCCAGGCCGATGAGGCCCGCTCAACAAGGAGACAGATGATGCGTGTAGTGGTGTTCGTGAAAGCGACCGAGGACAGTGAGCAGGGGGCGTTGCCCGCTGCTGAGCTGATTGAGGCAATGGGCAAGTACAACGAGGAACTGATCAATGCCGGTATCATGGTCGGCGGCGACGGGCTCAAGCCGTCTTCGCAGGGCAAGCGGATCGCGTTCGATGGTCCAGGTCGGACGGTGATCGACGGTCCGTTCGCCGAGACGCGCGAACTGGTCGCCGGCTTCTGGATCTGGGAGGTCAAGGACATGGACGAGGCGCTGGCCTGGGCCAAGCGCTGCCCAAATCCAATGCCGGGGCCAAGCGAGCTCGAGCTGCGCCCGGTGGTCTCGATGGAAGACTTCGCCGAAACCATGACGCCGGAAGGGGCTGAGATCCACGCGCGCAACGAGCAGCGGCTCGCCGGGCAGTAACCGCTCGTCTCGCCGCCTCGCTTGCCTCCCTCGCGCCTTTGGCGGAAGAAGGCGGCATGGCGGCGGACGAAACCCATCGGGCGATCGAGGCGATCTATCGGATCGAGCGGGCTAGGCTCATCGCGGGCCTAGCTCGCATGACGCGGGACGTCGCCCGGGCCGAAGAGCTGGCGCAGGAAGCGTTGCTGATCGCGCTGTCCGAATGGCCGAAGAGCGGCGTTCCGCATAATCCCGGCGCTTGGCTGATGGCAGCGGCCAAGCGGCGCGCGATCGACGGCATCCGCCGTGACCGGATGCGGGAGCGCAAGCACGCCGAGATCGCCCGCGAGCTCGCCGATGCCCGCGACACCAGCGTCGAGGAACTCGAGGCGGCGATGGACGACGATCTCGGCGACGAACTGCTTGGCCTGATCTTCACGGCCTGTCATCCGGCGATCTCCGCCGAAGCGCGCGCAGCGTTGACGCTGCGACTGATCGGCGGCCTCACGACCGGGGAGATCGCGCGCGCCTTCCTCTCGCGCGAAGCGACCATCGCCCAGCGCATCGTCCGGGCGAAGAAGACGATTGGCAACGCCGGGCTTGCCTTCGAGGTACCGCGCGGAGGCGACCGGACAGCGCGGCTCGCGTCAGTGCTCGAGGTGATTTACCTGATCTTCAACGAAGGTTATGCCGCGACCACCGGTGACAACCTCGTACGGCCGACGCTTTGCATGGAAGCGCAACGGCTCGGGCGCATCCTTGCAGGCCTGATGCCGCGCGAACCGGAGGTGCTCGGTCTGCTCGCGCTGATGGAATTACAAGCTTCGCGGCTGTCCGCCCGGACTGAGCCCCACGGCGCGTTCATTCCGCTCACCAAGCAGAACCGCGCGCTCTGGGATCAGCTGCTGATCCGGCGCGGTCTCGATGCGTTAGGCCGGGCCGAAGCGCTCGGCGGAGCGAACGGCCCCTACACGCTGCAGGCCGCGCTTGCTGCGTGCCACGCGCGGGCTCATCGGGCCGAAGACACCGACTGGGGCCGCATCGCCGAGCTATACGACCAGCTGCGAACGACAATGCCTTCGCCGGTGGTCGAACTGAATCGTGCCGTCGCCCATAGTATGGCCTTCGGACCCGAGGCAGGGCTGAGGCTGATGGACGAGATTGCTGACGCTGCTGCACTGCGGAACTACGCGCCTTTGCCCGCGGCAAGGGCGGATTTTCTGTTTCGCGCTGGCCGCTTGACCGAGGCCCGGTCCGAGTTCGAAACCGCTGCCGGGCTTACCCGCAACATGCGTGAGAAAGCCTTCCTTCTCGCCCGCGCCGCCGCCTGCTCCTGATCGGCGGGCAAGGCACATCCGCTAGAGCCAGAAGGTGCGGCGATATGCGAGATTGGATGGGAAAACCACAAGATCGCATCGAACCTGGCCCCAGTACTTCCACTTGTAAATCAAAGACGAAGGAGACGTTCTGGGATTTGTGGGTCGGCATGAAAAATCGGTGACCTGCGGCTCTTAAACAGTAGGTCGCTGGTTCGAACCCAGCAGCGCTCACCATTCCGCCGCGGTTGGCGGTCAGCCGTGCAGGTTCATCAGCGAGTCCATCAGGCCTTCGTCCGCGCTTGAGCAGACGCCGAGGACGAGTGCTTCCTCGCAGCCTTTCGCCACGACGTAGGCGTGGCCCATCGATGAATCGAGATAGATGCTTTCCCCGGCCTTGAGCAGGACGGGGTCGTAGAATTCCGAGTGCACCTCGATCTGGCCTTCGAGGACGTAGATAAATTCCTCGCCCTGGTGGCGGACGAGGTCGCCGAACTCGCTGGCGCTGTGCGCGCGGATGCGGGTGAGGATCGGGATCATGCGCTTCTGGCGCAGATCGGTGCAGAGGTAGTGATAGTCGTAGTTGTCGGTGGTGACGCGCACCGCCTGGTCCAGCGTGCCGATGCTGCGGCGGCCGGTTACCCGTGGCGCGCTCTCCTCCGCCCCTTCCGCGAACAGGTCGGACATGCGGATGTTGAGCCGCTGGCTGAGCTGCTGGAGCTTGTCGTAGCTCAGCGTCAGGCGATCATGCTCGACTTTCGAGAGGGTCGACACCGGGATGCCGGACCGTGCGCTCATCTCCTTGAGCGTCCAGCCGTTTCGCGAGCGGATGCCGCGCAACACCGTTCCCAGCGTCGGCGGATTGGCAATGTCTGCCATCAAATCTTCCAACTCGGGTTTGACAATTTTCCAATCAGGATCATTATGTCCCCATCGGGCCAACGACTGTTGTTCCTTGGTAAGGGCTCGCCGAAGATGCCGCAAGGTGTCACGAAAGAAGCTGTAGGGGAGGGGAAAGAGCGATGCGTTTTGTTCGCAAGCTGATGATCGGTCTGGCGGCGCTGCTGGCGCTGCCGCTGGTGGCGCAGGGGCCGGTGCCGCAGCAGCCGTCGGAGCAGCCGGAGAGTTCAGCGCCGCCGGCGTCGGCCGCGCAGGCCGAGCGGGCGGAGCTCGACGCAGCCGACGTCGAGGCGTGGCTCGACGGGTTCATGCCGTTCGCGCTCGATCGAGGGCAGATTGCCGGCGCAGTAGTTGTGGTCGTGCGCGGCGACGGACCGGTGCTGCAGAAGGGTTACGGCTTCGCCGACGTCGCGACGCGCAAACCGGTCGATCCCGAGACCACGCTGTTCCGGCCCGGTTCGGTGTCGAAGCTGTTCACCTGGACGGCGGTGATGCAGCAGGTCGAGGCGGGCAAGCTCGATCTCGACGAGGACGTGAACGCCTATCTCGACTTCGAGATTCCCCCTTATGAGGGCCAGCCGATCACGCTGCGTCACATCATGACCCACACGGCCGGCTTCGAGGAATCGATCCGCCATCTGATCAGCAGCGATCCGGATGCGGTCATGCCGCTGCAGGACTATGCGCGCGAGGCGCTGCCCGAACGCGTCTTCGCGCCCGGCACGACGCCCGCCTACTCCAATTACGCCACCGCACTCGCCGGATATATCGTCGAGCGGGTGAGCGGAGAGCCGTTCGACGACTATGTGGAGCGGCACATCTTCGCGCCGCTGGAAATGCGGTACGCATCGTTCCGCCAGCCGCTTCCGGAAGCGCTGCAGCCGTTCATGTCGAGCGGCTATCCGACCGTGGCCGAGAAGGAGAAGCCGTTCGAGATCGTCATTCCCGCACCAGCCGGCAGCCTGTCCGCATCGGGCGCGGCGATGGGCAAGTTTATGATGGCGCACCTCAACGAAGGAGGGGCCCTGCTGCAGCCTGAGACCGCCCGGACGATGCACGACTATCGCGCACCGGGCGTGGGACCGCTCAACACGATGGCTCTCGGTTTCTACGAGCAGTGGGTCAACGGCCGCCGGGCGATCGGCCATGGCGGCGATACGGAGTGGTTCCACTCGTACCTCTGGCTGTTCCCGGAGGCCGACATCGGCCTCTTCGTCTCGGTCAATAGCGCGGGCAAGGACGGCGCGGCCCAGGCGCTGCGCAGCGCGCTGTTTCACGAATTCGCCGACCGCTATCTGCCTGGCGCGGACTCGACCGCATGGGTCGACCCGGAAACTGCGCGCGAGCATGCCGCGATGCTGGCCGGCTATTACGTGTCGAGCCGGGGTTCGTTCACCAACTTCATGAGCGTGCTCGGCCTGCTCAGCCAGATGCAGATCGTGGTGGGCGAGGATGGCAAGATCGCCATGCCGGCGCTCGACGGCCTCAGCGCAGCCGCGCGTGATTGGGTGGAGGTCGAGCCGTTCGTCTGGGTCGACACCGCCACCGGTGAGCGGCTGGCGGCCGAGGTGAAGGACGGCCGCGTCGTCCGCGTGAGCACCGATGCGGTCTCGCCGTTCATGGTTCTCGAGCCGGCGTCCGCGGGCACGAACGGCGGGTGGCTGGTGCCCGCACTGCTTCTGGCACTGGCGCTAGTGCTTCTCGCCGCGCTAGCCTGGCCGGTGCGCGCGCTCGTCCGCCGGCATTTTCAGGCGGCGTTCGTACTGGAGAACGACGCCCGCAAGGCCTGGCGCCTGTCGCGGATATTCGCCTGGCTGGTTCTGCTCGCGGTCTTCGGCTGGGTCATGCTGGTGGTGACCTTCATGGGCGACATCGGCAGCCTCGGCGGCCCGCTCGACTGGCTCATCATCCTGCTGCGCGTGCTTACGCCTGTGGCGACGATCGGCCTGCTTGCGGCGTCGGCATGGCACCTGTGGCTATGCTTCCGCGACGGGCGGCGGTGGACCATGAAGGTCGGCGGCGCCCTGCTGGTGCTGGCGGCGCTGGTGCTGGTCTGGGTGACCTTCGCCTTCAATCTCTACGGCTTCTCGATGGTCTATTGATGGCTACGCGAGACAGGCGGAAACTGGCGCTCGACCTTCGGGTCGAGCGCTTTCCCTATCACCAGCCATTCCGCATCTCCGGCCATGTGTTCAGCGAGACCGCGCTGCTCGTCGCGGAGATCGCAGACGGCGAGCATCGCGGGCGCGGCGAGGGGGCGGGGGTCTACTACCTCGGGGACGACGCCGACCACATGCTCATCGAGGCGGAACGGGTGCGAGATGTGATCGAGGCCGGGGCGACGCGCGAGGACCTGCAAGGCCTGCTGCCGCCCGGCGGCGCGCGCAACGCGCTCGACTGCGCCTATTGGGATCTGGAGGCGAAGCGCACCGGCACGCCCGTTTGGGAACTGGCGGGCCTATCGGAGCCCCGCCCGCTGCGCTCGACATTGACGCTCGGCGCCGACACGCCCGAGGCGATGGCGGCGGCGTTGCTCGCGATCGACCCGCAGGCGCCGGTTAAGGTCAAGCTGACCGGCGATGTCGAGGACGACGCCGCTCGTGTCGCGGCGATCCGTGCCGTGCGGCCGCAGGCCTGGATCGGCGTCGATGCTAACCAGGGCTATCGCCGGGGGACGCTTCCGGCCCTGCTCGAGGTGCTGGTCGAGCATCGGGTGGCGGTCCTCGAACAGCCGCTGCCGCGCGGGCAGGAGGCCGATCTTGACGGACTGAAGCGCCCGCTGCCGTTTGCCGCGGACGAAAGTGCACTTTCGCTCGCCGAGACTGCGTCGCTGGTCGGGCGCTTCGATGTCGTGAACATCAAGCTCGACAAGTGCGGCGGGCTGACCGAGGGGCTCGCGATTGCGCGCCAGGCGCGGCAGCTCGGGCTCGAGGTCATGGTCGGCAACATGATGGGCACCAGCCTGTCGATGGCGCCGTCCTACCTCCTGGGCCAGCTCTGCGACATCGTCGACCTCGATGGCCCGACTTTCCTTGCCCGCGATCGCACGCCGGGTGTGCGCTACCGCGACGGCATGATCCACTGCCCGCCGGACGTCTGGGGA
>Ga0307405_10000738_pt1 | contig 12701 bp, 23 predicted proteins | sample 322Cmetagenome_2_FD_203311 | JGI IMG/M metagenome (GOLD analysis project Ga0307405, IMG submission 203311) | Maize rhizosphere microbial communities from greenhouse at UC Davis, California, United States - 322HYB-C-1 | ecosystem: Host-associated > Plants > Roots > Rhizosphere > Soil | place...
CGGCGGCGGCTCCTGCGGTGTGGTTGGTCGCCATGTGGGCTATGTGGTGGCCGCGCGCGCGGCCTAGGGCGGCGCCGAGAGCGTGTTGACTGGTCATCGTGCGCGCCTCCGCCAGATGACGAAGGGTCCCAGCTTCCAGACCTTCACGCGGCGGATGCCCCATGCGGTGAAGTAGCGGCGGGTCTTGGCGCGGATGATCATCACGCCGCCTGCCCCATGATCTCGCGGCGAAGCATCTCGTTGTATGCTTGGCCGTCGGGCGTGCGGCTCCACGCGACAGCCTTCCAGCAGTCACGCGCGCAGCGGTCGAATTGCTGCCGGTCGAGGTGATCCAAGGTGCGGTGTTCATCGCGCATGAAGTCCTCGATCTCGGCGATCGTGGCCGGATCGGTGACGCCAGTGGCGCGACTGATGGACAGCGCATATCCGCGGAGTTCGCTCATGCCGCAGACCTCCGCGCTTCCGCCGCGATCGCCGCATCAATCTGCGCGTCGCACCACGGTCCGATGCTCGGCGCCGGCGGGAAGCCGTTGTCGACCAGCCACGCGAACCGCTCGCTCGTTGGGGTGAAGAAGAACCGGCTGACATTCAGCAGGCGGTCCTCGCGCATCGATCGCGCGGCGTAGGTCGGGCTACGGAAGCCCTCCCCGTCCCAATCGTCGACCTCGATCAGCATGTAGCCGCCGTGCGGTTCGACATTCAGAACCGGGCGCGCCTGGTGCGATGCGAAGCGCAACGTTTTGCCGCCCCCACCCGCTGCTTCTGCGGGGGCGGTAGGGGTGCCGGAAACGCGCGCCAAAAGCGGGGGGGCGTGGCGCGTAGCAGCGTCGGCTGGGGGTGCGGTGAGCACAGGCGATCTCCATCTTGACCGGGGTCTTCGGCCCGAAGGCGATCACCCGGCGTGATGAAGTCGATTTATATTCCTAGAAGCATATTCGCAAGCACAAACATTCCTGCGCGAATATTTTTTAATCGTCGGGCCACTCGTCATCAGGCCAAAACCCGACGTCTTCGGGCTCATCCTCGGCACGAAAATCAGGAAGCTCTGGCACCTCCCCGCCGAATGCAGCGCGAATCACCGCGCCATATTGCGTCGCCTGTTGGAAGATGGCGGTCGCGCCATCTTCTCGCAGCAGCTTTCCGATCCACGGTGCGCGCTCTGCAGTGAGGTAGCCGATTTGGACACCCCGAGCGCTGTAGACTGCGATTGCGCGGGGATCAGCCGGGTTCTTCGGCTCAGGAACGAGATCTACCGGCTCCCCTGGGCTGCAAATGGCAATCTCGAAACGGCGGCTAGGACCACGCTGGTTGGGGTATCCTGCACCGACCACGGCGAGGGAGATTGGCAACGAAGGCACGCGTCGCCTCGTTATCCGGTCTGCGCGGCACGGTGTTTCAGGTAGAGCGCGCCGACGAAGCAAATGATCGCGGCGACGAAGCTACGGTCTCCCCACCAGAGCAGCTTGCTTTGGAGTGCGATGTTCCCCGCGACTTCGCGCAGGCGGTCGGTCTGCTGTCTGATCTCTTCGATCGACGAAAAACCGATGTCGGCCGGAGGCGAAGTCTCCAAGGACCAGCCCCACAGGTAAAGCGCAGCTCCAACCACGAGAAAGAATGCAGCAGCTCCGAAGGCGAACTCGAATGGTCTCACACCTGCCGTTTCGCCGCTCATCATCCTATCCTTCATCTCCTGCCCGGGTACAGACGACTTTAGGTTCGCTTGCCGATGAAAACCACCCGGGCCACTATATTGACGAAATCAATTGGCTCTTCGTCATCCGGTACCGAGGGATTGTCACTGAGAATGACAAATCGGTCCCCCTTCACCCGGAGGCGCTTGATTGCGCGCGTTTCGCCGACCGTGAACGCCCAGATATCGTCCTGATCTTCCACCTTCCGCTCAGAGTGGTCGAGCAGGATCATGTCCCCGTCACTTATGGTCGGCTCCATCGATCTGCCGCGCGCACGCACCCAACTCAGCATCTCCGCCGGTGCATAGGTTATCGACTGCACCCAAATCTTGGGGAATGGCAGCACTTCAACCTCAAGCGGTTCATCGGTAAATGTCGCGCCCAATCCGAATGCCGCATCAGCGTGACGGATGCCCACCATCGCGATGTCGCTGCCATCAGCCGCCGTAAGCACATCGTCCATCGCCCTAGGGCTCGCGGCCTTCCACGGCTGGCGTTTGAATTCGGATATCGAGCACCCGGCTAGCTGAGCCATCCGTTCAAGAGGATCGGCGTCCGGGGTCGTGCCGTTCTCCCACTTTGACACGTTGGCCTGCGCAGAGCCGATCCGCTCGCCGAACTCTGTCTGGTTGAGGCGAAGATGCCGCCTCAATGCGCGAATGTTCTGCGCAAGCTGATTTTCGCTCATGCGCTGTGCATAATCGGAAGCACGCGCCGAGGCTAATTCCTGCAGGCATATTTTCTCTTGCGATGATATTCCTAGAGGCATATTGATGCCTCATGGATGACATCAGACATATCCGGCAGGCACTTGGCCTGACGCAGACCGAGTTCGCTGAGAAGCTCGGCCTTCATCAGTCGACGATCTGTCGCTTCGAGAAAGGCACGTTGCGTCTCGACAAGCGGACGCTGTTGGCTGCGCGTGCGCTGCTCAGTGATGCCGAGCAACACGACACGGAAGTGGGCGAGGCGGCGTGATGGCGGAAGCATTTGCCATCGGCGCAATCGCCCTTGCTCTTGCAAGTCTCGCAATCACGACAGCGGCTCATCGCAGAAGTCGCGCCAACCGCGCGCTCATCGAAATGCTCATGGCTCTGCGCGAATACGATGCCGCCAGAGAAAGCGACGATCCTGTGCGGTTCACCGTGGAGCACGCGAAGATTGCGGGCCTCTCCGTGAAGCTGGCCGGAGAGAAGCAGACTAGGTCGGCCGCTTCGTGGGTTCTCCGCGCCTCTTCCGGATTTCGTTCGGCACCGACTGAAACACCTCAATCGACTGGAGGGCGTGTTGCTTAGCGTATTCCGGATCGGTGATCGGAATTCCCGATATTTCGACCCCGTGCATCGTTGTGATCGCCTGCTGACAAAGCTGCTCGAATACATCCGCGCCGCCGTCAACTTGCGAATACATGTCTTCGAAGACCTTCTTGAGAAGGTGGCTGATACCGATCCTGTGCCCGATGATCGCGTCGAAGTGCTTTTCGGCAATTTGTCCCATTCTTCGTTCCCTCGTGCTGGTTGTGACGAACAGCACGGTAGGGCGGGCGGCGCGCTGTGCAAGCGGCGCGTCGCCCATATCCCGCGGTCGGTCAGCGGGAGGGCGGTCGCATGATCGACTATGGCTCTCCGCCCGGGTCGTGGCGCCGCGCGCTCAATCCCGAGGGCCCTAGCTGCGCCGTCTGCTCGCAGAACGAGTGCGGCCACAGCGATCCCGAATTCCAGGGCGTCGTGCCGGAGCTCAAGTCCTCGGCATCCACCGTCTCTCCGGTGCGGGGAGCGGCAGCCGAAGCTGCCGCCCTGCCCCTCAATGTCTCCTCCTTTCATTCTTCCGAGGTATCGCGTGTCTGACGAGTTCGCCGCTAATTTTCCGCTCCTCGTTTCTAGCGCCCAAGCGCGCGGATCGATCGCTCGGCAGCTCCGCCTCTACGTGGGCCGCGGCCGTCGCTACTCGGTGAAGGAGCTCGCGAACGCGACCGGCGTACGCGACTGGATGATCAACCAGGCGCTGATCCCGGACGACGATCCGAAGCATCGGCCCCTGACGCACGAAGCTCTGCAGTCGATCGGCAAGTTCCTCGGCGCGGACTTCCTGAACGGGTGCCTCGCTCACTGCGGCGTCGGCGTGTTCGACTTGCCCGATGCCGAGTTCTGCCCCGGCGAACTCGCGGCCGACAATACGGACGACAACGCGACCCTCGTGCGCGCGGCCATGGATTTGCAGTTCGACGACGATGAAACGCCCGATCTCGTGAAGGTCGGCAATCGCATGATGCAGCGCGGCGCCTGCCTCATCGCGCTTGGTCGCATGCGCCCACCCCCCAACGACGAGAGGAAATGACCATGGAAGTCATCGCATTTGTGTGCGCGCTGCTGGCGCTACTGTTTGGTCTCGGCTGGATCGGTGCCCGGAAGAAGTATCGTTCGCTCAATCAAGCGCTCAACGGTCGCGTCGAGCGTGCAGAAGAGGTCATTAAGAGCCGGACGGCGGAGATTGAACGCCTCCACCAGCAGGCCGCAACCGACGGCAACCGGCTGAGCGATTTGCGGTCGCAGAACCGCGATCTCGTGAAGCGCAAAGATCAGGTCGCGGCCACGAACGAAGGCCTTGCGAACCGCAATAGCGAACTCCTCAACCAGCTCCACGAGAAGAACGCGAAGTTGCTCTCGGCCGAGGCCAAGATCGCCGAGCTCCAGCCCCTCGCGGACAAGGCGATCGCCTACCATCGGCAGCGCGTCGAGGCGTCACGCAAGGCCGCAGCGAACCGGACCGCAAAATCGAAGGCCAACGGCAAGGCGCCCGCGAAATCGAAGCGTCGCGCGAAGTGATCCGGCGCGGGGGCGGCCGCGTCAGAGGGAGGATGGGGGAGCGGTAACCCCTAGCAGCGTCGTCCGGAGCGGTGGCCAATCTCCCGGCCTCAAGCCGCCGACGTCAATCCTCCCCCGCCCACCTGAACTCCTGAACCCACGAAAGGGGACCGACAATGGCAAGTGCAGCAAAGAAAGAGGACGGCGAAGGCGCCGGCGTTTCGGGCGAATACAAGCGTCCCGACGCCGAGGCCGCACTCAAGATCTATCGGGAAGAGATTGCGCCGAAGAACGCGCATATCTCGACCATCAAGGGCGATCTCTCCGAGCCCTACAAGCGCATCAAGGACAAGTGCCACTTCCCCCGGAAGGTGCTCGATTTCCTGATGCAGCTCGACGACATGGAAGATGCCAAGCGCGACCACTGGCTGCTGGCGCTTCATTCCGGCCTCGGCGAGCTGAAGCTCAAACTCCCCAGCGACCTCGTGACGATGGCGCAGGGCGAGGACGGCGGCTCCGTCATCCCGTTCGGCGAGCGCCAGAAGCCGCAGCTCGCAACGCTGGCCGGCGACCCAAACCTGAAAATGGGCGTCGAGAGCGACGGGACCGAGACCGATCTCGCCGACGCGGGCGATGACGATGATGTCGCAAACGACGAGTTCGACGAGGCCACCGAAGAGGAACTCGCCGGTCAGGACGGTCGCCCCGATCGGACCGAGAAGCCCGCTCCCGGCACGGGCGCGGCAGCCATGCAGGCCATGCGCGCCGCGGCTGACGCCGAACAGGAAGAGCAGGACGCCTGACCTTCCCCGGAGGGCGGCGCCTCACCGGTGCCGCCCCGAGGATGAAGGCCAGACGGAAGGGGCGCCATGAAGATCATCACTCTCGACCTGTCGAAGCGCTCGACCGGCTGGGCCGTATGGCATCCCGGCTGGGAGAAACCGCGCTTCGGTCATTGGGAGCTCGGCAGCGGATACACCTCGCCGGGGCAAGTTTTCTGCAAGTTGCACGAGCGCCTGATGGAGACCCGCAGCGTGCTCGGTTTCGACGCGATCTACTACGAGCAGAAGCTCAATCCCGCGTCTCTGCAGGGTCACACGACCCTCGACACGATCAGCCTGCTCGGCGGGCTGGAGGCCCATGTGCTCAGCTTCGGCGCCGCCATGGGTATGCGGTGCCGCGCGATCAATGTGCAGACCTGGCGCGGCGAGTTCATCGGCCGGGGCGCGGTGAGCGATGCGAGGAAGCGAGCACGCGCCAAGGCCAAGGCTTCCGGCAAGAAGGTCTCGGCCCGCGATGACCTCAAAGCCCTCACTCGAGACCGCTGCCAGCAACTCGGCTTCTCGCCGCGCAACGACGACGAGGCCGATGCGATCGGACTGCTCGACTATCAACTCTGGCTGGAAGGCATCGTGCCGCCGTGGCGCGCGAATGAGACGCTGCTCGCCCCACTGGGGATCGCGTCATGATGTCGCTGACCCAAGAACAGGCGAGGCTGTTCGAGTTCATCCGCTGCCGGATCGTGCAGGGCAACGGTGTCGCGCCCTCGTATGAGGAGATGCGCGCGCACCTTGGCCTGACCTCCAAGGGTGGCGTTCACCGCCTGCTCTCCGCTCTCGAAGAGCGTGGACGCATTCGCCGTCTCGCGAACCGGGCCCGCGCGATCGAGATCGTCCAGCCCCTCGCTTCCTTCACCACAGAACAACTGCGCGCGGAGATCGCGCGACGGGAGAGCCTATCGTGAGCGCCTATCTCGATTTCATCGCTGCGAAGGCGGTTGCAGCCCCGAAGCAAGGGTTCTCGCTCGAGATCGGCGAGGTCAATCCGATCCTCCACCTTCATCAGCCTCTGTTGGTGAAGTGGCTTGTCGAAGGTGGCCGGCGCGCGCTGTTCGCGAAGTTCGGCCTCGGCAAGACGATGATCCAGCTCGAGGCGATGCGCTTGATCGCGGAGGCGGTCGAGCAGCGCGACGGGGATTGGCCCGTCTGCCTGATTATCATCCCGCTTACCGTAGTGACCGAGTTCAAGCGCGACGCCCGCATGCTCGGCATCGACGTCCGGTTCGTCCGCACCACGGCCGAGGTCGAAGCAGCCCGTGCCGACGGGTTCAAGGGCATCTTCCTCACGAACTACGAGAGCGTGCGCGAAGGCAAGATCGACACCTCGATCATCACCGCCGTTTCGCTCGACGAGGCATCCTGCCTTCGCGGCTTCGGCGGCACCAAGACCTTCCGCGAGTTCATGGCGATGCTCGCCGGCGACGACCGGAAGAACGGCACCAAGACCGATGGCATCCCGTATCGCTTCGTTGCCACCGCAACGCCGAGCCCGAACGAATACATCGAGCTCCTCGCCTATGCCGCCTTCCTCGGCATCATGGACGTCGGGCAGGCTAAGACCCGCTTCTTCAAGCGCAACAGCGAGAAGGCCGATCAGCTCACCATCCACCCGCACAAGGAGGAAGAGTTCTGGCTGTGGGTGAATAGCTGGGGCGCCTTCATCCAGCGGCCGAGCGATCTCGGCTTCTCCGACGAGGGCTACGACCTGCCGCCGCTGGACGTGCGCTGGCACGAGGTTCCGAGCGATCACACGAAGGCCGGGCACGAGAAGAACGGCCAGGCCAAGCTCATCAAGAGCGACGCGATCGGCGTCGTCGACGCGAGCCGCGAGAAGCGCGAGAGCCTGCCCGGCCGCATCGCCAAGCTGATGGAGTTGCGCGCCGAGGATCCTGACGCACATCGGATCATCTGGCACGACCTCGAGGCCGAGCGGCACGCGATCGAAGAGGCGATCCCGGACGTCACCTCGATCTGGGGGACCGGCGCCAAGGGGTTCGACGATCGCGAGCAGGCGATCATCGCCTTCTCGGACGGCGAAGTGCAGGAGCTGGCTACGAAGCCGGTTCTCGCCGGCAGCGGCTGCAATTTCCAGCGGCATTGCGCCTGGGCGATCTTCCTCGGCATCGGCTTCAAGTTCAACGACTTCATCCAGGCCGTTCACCGGGTTCAGAGGTTCCAGCAGACGCGGCAGGTCCGCGTCGACCTGATCCACTCGGAAGCCGAGCGGAGCGTCAAGGACAGCTTGCTCGGCAAATGGAAGCGGCACGAGGAGATGTGCGCGCGCATGAGCGAGATCATCCGCAAGTATGGTCTCGGCCTCGAAGGCGCGCGCGACGTCCTCGCTCGATCGACCGAGGACGGCAGCGGAGCAGCCTGCGAAGAGGGCCGCGACTGGAAGGTGTGGCGCAACGACACCGTCATCCAGACCGCTCAGCTACCGGAGAACAGCGTCGGCCTGATCGTCACCAGCGTCCCGTTCTCGACGCAGTACGAGTACACGCCGAGCTACAACGACTTCGGGCACAGCGACGACAACGCCCACTTCTTCCGGCAAATGGACTTCCTGTCGCCCGAGCTGCTGCGGGTGCTCCGCCCGGGCCGCAAGCTCTACGTTCACGTCAAAGACCGGACGCGGCCGGGCGGGCTGGAGGGCATCAGCTTCCAGACCGTCGACCCGTTCCACGCCGAGTGCATCGCGCACTACCGGCGCCACGGCTTCTACTACATGGGCATGATCACCGTCGAAACCGACGTGGTCCGGGAGAACAACCAGACATACCGACTCGGCTGGACCGAGAAGTGCAAGGACGGCTCGCGGATGAGCGTCGGCATGCCGGAATACGTGCTGATCTTCCGCAAGGCGCCGAGCGACAACAGCGACGGATACGCTGACGATCCGGTCGTTCACGACAAGGCCGATTACACGCGCGGCCGGTGGCAGATCGATGCGCACGCGAAGTGGCGTTCGAACGGCGATCGACTGCTCGTGCCCGAAGATTTCCGCGGGCTCGACGCGAAGGGCATCTTCCGGAAGTGGCGCGAACACTCGACCGCCAATGTCTATGATTACGACCAGCACGTAGCGATCGCCGAGGATCTCGACGCGGCGAACAGCTTGCCGCCGGGCTTCGCTTTGCTCCCGCCTCACGCCTGGCATCCCGAGGTCTGGAGCGATGTGGCGCGCATGCGGACGCTCAACGGCCAGCAGGCCGCCAAGGGCCGCGAGATGCACTTGTGCCCGCTGCAGTTCGACATCGTGGACCGGATCGTCGAGTTCGACAGCAATCCGGGCGACGTGGTCTACGATCCGTTCGGCGGGCTGATGACTGTGCCGCTCCGCGCGGTGATGAAAGGCCGGGTCGGCTGGGCCAGCGAGCTCAACCCCGACTACTTCGCGGATGGCGTCCGCATCTTGCGCGAGCATGACGCTGATCGCGCGACGCCCTCACTGTTCGACATGCTCGAGGCCGCGGCGTGAGCAGCCCCGATCCCTTCCCCCCCGATGCGCAGAAGCTCCGCAAGGAGTTCGGCGCGGGCGTAATGGCGGAGGCTGAGTATCAAGCACAGATGCGCGCTGCACGCGACGCAGAGCGTGACATGGCGCTTGAGATACTGACGGTGCCCCATCCTTCCGCTGTGGCCTTCTCGCTGCCCCTGTGGGCCGCCAGAGCGCTCGAGCAGGCCTGCCGGGGGAACGATCCTGCCAACGCGGGCTGTCTGCGCCTGCCGCACGATATTTCGCCTGAGCAGCGGCGTTGGCTGGCGCTCGGGGGCATGGTCGAGATCCAGGGGCCGTACCTGACCGTGTTCGGGTCGCGCGTGCGCAAATGCTTGCTGCGGGAGGACGTGTGACGAAGCGCCACATCGCCCACCCCTACACCCGCGAAGGCGGGGCCCGCATGCAAGCACTGGCGCCCGTGCCCGCCGCCCAGAGGGATCCCTGCGCACGGTGCAATGTCCGGGCCGATCTTCATGATGAGCTGGGCTGCCGAGCCTACGCGCCTCGGGTCGCGGTGGGAGGGCTACGGTGAGCGGCAAGCCGGCAGCCATTCCCCTTTTCGCAGACGCCTACCTGGCGGACACCATGCACCTCTCGACCGAGGAGCACGGCGCGTATCTGCTGTTGCTCATGGCCGCGTGGCGCCAGGACGACTGCAGCCTCCCCAACGACGACCGGAAGCTCGCGCGGATTGCCGGATTGTCGGTCCGCAAATGGTCGTCTGCGCGCACCTCAATTGAGTTCCTGTTCGACGTTTCTGGCACGAGCTGGCGGCCAAGACGTGTCTATCTGGAGGGGAAGCGGCGACCGACCCTGCCTAACCACCTCAGGAATGCGATACTTGAGCGCGATGGCGATCAGTGTGTCTACTGCGGCACCACAACCGGGCCCTTCCACTTCGATCACGTAATGCCCCGAAGCCGCGGAGGTCGAGATGAACTCGACAACCTCGTTCGCGCGTGCTGGCGCTGCAATCTGATAAAGTCCGACTTCACCGTTGAAGAGCTCGGTATCCCGCACCCGCTGACGAGGCGAGGCTCATGAGCGGCTTCGCCATCCTCCACCGCGAAGCGCGCGAACACCCTCTGTTCGCGGGTGATGCATCGCGCTTCGGTGCTTGGAGTTGGCTCATCCTAAGCGCCTGCTGGAAGCCGACGCCGTTCGATATCCGCGGCAAGGTCGTCACGCTCGACAGAGGCCAGCTTTGCGTTTCGGTTCGGCAGCTTGCCGAGGCGTGGGGTTGGTCGAAGTCTGCCGTCGATCGCTTTCTCTCGCGGCTCGAAACCGAGACAATGATAAAGCGCGAAGCGGGACATGGGCGGATGGTCCTAACCATCTGCAATTACTCGAAGTATCAGGACCTCGACGAAAGCGACCGGGACACCACCGGGACAGCAACCGGGACACAATCCCCGCATGCGTCAGACCCGAACGCGACCCGATCGCAACCCGATCAAAAACCGGGACACCGCGAAGACCCGTCAAACCCGCAGAATTCCGCCATTCCTGATGACTTGTTTGAGCGAGACCGGGACAGAAGCGGGACAGCAGCGGGACAGCAGCGGGACATAAAAGAACAAGGGAACAAGGGAACAAGAGAAGAAGAAACTGACGTTTCTTCTTTGGACGCGCCCGCACGGCGCGCGCCCAAACGCGCCGTGAAACTCCCGACAGATTGGGAACCCGTGCTCACCCCAGCAGCGCAGCGGATCGTCGACGGCTGGCCTCCCGGCAAGCTCGACGCGGAGTTGCAGCGCTTCCGCGATCACGCTGCCGACAAGGGCCGGGTGTCGAAAGACTGGCAGGCCGCCTTCCGAACCTGGCTCACCAAAGCCGACGAATGGATGATACGAGATGGACGTTCAGGACAGCCACGCGGGCCGCAGCCTCGTTCCGGGGACGGATCGGTCGACTACCTCCTCAACAGGATCCAAGCTGGCGGCCCTCGATAGCCTGCCGGCGCGGCTCGACGACGCGACGCTCACTCGGGTGGAGGCGCTCGCGCTCGCTCCGCTCCGTCCGCTCCCGCCCATCGAGCCGGTCGAACTCGACCGTCAGTTGCTGCTGATCATGACCCTGCCGAAGCAGACGGCGAGCGGCGTAGCCGGTGCAATCCGGGCCGAAGCCTATGCGCATCTCCTCAAGGACATGCCCGCGGCGCAAGTCGAGTGGATGGTCGACCAGGTATTGCGGCGCTGCGAATGGCTCCCTGCCCCCGCCAAGTGTCTCGCGATCGCTGAGGAGTGGCATCGGGCGGACGAGCCGGTCCAGGCGCGGTGGAAGGCAGAAGCCCTCGCCCGCCGCGAGCGCCAAGCGCGGCTCGCAGATACCCGCGAACGCCTGCGGACCGAGCGCTGCGAGCAGGACTGGATCGACGCCCTTCCCGAGCGGACGAAGGCGATCCTCGAGACGGAAGGTCTGCTCCGCCGCTGCGATGACTGCGGCAGCTACGCCCAGCGTGACGACTGGCGGCAGTGGCAGGAATTTCTCGCAGGTTCGGAAGGGGCACCCGACCCGGTGGCGCGCGCCGCGGACGCATTCCCCAGCAATCGCGAACGGATGGAGGCCTGACCATGTCAGACTGGCAGAGAGGTGATCGAGCGGTGTTCGTCGGCCACATAGGCGGCTGTCCGACCTGCATTGGCCCGGCGGACATTGGCATCCCGGTCGGCGTTCATGTCGTACGCGGCATCGTTCGACTGCACCGCACGGTCCCGACCTGCGGTCTGCTGTTCGACTTCTATCCCGATGCGCTGTGCTCGTGCGGCTTCCGCAAGATCCGGCCCGACGAGCTGACGCCGTGCAATGCGGAGTTCGCCGCGCTGATCAAGCGCCCGGCCGAGGTGGAGGCATGACATGGGCGTGCTCTCTGACTTTCTCGCACGGCGGCGCAAGGCTCGGGTCAACCGCGCCCTGGAGGCGACGCTCAAGCCCGACCCGGACTTCCGCGCCAGGCGCCTTGCGCAATTCTCGGCGGAACGCCGGCAGCGCTATTTCGAGAACGTGGAAAGGATCGGTCATGGCTGACGATCCGCCGCGCGAGCTGGGCGAGAACTACATCGCCTATCGCAACCGCTGCCTGCGCATGCGCGGCCGCGAGGACATCGAATGGTACGAAACGTCGAGCGGGACGATGGCTCTACGCCGTCGAGACCGCCCTCAAGCACGAATGGACTTCGGCGAATGAGCGGCATGCGATCTTCTCTCGGCCGCCATGCCGCGTCGATGCGCGACCCCGACCCGGCGAACGCACGAAAGGCGGCGCGCGACGCTTACGACGCGTCGGGCGGCGAGGTCGTGCTGATCAACAAGGCCTGGCTGGGCACATGGATGGACCGCAAGCAGCTCGACCTTCTCGCGGAGAAGGCGCTCGGCGTGAAAGGGGTAGAATGACGATGGGACGCAGGACGGTATATCCGGAGTTGACCGGATCCGAGGCTCGGCGGGCGATCGAGGAAGATCGCGCCTTCGAGCGCGCATATGAGCGGGCCGAAATCACCAAGCTCGTGAGGGCGTTCAGCTCCGCCTTTCGGACCGGCACGACCGAGCGCGTGAAGCGCTCCGAGGTTCGGCGCGTGAACGAGCTTATCCGGCGTGACCAGGTGGAACTCGCCCGCGAGCTTGCGAGGAATGCGGCGGAGATCGAAGTTGCCGCTGGCAAGTTCGCGAACCTGATCGATCTCGAGGAAGGCCCTACGCCGGAACAGATTGCCCACGCTGACCGCGAGGGAGCAGGCTTCGAGCGCGTCGCCGAAGTCGGGAGTGGGAAGAATGCTCGATCCGGCGCGATGGTCCTTCGTCGCCGAGACTGCCCGCAGGCATGGAAACTTATGCTCGCGGGAGTGATCGATCGCGACGGCTTCCGCGA
>Ga0307405_10000740_pt1 | contig 12692 bp, 16 predicted proteins | sample 322Cmetagenome_2_FD_203311 | JGI IMG/M metagenome (GOLD analysis project Ga0307405, IMG submission 203311) | Maize rhizosphere microbial communities from greenhouse at UC Davis, California, United States - 322HYB-C-1 | ecosystem: Host-associated > Plants > Roots > Rhizosphere > Soil | place...
GTTTTCCCGGGAGGCGTCGCGCCATGATCGCCTTGCTTCTCAATCTCCTGCTGGCGATCGCCTGGGCGGCACTCAGCGGCAGCACCTCGGCGCACAATCTCGTCTTGGGCTTCGCGCTCGGCGCACTGGCACTCTTCCTCGTGCGTGAACCCTTCGGCAGCAAGGCCTATCTCTGGCGCCTCTGGGCGATCACGTCGTTGGCGCTGCTGTTCATCAAGGAGCTCGCAATGTCCGCCATCAAGGTGGCGACAACGGTGCTCAGCCCGAAGATGAACCTGAAGCCCGGCATCTTCGCCTTTCCGCTCACCGTCGATCGCGATTTCGAAATCACGCTGCTCGCCAACATGATCACCCTGACGCCGGGAACGCTCTCGGTCGATGTCTCCGATGACCACAAGACGCTCTACGTCCATGCGCTTGATTGCGCCGATCCGGATGCGATCAGGCGCGATATCGCCAATGGCTTCGAGCGCAAGATCATGGAGGCCTTCCGATGACGCCTGACGCGATCGTCTCCATCTCGGCATCCGTGGCCCTTGTGATCCTCGCCGCCACCTTCCTCGTCGCATCCTGGCGGGTCATCGTCGGGCCGACCTTGCCCGATCGCATCCTGGCGCTCGACACGCTCTCGGGCACGGCGATCGGCTTTCTCGCCGTCGTCGCGGTCAAGACCGGCTTTGCGCTCTATATCGATATCGCAATCTCGCTCGGCCTCGTCGGCTTTCTCGCCACCGTCGCCTTCGCCCGCTTCGTTCTGTCGCGCGGCCCGTTGCCCGCTTCGGCTGGACCGATGGCGGCGCAAACGGATAAAACCGTCCGCCCGGCCTCGAAAAAGCCCGATGCGAAGGTGAAGAGCGATGCCAAGTTGAAACCCAAGACCACGCCCGCGCGCAAGACGAAGAAGGACAGGACATGATGGATTACGTCGCCGCCATCGTCGTTTCCGTGCTGCTCATGGCGGGTGCGCTTTTCGCGCTGGTGGCCGCCCTTGGTATAGTCAGACTGCCGGATTTATACACGCGCATGCACGCCGCCTCGAAAGCCGGAACGGTTGGCTCGGGTCTGTTATTATTTGCGGCCGGGATCGAATCAGGAGAAATCGCCGTATTTGCACGTTCGCTTGCTGGTTTCGTGTTTTTTATACTGACGGCACCGGTCGCCGCTCATCTCTTGGCCAGGGCGGCACACAAGACAGGTTATCGTCTGTTACCGCCTTCGGTGCGCGACGATCTTCTTGAAAGGTAAGAGCGCTATATATTCAAGATTTTAAGCAGTTTTTTGCAGTTTTAAGCAGATGTGAGGATGATTAATGTTTCCTTCGCGCTATACTAATTCTTGGGATAGAGGCGTTTTTTGACGGATATATATGAAATATTAATTGGCGTTTTCGCAAAACGGTGATAATTGATGCTCAAGTAGAGTTCTGATATTGAATTAGAATCACATTGCATAATTCCTCGGTCGCTTTGAATTTCAATGTTTAATTGAGGGTCGTGTGCGGGTGTGTGCGTACTAATGCAAGATCAGGCAGTATAAGAACGGGTTTCGGCCTCAGGAATCTAGGGGTGGATTTCAGTTTTTCGAAACATGTAGCCGCAGACTGAGTTTTTTGCTGTTCGCTCTACGATAGCGGTCCGGGGCCAAGGAGGCTCTAGACCTTTTGAGCATGCAAACAGGAGAAACGAAATATGACGGATACTGCAGCCGGAAGCGGGCCAGAATTGCTGGTCGAGCTTACCGCGGATATCGTCGCAGCGTATGTCAGCAACCACGTCGTGCCGGTTGGCGACCTCGCCAATCTTATTTCGGACGTGCATTCGGCGTTGAGCAACACATCGACGCCGACACCGGCCATGGCTGTCGTTGAAAAGCAGAAGCCTGCTGTCTCTGTGCGCAAATCCGTCCAGGACGAGCAGATCACCTGCCTCGAGTGCGGCGGCAATTTCAAGTCGCTCAAGCGCCATCTGATGACTCACCACAGCCTCTCGCCTGAAGAATATCGCGAAAAGTGGGATCTGCCGGTCGACTACCCGATGGTAGCACCTGCCTATGCTGAGGCGCGCTCGCGCCTTGCCAAGGAAATGGGCCTTGGCCAGCGCCGCAAGCGCGGCCGCGGCTGATAGATTTGTCGCATTGAACGATCACGATCAGCCGGGCGAGAGCCCGGCTTTTTCGTGTCTGGCTTCAAGGCGACGAGGAAAATAATCCCAAATAATTTCAATCCTCGTTAAAATTCGTGAGCGAAATCAGCCGAAATCGATCGAGGCGCGCTTTCGTTTATCCCCGTTCCTGTATAGCGTGTATGAATTAATTCCTATTCATAGGAGTATTCATATGCCGATTGGACATTTTTCCCCGCCCGGCGCCGCGAATGCGCCGCTGTCCCCGCTTTATGGGGAAGAGCAGACCACCCTTTCAAGGGATGATCGACCGCCGTCCGCCACGGATGCCGTGCGCGCCGTCTGCCGCATCTGCCAGGAAGTCACGACCGAGATGGTGATGATCGCCGGCCAGCGTGTGCAGATGCGCCGCGACCGCCGCCGCACGCTCTGCCACATCAGGCAGATCGCCATGTATGTCTGCCATGTCGCGCTGCAGATCCCGCTGCATGAGATCGGCACCGGCTTCGGCCGCGATCGCACCACGGTCAGCCATGCCTGCCACGTGGTCGAGGATCGCCGCGACGACCCCGCCTATGACGAATTCGTCGCCGCCGTCGAGCGCACCGTCAATTCCATCTTCCGATCCGGCGGAGGATACGGCCATGAGTAAATCGGCAAAGACCAAGACAAAGCCGGCCGCGTCGCGAAAGCCGATGGTGAGACTGCTGAAGTTGCTCATCCGCAGCGAAGCGCGCCGACATCAGGGCGAGGGGAGCGATATCGACCTCCTCTTCGCCGACGGAACGACCGCCGGCTTTCCCTCAGTCCTTATCGCCGAAGCCCGCGCCTCCGGCCTCATCGAGGAGCAGGGCGATCTACTGCGCGCATCCAATCAGGCCCGCGCCTATCTGCGCCGCGCTGCCGCCGAGGCCGATGAGGCCTTTCTCACCCAGCACGCGGATATCGAGACAAGCGCCCGGGAGGTCGACGGCGTCGTCAGGCGGCTGCGGGTCAACAAGGATGAATCGCCGCTCGCCAGTATTGAGCGTTTGAAGGACCGCGACGGCGCTGCCTTCATGCCCGAGGCGGCGATCAAGGCCGGCGAGAGGCTGCATTTGGATTTCACCCGTGCCCAGCTGCAGCCGCGCGTCACCGCCTCCTGGGAGCCGCGGCTCTCAAGCCGCGCCAGCGGCGGACGCGGCGGCATGGCGGATCTGACCGACAGCGCCGTCGCCGCCCGCCTTGCCGTCAACCGCGCGCTGGAGGCGCTTGGGCCGGAGCTGTCAGGCGTGGCGCTGGATGTCTGCTGCTTCATGAAGGGGCTTGAGACGGTCGAGCGCGAGCGGCAATGGCCGGTGCGTTCCGCCAAGCTGATGCTGCGCACGGCACTCATGGCGCTCTCGCGCCACTACAATCCGCAACCGCCATCCCGCCGCCCGCGGATGGAGCATTGGGGCACGCCGGACTATCGCCCGGAGCTCTGGTCCTGATCGGTCAGTCAGAAAAGAAAGGCTGGCTTTACGCCGCCGCCCGCAGCCGCGCTTCCTCGCGGATGCGGTTCACCATCGAGCGCAGGCCGTTGGAGCGCTGTGCCGAGAGGTTCTCGACAAGGCCCATCTTGCCGAACACCTCGAAGGCATCCAATGCGGCGATCTCGGAAGCGGTCTTGCCGGAATAGGTGGCGAGCACGATCGCCACCAGCCCGCGCACGATATGCGCGTCGGAATCGCCCTCGAAGGTCATCACGGGATTGTCGCTGTCGTCGGATACATGCGTTACCAGCCACACCTGGCTGGCGCAGCCCATCACCTTGTTTGAAGACGTCTTCTTCTCGTCCGCGAGATCAGGCAACGCCTTGCCGAGTTCGATCACATAGCGATAGCGATCTTCCCAGTCGTCCAGGAAGGTGAAATCGTCGATGATCTGATCGAGGGACGTCATGCAAATGGCCTTTCGTTGTCTCCCGATCATATAGGGGAGATGCGGCCAGATTTGAACTGTTAAAAAGAAACGCCGCGAAGGATGGGCATCCTCGCGGCGCAGCAAATTGCTGAAGAATAAACAGGGCAGGCACGTCAGGCACAGGGCGGGGCCATTGGCCGGCGCCGGTGCAAGCTTGGGTGCGGCGGTGGCCGCGGAATTCGTTAGATCGCCGGACGCGGGGTCGGCAGCGGAATGGTGCCGGTCGTGACCCGATCGGTCGCGACATGGGCGGCGGCCGGGCTGTCCTCGCCGTCGTCAACAGGCGGGCGGTAAGGCATCGGCTGGTTCAGCGCCACGGTACGATCATCGCGCAGCTGCTGCGGAGCGGCTGCCGTTGCCGGCTGTACGGCCGTCGCAGGCGCCAGGCCAACGGAAGGTGTCGCGGTCGTGGCAACAGTGGCGCTCTTGCCGCTGCCGAACTTGCTGTCGAGCAGTTCAAAGGCAACGAGGGCGCCGGAGCGGGCCCGCTCGCCGAGAACGCCGAGCGTATTGGCGCCCTTGGCGCAAACCTCAGGCTTCTCGCCGCACATGCCGCTCAGATAGTCATAGGCGCCGGTCACGGCGACGAAAGCGTCTGCAATCTGCAATGTCGATCCGGTCTGCGTGTTCGTCTGGCGCTCGCCGCTGAAGAACGACAAGGCGACGAAAAGAAGCCCGAGCCAGATCGATGATTTGAATAGAAACCACATGTTCGTTGCCCATCCTGTTTTCCCGCTCGGTCTTGCCGCCGAATCAGGTCCGTCTTCCGGTGTGATTTCACCCTAGCCAAAACTTGCGAATGCCGGTTTTCGAAACTCGGTGGCATTTGCGTCAAATTTAGTTCAAATTTTAATCGAAACCGCATTCGGCGCATTTCGGTCGAATTGTAGCCATTGGCGTTAAGCATGCCATGAGCCACCTCCTGTAATTGCAGGCTTTCCTCGAAGCGCGCTCGCCCCAAGCGTTAACGACTTGCCGAAAAATGAGCGAAATCCGTCGCTTACTCGCTGTTAACCGTAAAAAACAAAGGGCCCTTCCGGTGGCCCAAAATGGGACTTTTCGCGCTTTCCGGCTGGGGAGCGGCAGTTTCCCTTATTCTTTCCTTAAGCGCCCGGGGCCTATTCTTGGGCCTCTGTGAAGAGCCTTTTTAGGGCGGGTATTGCGTGCTTGTATTGAGTGACATCGTGGATCGGGCGACAGCCCTCGTGGACCGGGCGGCGGATCGCTGGCTCTCCCGGACGGGAGGAAGTGCCGCGGTGCGCCAGCGTGAGCTGACCATCCTGCGCCGGCTTGCGCTTCTGTCTTCGGCAGCACTTGTCGTCGCCCCCGCTGCTCTCTCCATCGTCACCAGCCCGGCCGTTGCGCTTCCGGCGGGCGTTGCCGCCGTCGTCGGCGGTTTCCTGTTTTCGGCCGTCGGCAGCATCGCTCTGTCGCGCCAGAGCATCGTCACATCGGGTGTCGCCACCCAGTCCGCCGAAGAGTTCTTCATGGAAGCCTCGTCCGGCCTGATCCTGTTTCTCGATCCGCAGGGTTCCGTCGTCAATGTCGGCGGCCGCGACAAGCGCGATTATCTCGCCTGGATGCGCGCCCCTGACGGGCGCGGCTTTATAGAGCAGATCCACGTCTCCGACCGCATCCTCTTCCTCCAGGCGCTCGACCGGCTGCGCCAGGGCGAGGAGCAGGCGATGGTCGATCTCCGGCTCGAGCGTCCGTCGGTCTCGGTCGACAATCGCCAGTTTTCCCATCTCAGAACCGATCTCACCGCGCGCCGCGACAGCGATGGCGCGCTTGTTAGCGTCGTTGCCCAGCTGCGCGATGTCTCCGCCGAGCATCAGCTCCGCGTCGAGGCCGAAGCCCATGCCGCCGATGCCCGCTCGGCCAATGATGCCAAGTCGCGGTTCCTGGCCGCCGTCAGCCACGAGCTGCGCACGCCGCTCAACGCCATTCTCGGCTTCTCCGATATCCTGATCGGCGAGTATTTCGGCAAGCTCGCCAATGAGCGCCAGCGCGAATATGTCGGCCTCGTGCGCGATTCCGGCGCGCATCTGCTCTCCGTCGTCAACACCATGCTCGACATGAGCAAGATCGAGGCCGGCCGCTACGAGCTGGTGCTGGAACCCTTCGATATTGCCACCGTCGTCCGCTCCTGCGAGGCCATGCTCGGGCTGCAGGCCAAGACCAAGGGCGTGTCGCTGACAAGCCGCATCCAGCGCGGTCTCGACGAGGTCGTCGCCGATCAGCGCGCCATCCAGCAGATCCTCATCAATCTGGTCGGCAACGCCGTCAAGTTCACCGAAGCCGGCGGCGCGATCTCCCTTGACGCCTCGGTGCGCGACGGCATCCTGACGCTCTGCGTCTCCGATACCGGCATCGGCATTCCGGCCGACAAGCTGCAGCTGCTCGGCCAGCCTTTCGTGCAGATCCAGAACGATTACACCCGCCGGTTCGAAGGCACGGGCCTTGGCCTGTCGCTGGTCAAGGGCTTGGTCGCGCTGCATGGCGGCGATTTCGCCATCGCCAGCACGCCGGGTTCCGGCACCATCATCACGATCTCGATCGCGGCGGATGGCTCCGGCGTTCCCGTCATGGATCTCTCGGCCAATCACCCGGTCGAGTTTCCGCCACGGCTGAAAGCGTCGACTGGCATGACCGACATCTTGGAAGAGGGGCTTTTCGATGGCCGCGAGCAAGCGAAAATCGCCTAAGGGAAAGAGGGGCAGGCAGAAGCCGAGCCTTCTTCTCACCGGGGCTGCCGCCGTTGGCGGTTTGGGGCTGCAGGGCATTGGCGTGCTCGGCGGCGTCATCGGCCGCAATCCGTCGATCACGGGCGGCACGGCCGCCTTCCTCGTCATCTTCTCCTTCGTCGCCGCCAATGCGCTCTGGTATCAGCCGGGCGTGCACCCGCACCCGTTCCTGCGCACCCGTGACAGCCTGTTTCCGAGCGCGCTGATCGGCCGTCCACCGGTCGAGGAACACACCGGCGAGGTCACCACCTTCAAGATCGAGCGCGAGGGTGAGGGCGAGGCGAACAGCGCCGAGACCACCAACGCCGTGCCGCCGGCGCCTGTGGCCGGCCAGCCCGCCAACCAGCTGGTCATGGACATCCAGGCCGAACTCGTCCGTCGCGGCCTCTATAACGGTGCGCCCGACGGCGTCATCGGCCCGCGCACCAGCGCCGCCATCCTGTTCTTCGAGGAAACCGTCGGCATGCCGCAGAGCGGCGACGCCACGCCCGAAGTGCTGGCAGCACTCAGAACCGACTCCATCGGCCCATCCGCCATTCCCACCGAGCGCCCGCGCGAGGATGTCTCGGCCCAGGCGCTTGCTGAAGACCCGGTCGCCGCCGCCATCCGCAGCGCCGAGCACCAGGTGAAGACCGCGCCAACGCCAAAAGCGGCCCCCAAGCCCGCCCCGGTTTCGGCCCCGGCAGCCCAGGTGCCGGTCAGGCAGGTTCCGGTCCAGAAGATCTCGGCCCCGAAAAACGCGCTGGAGGCCGTTCCGGCCAGGCAGACCTCCGTCGCCCGCGCCGCCGCAACCCCTTCAACCGCGCCGTCATCGACCTTGAATAGCGTCGATCTGGTCCTGAAGATCCAGCAGGGCCTCGTCAACATGGCCTACACCAATGTCGGCGTCGACGGCGTCGTCGGCGAACAAACCCGCGTCGCCATCCGCCATTTCCAGAAGCACTACAACCTGCCTGAAAACGGCGAGCCCAGCGAGGCGGTACTGAAGAAGCTCAAAGATATCGGCGCGCTCTGAGCGCCGATCAAATGCGCGTCGCCGCCGCGTTGCGGCTCCGTGCACACCGGTCTATACCGCCTGCATGAGACTTCGCACCGACATCTTCGTATCCGCGCTGCTGCGCCGTGTCTTCGCCAAGGGCGATTTTGCCGCCGTCGAGAAGAAGGGCGCCGACGAGGCTGGCGCGGTCTTCATCCGCCAGCATTTTCGCGATGGCTCCGAGACGCTTTATGGCCCGGCGCCTCAAAGCTTCTTCGACGAGGAAGACAGCGGCGAACGGCTGTTCGAGATCAGGCTCGAGCGCAAGGATGCCGAGGAGATCAGAACGATGCTGGAGCGCGAGCGCAAGTTCGACAACGACCTCTGGATCGTCGAGCTCGAGGCCGATGATGTCGCCGATATCGTGCCGCTCGCCAAGGAGCGCGACGACCGCTTCTAACTCAGATCAGCGCGAACGTCCGACGAGCCGCATGGCGCGCGCCGGCGGCTGGTGGACGGCGCGGGCATGCGAGGCCTGCTGTGCGACCGGATGGGGCGCGGGGGCCTGTTCCGGCAGATAGGTATAGCTGTCGGCCCGGCGCCATGCCTCGACGCGGTCGCGGCACTCTTCCGGATCGAGCGCATCGAGCACCATCCAGGCGCGGGTGACGCTGTGCTGCGCCTCGGCGAGATGCGGATAGAGCTTTTCGAGAACGAAGACGGCGTCGGAAAAATCCATGCCGATGCTGGTCAGCGTCGTCGCCATCTGCTGGCCCGACGTGTCAAGCATGATGCGTTCGGCGAGCCAGCGGCTGGCCGACAGCGTATCGGCAAGCGCCGTTGCGAAGGCCACCGCCTCGCGGCTGCGGGCAAAGCGCACCAGCAGCGCCGACTGCAGCGTCGAAAGGGTGCGAAGACCGAGCCGGTCGTTGTCGTCGCGACCAAGATGGCGCGCCAGACCACGCAGCGTGTCGCGAACCTCTTCCTCGCGCGCGCCGCCGTTGGCGGGCGTCTCGGCGGTTGCCGCCGGGGCAGGGGAAGGTGTTGACCGAACGCTCGGCTGTTCGCCGGCTGCAGAAGGCGCCTCGGCAATCTGCGTCGGCTCGACGGGACGGACGGCGATCGTCTCGACCACCACGACCTCGGCGTCGGTTTCGATGGCTACGGTCTGCACTTCGACGGCGACAGGCGTGGCGGCAAGAACGGACACCGTCTCGGTGACGACAGGCGCGACTTCGGTGACCACGGACGCCTTTTCGGTGGCCAAAGGTGCAGCCTCTGGGGCAACGACCACCACCTTGTTGATCACGGGCGTCGCCTCGACACCCGCAGCCTCGACAGCCTCGACAGCCACAGCAACCGGTTCGCTGATCTCGACCTTTACGCTCGCGGTCTCTGCGATGACCTTAACCTGTCCAGCCTCCGGCGCAACGAACGGCATCGCCGCACTCGCCAGTGCCTCCGCGACCTCGGCTCTGTCGACTGTTGGCGCCGGCTCGATCGTTTCCACCTGCCGCTTCGGCGCGGCATGGCGCAGCCCGACCAGCACGTCGATCACCCGCGGCGACAGCGCATCGCGGCTGACGATGGCGCGCATGTGCTCGACGCCCTGCGTGCGAGCAACCGTGATCAGCGTATCGTCGTCGATGGCAGGCGAGGAGATGAGGAAGGGGGCGGAAATGGCGATCGGCTGGCAGCCGATGAACAGCGCCACGGCCTGCGGAATGGCGGCGCATTGCGATAACGCTGCAACGGCCTGGCGCTTGGCGTCATCGGAGGAGGCGACGAAGAGGGGGGTGAACAATTCGGCGAACTGGCGAAGCTCCGATCGGGTCGGCGGCTGCAATCCCTCGAAACTGCTCACTGTCGCCATGAGAACCACGTCCTTCTTCCGGCTCGCGGAGGGGGCCTCTAGGTCTCGAAACCGGTCACGCACAAAACACACCCTGAACACGCTAGAGGGATGCCGCTGGCCTGGACGCGAAGACGCCTCTACCACATACGGGATATGAACAAATCCTACAGGGACACGGTTAACCGTTGCTGAAGATTTGAGGGGAATCGTCCCGAAATGGTGCTGTGCAACATCAACGGTCGCGGCATCGGCCTGCCCGTTCGATGCCCGTTAAACGAGTGATGTGGATGACTTGTATGGACGGCTTAAAGCGCCCGGTGTCCGCGCAGCGCGGTGAGCAGCCTGTCGGGGTCGTCATAGCCGGACTGATAGAGATCGAGCGCCGTGGAGGCGGCGACCTGCGCCTTCGAGCTCTTGATGTCGATGCGCTTTTCCGCGCACCAGGCATCCAGCGCATGGCGCAATATATCGAGATCCTCAGGCGAAAATGTCGACCCAATCATCAGAGACATCTGTCTGCCCACCCTGGTTAACCGTCAGACCCAGTCCCCAGATCAAATCCAGGGTCGGCCGCGTTTTGCCCTGCAGCCGATAATGCGACCTTAGCGGCATCTCGGCGAACTGCAATTAATATTTTTGTGAGGTAAATTTGCAACATCGGTGATGGCGGAGCCTGCCTCTGGCGCTGTATCGCTAACTATATGATTTATAGCTAAAATTTGCGACCCATGGAAACGGCGAATCTTTGCGATCGGCATGCAACCAAAGGGCGGGCCCCTGCGTTTTAATGGAGACGTCGATCGACAAGGATTCTGCGGCCGAATTTTAATATTCTGTTAACCACCGTCTGTCTCAATCCGGGAAGCAGAACGCGCTCCTCGTAAGGGGCGCCATCATACGCATCACGGTATTGTTCACGATATGCCGTGAGAAAGGCGCGAATGACCCGATGCCGGCAAACCCGGCCAAGGGTGCGCCGGTCCGCGCAGGCGGGCAGGGTGAGATCTGAGCTTCATCCGTCTCGGGCAGTGCAGGGAGACGACAATGGCAATAGTCATCGCATTGGCTGATCGTCTATCTCGGACGCCAGGCCGCAAGGAAAGATCATCAAGCGTGGAAGGATCGCCGCTCGAAGCGCAGATCCTGCTTTACACCGGCGTGCGCTACGAACGCCTGACAGACCCCGACAAGCCGGCGTCGGTTCGCCGCGCGTCGCGGTCGAAGACCAAGTAGTCCAGACGGCGTTAGTTGGAGGGAGCGAATTCCTCGCAACCGGCTTCCGACAGGAAGCTCTTGGCCGCCGCGTCGAAGCTCGTCTGCGGCGCCAGCGTTCTCAAAACCGCGTATCCGCCCGACCGCGTCGTTTCGACCAAGATGGTTCTCTGAAGTTCCTGCGGCAGCGACTTGCGCAATTCGGTGAGCTGGATCGGGCTGCCGATCAGGATATCAACCGCGCCGCCGACCGAGGTCCGGTCGTTCATGCTGAAAATCTCGTTCGACGCATCGTCGAACAGCGCGATCGACCAGAAGGGCACGTTACCCCTGGCCGTGAACCGCACCGGGTTCTCCTCGATATCGAAGGAACAGACGGCGGTCCGCACGAAGGGGTCGTCGTTGGAAAGCCCCGCCGTATCCTCGGTGCCTCCGAGCAGATAGAACGTATCGAGATCGCCTTCGGACGCGACGCGCGTCGCCGCATCCTTGCCGGTGAAATGCGGCAGCGACAGGATGATGACGAGATGCAGCAAAGCGGCGCCGAAAAGGCCGGCCAGAAGCGCGAACAGAACCCTAAGCATTGCCGCACCCAGTCTTTTCAAGCTTCGGCATCGCCAGATCGATGACACCGGAACTGCCCGCCGTCGGCGTGTCGAACAGCGTCAGCACCAGCTGAAACGTGCCGGCCGCCGGAAGCGCCAGCCAGTTGTTCGGCCGCGCCCGGGTCGAGATGTCGATGGTGAAGCTGCTGTCCGGCTGGCGCAGCACCGTCCACGAATTGAGCGCACCCGGCAGCCCCGGCTGCAGCGAGGCCGGGTTGCCGGAATTATCAGATGTGAACAGCGTCCAGATCCGCGCCGGCGGCGTCTGCCCGGTGATCCGGTAACTGCACCCCGCCTCCAGCCGATTGCCGGCGTCATCCACCTTGGCGGTAAACATCAACCCCTCTGCCGACCCATAAAGCAGCCGGCCTGCGCGCGCCCGGTGCGATTTCGCGTAAGGATCGGCATTCTCCGTCTGCAACTCCGGAAACGCCTCCCATGCGCCAAGCTTGATGGCGCCGAAGCCGGCGGTCGCATTCAGCGCATAAAGCGAAACGAGTATCCCGCCGCCGAAAGCGATTATCAGCGTCATCGCGATAAAGAGAGGAAATCGAAACACCGGTCGCCCTTGATAGCCAAATCAGTTGAAAGGGTTACCACTGATTCTGGCTGGGCGGAATGGTGGAGGGGGAAAAGGTGGGGGCGATGAGCGTCGACCGACCACGACTTCGTGGAACGCCGGCGGCAACCCAGCCTCGACGTCATGCTCGGTCTTGTGCCGAGCATCTGCCGACGGTGCCTCTCGAGCGACGGTAATGGACACGTGGCGCCGCACAGGGCATCCGCACCGTTGCATCCGGGGAGGCGTGCTTAGATCCTCGGGACGAGCCCGAGGATGACGTCGTGTGTGTGGTTTTCGCTTTGGAAACAAGCGGTTGACGGTTGTCTTCATCCGCTGTGAGAGCCGGCGGCAACCCACCCTCGACGTCATGCTCGGTCTTGTGCCGAGCATCTGCCGACGTTGCCTCTCGAGCGACGGTAGTGGACACTTGGCGCCGTAGCGTGCATCCGCACCGTTGCATTCTCGGAGGCGTGCTTAGATCCTCGGGACGAGCCCGAGGATGACGTCGCGTGTGTGGTTTTCGCTGTGGAAACGAGCGGTTGCTGGTAGTGGCATTTGCCAGTTAGACCAAAAGCAGCCTAACCCTCACTCTGCCAGTGTCTGCGGTTCAACCGCCGGCGCAACCCCATCCCCGACGTCATGCTCGGTCTTGTGCCGAGCATCTGCCGACGGTG
>Ga0307405_10000741_pt1 | contig 12685 bp, 8 predicted proteins | sample 322Cmetagenome_2_FD_203311 | JGI IMG/M metagenome (GOLD analysis project Ga0307405, IMG submission 203311) | Maize rhizosphere microbial communities from greenhouse at UC Davis, California, United States - 322HYB-C-1 | ecosystem: Host-associated > Plants > Roots > Rhizosphere > Soil | place...
GTTGTAAAAGCTTAGGGGATAGAATGGCAACGATAGAAGTCAGCGCCATCCGTATTAGTCACCAAGGAACTCCGAGATCACATCCGACTGTTTTCAAACTCTAATCGGAAACATAACAGGAAAAGACGGACCTAGCTTCAAGGATGCATACTCAAGCCAGCGCGCAAAAACAACTGGAAAGAGAACAGTGCGAACCTAAGTTGATATCCCTGTTCAGGTGCGCGACAGACCCCTGCCTCAGTCGCAGGAGCCGAGCCATATTCGCAGAATGAAGCGGACTGCCCACGGCGGCAGAAGCGCGGTAAATCGTTCGCTTTCACCAACTCCTCAAACAGCTGCTATGCAAATCACTTCGTTGAATGTATTCAATCTTGGAATAACCGTATGCTTGCAAGGTCGCTCGGGCGAATTTAAAGAAGGTGTTATGGAAAACGTGGCATCCGCGGAAAAAACGACGATCGTTATAACGGTCCTCAAAAATGAGCTGTCGGAGCCAATGCAGACAGGCGGCTTCCAATGAGGAAGATAATTGCCGTTTTGCTATCGACCGCATTTGTAGCATTTATCTTATACCACGTTGATTTAAGATCAATAATGACCTCGATAAGAGGCATTGATGTGGGAACCTTGGCGGTTTGTCTATTACTAATCGTCGTGAACCTTTTTGCAGTTGCCTTCAGATTGCAGCGGGTACTCCATCATTTCACAAGTAAAATTCCATTTTTTGTGGCGTTTCATGCAAGCCTGAGTGGGCTCATGGCAGGCCTTTTTCTAATCAACGTAATCGGCTCGGTCTTGGGGCGTCAGGTTGTCCTACGTGCAGTTGGCATAAGCGCAGCACTTTCGACCTTCGTCTCTGGGTATGAGCGGCTTGTACTAGCGATTATCGGAGGCTTCTTGGCCGTCTTGGGAGCGGGGTTCTTGGCTGGTGGTCACATATTTGATGACCTTTTCAAGGGCCTACCGATCATCCCGATGATCATAGCATTGGTACTGATTGGCATTCTTGTACTACTCACCGCGCGGTCTTCATTCGAAAAGGATATTATGCGGCGTCTGAGCAGCCCTCGGCGCATAGTCGAGGTTTCAGAGATCTTTGCGATATCCGCCTTTTCGCAACTACTTAATATTTACATCTATACGTTGATACTAGATTCCATGGGCTTTGAACTGCCCCTTTGGAAAACTATGGCAGCCTCCGCAATGGTCAGCTTTGCAGCCAGCCTTCCCATCAGTGTCAACGGCTGGGGCGTGAGGGAGATATCTGCAATCTACGCATTCGGGCTTTTGGGTGTAAGCGCCTCAAGCGCTACCGCGCTTTCGATCGCAGTGGGGTTGCTGAATACGTTGGTTGTTGTGATTTCGGCACCAGCCTTCACACTTTCTCGGAGAGTGTTCGCTGCACGCACCTTGCGCTACCGAGCTGCGACCGCGAATGATCGACCGTCTGATTTTTCCGAGGTTTTTTCTCGCGACCAGCTTGATTTCCAGAAGGTCTCTGGCTTCACACTTGGGATATGCCTACCGATCTTGATCTATTTCCAGTTCCCAGTGAACGTGAGCGGCACGACACTCACGATAAATTTCGGGGACATCTTCGCTCTCCTTGCGCTGGCCATGCTCGCCAGTCAGGTGTCATTTGGGGGTACCATAGACTTCAAAGTGAGCAGTGTAGTCCTGCTGTGGTTAGCGCTTGTGAGTACGGCTATCTACCTCAGCCTCATCATTGGCTTGATACATTACGGCGCTATTCCATGGGCAATCGGAAATAGAGGTATCGGATGGCTTGTTGTTCTCGGATACTTTGGTTCTGGCGCACTATTTGCGGGCGAGTTTGGCCGCAAAGGTGTGCGAAGGATGACGGAAGTGTTGTTGCTGACGGCCGCAACGGTGGCGACCGTGCATCTGTTTCACCGCATCGCCTACTCTTTCGAATGGACGTCGCTGGCGCCCCCACCGAATTTCGAAGGCTTTTCGGCGAACCGTAATGCTTTCGCGTTCCAATTGCTCATAACCTTCGGATTAGCGGCCTGCTACCTTTTACCAAACAGGTTCGTCGACTGGAAAAAACAAGGGGTTGCAATGGCGATACTGATTTTTGCCACCCTGGCAACCAGCTCGCTGACCAGTTACGTCTGTCTGCTTAGCTTGGCAATCGTCATTACTACAGCACGAAGAGATCTGTTGGTGCGGTTTTGCGTTGTGGCATCGCTAGGCGTCCTATTATATGCGTCGCTACCGTTCTTTTTGAAAATGCTCGCGTATACAGTCGACGCGCCGGGAGGCGTCAGTGGTATCTTTCGAGAGCTGCCGATCGATCGCATGGCCGGCAAAGCAGATTCGTCAGTAACCGAACGTTTGGAAAGCCTGCACGGGGGCCTCGTTCTTTGGCTCAACCATCCAGTTCTCGGCGGAGGACTTGGCGCTTTTATCTCAACGCAAATCTCCACGACCGGTACGCCGCTCGTCATCCACTCAACTTATGTGTGGGTTATTGCTGAAATGGGGATCGTCGGTTTCCTTCTCATTGGCGGGATCCCGCTGATGCAAACAACGCGACTTTGGTCGACGTGGTGGCGGCGGCCAAAGCAGTTGATCGGTGGGTTCGGTAGGAATGATAGTGCACTATTTCTACTCATCATGATGTTTTGTGTCTTTAGCCTAGCGCATGAAATTGCGTATCAACGAATATTCTGGTTCGTGCTTGGGGTGTTACTGGCCCGACCTGGACAAATGTCGGTGGCTGCGCTGTCGCGCCTATTCTTGAAACGCCCTGACGATTATAAAGATGGAGACGTCGAGAGCCCAATCAATGAAGTACCCACTCGGACCGGCTCGAATAGTTAGCAATAAATCTACGTTGGCTTTCGGAGGCCGATCGCGCTCCCATTTACCTATGATCGATCGAGCTCGCTGCTGGGCCACCCTTTCGGAAGACGCTCAAGCGTTTGGGTTAGGCAAAGTTGCGGTTCGACGGGACTAATGTTGGCGTTTGGAGCAGTGTGGCGACAAGTGCCCATGTCCTGTCGCTGCCGGCGAAGAGGCTGTACTGAATAAAAATCTGGTGAGGCGCCCAAGAACCTTCGTTGTCTATTGCGCGAGACCCAAGAAGTTATGGATGGGCATCCTGTTTCCGCAAGCCACTCTTTGTCATCTTTATCTACTAGCGAGTGATGAATAAGCCGTGAGATGCTGTTCGACTATCGTCTCGATACGAAAACATTTGTCGGCGAGCTGGCGAGCGTTTGCACCCATGGTCTTGCGGAGCTCCGGCTTTTCAATAAGCGTCTCAATTGCATCCGCCAGCGCCACGCCGTTGCGCACGGGCACGAGGAGCCCTGTCTCTCCCGGAATGATAGCGTCGCGGCAGCCCGGCACATCGGTAGTTACCACGGCGCGGCCACAGGCTGCCGCTTCGACCAAAACCTTCGGTAATCCCTCCCTATAAGAGGGTAGCACTACAAGGTTCGAACGGGCGAAGATGGATGCGATGTCCTTCTGGTAGCCAAGCGCTTTCAGAAGACCTTCTTTCTGCCACTCCTGAACTTCACTGTCTGACAAAGAGGTGGGGTTTTTTGGATCGGGATCCCCTGCCAACCAAAACGAGGCTAAAATCCCTCGTGCTCGCAAAATCCTAATGGCTTCAACAAATTCCCGCACGCCCTTGTCCTTCAATAGACGCGCGGCGAGCGTGACAACCGGCGTGTCTTCTGGTTCTGGTAGCATTGGATAATCGGTGAGTTCGACACCCGACCCGCGGATGACAATAGCCTTTTCCGGCGTTATAATGCCGCGACGGATGAACATGTCGCGGTCATCGGTATTCTGGAAAATGACCCGGGTGTTAGCCATCCCAAGGGCGCTACGGTAAAGGCTTTCCACAATATACCGGACCATTGCAGCCTTTCGGCCTTGAGCGACAAACACGGTACCAAGACCCGAAATCGCAGCAAGAACGCCTCGGACCCCCGCAATACGGGCGGCTATCCCGCCATACACCACCGGCTTGATTGTCACAAGGTGTACGACGTCGGGACGCTCGCGGCGTAAAAGGCGATAAAGTGAAAAGAGAATGCGAATTTCCGCAAGCGGGTTCATGCCACTTCGGCTCAGCGGTAAACTGTAATGGGCGAGACCAAGTCTGGTGATGTCGGCAGCAGCCGCGCCGGGTCCCGTTGCCACCGCTACCTCATGACCTGCGGCATGTGCGGCCAGTGCCAGCGGTAAACGATGAGACAGGAAAAACTCCGGTATATTGACGACAAAGAGAAGCTTCAAGTTTGGGCCTTCTAAAACGGTCGCATGGTTAGTAGAACTTGGCATTTTCCAAGTTCCGAATTTACTCTTCTTCGGGAGATATATTGGAAGGCGATCGATAGAGCCTTCCAACCCAGAATAGATCTGCAGAGCAGTGCACCCTTCAATCTAAAATTTTGTCAGTAAGCAAAGTCATCTTTTGCAGAGATACTTCATTGGTTTTTTTGCTCGTCGAGCCAAGCTTGGAACATCAATATATCCCAAAGATGGTAACCCCAGTTGCGTGTGCCATGAAGGTGCTCGGCCCATTTGCGACGAATGGGAGCGGAATTGAAAAAACCTTCATGCTTGAGTCGTCTTTCATCTAGCAGCGCCTCTGCCCAATCACGAAGCGGTCCCCGTAACCAGCTGTCGATTGGTATACCGAAACCCATTTTCGGTCGGTCAACGAGTTCGGCGGGAACGTGGCGATACAGAACCTGCCGTAACACCCACTTGCCGACGCCATCCCGCAGCTTGAAGGCTTGGGGAAGGCCCCAAGCAAACTCGACAACGGTGTGATCTAGCATTGGTACACGCGCCTCAAGGCTTACCGCCATGGATGCACGGTCCACCTTCGTTAAGATATCATCCGGCAGGTACGTCAGCAAGTCGATCGCCATCATACGTTCAACCGGATCGAGATCCCGGAATTCAAGTGCTAGGTTACTGACAGCGGACTTGGGCAATGGACTGCCGGCTAACACGTCATCTTTTTCGGTCCAGTGCGAGATCAGCCCCATGTAGACGTCGTCCACCGACGGACTTTTGAGTACGTCGGCACCTTTGTGCAATTTGTCCCCCAACCGCCCCACCTGCATGCCAGGTACCATCCGATCCCACATGCGGGGCGGCACGGTGGTAATTGCGTTGGCCAACAAGGTACGCAGCGACGCCGGTACGCGTGACAGCGTTCCCCATAGACGCTGAACCATCTGGTAGCGGGTGTAACCACCGAACAGCTCGTCACCCGCGTCACCCGACAATGACACCGTTACACGACGACGGGCAAGCTCGGATACAAGAAAGGTTGGAATCTGCGACGAATCGGCAAACGGTTCGTCGTAGATCGTCGGCAGGCGCGGGATGACCGCCATGGCCTCTTCAGGGGTAACGTACAATTCGGTGTGGTCAGTACCTAAATGGGCGGCAATTGCTTTAGCGTGATCGGCCTCATTGTAGCGGCTTTCGTGAAAGCCGATAGTAAATGTGCGCACAGGTCGGTCTGATTGAGTTTGCATCAGAGACACAACGGTTGCTGAGTCTACTCCACCGGACAGAAAAGCGCCCAAGGGCACATCCGCGATCATCTGTCGGCCGATAGCCGTTTTTAGTACTGCCTCACAATGGTCAACGGCCTCTTGCGGGGTCAAGCCACTGCTTGCACGGTCAGGATTTAATGCGATTGCGGCCACAGACCAGTATCTCTGCACACGAGCTTCGCTATGTGCATCCGTGATTGTCAACATCGAGCCAGCTTCGAGCTTGTAGATGCCCTCATAGATCGAATACGGCGCAGGGACATAATTATGCCTGAGATAAAGTCCAATCGCATCGCGATTGATGGGTGCGGCGAATCCTGGACAAGCTCGCAACGCCTTCAATTCAGAGGCGAACAAGAAAAGGCTTTTGGTGGGGCCACCGAGCCAGCCGTAATAGAGTGGCTTCTCGCCAAGGCGGTCGCGTGCCAGCGTCAATTTTCGTGTCTTCCTGTCCCAGAGCGCAAAGGCGAACATTCCGATGGAGCGCCTCAAGGTCTCCTCGATACCCCAAGTGCCCAACGCCGCAAGCAACGTCTCAGTGTCTGAGTGACCACGCCATTCAAGTGGCACACCTTCCGCCTCAAGCGAACGTCGCAAATCCGAATGGTTGTAGATTTCTCCGTTGTAGCTAATGACAAATCTGCCGTCAGCCGAAGTCATGGGCTGATGGCCAGCGGCCGAAAGGTCAACGATCGAAAGTCGAGCGTGAGCCAGAACAACCCCAGGCTCCCCCCAGACGCCGCCGTCGTCAGGTCCCCGATGACGAAGAGCAGACACCATGTCGCTCGCCCATCTCCTGGTCATTTCGGGCGAAAGAGTTTCGTTGGTATAGTAGATGCCGGCAAATCCGCACATTGATTTAAACCCGATTCTCAGCTCGCAGTGAGTCGTCCCATATCTGGGCATATTGCTTGAAAACTGCATTAATGTCGAAGTGGCTCATAATTCTTTCATGGGCCTTTACGCCTAGAACCCGCCGCTCTTCGGCTGGCATTTCCAGTAAGCTTATACACGCATTTGCCAATGCGTCGGGATTGGATGGTGCTACTACGAAGCCGGTATCACCGATCACGTTGCGAGTTTCCCCTACGTCGGTGCCTACTGCGACAACGCCACAAGCCATAGCCTCACCAACCACGTTGGGCCAGCCCTCGCCCCAAGCCGAGGACAGGACAAACAGATCGAGCGCCGGATACAGGCCTTCTGTGTGATCAACACGGCCCAAGCATGTAGTTTTAGTGAAAATACCCTGCGCCTTGAGGAGAGTCTGGATTTTCAACGTATCAGTGTCCTCACCAGCAAGCACGAAACGGGCTCGAGGGAAGGCCTTTGCGATCAGAGCAGCAGCAGCAGCGAAAGTGGCGTGATCCTTCATGGGATGCACACGTGCGACAAGGCCGACCAGTGGCTCGTCTATGATGCCAAGTCGCGCGCGCATTGTTTCCCGACGGCGAATGTCAGAACGATACCGAGCGAGGTCGAAGCCATTGGGTATAATGAGGTCGGCTTTTGGACGAATGCCGATCGCCTGATGATGGTGCACCGACAATGAAGAATTGTAGATCACCGCACAAACCCGAGCCGACATCGCTGCTAGAAGCCTCAGAACCACCCGGAGCCGAGTTGGTTCGGTATCTATGGAGTAGAGTGTCTGGCGGAAACTCCAAAATAACCTAGGTCGCCCTGGCATCAACCAATGCAATAAACTGGCGAGGAAGCTGCCATGATACATCCAACCTTGGATGACTGTGGGACGAAAAACGCGTAGAGCGGCGATAGCCCACAATAGATGAAAAAAGCCCGAGGGGCGATTGAGATGGCAGGATACCACGTCGGCACCTGCTGCTCGGATCCGTTCGCCAAACATGCCGTCGTCGAGAAGCGACACCACCATGATCTTTATCGTGCTGTGACGGGAAGCCTCAACGAGCTTGTAGAGCATGTGCTCAGCCCCGCCTGCACCTAACCCGGTCACTATTACGGCTACTCTGCACATAATCATGAGGCGTCCCTAGAGCGTGTGCGCTCCAACATCTCGGCAAAGGTTTTCGCTACCTGTCCGATCTCAAACTGCATGCGCACTTCCGGCGCGCCCCAGATGCCGTGATCAACTCGCGCAACTCGAGCCATCCCGAGAGCACGTGTCAGCGCGACATCTACTTCCATCGAAGCAGCAGGGTCAGCGGTACTACCACCGAGGCGGCGGATCAGCTTCTGCGAGGCGCCGGGAGGAACGATACCGAGTATCGGCCGGCCCGAACCGATGTAATCCACCAGCTTGCTTGGCAAGAAGACACTGGTCTTCGCCGGAGCGTCGATCACCAGCAGCAGATCGGATTGCTGCATCAGCCTCAACGATTGACGATATGAAACCGGTTCCCGCAGGGTTAGCAGGCCAGGCGGCAATCGCTTCAAAGCTCTATGCAGCCGCATCCATTTCGGTAGCGAGCCCACAAGCTCGACACGGAAATCCTGCTCCTTCTCGGGGTTCTGCGCCACTAGGCGCTCCAGCGCTTCGAACAATGGGAAGGGTGTCCGGTGACCATAGAAATTGCCGAGGTAGCGCAACAGGATCTTGTCGTCCGCAGCCGCCACCGGCGTCGCCTCGGCGAAGTCGGCCGTCTTGAAACTGTGGGGCAGAACCCTGGCCTTTGCTTTCCAGGCCTCGGGATACTTGGACATCACCATGTCCAGGGTTTCGATCGACGTGAAGACGATGCAATCCGCCTCCCGGATAACGCGCGCCTCGAGAACGCGGTTGCGCCAGTTGGCGATCGGCTGGAAACGACGAAACGGATTGTCGGCCCAGGGGTCGCTGAAATGGGCGAGCCAGGGCAGACCGAAGCGGCGCTTCAGTTCCAGGCCGACCAGATGGTCGGACATCGGTTCGCCGAATGTCGCGACGACATCGATCGCGCTCGGGTTCTGCTGCAGCCAATCGGCAGCAGCAATTGCGGACCGGCGCGACCAATCGACGAACTCGTCGGGGCTGCGGCCGTAAAGCGGAACCAGCCGCATCGCCAGTCGGTGAGCCATTCCCCTCAGCGGCGCCTGATGCGGCAGTTCGATCCGGTGCCGGACATGGCTCGATCCCTCGAACTCGGATCCGGCGGGGCCCGCAGAACCACATGAAAGCCTGCCGCTGACAGTCACGAGCTCCATGCCAGCGCCACCAAGAAGGCGGCCGATCTGGATCGCCTGCGGGTAGAGCATCGGCGGCAGCATGAAGGAAACGGCGAGTACACGCATCAGTCGGCGTCCCTGTTCGACCCCACCGAGCCGAGACGACGGATATGGTCGCTCACAGCATCGAGGAAGGCCTTGATGTTGGCGGGGGAGATCACAGCCGGCGTCACCAGGGGATCGGACAGGAGAATCGGATAGCGGATGTGGATCAGCCGCGCCAGCTCGATCCGCTGTCGATCCGGATCAGGCTTCTGGAACCGGCCGATGAGAGACTGGATCACGGCACGGATCGAGCCCGGCCCCTCACCCTCGCCGCAGAGATGGCTGAAGAAATTGCGACCGAGCAACAGGCAGGGCCGGCCCAGCATGAAGCTTTCCAGCCCGACCGTGCCGGTGACGGAGGCAACTAGTGCGGCGCCCTCCAGGCAGCGACGCGCTGGAATGGCAGGTGCCGCCAGAATCAGGCCGGGCTTGCGCCTCAGTTCGCGGTAGAAGGCGGTTGGGCGCACGCCGATGCAGGCGGGGTGCTCCTTCACCACCAGGCGATGGTCGCTCGGCAGTCCGGAAAGCAGCAGATCGATCGATCGCGTCTGGTCCACATAGTAGGGCTCCAGGCCGTTGATCGAAGATTCCGGCGTGTATTGCAGCGCATAGAAGACATATTTTTTGGGCAGCGCCGCATCCTCGTCCCGAAGATGGAACCAGCGGAGCTGGAACGTCCTGAAACGCCAGGCGCGAAAATGGGCAATCCGAGTGGAAAAATTGGCCTTCAGGCGCAGCAGGAAATTATCTTCGCCGGCATATTTTCGCTCGTACCTGATATGCATGAAAAGCGCCTTCAGTGCGCGTCGCCACAGCGGTGCGGTCTGGATGGAAAGAGAGCCCGCCGCTTGCGGCTCATCGAGAGCCTCCGGCTTGCCTTCTAGGAAACTCTTCAGAAAGCGGGCCGCCTTCTCGAGATCCTGCGCGTCGTGATCGCCGAAATAGGCGGGCAACTGTTCGTAGCAATCGGCGGAGAAGAAGCCGCCACCCAGCGTTCGCATCCCGACATAGTAAATGGGCACGATGCCAAGGCTCTTGCAAAGGCTGTACAGCAGGAACCCATCCACCACTTCGAGATCCGGAAACAACATGTAGTCCGGACGTTCCCGCTCCAGGAACTCCCGGTAGATGGCGACAATGGTCGCAGCCCGGCGCAGCTGTTCATCGCCATCCAGCAAGCGATAGCCGGCCTTGTCCTTCAGCATGCAGATCAGCTCGTTGTCGGCATCGGCGGCAAGACCGAAGGCCGGTTCCGCGCCGGCGAGGCGTTCATGGACCGAATCAAACCTGTCGTAGAGATAAGCCACCTTTTCCGGAGACAGAAGCTGCTCGAAGGCTTCGCGATGATGCCAGCGCGGCAGCACGGCACTCCAATCGATCCCGTGGCCGCATGCCTGGCTCTCCTCGATCAGCCGCGTGAAGAAGTGGGCAGTGGTGGCAAAGGCATAGACACAGATCTTCATGCCGGCATCCATGCGAAATTGATCTCTGAACGTCTGGCCATCCTGTCGGCGGCAAGCGCAGTGCGCGGCCCGTTCCATTCGTCAAGACGCTCGATCGGATCCAGGGCGTGCGGCATCAGAAATTCCGTCATGGTGATTGACGGCAGGTGCAGGTCCTGCGCGAGCGATGTCAGCTTGAGTTCGTGGTCGATGATGCAGGTCGCGATGCCCTGTCGCGTCGCCAGCAGGGCCAGGTGGAAGCGGGTCGTCACCACCGCGTCGATGCGATCGAGCGCACTAACTAGCGATGCCTCGTCCTCGATGTAGATCATCGGTGCATCCGGAACCAGCGCACGGAAATCTTCTGCGAACCAGTCATCCCGCTGACCGATGCCCCGCTGCAGGGCAATCAGCACAAAATCGGCATCATGCCGATGCCGCTCGATCAGTTGCACGATCTCCCGACGGAACGCTTCGTGGCTTTCTGCTGATCGCGTGGAGGTCCTGAAATAATCGATGAAGTTCAGGCCGATCGTGCGTCGCGGACGCTCTACGGAAAGGCGCTGGGGCAGGGTCTTGAGCCAGGCGAAGTCGCTCGACAGGCGCGGCTTCGTATTCCAGTCGGGGAAATAGGCCAGGGAAAGTACATCACGAACGGCCGAGAAATCAGCAAGCGCGAAGATGCGCCGCGTCAGCCACAGGCTGAGTGGGTTGGCTAGAATATCGATTGCAACGCCTGTGATGACGACCTTTCGACCGGCGCAGCGTGCAGCTCTGGCAGCCTGATGCAGGAACAGAAGCGACCAGTTGGGTTCGCCCTTGTCGATGAAGAGGGTACCGCCGCCGATAACCATCACGTCGCATTGCAGCGCTGCCCCGGTGATGGCACGACGGTAGCGCCAGAAGCGCGAAAGGCGGCTACTGCCCTGCTCTTCCAGGATGGCTTCGGCCTGGAAAAGGGAGACGGTCGGATCATCCTTTGCGGCGGCGATGTGCGCTCGCGCCCGGATGAGGAAGGTGGCAGCGGGATCGCGACGGCGGATATTCTCCATCAGGACCTCGAGAAGGAGGTCGTCGCCGAAATTTCCGAAACCGTAGTAGCCGTAGATGAAGTAGCGGGCCATCGTTCCCTCCCCTATATCAGGTGCGGCAGGTTGCTTGCGTCCTCCGCCTCCAAGAGAGCATCAAGGAAGAATTTCACACCCCAGTTGGGAAGCGCAAATCTCATGTAGCGCCCCGAAGCCGGTACGCTGCCCGGTAGCGCACCGCCGATATCGGGACTGTTGGACTGGATCTGCAACCTTCGCGCCGCCGCAAGGCTGCTTTCCGCTTGTTCGGCGAACTGTGTGTAGCCAAGTCGTGTCAGGCGGAAGCACAGGGCGGACCACTGGCTTAGTCCGGTGACGCAAATCTGTTTGTCGAGCGCCTTGAAGCCTTCTTCGTACTGCGATCTGATCGTGCCGCCATGACAGGCGATCGCGGCGCTCAGGCTCGTGGCGCAGAGGAGCACTCCGTCGAGACAGGCTTGGTCTCCGGTGAGGTGGTACCCTGCCAGCAATCCTTCCAGCGTGTAGACGATGGTGTGGGAAAACGGGGCATGGTCGGCAAACGACATGTGCCGGAACCATCCTTTCGTCGGCTCCTGCTGCGCCAGCGTCCAGGAGAGATTGCGCGTGCCGGCTTCCCGGTAGCTGGCGTTTCCGCTCCAGTCGCCGGTATCGACGAGCGCTGCACCGACCCGTGAATAATAGGCATGGGGGCGATTATTGTAGCTGTTTGTCTCGAAGCAACCCGTCGCGGCCTGCTGGCCGACAAGCCATGCGGCCGCCTTCAACGCCACCACGCACGCGGCTTCATTGCCTCGGCGTGCGAGAAAATTGGCCCCAATCAGAATCTGCCCGGTGTCGAAGACCTGTGACTTGCCCGCCAGATCTGCGAAGGAACCGTCGGCCTTCTGAGTGGCGACGAGCCAATCCCAGGCGCGCAATGCCGCAGCTTCGGCATCCGGGCGGCGATGGCGATGCGCAGCGAGCAGCAGTGTCGGGACGATATAGCCCGATGTCTCTGGATAGCCAGGAAGCCAGCCGCGGACAAAATGCAGCGAATGGGCAAAGCCGCGGTGGTCGGTCACTGCCTCGGCATACACCAGCCAGTCGATCGCCCGCATGGCATGAACGGCGTTCGAGCCATCCACACCTCTGGAAAGCAAAATCCGGGCCACCAGGGGCAGGCGCTTGATGCCGCCGATCAATAGGCCGAGCTCAATCATCCAAACTTCCGTGTCGACGTATGAAATCGACAATCCTCACTGCGGCCGAGCCATCCCCATAGATATCTTGCCCGCCAGTTGGCAGAGACCAGTGACCTGATAAGGCGTCCTCTGCAAGAGCGACAATGCGGTCCGCGCGGGTACCAGCTAGCTTGACAAAGCCGCTTGCTAGGCCTTCCATTCGCTCC
>Ga0307405_10000743_pt1 | contig 12676 bp, 9 predicted proteins | sample 322Cmetagenome_2_FD_203311 | JGI IMG/M metagenome (GOLD analysis project Ga0307405, IMG submission 203311) | Maize rhizosphere microbial communities from greenhouse at UC Davis, California, United States - 322HYB-C-1 | ecosystem: Host-associated > Plants > Roots > Rhizosphere > Soil | place...
GCGATGGCGTGTGCCGAGATCCTTGCTGAGGCGCGGATTCACAGACAGCGGGAGGAAGCACGCCGCCGCGGCGATCCGTTCACCCTGGATGATGACGGCGCCATCGTGCAGCGGCGAGCCAGGCTGGAAGATGCTGGCCAGCAGATCGTAGGTCACCGTCGCGTCGAGCGGGATGCCGCCTTCGATGTAGTTGCGGAGCCCGATGTCCCGCTCGAGCACGATGATCGCCCCGATGCGCCTCGCCGCCAGCGTCGTCGCCGCCACGACGAGCTCTTCGACGATGTCCTCGTCGCCGTCGAGGGAGCGCGCGAAGTAGCGGAAGAAGGGGGCCCGTCCGAAATGCGCCAGCGCGCGGCGGATATCGGCCTGGAACAGCACGATCACCGCGAACACGACGTAGCCGGCGAGGTTGCGAATCAGCCAGTTGACCGTTTCGAGGTGCAGCCAGCGCGAAAGGAAGTAGAGCGCGATGAGGAAGCCGCCGCTCAGCGCCATCTGGACGGCGCGCGTGCCTCTGATGAGTAGCAGCAGCTCGTAAATCAGGAACGAGACGATGGCGATGTCGATGACATCCCACCACTCGACGGCCAGCGACGGACGCCGCAGCAGCTCGGTTACCCAGTCCATGGTGCTCCGGCGCGCATCATTCGTCGCGATAATACTTCCGAATTTCGTCGGCCACCCGCACCACCTGGCTCATCTCGGCGACGGCATGTACGCGGACGACGTGAGCGCCGGCCAGCACCGACGCGGTCACCGCGGCCGCCGTGCCCCAGTCACGCTGCGCCGCAGCCAGCGAGCGCCCGACCGCTTTCGACAGAAACGACTTGCGCGACGGCCCGGCCAGGATCGGGCGCGCCAGTTCGGCGAACTCGTGAAGCCGCGCGACCGCCTCGTAGCTGTGCGCCGGCTCTTTCGCAAACCCGAGGCCGGGATCGATCACGATCGCCTCACGCGCGACGCCGGCGCCGGTTGCGAAGGCGATGCTCTCGCGCAGTTCGTCGCGCACTTCGTCCACCACGTCGTGGTACGACGCGGCCTGATACATGTCTTTCGAGCGCCCGCGCGTGTGCATCAGCACGAGGCCGGCGCCGCGCCGTGCGACTACGTCGCCAAGCGCCGGTTCATAGCGGAGGCCGCTCACGTCATTGATGATCGCCGCACCCGCGTCGAGGACCGCGTCCGCCACGCTGGCCTTGTAAGTGTCGACCGAGATCGGAACCGCCACACGCCGCACGAGCGCCTCCACCACCGGCAGCACGCGCGCGCGCTCCTCGGCGGCGCTGAGCGGCTGCGCGCCGGGCCGCGTCGACTCGCCGCCGACGTCGAGAATGTCGGCGCCCTCCTCGACCATGCGCACGCCCCCGTCCACGGCCTTGATCGGATCGAACAGCACGCCTCCGTTCGAGAACGAATCCGGCGTGACGTTGATGATCCCCATCACCAGCGTACGCTCGCCGAGCACGAGCGACCTGCCGGCCGGTAGCGGAACGGTGAATCGTCGACGCGAGCGCATCACGCAATCGGTGAATTGGTGATTAAGTGATTAGGTGATTAATGAAAATGAAAAAGGCCCGCGACACCGAAGCGGCATCGCGGGCCTGCAACCTGAAACCCGAAACCTGATGGCCGACCCCTGATCCCTGACCCCTGATCCCTGATCCCTTATTCCTGAGTAACCGGCCGGGGCGGAATCGGCGGCACGATCGAAGGCCGTTCCTTGGCGCGACCGCGCACGTCGGGGGACGCAGGCGGCACGCTCGGGGCGGGCGCCGGCGACGGGTCGTCCATCGGCTGGCCGGCGACGATGCGGCGCACCTGGTCGGCGTCGAGCGTCTCGCGCGAGAGCAGCGCTTCGGCCATGTCGAGCAGCCGCTGCTTGTGCTGCACCAGCACCGTCTGCGCGCGGGTGTAGTTGTCGGTGACGAAGCGCTTCACTTCCTGGTCGATGCGAAGCGCGGTGTCCTCGCTGTAGTCCTGGTGCTGCGCGATCTCGCGGCCGAGGAAGATCTGCTCTTCCTTCTTGCCGAAGGTGAGCGGCCCCATCGCGTCGCTCATGCCCCACTCGCAGACCATGCGGCGGGCGAGGTCGGTGGCGCGCTCGAGGTCGTTGCCGGCGCCGGTCGTGATGCTGCCGACGGTGATCTCCTCGGCAATGCGGCCGCCCAGCAGGATGGCGATCTGATCTTCGAGGTACTCGCGCGAGTAATTGTGCTTCTCGTCGATCGGCAGCTGCTGCGTGAGCCCGAGCGCCATGCCGCGCGGGATGATCGTCACCTTGTGAATCGGGTCGGCGTGCGGCAGCATGACCGTGAGGAGCGCGTGGCCGGCCTCGTGGATCGCGGTGATGCGCTTCTCGTTTTCGCTGATGATCATCGAGCGCCGCTCGGCGCCCATGAGCACCTTGTCCTTCGCGAACTCGAAGTCGAGCATGCGCACGACCTTCTGGTTGTAGCGCGCGGCGTTGAGCGCCGCCTCGTTCACCAGGTTGGCCAGGTCCGCACCCGAGAAGCCCGACGATCCGCGCGCCAGGATCGCAATGTCCACGTCGTCGGACAGCGGGATCTTCTTGGTATGGACGGCGAGGATGCCCTCGCGGCCCTTGACGTCGGGGCGATTGACCACGATTCGGCGGTCGAAGCGGCCCGGCCGGAGGAGCGCCGGGTCGAGCACGTCGGGCCGGTTCGTGGCCGCGACGAGGATCACGCCTTCGTTCGACTCGAAGCCGTCCATCTCGACGAGCAGCTGGTTGAGCGTCTGCTCGCGCTCGTCGTGCCCGCCGCCGAGGCCGGCGCCGCGGTGACGGCCGACCGCGTCGATCTCATCGATGAACACGATGCACGGCGCATTCTTCTTGCCCTGCTCGAAGAGGTCGCGGACGCGCGAGGCGCCCACGCCGACGAACATCTCGACGAAATCGGAGCCGCTGATGGAGAAGAACGGGACGTTGGCCTCGCCGGCGACGGCGCGGGCGAGCAGCGTCTTGCCCGTTCCCGGAGGCCCCATCAGGAGGACGCCCTTCGGGATGCGGCCGCCCAGCTTCTGAAACTTCTGCGGTTCCCGGAGGAACTCGATGATCTCCTGGAGCTCGTCCTTCGCCTCGTCCACGCCAGCGACGTCCTTGAACGTCACCTTCTTCTGCGCGCTCGACGACAGCTTCGCCTTGCTCTTGCCGAATGACAGCGCCTTGTTGCCGCCACTCTGCATCTGGCGCATGAAGAAGATCCAGAAGCCGATCATCAACAGGATCGGCGCCCAGGAGTAGAGGAGCGCCGTCCACGGGCTGGTGGTCGGCTCCTTGGCGGTGACCACCACGCCGCGCTCGATCAGCTTGTTCGCGAGGCCCTCGTACTGAGGAGGCGCGTAGGTGCGGAAGTTCGCGTCGTCGACGCCCTTCATCGTGCCGGTAATTTCGTTGCCGGTGATGGTTACGCGGGCGACGGTGCCGCTCTCCACGGCGCCCATGAACTCGCTGAAGCTCTGGGCTTTGTAGTTGGGCTGGAAGCGCGTCGACAGGTTCCAGACGATGACCCCGACGACCACGAGGACCATCCAGAACACGAGACTCTTCAGCGTTGAATTCAAGCCGTGCCTCCAGGCGGGGTAAGTTTCAAGGGTATCACGGTAACCTACTGTAATAAGACCAGCTTTTTGCCGCGGAGTTCCACGCGCGAGCCGGGAACGTCGGCGCCTTCCGAGAGTCCGGTAAGAACGTCCAGCGCCGTCTGGACGTGCTCCAGCACAACTTCCTTTCCGTTCGCACGACTGCGCAACGCGCGCAGCAGAATGCGCCGGACGAGCGGCCGCGGCTCGGCCCGCAACCCCGACGCATCAAGCTCCAGGCCGGCGGTCGTCTGGGTGCTCAGGTGCCCCAGCCTTTCGCAGGCGAGCTCGTCCAGCCAGAGGGCATCCTCCCCTACGAGGCCGGCCGCGCGAGCGATGGCGCGCCGCGCAGGCAGCCCCAATGCGTCCTCCAGATGCGGCAGCACGTCGTGGCGGACGCGGTTCCGCGGATTGCCCAGATCTGCATTGGTCTCGTCCTCGACCCAGGGCTCCCCGAGCGAGGTGAGGTACTCGCGCAGCTCACGTCGAGAGGTCTCGAGCAGCGGTCGAATCACCAGACCGCGCTGAGGATAGATGGCCCCAAGCCCCGTCCCGCCGGCGCCGCGGGCCAGCTTGAGCACGAACGTCTCCGCCTGATCGTCGAGCGTGTGGCCGACAGCAATCCGCGTCGCGTTCAGCTCGACGGCCGCGGTGTCGAAGAATGCATACCGCGCGCGGCGAGCCGCATCCTCGATCGAACGCCCGTGCTCGGCCGCAAGAGCTTTGACGTGTGCAGTCGTGACAAGGATAGGCAGACCGAGCCGCGACGCGAGATCGCGGCAGAACGCCTCGTCCCGTGCGGCGGTCTCGCGCAGTTGATGATTGACGTGCGCAATGCCGGCAACGGTGAACTCGAGCGTGTCAGCCAGACTGCGAAGCAGAAACGTCAGCGCGACAGAGTCGGAGCCACCCGAGAGGCCGACGAGCACACGAGTGCCCGGCGGGCAGAGGGCGTGCCTTCGAATGGTGCGGCGGACGTGCTGGACGATTCTCAATTCCCAACTTCCAACTTCCAACTCCCATGGCAATGATTCCCGGCGGGCCGCCTTTGGAAATTGGTAGTTGGGATTTGGGAGTTGAAATGGTGCCGGAGGGCGGACTCGAACCGCCGGCCCTGCGCTTATGAGACGCATGCTCTAACCGGCTGAGCTACTCCGGCACGAATTTTCGATTGTACTACCTCGATCCACGATCCGCTATCGGCCTCCGCGATCCGCTATCCGCCTGATCGCGATCCGGAGCGCGGCCGCGGATGGCGGATCGCGCGATACTCTGCCGCCATGCCGTTCCCCTACGAAGAGTTCGATCTTTCCGGAGTCCGCACTTACCCGCTCGCATCGCGCAGGAGCAAGGTCCGCGCGGAGGACTTCGCCCGGCCGCACCAGCCGGGCGGGAGTTTTGCGGAGTGGTTCCAGTCGCTTCCGCGCATTCTGGGAGCGCGAGATCTCGCGTCGGTTGCGGCCGCGATACGCGAAGCGCGGCAGCGTGAGGCGGGCATCGTGTGGGGCCTCGGCGCGCACGTGATCAAGACGGGGCTCTCACCCGTCGTCATCGACCTCATGCAGCGTGGCTACGTTTCGGCACTCGCGATGAACGGCGCCGGCATCATCCACGATTTCGAGATGGCGCTCGCGGGCGCCACGTCGGAAGACGTCGACGAAGCGCTCGGCCCCGGCCAGTTCGGCATGGCCGAAGAGACCGGGCGCATGCTGAACGATGCCATCGCCGAAGCCGCGGCCGGCGGACGCGGCCTGGGCGAAACCGTGGCGGCAACCGTCGCTCACCTGAACCCGCCGCATCGCGCGCTCAGCATCGCGGCGGCTGCGCACGAGCTCTCGATTCCGCTGACGGTGCACGTCGCCCTCGGCTCGGACATCATCCACATGCACCCGCGCGCATCCGGCGCGGCAATCGGCGACGCGAGCCTGCGCGACTTCCGCTACTTCGCTTCGGTCGTCGGACGGCTCGAGCACGGCGTGTATGTCAACTGCGGCTCCGCCGTCGTGCTGCCGGAAGTGTTCCTGAAAGCCATCGCCCTCGCACGCAACCAGGGCATCGCGCTCGACCACCTCACGACGGTGAACATCGATTTCCTCCGCATGTACCGTCCACAGGTGAACGTCGTCACGCGCCCGGTCTCCGGCACATCGGGCCACGGCTACTCGCTCGTGGGACATCACGAAATTCTGATCCCGCTGCTGGCCGCCGCAATCCTGATTCCTTGATCCCTGATCCCTGATCCCTGACTTGCCGCCTACAGGATAAGCATCGCATCCCCGTAGCTGTAGAACCGATACCGATTCGCCACCGCTTCGCGATAGGCGTGCAGCACGCGCTCACGCCCGGCGAGCGCGGCGACGAGCATCAGCAGCGATGACTTCGGCAGGTGGAAGTTCGTCACCATGCCCGACACGATCCGGAACTCCCGACCCGGATAGATGAAGAGCGCCGTCTGGCCGCTGGCCGGGTGCAGCACGCCTTCGGCATCGACGTTGAGCGACTCGAGCGTCCGCACCGTCGTCGTGCCGATCGCGATGACGCGGCGGCGCTCGCGCAGCGCGCGAGTGATCGCCGCGGTTGCCGCGTCGCCCACCGTGAACACCTCGGGATCGACGACATGGTCCTCGACACGATCGGTGCGGACCGGCTTGAACGTGCCGTAACCGACGTGCAGCGTGATCTCCGCTCGCTCGATGCCGCGGCGATCGAGATCCGCGAAGGTCTCATCGGTGAAGTGGAGTCCCGCGGTTGGCGCCGCAACCGAGCCGCGGCTGCGCGCGTAGACCGTCTGGTAGCGCTCGTGATCCTCTGGGCGGTCGTCGCGATGAATGTACGGAGGCAGCGGTATGTGCCCGATGGCGTCGATCGCATCCGCAACGCTGCGGGAATCCGGCGCCCACAACCTGATCGTGCGTCGGCCGTAGAAATGCCGGTCGAGGATTTCGCCGCGCAGCTCGATGCCGCCGCGTTCGAAGCGCACCTGCGCACCCGGCTTCAGCTTCTGCCCCGGGTGCATCAATGCCTCCCAGTGCGACTCGGGGCCCGGAAGCTCGCGCAGCAGCAGGCATTCGACGGCGCCGCCGCTCGGCACACGATGGCCGAGGAGCCGGGCGGGCAATACGCGCGTGTTGTTGACCACGAGCAGGTCGCCGGCGCGCAGGAACTCACCGAGGCGGTCGAAGGTCGCGTGCGTGATGCCGCCGGTGCTCCGCGAGAGCACGAGCAGCCGCGATCGTCCGCGCTCTGCCGGCGGCTCCTGCGCGATCAGCTCCTCAGGAAGGTCGAAATCGAAGTCTGAAACCTGCAATCAATTCTTGATTCTAGATTCTAGATCCTTGGATTGGAGGAAAACGGTGGACAGCGCGAAGCGCAATCAAGAACCAACAATCAAGAATGAAAAAAGCCCAGTGGGACCGCCGTCCCACCGGGCAAGGAGAGAGGAGTTGTGCGCGCCTGTCTAGTGAATCGTCGGGTGCGAGGACTCGCGGGTGGCCCGCCAGTCCTCGACGAGAATCGACCAGAGCGCCTGGTCCATGTACTGTCCGTTGCGGAGGAAGGAGCGGCGCAGAATCCCTTCCTGCACCGCGCCGAGCTTCCGCAGCGCCGCGTTGCCGCGGCCGTTCTGCACGGCGGCGCGCGCCTCGAGGCGGTGCACGCCGATGGTCTCGAAGATGAAGCGCAGCACCAGGTCGGCGCCTTCGGAGTAAAGCCCGGTCCCCCAGAAGGCGGAGCCCAATGCGAAGCCCCATTCGGCCGTTCCCCAGCCCGGCTCGAGCTGGCGAATCTGGAACAGGCCGACGGCCGTGTCCATCCCGTGCGGCACGATGGCGAAGCACGCGTAGTTGCCGGCCGCGCGCTCGCGGTTCGCCCACATGATGAACCGCTCGAAGCCCTCGACCGTCGTCGGCGGCGGCGAGATGAACCGCGACACTTCCGCAGTCGTGAGCATCGCGAAGAGCGCCGGCGCATCCGACACGCGCAGCTCGCGGAGCGTCACCCGGCTACCGGTCAGAACCGGGAGGCCGGTCTTCCAGTCCGACGTGACGACCGAGGTCGCCGCGGCCGGCTGGTGTTCGAGGGTGGCAAGCGCCCGATCCATCTCGGCGGTGTATGGCATCTTTTCCATTACCGCACCCCCGCGATGTAGGCGTTATACATGTCCTGGAACGTGACCTCGCGCGGCGGCGTATCGTCGCCGACCATATCGCTCATGCCCCAGAGAACGTTGTCGTCCGACATGCCCCAGATGATGTTGTCGTCGGACATGCCCCAGATCACGTTGTCATCGGACATCGCGCAGACAACGTCGTCGTTCATGCCCCAGACGATGTTCTCGTCCATGCCCCAGACAATGTTGTCCATCATGCCCCAGACGATGTTGTCGTCGGACATGCCCCACACGATGTTGTCGTCGGTCATGCCCCAGACGATGTTGTCGCTGGCGAGCATCGCGGTCACGTTGTCGGTCATGCCCCAGACGATGTTGTCGTCCATTCCCCAGACGATGTTCTCGGCGAGCATGCCCCAGACGATGTTGTCGTCCCACTGCGTGGCGCGGACGAAGATCTCGACGCCGGTGTGCACCTGGTCCTGCCAGATCGTGGCGCGACCCCAGTGTGCGACCTGGTTGAACAGGAGGTCGCCGCGGGTGGGCGGCTGTGCCGACTTCACCCACTTGGTCCCGAGCGGCGCCGAGGGATTGATCAACGCCGCGAGGCGAACCGCGCCGGCAGCGTTGACTTCACCGGCGCCCTGCGTCACCACATCGAAGCCCTCGAGGCGCTGCGACGTGTACTGCATGATGCCTTTGACCGTGTGCGACGAGAGGCCCGGGTTCGCCTGCAGCATGAGCGCGGCGATGCCGGCGACGAGCGGCGTCGCCATGCTGGTGCCGTTCAGGCGCATGTAGCCGCCGGCGAGCATCAGCTGCGGATACGCGAGCGGCATATACGCGTATCCCGGCACGTAGGCCGCGATGGCGTAACCGGGAGCGACCACATCCGGCTTGATCGTCTTGTCGAGGCGCGTCGGCCCGCGGCCGCTGAAGTCCGCGACGACGTCGTCGCTGCGCTCGAGCGTGCCCTTCGTGTTCGTCGCGCCAACCGTCAACGCACCCGGCGCGTTGCCCGGCGAGGTGACGCTCTGGTAGACGATCTGGCCGGTCGACTTGACCTTGCCCATGTTGCCGGCCGCCACCGTGACCACCAGGCCACGCCGCGTGAGCTCCTCGACCGCCTGCACGAGCGGGTCGTACTCGGCCTTCTCGAAGATGGGATGGCCGACCGAGAGGTTCACGATGCGGATGTTGTAGGCGAGGTAGTTCTCACGCACCCAGTCGAGCGCGGCGATGACGTTGCTCGTCGTGCCGCCGCCGCGTGAGTCGAGCACCTTCAGCCCGACGATGTTCGCGCCAGGCGCGACGCCCGTGAACTTGCCGTACGACTTCGCGCCGTTGCCGGCGATGATGCCGGCTACGTGCGTGCCGTGGCCGTAGTCGTCGTAAGCGGCGCTGTAGCCGTTCACGAAGTCCACGAAGGCCTTGATGCGGGTGGCCGGCAGGTCCGCGCTCGGCTGCACGCCCGAGTCGATGACCGCAACGGTGACGCCCGTGCCGTTGACCTTGTAGCGGTCGCGCGCCACGCGTGCGCCGCTGCCATCCACCGACACGCCGGCGTCGGTCAGCGACGTCGTGAGCGACCCCAGGAGGTCGGTGCCCTGAACGGGCGCATCGTACGACAGGTGATCGAGCTCCGCGTCGTTCAGCACGTCATAGAGCTGGACGCGGTTCAACTTCGCGCCGATTGAGCGCAGCGCACGCACCTCTCGCCTGATTTCCGCCTTCAGCTTGCCGAGCCGCTGCTTGCCGCGGTCGTGAGCTTTCAGCGACTTGTAGCGGACGATGACGTCGAAATCGTTGCGGCCCTCCTTGATTGCCTGCTGGATGACCTCATCGATCTTTCCGTTCTGCGCGTGCGCCGGCGTTCCGAACGCCAGGAACACGGCTCCGAGCAACAGACCGCGCGCGAGGCGCGCGAGAGAGCCTGACGGGTTTAGTTTCATGACGCACCATGAGTCAGCAATACGGATACCGGCCCAGCCATAAGCGTCCTAATCTGGTAAGTGCTTGAATGAGAGCAGGTTGGCGATTGAAGCCGCGGCCGAGGACGCCCTGTGCAGTCCCGCGTCGAAGCGTGTCGACATCGGACACAACTGAACACGAGAGGGCAGACTTCTCTCGTAACTCGCTGGATCAGATTGGCTTAGCTGAAAAGTGCCAGTTCGGAACACCGTTGTGCGAACGGAACACCGTGGACGGCTGGGGAACGAGGCGCGAGGTTGGGGGAAAAAGTCCCGGCAGGGCCGCCGCCCTGCCGGGTGAGAGAGAGGAAGTACGCCGCCGCCTAGTGGATAGCCGGAGTGGCCGGGACCAGCATCGCGCGCCAGTCCTCGGCGAGGATCGACCAGAGGGCCTGATCCATGTACTGACCGTTGCGGAGGAACGACCGGCGCAGGATGCCCTCCTGCACCGCACCGAGTTTCCGCAGCGCCGCGTTGCCGCGGGCGTTCTGCACGGCCGCGCGCGCCTCGAGCCGATGCACGCCGACCGTCTCGAAGACGAACCGGAGCACCAGTTCCGCGCCTTCGGTGTAGAGGCCCGTGCCCCAGAACGCGGACCCGAGCGCGAAGCCCCATTCCGCCGTGCCCCAGCCCGGTTCGAGCTGGCGCACCTGGAAGAGACCGACGGCCGTGTCCATGCCCTGCGGCACGATCGCGAAGCACACGTAATTACCCGCCGCGCGCTCGCGGTTCGCCCACATGATGAAGCGCTCGAAGCCTTCGACCGTCGTCGGCGGCGGCGAGATGAACCGCGACACCTCTTCGGTCGTGAGCATCGTGAAGAGCGACTGCGCGTCGGACACGCGCAGCTCGCGCAGCGTCACCCGGCTGCCCGTCAGAACCGGGAGGCCGGTTTTCCAGTCCGACGTGACGACCGACGTCGTCTCGACGGTCTGGTTCAACGTGGCCAGGGCCTGATCCATTTCGGCGGTGTACGGCATCTTTTCCATTACCGCACCTCCCCTTCGATCAGGATCGACAGGCCGTCGATGGTGTCCGCCTCGAGGAACGATTCGCCGAACACGACATTGCCGTCGTCGAAGCTCAGGCCGAGAATCTGCTCGCTCAGCGCCTGGACCGAATCATCCATGGCCCACACGATGTTGTCGTCCATCGACCACACGATGTTGTCGAACAGGTTGCTCGTCACCGAATCGTCGAAGCCCCAGACGATGTTGTCGTCGTTCATGCCCCAGACGATGTTGTCGTCCATCGACCACACGATGTTGTCGAGCATGCCCCAGACGATGTTGTCGTCCATCGACCACACGACGTTGTCGAACATGCCCCAGACAACGTTGTCCCACTGCGCCAGGTGGACGTAGAGCGAGTTGGTGCCGCCCTTGAGCGTGTTGCCGAATACGAGCGCGCGGCCCCAGTACGCGGTCTCGCCGAAGAGCAGGTCGGCCGCGACCGGCTTGCGCGAGCCCATCACCCAGCGCTGGCCATACGCCTGATCGGTCTTGACCATCCTGGCGAAGCGCACCGCGCCGGCGACGTTGAGCTCGCCCGCGCCCTGCGTCATCACGTCGAGCGCGGGGACGCGCTGCGCCGTGAACTGCAGGATCGCCTTCACCGTGTTGGCCGAGAGACCGGGATTGGCCTGCAGGAGCAGCGCCGCGGTGCCGGCGGCGACCGGCGCCGCCATGCTGGTGCCATTCAGCCGGAAGTAGTCCGAACCAATCTGCATGTTCGGATACTTGTTTGCCAGCGTGCTGCCCGAGGCCAGGAGGGACGCAATCCGGTAGCCGGGCGCCAGGACATCAGGCTTGACGAAGTGATCGATACGCGTCGGACCGCGCGAGCTGAACGACGCGATCGTGTCGTCGCTGCGCCGGTCGGTCAGCGCCGTGTCCGCCGCACCGACGGTGATCGCGCCCTGCGCGTTCCCCGGCGACGTAATGCTGCCGTAGACGGTCTGGCCGAGCGCGTTACGTCCCGAGTTGCCCGCCGACACGGCGACGACAATGCCGCGCTGCGACAGCTGATCGACCAGCTGCACCATCGGGTCGGTTGCGGCCGATTCGTAAATCGGGTGGCCGAGCGACAGATTGACGACGCGGATCCCGTACTGTGCGTGATTGGCAAGCACCCATTCGAGCGCGGCGAGGACCGTGCTCGTGCTGCCGCCGCCATTCGCGTCGAGCACCTTCAGGGCGACGATCGATGCGCCCGGCGCCGCACCCATGTACTTGCCGCTCGACGCCGCGCCGCTGCCGGCAACGATGCCGGCGACGTGCGTGCCATGGCCGTAATCGTCATAGGGCGTCGTGCGGCCGTTGACGAAGTCGACGAACGCCTTGATTCGCGTCGCCGGGAGGTCGGTGTGCGGCTTGACGCCCGAGTCGATGATCGCCACCGTCACGCCGGCGCCATTCACGTCGTAACGGCTGCGGGCGACCTTGCTGCCGCTGCCGTCAATCGACGTAGCAGGCGGAGGCGGAGGCGGGGCCAGCAGGCCGAGGAGGCTGCCCGACACCGGCGCGTCGTAGGACACCCCTTCGACGTCGCCGGCTTCGTCCTCGAGCAGTTCGCGCAGCGCCCGGTTGTTCACCTTGAGGCTGAGGAGGCGCTGCGACTTCAGCTGGCGCCGCAGCTGACGCTTGCCCGCCTTCTGCTTCTTCAGGCGCTCGCCGGCCGCCTCGGTCTTGTACCGGACGAGCACCGGGATGTCGCTGCCATTGCGCAGCGCATCCTCGACGGCCCGGTCAACCCGAGGTCGGGTCGGCTTGCCCTTCTGCGCGTATGTCGGCGCCGTCAGTGCCAGGAGCGCAGCTCCGAGCACCAGCATGCGCCGCGTACGGGCAGCGAGTTGGTTGGTATGACGAATCATCAATGCACCTTGGGACCCCAGACCGCCTTGGCCTGACGCCACTCCGAATCGAGAATCGACCAGAGCGCCTGGTCGTGGTACTGCCCGTTTCTCAGTGACGAGCGGCGCAGGACCCCTTCCTGC
>Ga0307405_10000746_pt1 | contig 12654 bp, 10 predicted proteins | sample 322Cmetagenome_2_FD_203311 | JGI IMG/M metagenome (GOLD analysis project Ga0307405, IMG submission 203311) | Maize rhizosphere microbial communities from greenhouse at UC Davis, California, United States - 322HYB-C-1 | ecosystem: Host-associated > Plants > Roots > Rhizosphere > Soil | place...
CCGCACATCCGCTTCGACCGGTCCATCCCGATCGAAGCCTGCCGGGCTGGCGCCCGCTCAGCTATGCGCCGTGGTACCGCGCCATGTACGTGGCGCACTTCCTCGACCACCCCTTTCGCAATGCCCCTCGCGACCGCAAGACGCTGTCGCTCGACGACCATCTCGCCTTTGTCGGCGGCCTGCGTTAGCGAGAATGACGGCAGCGCCGCCTCAAATTTCCGGATTTTTCATGAGCAACGACATCGCCCAACCCCTGCCGACGAGCGCCGCCGCGCCCGACCCGGTCGACAAGGGTCCGATCCGGGAGATGGTGATCCGCCCTCGCTCGGGCTGGATCGCCATCGACTGGCGCGAGCTGTGGGAAGCCCGCGAGCTGCTGTATTTCCTTGTCCTGCGCGACGTGAAGGTCCGCTACAAGCAGACCGTGCTCGGTGTCGCCTGGGCCGTCCTGCAGCCGTTCTTCACGATGCTCGTCTTCACGGTGATCTTCGGCCGCTTCGCGAAGATCCCGTCCGACGGCCTTCCGTACGCGGTCTTCGTGTTCGCAGGCCTCCTGCCGTGGACCTACTTCTCGAGCAACATCAGCCAGGCCAGCATGAGCCTGATGAACCAGCAGTCGCTGCTGACGAAGATCTACCTTCCCCGGGTCTTCGTGCCCGCCGCTTCGGTCGGCAGCGGGCTGATCGATCTGCTCGTGGCGTTCGTCGTGTTCGCCGGCATGATGGTGTTCTATGGCGTCGGCGTCGGGCCGGGCGTGCTGGCTCTGCCGCTCCTCGTGCTGCTGACGACCGCCGCTTCGCTCGGTGTCGGGCTCGCACTGGCCGCGTTGATCGTCACCTACCGCGATTTCCGCTACGTGGTCCCATTCCTGGTGCAGTCGTGGATGTACCTGAGCCCGGTCATCTACCCGGTCAGCATGGTGCCGCCGCAATGGCAGCCGCTGCTCGCGCTCAATCCGATGGCCGGGATCATCGATGGCTTTCGCTCCGCGATCTTCGGTCTGCCATGGAACTTCACGACGCTGTCCGTGTCCAGCTTCTCCTCGATCATCCTGTTGATTTGCGGCCTGTACTACTTCCGACGGACCGAACGCAAGTTCGCCGATGTGGCCTAGGCCGACGACATGACCACTCCTGCGATCAAGGCTGAGGGAATCAGCAAGCTCTACCGGCTCGAGCACGGCGGACATGGCTCGAAGACCTTCCGCGACCTCCTGACCGACATGGCGACGGCGCCGCTGCGGCGCTTCCGCCAGATCCGCGGCAGCGACGTCTCGATGGAAGACTTCTGGGCGGTGCAGGACGTTTCGTTCGAGATCCAGCCGGGCGAAGTGATCGGTGTGATCGGGCGCAACGGCGCGGGCAAGAGCACCCTGCTGAAGATCCTGTCGCGCATCGTCGAACCGACCCGCGGCCAGGTGACCTTGCGCGGGCGGGTCGCCTCGCTGCTCGAGGTCGGGACCGGCTTTCACCCGGAATTGACCGGCCGCGAGAACATCTACCTGAACGGTTCGATCCTCGGCATGAAGAAGCGCGAGATCGACGCGCAGTTCGACGAGATCGTCGCGTTCGCCGAGATCGAGCGCTTCCTCGACACGCCGGTCAAGCGCTACAGCAGCGGCATGTACGTCCGGCTGGCGTTCGCCGTGGCCGCGCACCTGCAACCCGAGATCCTGATCGTCGACGAGGTGCTCGCGGTCGGCGATGCCGACTTCCAGAAGAAGTGCCTCGGCAAGATGCGCGAGGTGTCGAAAGGCGAGGGTCGCACGGTGATCTTCGTCAGCCACAACATGGGTGCGGTGACGACGCTGTGCTCGCGGGCGCTGCTGCTGGAGCGCGGTGCGCTCGTTGCGGAAGGCCCATCCTCCGAGGTGGTCGACCGGTATCTGGTGCCGGTTTCTGCCGGTGTCACCGGTGCCTACGATCTTCGTGACACTTCGGCGCGGGCGGACAACTTCTCGAAGATCATCGTCGCGGCACGGGTTCTCGACGCCTCGGGCCGACTGACGCTGACGGCGGCGCCGCTGCAGAAGATTCGCATCGAGCTCGACCTGGCGCCGCTTGCTTCGATGCGCACCCCGATGATCGACATCGGCTTCAACAACGCTCGCGGCGAACGGATCTTCGCGGTCAGCTCGAACTTGTCGCCGACCCCCCTCGGCAGCGTCACGGGAGCTTCGACCGCTTCTGTCACCTTCGAGATGCCGCCGCTGTATCCCGGACGCTACGAGTTCGACGTGGGCCTGATGCCGGTCAGCGGCAGATACATCGACTACGTCACCCCCGCGGGCCAGATCGAGGTGTTGCACGACGGGTATCTCCAGAGTCCATATCCCTACTTCGTTGAAATGGGGAGTGTCCTGGTTCGGAGTCGATGGGCCACCCATCCTTCAGAGACCAAGCAAGAGGTGGAAAAGGAGGTGTCCTAGTGGCCCTGCTGTTCGTCACCAACTTGCATACGCCCAGATCGCGCGCCTAGTCATGGATCGCCCCGTCTGGGTGATCATCGTGAACTTCAGGACCCCGACGCTGGCCATCGCCTGCCTCGCATCGATCGAAGGGATGGTCGCCGACCTGCACGGCGGGCGTGTCGTCGTTGTCGACAACGACTCGGCCGACGGTTCGGCCGAGCAGATCGACGCGGCGATCCGCGCTCGCGGCTGGAGCGATTGGGCCGAACTGCTCGCGATGCCGCGCAACGGCGGGTTCGCATATGGCAACAACGCGGGCTTGAAACGCGCCCTTGAGCGCGATCCGCGACTGGGCTGCGCGATCCTCCTCAATCCGGACACGGTGGTGGCGCCACGCGCGTTCGATGCCTTGCTGCGTCACCTCGCCTCGAATCCGTCGATCGGCATCGCCGGTGCGCGCATCGTCAACGAGCACGGTCTGCCCGAGACCTCCGCGCATCGGCTGCCGTCACCGCTCGGGGAACTCGAGAACGCTGCCCAGTTCGCGCCATTGAGTCGGATGCTCAGCGCGCACGCGGTGTCGCCGCCGGTGGCAGCGGTCGCTCATCCGTGCGACTGGGTCTCCGGCGCCTGCATGGCGATCCGCCGCGAGGTGCTTGATGCGGTCGGCCCGCTGGACGAAGGCTACTTCCTGTACTTCGAAGAAGTCGATTTCTGTCTGCGTGCCAAGCAGGCGGGTTGGGGCTGTGCGTTCGTTCCCGAGGCCTGCATCACCCATCTCGAAGGCGCCTCGACCGGCATCGCGGCCGGCCGCCGGCGCCGGCCGTCGTACTGGTACGAATCGCGCCGCCGGTTCTTCGTCAAGGCCTATGGCTTGGCTGGCCTGCTCCAGGCCGACGTGCTGTGGGCGTTCGGCCGGTGCAGCCTGGCGCTGCGTCGCGCGCTCGGGCTCGGCGGCAAGGCCGGCGCCGAACGCGAGCCGAGCCATCTCGCAATCGATCTGCTGTGGGGCGATCTGAAAGCCGCCTTGAGCGGCGAGTGGCGCACCATCCAGCGCCTGCCGCGGCGGCTTCATGCAGGCTGATCAAGGCAACGCTCGTGCCGGTGTCGTGGTCATCGGGCGCAATGAAGGCGAGCGCCTGGCGGCCTGCCTGCAATCGCTGCGCACCCGCGGCGTGCCGGTCGTGTACGTCGACAGCGGCTCGAGGGACGGCAGCGTTGCGCTGGCGCGCTCGCTTTCCCATGTGACGCGGGTCGTCGAGCTCGATCCCGCCCGCCCGTTCTCCGCCGCGCGAGCCCGCAACGAAGGCTTCGGGGCGTTGCGAGAGGCCCAGCCGGACACGGCCTACGTGCAGTTCCTCGACGGCGATTGCACGCTGGCCGACGGCTGGCTCGACGTCGCCGTCCCGGCCCTCGCGAGCGACCCGCAACGCGCAGTCGTCATCGGCCATCTGCAGGAACGTCGGCCGACGGCAAGCATCTACAACCGCCTCTGCGCGCTCGAGTGGCGATCGTCGGCGGGCGACGTGACGAGCTTCGGCGCCCTCGGCGGCATCATGGTCGTGCGCGCCAGCGTTTTCAAGTCGTTGCACGGCTTCAACGCCGAGGTGATCGCCGGCGAGGATTCGGAGTTCGGGGTTCGCGTCGGCGCGGCCGGGTTGAAGGTGACCAAGCTCGATGCGCCCATGGCGACACACGACGCCGACATCCATCGCTTCGGCCAGTGGTGGCGCCGCGCGGTCCGCGCCGGCCATGCGATCGGTCAGCGGTCGTATCTGAACGGGCGCAGTGCAGCGCGCGACTGCTTGCGGGAGCGCCGCAGCACGATCGTCTGGGGGTTGATCCTGCCGGCCGCGATGCTGTTGCTCGCCGTTCCCACGCGAGGGCTCGCCCTGCTGGTGCTCGCAGCCGGCTACGGCGCCCTCGCGTTGCGTGTCTTCCGCTATCGCCGGCGGCGAGGCGACAGCGCCGCCGACGCACGCCTCTATGCAGGCTTCAACGTGATGGGCAAGCTGGCCGAAGGCATCGGCCTTCTCAAATTCTTCTGGAATCGCGCGCTCGGCCGCTTCCGCATCATCGAATACAAGTGACGAGCAACGTGAGCAACGACAACGAGGGCGCAATCAACGCGGCGAACGGTCGCCGCATCAAGGTCGGCCTGCTCGGCGCCGGCTACATCCTGCAGGCGCACGCGAAGGCGCTGCAGGCCACCGCCGGGGTCGAGATCCAGGCGATCTGCGATCTCTCGCGCGAACGAGCCGCCGAGGCGGCGGCCGCGTACGACGCGCCGCTCGTGTACACCGATGTCGCCGAGCTGCTGAAGTCCGCATGCGACGTGATCCACGTGCTGCTGCCGCCGCATCTGCATGTGGACGTGACCCGCCGCATCCTCGAGGCCGGCAAGAGCGCGTTCGTCGAGAAGCCGATGGGCCTCGGGGCGGATCGCTGCCAGGAACTCGTCGACCTTGCCAAAGCGCGCGGCCTGAAGCTCGGCGTCAACCACAACTTCCTGTTCCTGCCGAGCTACGAGCGGCTGCGCGCCGAGTTGCACGACGGCACGCTCGGTGCCATCGACCACGTGACGGTCAACTGGCTCTACATGCTGGGCCTGCTCCAGTTCGGGCCCTACAACAACTGGATGCTGCGCGAGGAAGGCAATCTGGTCTACGAGCTGGGCCCGCACCTGGCCGCCTTCGTCGTCGATCTGCTCGGCCCGGTCGAGGACCTGGTGGCCGTTGCTTCGCACCCGATCGACCTGCCCGGTCGTCAACGGGTGTGGCGCCACTGGAACGCGATCGGTCGCTCCGGCAGCCGCTCGCTCGCCTTCAACCTGTCGGTCGCCGCGGGCCAGCCGGAGCGCAGCCTGCATGTGCGCTGCCACGCTGGTTCGGCCCACCTCGACTTCGAGCGCGACTTCTACTGGCGCCAGGCGACCTCGAGCACGAGCGCGGTGTTCGACCCGTTCCTGACCGCGACGCGCGATGCCCGCGGCTTGATCGGCCAATCGGTGCGCAACCTCGCGAAGACGGTGCGCGGCACGCTCGCCAAGTCGTCGACCAGCAACGTGTTCCAGGAAAGCATCCAGCGCAGCGTCGCCACGTTCTACCGCGGCTATCGCACCAAACTCGACCCGCGCATCGACGGCAGCTTCGGCGTCGAGGTGATGCGCCTGTGCGAGCGGATCGTGCGCAACGCAGGTGTCGGCGCGGCGTCGACCGCGATGGCTGTGCCAGCGACCGTCGCACCGAGTGCAGTGCCGAGTGCTCGCCCGACGGTTCTCGTCGTCGGCGGCACCGGCTTCATCGGCAAGCGCCTGGTCCGCGCCCTCGTCGCACGCGGCGCGTCGGTCCGGGTGCTGTCGCGCAGCATCGCTTCCGCACAGCTCGAGCTCGACGGCTTGCCCGTTCACATCGAACAGGGATCGCACGACGACCCTGCTGCGCTGGAACGCGCGCTCGACGGCATCGAGGTCGTGTACCACCTCGCGAAGGCCACCGGCAAGCGCTGGGACGACTATGTGCGCAACGACGTCGAGCCGACGCGCGTGCTGGCCGAGGCGGCGTTGGCGCATGGCGTTCGCCGCTTCATTTACACCGGCACCATCGATTCGTACGACTCGGCGGACGCGCGCACGGTGATCGATGGCACGACCCCGGTCGACGCCGAGATCGAGCAGCGCAACCACTACGCGCGCTCGAAGGCCGCCTGCGAAGGATTGCTGATGCAGATGCACCGGCAACGCGGCCTGCCGCTCGTGATCTTCCGGCCCGGCGTCGTGATCGGCGCCGGCAGCCCGCCGGCGCACTGGGGGGTCGGCATGTTCCTGTCCGACACCAAGGTCCAGTACTGGGGCGACGGCCGCACGAAGCTGCCGCTGGTGCTGGTCGACGACGTCGCGTCGGCGCTCGCGCTCGGGATGGACGCGCCGGGCATCGAAGGCCAGGCGTTCCTGCTGACCGACGAACCCCTCCTCAGTGCGCGCGAGTACGTCGCCGAGACAGCGCAAGCCAGCGGCTCGGCGATCGACGCCACGCCGACGCCGATCTGGCGCTTCTACCTGCTCGATGCGCTGAAGGAGCTGGCCAAGCACGCGATCGGCCATCCGAACCGCCGTCGCCCGTCATACCGCGACTGGGACTGCCGTTCGCATCGCGCCCGCTACGACAACCGCATGACCCGCGAGGTCCTCGGCTGGAAGCCGGCTGGGACCCGAGAGGCAATCGTCGCGGACGGCATCGTCGCGGCGGTCCGTCACTACATGCGCTGACGGAACACCCATCCGGCGCCACGACCGGCGGGCGTCTGGCTCATGGGTAGCATGGATATTTGCTGCCCCTGGCTTTTGCCGCACAAGCCAACACATCAGAAAGCAGTTGCCTGTTCGACGACACTTCCATCTGCAGGTGAGCACAGGGTTCCGCCTCGGTCGCGATGCCGTGTCTGGGCGGCCGTTCCGCCTGTGATTTTTTGAGCAACTGACTGTCTTCGCTTGCGACGCCATCCGGAATCGTCGCGCGCCTCGAGAGTCATCCAAATCAACCGCCGCCTAGGATCCTGGAAGCGTTCGGACCGACGGAGAGTCTTGTAGAAGTCATGAATCCAATTGTCATTGTCGGCGCGGGTGGACACGCCAAGGTCGTCGCTCAGACCCTGCGTCGCCTGGCGTCATGGGAGTTGCTGGGATTCATCGACGAAGTGAACCCGCGTCGCGTGGGCGAACCGTTCGAAGGCTCGACCATATTGGGTGGCCGCGAGATTCTCGGAGCCCTGCTCGAACGGGGGGTCGGATCGCTGGCGATCGCCTTTGGCGACAATGGAGCGCGTCTCGCAAGCTGGCAGCAGATCGCAGCGCTCGGGTTTGATTTTCCGACGATCGTGGATCCCCATGCGGTCGTGGCCGAGGGCGTGCGAATGGGCCCCGGCTCGTATGTCGCCGCTGGCGCCATCGTTCAGCCCGGTGCCGAGCTCGGAGCGCAAGTCATCGTCAATACGGGCGCGATCGTGGAACACGACTGTCGCGTCGGGGACGGAGTGCATATCTGCCCACGCGCTTGCCTTGCCGGCCATGTGCAAGTCGGTCGGGGGGCATGGATCGGTGCAGGCGCCTTGGTTCGCGATCGTGTCAATGTCGGCGAAAGCGCATTTGTTGGCATCGGCGCATTGGTCATCCGCGATGTTCAGCCGAAGATACTCGCTTACGGCCAACCGGCGCGTGAAGTACGCAAGGTTCAACTGTGAAAATGAAATCTGTCAAAGAACTCGCTTTGTGGGGCTCGGCGCCCGCGTTCGACCGCAAACTGGTCGTCGGACAGCCGAATGTCGGGGACCGCGCCTACTTTCTGGAACGGGTCGAGCGCATCCTCGATTCCCGCTGGTTCACGAACAACGGAGAGAGCGTTCAGGAACTGGAAGCCGCTCTCGCGAGCTATCTTGGCGTCAAGCACTGCATCGCGGTCTGCAATGCGACCATCGGCCTGGAAATCGCGATTCGTGCGATGCCGATGACCGGCGAAGTGATCGTGCCGTCGATGACGTTTGTCGCGACCCCGCACTCGCTGCAGTGGCAGCAGATCAAACCGGTTTTCTGCGATATCGACCCCGTCACTCATCTGTTGGACCCGACGCTGGTCGAAGGCCTCATCACCGACAAGACCAGCGGCATTCTGGGTGTCCACGTCTGGGGACGGCCATGCGCGATCGACCAGTTGGAAGCGATTGCTGCACGCCATCGATTGCACTTGCTGTTCGATGCAGCCCACGCTTTTGGCTGCTCTTACGGCGGTCGGATGATCGGGAGCTTCGGCCGCGCAGAGGTCTTCAGCTTTCACGCGACGAAGTTCTTCAATTCCTTCGAAGGCGGCGCCATCACGACGAACGATGACGGGCTCGCTCAGAAGATCCGGCTGATGACGAACTTCGGGTTCGCCGGTTACGACAACGTCGTGCACGTGGGAACGAACGGAAAGATGACCGAAGTCGCCGCGGCGATGGGACTGACCTCCCTGCGATCGGTGAACGAGTTTGTCGATGTGAACCGGCGCAATCACGAGGCCTACCGGCGCCGGCTTCGTGAAATACCTGGCTTGCATCTGTGCGTCTACGACGGGGACGAGCGCAACAACTATCAATATGTGGTGGTCGAGTACACACCGTCTCCAGGTGGACCGTCGCGCGACCAGTTGATCGATGCACTTTGGGCGGAGAACGTGATTGCGCGCAAATACTTCTGGCCCGGCTGCCATCGCATGGAGCCCTATCGAACGCTTTACCCGGACGCAGCGGCGCGGCTACCGCATACCGAAGCGGTTGCGGCGAAATTGGTGGTTCTTCCAACCGGCACCGGAGTGTCGTTGGACGACATCGAGCAGTTGTGCGACCTGCTAAGTCTGATGGTCGCGCCGGAATCAGGACTGGCAGCACGCATGGGCGCATCCGCGAGGGTTGGTTGACCTGATGGCCCGGCGCTTCATCATCTATGTGCCCAGCTTCGACGAGAACATCGGCGGCAACATCGCTCTACACCGACTCTGCGATTTGTTGAACCGGCAAGGCCAGTCGGCCCGCCTCTGGCCGTACATACCGCGCGTCAATCCAGGCGGTCCACTCAAGAGCGCGGTGCGCTCGCTGATGAATTGGCGAGATTCGCCGCTCGAAAACTATCGGACCTGCCCCGGATTTCTCACACCCATTGCCACCTCGAAAGATCTGAAGGGTGCCATCGTGGTGTATCCCGAGATCGTCAACGGCAATCCGCTGCGCGCGCAACATGTCGTGCGATGGCTGCTGCACCGACCGGGATTTCACACAGGCAGCTTTGAATTCGGACCGCGGGACAAATTCTTCTTCTATCAAAAGGCATTCGACGCCCCGGAGATCAATCCGGACGGGGACAACTTGCTCCGTACCGTGTATCTCCGCGACGACATCTATCGACAGACCAACTTTGGCATTCGTCAAGGAACCTGTCACATCCTGCGCAAGGGCAAGAATCGGCAGATGGTCCACGAGACCGAAGGTTCGATCCTGGTGGATGACATGTCGCACCAGGAAATGGCAACTGTCTTCAATCGGGTAGAGCGGTGCATCTCGTACGACACGTACACGATGTATTCGCACTTTGCGGCCCTGTGCGGTTGCGACTCGATCATCGTTCCCGAGGAAGGCATCAGCAAAGAGCAGTGGTATCCCGATCCCGCTGATCGCTTCGGACTGGCCTACGGCTTCGACGACGTGGAGAACGCGAGAGAGACGCGTCCCCTGCTGCTTGCCCATCTCAAGGCGCAGGAGTCGCAATCGAACGCGAGCGTCGGACGCTTCGTGATGAAGTGCGAGGCCTATTTCCCCTGACAGGCGGCCCAGTGAAATTGCTGCACGTCGCGCGCGGGTTCCGCGTTGAATCGTCCGGTCGCGATTGGGACTGCCGTCCGCAGCGTGCGCGCTGCTCGTCGCGGCGGTCCGTCACCGGATGCGCTGATCGGCAGACAAGCGATGGTTCGCCTTCATGCGTGCCACGGTGCGCACGACAGTCGCAATGACCGCCGCATCTTCAGGTGTAATCGTCGCTTACCTGGTCAACCAGTATCCGAAGGTGAGCCACAGTTTCATTCGCCGCGAGATCCTTGCGCTCGAGCGACGCGGGCTGAAGGTGCTGCGGTTCGCGGTGCGGGGCTGGAACGAGCCGGTCGTCGACCCTGCCGATCGCAGGGAGCGCGAGGTGACCCGCTACCTGATGCAGCGGGGGCTCGGCGCGCTGGTGGCACCGGTGCTGCGCGTTCTCTTCGCCAGTCCGAGGCGCTTCGGCCGGGCGCTCGCGGCCGCATGGCACCTCGGCCGGCGCGCCGATCGCTCGCTGCCGTATCACCTGGTCTATCTGGCGCAGGCGTGCCGGCTGCTCGAATGGCTGCGGGCGGAGCGGGTGACCCATCTGCATGCCCACTTCGGCACCAATCCGGCCGAAGTGGCGATGCTGGTGCGGCTGCTCGGCGGCCCGGCCTACAGCTTCACCGTGCATGGCCCGGAAGAATTCGACAAGCCCGAGTTCCTCGGGCTCGGCGAGAAGGTTCGCCATGCGGCGTTCGCGGTCGCCGTCAGCTCGTACGGGCGGAGCCAGCTCTTTCGATGGGCCGGTTTCGAATCGTGGTCGAAGGTCAAGGTCGTGCACTGCGGTCTCGATGCCGCGTTCCACGCCGGAGCCCTGACGCCCGTCCCGCCGGTTCCCCGCCTGGTCTGCGTCGGGCGGCTGTGCGAGCAGAAGGGGCAGATGCTGCTGGTCGAGGCCGCGCATCGGCTGAAGGCTCGCGACATCCCGTTCGAACTCGTGCTCGCGGGTGACGGCGAGATGCGTGCCGAGATCGAGCAAGCGATCGGGCGCTTCGGTCTGCAGCAGCAAGTGCGCATCACCGGCTGGATCAGCGGTGATCAGGTCCGGACCGAGATCCTCGGTTCACGCGCGCTGGTGCTGGCGAGTTTCGCCGAAGGGCTGCCGGTCGCATTGATGGAGGCGATGGCCCTCGGCCGCCCGGTGCTGACCACGTTCGTCGCAGGCATTCCCGAACTGGTGCTCGATCGCGAGCATGGATGGTTGGTCCCGGCCGGCGATGTGGAAGCGCTCGCCGGTGCGCTCGAAGCCTGCCTGACGACTGCGCCGGATGTCCTGGCGACGATGGGACGCGCCGCTCAGAAGCGGGTGCTCGCGCGCCACGACATCGACGTCGAAGCGGGCAAGCTGGCGCTGTTGTTCGGCGCCACGCCAAGTCTCGCCGTCTGATCAGGATGGATGCGATCCTGCTTGCAATCGAGGCGCTGCTGCTGGTGGCCGCCGCAATCCTGCTGGTGCCGCTCGGGGTGCTGACGCTGCAGGTCTTCGCGGCGCTCTGGCCTGCCGGATCTTCAGGCCGGAAGGACACGACGCCGATCTCGTCCACGCGGCCATCGATCGCGATCCTGATGCCGGCGCACGACGAGGCGAGCGGCATCGCGCCGGTGATCGCCGCGGTGAAGGCGCGTCTGTCGGTGCAGGACCGCCTGCTCGTCGTCGCCGACAACTGCAGCGACGACACCGCGCGCATCGCCGCACGAGCCGGCGCCGAAGTCGTCGAGCGCGTCGATCCGGTCCGCCGCGGCAAGGGTTACGCGCTCGACTTCGGCGTGCGTCATCTGTCGGCGCGGCCGCCCGAGATCGTCGTCATCGTCGACGCCGACTGCATCGTCGAGGGCGACGCGCTCGATCGGCTGGCGCACCAATGCGCCGCGACCGGCCTGCCCGCGCAGGCCCTGTACCTGATGCACGCACCCGCGGGCGCCGGCGCGCGGCTGCACATCGCGGCGTTTGCCTGGATCGTCAAGAACCAGGTGCGCGCGCTCGGCTACCGGCGGCTCGGTCTGCCGTGCCAGCTGATGGGCACCGGGATGGCGTTCCCGTGGTCGTTGATCCGCGCGGCGCCGCTCGCCTCGGGGCACATCGTCGAGGATCTGCAACTCGGGCTCGATCTGGCGGCCGCCGGCACGCCGCCGCGCTTCTGCCCCGATGCGCTCGTGACGAGCATGTTCCCGAGCCGCGCCGACGGTATCGAGAGCCAGCGCACGCGCTGGGAGCGCGGGCATCTCAGCGTGATCGCGCAGGTCGGTCCGCGCCTTTTCGCGAAGGCGCTGGCGAAGGGCGACGGTCGCCTGCTCGCGATGGCGCTCGACCTGTGCGTGCCACCGCTGGCGACCCTGGTGCTGGCCCTGGTCGCATTGCTCGTCGCGTCCGCGTTGTTCGCGATGACGGGCGTGTCGACTCCGTTCTTCGTGGCGCTCGCATGGGTCGCCCTGCTGGCGCTCGTCGTGCTGTCGGCGTGGTTCGGTTTCGGCCGTGGGGCGGTGAGCCTCGGCGAGATGCTGCTCGCACCGCTGTATGCCGCGCGCAAGGTGCCGATGTACTTCCGCATGCTGCGCAGTCGTCCGTTGCAGTGGGTCCGCACCCGTCGCGATGGCGGCCACGGCTGATGCGATGGAAGCCGACCTGACGACCATGGCGCCATCCACCGCTGCGAGCGTGGCACCCCAGGCGGTCGACTTCGATCGCGATGTCTACTGCATCGCCGGCCTGCCGATCGATGCAATCGACATGCAGACCGCGATCGAGAAGGTCCGTCATGCCGCGCGCTCGAAGACGCGCTGCGTGATTGCGACGCCGAATCTCAACTTCGTGATCTCCGCGCAGCGCGATGCCGAGTTCCGCGAGTCGGTGATCGGCAGCGACC
>Ga0307405_10000748_pt1 | contig 12651 bp, 9 predicted proteins | sample 322Cmetagenome_2_FD_203311 | JGI IMG/M metagenome (GOLD analysis project Ga0307405, IMG submission 203311) | Maize rhizosphere microbial communities from greenhouse at UC Davis, California, United States - 322HYB-C-1 | ecosystem: Host-associated > Plants > Roots > Rhizosphere > Soil | place...
CCTCGATCACCGCTGAAGAAGCACCGATCCTGAAGCCGTTCATCAAGCTCGCCGACGTTCTCGGCGCCTTCGTCGGCCAGGTCTCGGAAGACCCGATCAAGGAAATCGAGATCCTGTTCGACGGCGCGACCGCGACGATGAACACCAAGGCTCTGACGTCTGCGTTGCTCGCCGGCCTCATCCGCAACCAGGTCGCCGACGTCAACATGGTTTCGGCACCGATCATGATCAAGGAAAAGGGCATCGTTCTTTCCGAGGTCAAGCGCGACAAGACCGGCGTTTACGACGGCTACATCAAGCTCACGGTCAAGACCGACAAGCAGACCCGCTCGGTCGCCGGCACTGTCTTCTCCGACGGCAAGCCGCGCTTCATCCAGATCAAGGGCATCAACCTCGACGGCGATGTCGGCGCGAACATGGTCTACATCTCCAACACCGACGTTCCCGGCATGATCGGCTTCATCGGTACGACGCTGGGTGCCGCCGGCGTCAACATCGCCAACTTCCAGCTCGGCCGTGGCGAGCAGGGCGGTGACGCGATCGCGCTGCTTTATGTCGATGGCCCTGTCAGCGACGACGTCCTTGGAAAATTGACCGCCAACCCAGCAATCCGACAGGCCAAGCCGCTCGTATTTGCTGTTGATTGAGGCTTTCCTCCCAGGGAAGATGTGAAGAGACCCGGCGCAGGCGACTGTGCCGGGTTTTCTGTTTTCAGGCTTTCGCGGCGGCGTTGATCGCAGGCCGGCGGGCGCTATCTACCTGATTGCGTGCCGCTCCGGCCGATCATTAGGGAGATTTTCATGACACGATTTGCCGCCGCCATCGCCATTGCGCTCACCTCGCTGCTGGCGCTGTCGTCCTGCGCCAACACCGCCAACGGCCTCGCCAAGGACGGCCGCCAGATGGGCAATGCCGTCGATGACAGCACGCACCGGGTGCTGAAGGCCGGCCAGAACTAAGCATCGGTCACGTATGCAAAAAAGCCCGCCTGGATTGGCGGGCTTTTCGTTATCTTCGATCGATCCGGCTTTTACTGCGGGTTCGCGGGAGCCGGTGCTGCGGGAGCAGGGGTCGCCGGTGCTGGCGTTGCCGGGGCCGGCGTCGCGGGCGCTGCGGCCGGTGGCGTTGCAGCCGGCGGAGTGGCCTGCGAGGCGGGCGGCGTTGCGGGTGCCGCGGGTTCGGTCACGGGTGCCGTTGCGCTCGGCGCGGTTGCCGTGGGAGCCGAAGCGCCCCTTGGCCAATAGGTTGCCGCCAGGGCGACGATGACGACCAGAAGTGCGATTGCAACCCACATGGTTTTCGACGAACTCTTCGCCGGTGGGGTGTTCGCGGCATTCGGACGATTGAAATCATTGGTCATGGTGCTTCTCCTCCTCGATCACAAACGCGCGAGGAAGAGATAGGTTCCAGAATGTGGCAGGCGCTGCCTTCCGGTTGCGGCGCACGAACCGCGAAAGCCGGCGCGGGAGGCTGCGCCGGGCTTTGTGATGTTGATCGCGGGCGTTCCGCGACACGCGCCGTCAAAACTGCTGGTAGAGAAGCGTGACGGCGTTGACGCGGCTTTCCTCGCTGCCGGCCTCGACGCCGAAGAGCGACAGGAACGGCGATGCCGCGCCGGTCGAACCGTTCGCGAACATCGACCGGAGCCGCTGGGATTCGCTCGTCTGCTGCGCCTGCTCGCGTACAAGATCAGTCAGGTCGATATCGTCGCGCTTGCTGACGGCGCTCGCCGATGTCGTCGATGCCTTCGAGGCAGAGGCGCCTGCGGCGTGCGTCGGAGCGGTCGGCAATGGTGTTGCAATGGGGGCCGTGCCGCTTGTCGCGCCGGTACTGGAAGCCGGCTGGCTTTCCGATGCCGGTTGTTCGGCTGGCTCGCTGGCCTCGCCTGACGTCACCGGATCGCTTGCCTGATGTGTTGGGGTTGCCTGTTGCGTATCATCGGCAGCCGGTGCCTGAGGTTCGGTTTGCGGCTCAGCGCTGTAGGTCTGATCGTCGGTTTCCTCCGGCGGATAGCTGGTGGGCTCTTCGCTTGCCGGGGAAGGGGAGGCCGATTGCTCGGGCGGTGCCGTTGTCTCCGATGCGCCTTGCGATGGGCTTGTGGTGGAGCTGGATCCACTTGATGGTTGATTGGGATAAAATATGCCGTCTAGGAACATATGCGAGCCTTGCAAATTGAATGACTCGCGCCGGATAGAGGCAACCTCTTGCGAAAATCTCTCAAACAGCCGTCGCTTTTTAAGAAATGTTTAATGATCTAATTTTGCATCTAGTTGAATAGATTGGAGAATACACGCCCTGGGGATCGTGGCGCGCTTCACCCCTCAAAATTCACGGGAAAATGCGCGCCACGCGTGCTGTTAACATAGTCTTAAGCCTTTGACGAAATCGGCCGTAGCAATCGCAATGCGTTGATCGTCACCAGCACCGTGGCGCCGGTGTCCGCGAGAATGGCGGGCCAGAGGCCGGTGATGCCGGCGATGGTCGTAACCAGGAAGACCGCCTTCAGGCCGAGCGCGATCGAGATGTTCTCGCCGATATTGCGCATGGTGCGCTTCGACAGCGCGATCATGGCGGCGACGTCGGAAACGCGGCCGTGCAGGATCGCGGCATCGGCCGTCTCCAGCGCGACATCCGTGCCGCCGCCCATGGCGATGCCGACATCGGCCGCAGCCAGCGCCGGCGCGTCGTTGATGCCGTCGCCGACCTTTGCGACCTTCAGGCCGCTCTTCTGCAACTCGCCGACAATGCGCTGCTTGTCCTCGGGCATCAGCTCGGCGCGAACCTCGATGCCGAGTTCCTTGCCGATGGCGTTGGCGGTGCGGGCGTTGTCGCCTGTCAGCATGACGATCCGGACACCGGCGTCGGTCAGCGCCTTCAAGCCCGATTTGGCGTCGTCACGCGGCTCGTCGCGCATGGCGATGGCGCCGGCCAGCTGGTTGCCGACGACAAGCACGGAGACGGTCTTGCCTTCGTCGTTCAGCCTGGTGATGCGCGCTTGCTCATCGTCCGAGAGTGCTGCTCGTTCGGCAGCCGCCTTGGGGGAGCCGAGGAAGACCTGAAGGCCGGCGACGGTCGCGGTCACGCCCTTGCCGCCCAGCGCCTTGGCGTCGGTTGCCTGCGGAATGGCGATGGCGTCGCGCGCGGCCCTGCCGAGGATGGCGAGCGCCAGCGGGTGACTGGAGCCGGTCTCGAGTGCGGCGGCATAGGTCAGCACCTCGGCTTCTGGCTTGCCGAAGCTCAATATGTCGGTGACGACAGGTTTGCCCTGCGTCAGCGTACCGGTCTTGTCGAGCGCCACGGCGTTGATCTTGCCCAGCGTCTCGAGAACCGCGCCGCCCTTGAGCAGCAGGCCGCGTCGCGCGCCTGAGGACAGCGAGGCGGCGATGGCGGCGGGCGTGGAGATGACAAGCGCGCAGGGGCAGCCGATCAAGAGGATCGCGAGGCCCTTGTAGATCCACTCGTCCCACGCGCCGCCTATAACCAGCGGCGGCAGGATGGCGACGAGGGCGGCAACGACGACGACACCCGGTGTGTAATAGCGTGAGAAGCGGTCGATGAAGCGCTCGGTCGGCGCCTTCTTCTCCTGCGCTTCCTCGACGAGGCGCACGACGCGGGCGATGGTGTTGTCGGCGGCAGCGGCCGTCACCTTGACGCGCAGGGCCGCGTCGCCATTGACCGTTCCCGCGAAGACGACGTCGCCTTCGCCCTTGCGCACCGGCGTGCTTTCGCCTGTCACCGGGGCCTCGTCGATCGCGCTCTCGCCGGACAAGATGATGCCGTCGGCGGAGATGCGGTCGCCGGGGCGCACGAGGATGGTCGAGCCGACGGCAAGCGTTTCGGCCGGCACCTCGCGGGTTGCGCCGCCCTCTTCTAGAAGGGCGCTTTTCGGCACCAGCGTCGTCAGCGACTGGATGCTGGCGCGCGCCTTGCCTGATGCCACACCTTCCAGCAGTTCACCGACCAGGAACAGGAAGACCACGGTTGCGGCTTCCTCGCCGGCATGGATGATGACGGCGCCGACGGCGGCGATGGTCATCAGCATCTCGATCGAGAAGGGCGTGCCCGACAGCGCGGCCATGATCGCGCGGCGGGCGATCGGGATGAGACCAACCAGCATCGCGGCGATAAAGGCATAGGGCGCGATCGAGGGGACGAGATGGCCGACGATATAGGCGATGACGAGGGCAGCGCCCGAGAGGATCGTCAGGCGGCCCTTGCGGCTCTGCCACCATGGGCCTGACATGGGCGTGTGGTCATGACCATGCAGGCCTTCGATTTCGGCGGGGACGCTTTGGCTGTCGTGAGCATGATCGTGTGCGTGGTCATGGTGGCCGTGATCATGATCATGATCATGATCGTGGTCGTCATGCGCATGGTCCCGCGTATGGCTGTGTCCGTGATCATGGCCGCAGTCCGGTCCGTGCACATGCTCGGCGCCGTGGCCGCTCGGGCGGGGTGCCTCGGTGGTCGCGAAGGGGCGCAGGCCGTAGCCGAGGCCGGTCACCTTCTTTTCGATCGCGGCAAGGTCGCTGCTGCCGTCGTGGCGCACGGTCATGGTGCCTGATGTTACCGACACCGAGACGTCCTCGACGCCGGAGACGCGGCGTACGGCGGTGTCGATCTTGGCCGCGCAGCTGGCGCAATCCATGCCGTCGACCCTGTAGCGCTTCTCGATCCTGTCGCTCATCATCGGCTTCCTTTTGGGCTTCCTTGTCATTGACGAGCATCCTTCCTACATCCTCTAGCGACTAGAGGTGCAAGGGGGAAATGATGAAAAAGATCACCATCGGCGAGGCATCGCGCCAAAGCGGCGTAAAGGTGCCGACGATCCGTTATTACGAGGGCATCGGGCTATTGAGCGCGCCAAGTCGCAGCGAGGGCAACCAGCGCTCCTACGAGCCCGCCGATATCAGCCGTCTCGTGTTCATCCGCCATGCCCGCGAACTTGGCTTCGAGGTCGATGCGATCCGCACGCTTCTCATCCTGCAGGACGATCCGAACCAATCCTGCGCCTCGGCCGATGCGATCGCCAAGGCGCGGCTTATTGATGTCGAGCAGCGCATCCGCAGCCTGATGGCGCTGAAGGTGGAACTGGAGGCCATGGTCGCCGGATGCGGCCACGGGCGGGTTGATCAGTGCCGGGTGATCGAGGTTCTGGCCGATCACGGGCAGTGCGCGCATAGTCATCATTGAGTTGGGCGATCTTTGTGCACACCTTTCCAGTGTGTGAAGAAAAGCCGCGAAACATCATAACAAGCGGTTAGCGCTGCACATGGCGAAGGCGGTTCGCCTAAAGTTTGTGCGAACTATGATTCTGATTTTATTTAGCTTTTTTCACTATAACTGGCAGGATCAGCCATCAAAATCATGTGATTGTGATATTGCCTATGACAGGTATTCAGAGAGCATTCGTTTCGACCGATACTCCCAATGATGATTTCCAGTCTCTCTTCGCAACCCATCCGTCGCCGATGTGGGTCTACGACCCCGATACGTTGCGTTTCCTGATCGTCAACAACGCCGCCGTCGATCTCTATGGTTATTCGCGGGAAGCCTATTCAGGCATGACCGTGCTCGACATTCGCCCCGTCCAGGAGCGCCAGCGAATGATCACCGCCGTGCACGCGCGCTCCGATATGGAACGGGCCGAGCGCTGGACGCATCTGAAGGCCGATGGCACCATGCTCGAGGTGATGACCTACGGGCGCGGCGTGCGTTTCAACGGCCGCGATGCGATCCTTGCCATCGTGCAGGACCGCACGGAGGTCAATGCCGCGCATCGCGAGGTGAGCGACACGCGCTCTCTGCTTGATAGCATCGTCGACAACCTGCCGGTCGGCGTGTTCGTCAAGGATATGGAAGCGGATGGTCTCTATATCCTCTTCAACGAAGCCTGCGGCGACATCATCGGCCGTCATTCTCTCGACGTGGTCGGCCGCAGCGACCATATCTTCTTCAACGACGAGCAGGCAGCGGCGTTTCGCGAGCAGGATGCCCGCGCCTTCGCGGCGCCCGCGGCGATCAGCTTCGAAGAGACGATGCAACGCAGCGACGGCCAGCAGCGGATTTTGAGAACCGTCAAGCGCGCCTTGCCGTCGCCCGATGGCAGCGCTCCGCGCTACCTGCTCGGCATCTCGCAGGATGTGACCGAGGAGCGCTCCGTCGAGGCGCGGCTGGCCTATATGGCCATGCACGACGTTCTGACCGGCCTGCCGAACCGCGCCTTCTTCGCCGAGCACATCAAGCGTGTCTCTTCGTGCGCTACCGCCGACAAGCCGGTGGCGCTGCTTTATCTCGACGTCGATCACTTCAAGCATATCAATGACAGCAAGGGCCATGCGGCGGGCGACGCGCTGCTCTGTCAGGTGGCCGCGCGGCTGACCGGTCTTGCCGACCACGGCGATCTGGTGGCGCGTCTTGGTGGCGACGAGTTCGCGCTGGTGGTGGGCTTCCGGGAGGCCGGCTGCATCGAGCGGTTCGCCGAGCAGCTGCTCGCATCGCTCTCTTCGCCCTTCGATCTAGATGGCGTCAACGAGCACGTGACCTGCAGCATCGGCATCGCGCTGGCGCCGGATCATGCCGAGGACGACGACGTGCTGATGCGGCATGCCGACCTTGCGCTCTACGCGGCCAAGGAGAGCGGCCGCTCGACCTATCGCTTCTACGAGCCCTCGATGCGGCTCGAGGCCGAGCGCCGGCACTTGCTGACGGTGGAGCTGCGCGAGGCGCTGCAGAAGAACCAGTTCGAGCTCTATTACCAGCCGATCGTGCAGCTGGAAAATGACGGTCTCGGCGGCTTCGAGGCCCTGATCCGCTGGAACCATCCGGAGCGCGGGCTGGTGCCGCCGATGGAGTTCATTCCCGTTGCGGAAGAGACCGGGCTGATTGTTGCGATCGGCGAGTGGGTGCTGCGCGAGGCCTGCGGGACCGCTGCACGCTGGCCCTCGAACCTGAAGGTGGCCGTCAATCTCTCGGTCAGCCAGTTCCGCCACAACAGCCTGCTTGCGAGCGTCGTCTCCGCGCTCGACGAGAGCGGCTTGCGGCCGGAGCGGCTGGAGATCGAGATCACGGAATCGGTCTTCCTCGCCGATGTCGGCCAGAGCCTGCCGCTCCTGAAGGCGCTGAAGGAACTCGGCATCCGCATCGCAATCGACGATTTCGGCACAGGCTATTCCTCCTTCAGCTACCTGCGCGCCTTTGCCTTCGACAAGATCAAGCTCGACCGCAGCTTCATCGCCGGCATCGACACCGATCCCGGCAATCTGGCGATTGTGCGCGCCGTTGTCGGCATCGGCTCCGGCTTCAACGCGACGACGCTGGCCGAGGGGATCGAGACCGACGCGCAGCTGCTGCGGTTGCGCCAGGAGGGGTTTCACGAGGTTCAGGGGTATCTGCTGGGCAAGCCGATGCCGCTTGCGGAAGCGGAGCGGTTGATTGCGGGCGGGGGCGTGGTGGCTTCGACGGCGGCTTGATGGGGGTGGGTGCGGTGCTTGTTTGGAGAGGGTGTGCCGTGGGATACCCCCCTCTGTCCTGCCGGACATCTCCCCCACAAGGGGAGAGATCGACCCGTGGTGATGCGGTCGCCAGGCAATTGAGGTTAGAGCGAGCGGCTGCCCCCAGCCAATCTCCCCACCTGTGGGGGAGATGCCCGGCAGGGCAGAGGGGGGTATCACACGGCATAACGGCCGTGAGACCAAGTGCCACACGCCAAAACGCCCACCCCACCCCAAAATCACCGCCCCTTGCACGCGCCCCCAATCCTTTCTATATCCACCGCTAGACAAGAACCGGCGGTCGATCCCGTTGGTCGCGATGCAAATCCGCCAAAATTCTGTAGGATAGGGCGGATAAAGATACCCTTTTGAACTGGCAGCACCCCCGTGAACACACTGGATTTTGACAAGAGGCCGGAAGATACGCGCGTTGTCGTGGCCATGTCTGGCGGCGTCGACAGCTCGGTCGTGGCCGGCATTTTGAAGCGGCAGGGCTATGATGTGCTCGGCATCACGCTGCAGCTCTACGATCACGGCGCGGCCGTGCACCGCGCCGGCTCGTGCTGCGCCGGCCAGGATATCGACGATGCGCGCCGGGTCTGCGAAACGCTCGGCATCCCGCATTATGTGCTGGATTACGAAAAGCGCTTCCGCGACACCGTCATCAATCCGTTCATGGAAAGCTATGTCGCCGGCGAGACGCCGATCCCCTGTGTGTCGTGCAACCAGACGGTCAAGTTCGCCGATCTGCTTGAGACCGCGCGCGAGCTCGGCGCCGATGCGCTGGCGACCGGTCATTATATCCGCTCCGGCGCCAACCCGGCCCCCGGCAATCCCGGCCGCCGCGCGCTCTATCGCCCGGCTGACGCCGATCGCGACCAGAGCTACTTCCTGTTCGCCACGACGCAGGAGCAGATCGACTATCTGCGCTTCCCGCTCGGCGGGCTGCCGAAGGCGGAAACCCGCAAGCTCGCCGAAGAGATGGGCCTTGTCGTCGCCAAGAAGGCCGACAGCCAGGACATCTGTTTCGTGCCGCAGGGCAAGTACACCGACATCATCAACAAGCTGAAGCCGAATGCGGCGCTGGCGGGCGAGATCGTTCATCTTGACGGCCGGGTGCTCGGCCAGCATGAGGGCATCCTGCACTACACGATCGGCCAGCGGCGCGGTATCGGCGTTGCCACCGGCGAACCGCTCTATGTCGTCTATCTCGACGCCCGCTCGCGGCGCGTCATCGTAGGCCCCAAGGAAGCGCTGGAGACGCACCGCGTCTATCTGCGCGACGTGAACTGGCTTGGAGACGAGGAGCTTGCGCAGGCGGCTGCGGGCGAGGGCTTTGCCTGCTTCGCCAAGGTGCGCTCGACGCGCATGCCGACGCCGGCCGTGCTGCATGCCGATAACACCGGCATCTATGTGGATCTCGCGGTGGGCGAGGCGGGTGTCGCGCCCGGTCAGGCCTGCGCGCTTTATTCGGCGCCGGGCGACAATGCACGCGTCTATGGCGGTGGTTTCATCGAGCGCTCGGAGCGCGAGCCGGCGGCGGAAGCATCGCTGAAGGCGCTTCTGGCGGGTGCCGTGGCGGCGTGACAAAAGCCCGGTGATTTTCTCGATCATGTGCTTGACATGACCGTGAAGGCCGCCTTATAAGCCGCTCATTCAACGAGCCGGGCGCATCGCAAACGGCATCGTTAGGTGGTTTGGCTGGGTAGCTCAGTTGGTGAGAGCGCAGGATTCATAACCCTGAGGTCGGCGGTTCAATTCCGCCCCCCGCTACCATTCTTCCGGCAATAACAACGTCTTAAGACAATGTGCCGGCCACCAGGAATACACCAGCCCAAAACAAAGCGGACATTTCCGCGGCGACCAGAAAGCCAAAAACGCTATCGTTCATGTTTTCCTCCTTCGGCAACCTCCATTGCCTAGGGGAAACGATAGGTCGGATCGCATTGTTCCGCCACCAAAAAAACACGTCTTCGCCTTTTCTCCTTCGTAAGCCGGCTATTGCGTGGCCACCATGCAACTTTCCGCACGGATTGGCAGGCCCATCACTCAAGACGAAGAAGAGCGAGCCGCGCCGAAGCGCGGCCCACCGTTTGGGTTTGCTTAGAAGGTGCGCTGGAAGCGCAGGAAGCCCTGGACCTGCTCGGGCGCGTTGTCAGGGTCGTAATACTGGACGCTGAGCTTGGTGAGCAGGTTCTTGGCGATCTTGTAGTCGACGGTCACGCCGGCGCGCCAGGCGTCACCGCCGGTGAATTCGCCGTTGGAATCCAGCGAGATCTTGCTGAAATACTGGTAGCCGGGGATGATCGTGAGCTTGTCGGTGGCCTTGTAGACGTATTGCGCGCCGAGCGCCCACTCGGATTCCTCGTAATAGTAGTTGGCGCCGCTGGCCCACAGGCCATAAAGGCCGAGCTGGCCCGGGCCGATGTCGGCAAAGAGGATGCCGCGCAGCGCCACTTCCTCGGTGTCGGTGTCGTAACCGGCAAGCAGGTAGCCGCTGACGGCGCCGGCCTTGCCGAAGAGCTGGCCGGTGACGCCGACATTGTTCGGGCCTTCGCCCGGCTTGGTGCGATAGCGTTCTTCCAGTTCGTCGACCGACACGCCGGCGCTGAAGTTCGGCGTCTCGTACATGTAGCGAACCGAGTTGTGGATCGTCTGGTTGCTCGAGATCACGTCGGTTTCACCGGTGCCGATGCTGCGGTCGTTATCCCACCAGGAATACTGCATGCCGACGCGGAAGCCGGCGAGGTCGATATAGCCTTCCTGCAGAAGGGCGGTCTGGTTGGTGGCGTTTTCGGCGTTGGTGCGCAGCGTGATGACGCCGGTCAGCGTGCCGTATTCGGTCTCGCTCTTGGAGCTCAGCGTGATCTGGCCACGGGTCCAGGAGTTCCAGTCGGACGTACCGGAGACGTTGCGGCCGAAGCGTTCTTCGACGCGGACATAGCCGCCGACCGAAAGACAGGTTTCGGTGCCGGGGATGTAGAAGTAGCCGGTGCCGTAAGCGTCGCAGACGCGGACGTATTCGACAGCTTCAGGTTCGGCCGCGACGATGGCGTCGGCGGCCTGCGCTGTCGACATGATGCTCATGGCGGCGGCCGTGCCTAGGAGGATGGTGCGGATAGTCATAGGGGGCGTTCCTATCGTGGTTGATAGGAATTTGCCTACTGGATGGCCAATGACAGTCCGATGACAACATTGCGGCGGTGAGGCCGCTCATGCTGCATTGCAAAACGTGTATCTCATTCGCCACATATTGAATTGTACCAGCGAGGCGAGAGATTCCAGCGTCGGTTGTGAAGGCCGAAATGCACGGCCTTCAATGGTCGCCTTCAATGGTCGATCGCGCCGATAAAACCCTTTCAGCCCTTGATGAACTGGCTGGCGCGAGGCCCTGCCAGGGTCACCTGCCAATTGGCCTTGCTGTTGAAGTTCTGGCTGGCGAGGAAGGTGTAGCCCGTTCGCTGCCATGGCTTGACGTTGTAGGCGAGATTGTCGAGCACGTAATCGCCGGACTTCAGACGGGCGATCAGCACGAGATGGTTTTCGCCGCTGCGATCGAGGACCACCGAAAGCGCCAGCTTGCTGGTCGGAAAGCCGATGTCCAGCAGGGTCTTCATTTTCAGGAGCGCGTAGTCCTCGCAGTCGCCCTTGTTGTTGACGGGCAGCGTCCAATTGTCCGAACGACGGCCCTTCGCGATGCGGTCCTCGGTGGGCTTCACCTTCGAGTTTACGAAGCGGTTGACCTCCTGAAGCGCTCGCAGTGCTTCCTTGTCGCCAATGTCGACGCCGCCCTTTCCATGGCATACCCATCCATATTTGGCACAGGCTGCACCGAAGCCTACAGGTGGAGAGATAGAACGGCTGGCGGGAATTTCAGATCCTGCAAAACTCTGACTAGAAATTAAAGGAATACTCATAACAAAACTTAGAATGGCCGCAATTCTCCGCATATAAAGCTCCTTGTGTTACTCGGTGGTTCCGCGATTATCTACTATTAGATGATGCTTTTATACTAAATAATGCAATTGCAGCCGAAATGAGTACGCTCCTCATTTTTATTTGTCCTTTCTAATTTATAGCTCACTCATATAAAAATTCCCTGTTAACGCCACGTTAACGATGGGAGTGAGCGAAATGAACAGAACACTATTGAAGCTCTCTGTCAGTGTAGGATTTCTGCTGGCAGGAACGAGCCTAGGGAGCGCCCAGGCGCTCAATCTCGATTGCAGAAGCGTGCAGCCGGGATCGATTGAGGAGCGACTGTGCTTCCCGGTGCAGTCGATTTTTGACGTAAACCCCTTCACGGATTCCAACCATGACCGTGGCCGGAACGGGAACAACGGGTCTTCCAGCAACGGTGGTGGCGGCGGTGGTAGCAGTAGCGCAAGCGCCGACCCGATCACCGTAATCAGTGATCCTGGCGGCGAGGATGACGGCAACGGTCGTGGCCGTCATCGTGGCCGCCATCATGGCGGCAACAACAATGGCGGTGGTTGGAACGACCCCGGCAATGGTAATGGCCATGGACATGGCCACGGCAATGGCGGTGGCGGCGGTGGTAGCGGCGGCAATGCCGGCAACGGCGGCAATGGCGGCGACAACTACGGCGGCAACGGCGGCAATGGCGGCAATGGCGGCGGCGGCGGAAACGGCGGCAACTACCATGGCGGCAAGGGCGGCAACGGCGGCAATGCCGGAAACGGCGGCAACGGCGGCAACAACCGAGGCGGCGACGGCGGCAACGGTGGTAACGGCGGCGGCGGCGGCAACGCCGGCAGCTGGTGGGGCGGTGACGGCGGTAACGGCGGTAAAGCCGGTAACGGCGGTCGCGGCGGCAACAACCGAGGCGGCGATGGCGGCAATGGCGGCAACGGCGGCGGCGGCGGCACTGGCGGCAGCTGGTGGGGCGGCGACGGCGGTAACGGTGGTGCTGCCGGCAACGGCGGCAACGGCGGCAACAACCGCGGTGGCAAAGGCGGCAAGGGCGGCAACGGCGGCAAAGGCGGCAATGGCGGCGACAACCACGGTGGCAACGGTGGTAACGGCGGCAAGGCCGGCAATGGCGGCAATGGCGGCAGCAACAACGGTGGCTTCGGCGGAAGCGGTGGCAACGGTGGTTCTGGCGGCAATGGCGGCAGCAACGGCGGCGGCAGCGGTG
>Ga0307405_10000749_pt1 | contig 12644 bp, 14 predicted proteins | sample 322Cmetagenome_2_FD_203311 | JGI IMG/M metagenome (GOLD analysis project Ga0307405, IMG submission 203311) | Maize rhizosphere microbial communities from greenhouse at UC Davis, California, United States - 322HYB-C-1 | ecosystem: Host-associated > Plants > Roots > Rhizosphere > Soil | place...
ATTCTCGGACAGATAATCAGTGTACTTTTTATAGAAAACCTGCATTTCAACCGGCAGCCTGAAAACCGCCAACCGGTTGATCCGCTTATGCGCCCAGAAGCCCCAGTGGGCCTTTGCTCCCCAAAAAAGTGCTGTTAAGGCGATGAGAATACTGAATTTCAGGGCATTTTTGAAAAAAAACCTGTTTTTTTCAGATTTTTTTTGCCTGGGTGGAAGAAACGGCGCCATACAATATTCGGAAGGTGTTTTTAATAGTTTTCACACCTATTGAGACGCCATTTGCAAAAAAAGGTAACGGAAATGCGCTTTTTTGAAACTTGTTTTTTTCAAACGGTAAACTTTTGCTCCCGAAGGCGCCGATAGCAAGCTGAGCAGCAGCGCAATTAAAAAATTCTACAAAATATTATCCTCAGAATAATATTTTGGAAAGTAGATTTTCAGAGGTTGTTTCTTTTCTTAATTATTGAATTTTCAAAATTATTTATATTTAATATCCAAATAATACAATAATAGATTTAAGTTTTACCTTTGTAGCAAGAGAAATAGATAATTGCATTTATTGAATTTGCTATAATGAAAACGAGAAATAAAACATTAGGATATTTAGTCCCGGTTTTCGCGCTTTGCGTGTTCATGCTGGTTATATACGGCGCTTATGTTCCACACAAGCCTGCCGAGATCCAGCGAGTGGTTTGTATCAAGTTCAAACCTGGTACTACGCCACAAGAAGTTGAAAAGCATTTGCGCGATTTTGCGGTGATGAAGAAATCAGTGAAAGATGTTGTGGCCTACTCGGCCGGACATGTGCAAAAGTCGGATAACAACGGTGGAGAATTTGATGTGATCCATTACCTGACTTTCCGCACCAACGAAGCTGCCCAGGAGTATTCACAAAACGCCGACAGGTTGGAATTTGTGAAGGAAAATGAAGGTCACTGGGCCAATGTGTTGGAGATGAATTCCAACATCGAGAAGTAATTAATAATAGTAATAGGAGTGAAAATCTTAAAGAGAGCCGGGCATCCCGGCTCTCTTTTTATTAACGCACTCACCAGTTGATCGGGTCGAGCCCTTTGCTTTCAAGGTATTCATTAGCCTTGCTGAAATGCTTGGTACCAAACCAGCCGCCGCCGTTGGCCGACATTGGCGAAGGGTGTTTGGCTTTCAGTACATAATGTTTCGAAGCGTCGATCACGGCGCCTTTCTCCTGCGCGTACCGGCCCCATAGCATGAATACGACATCGCTTTTCTCGTCCGAGACGCATTTGATCACCGCGTCGGTAAAACGCTCCCAGCCTTTTCCCTGGTGCGAACCTGCCGAGGCTGCCTCTACCGTTAATGTTGCATTCAAAAGCAGTACACCCTGCTTTGCCCAGCGTTCGAGATTGCCGGTCTGCGGGAACGGCTTGCCCAGGTCCTGCTGTATTTCCTTGAAAATGTTGAGCAGCGAAGGCGGCATCCGCACGCCGTCGTTGACCGAGAAGCAAAGTCCATTTGCTTGTCCGGGCCCGTGATAAGGATCCTGACCGAGGATCACCACTTTGCATTCGTCGAAGCTGCAAAAATTGAAGGCATTGAATATCTGCCTGGCAGGCGGAAATATCTGTTTAGTCTGGTATTCTTCCCTTACAAAAGCCGTGAGCGAAACGAAATAGGGCTTCTCGAACTCGGGGGCGAGCCGCTCTTTCCACGACTGCTCAATTTTTACATCCATACTGTTGAATTTGTTTTGGAAAACCAAATTATGTGTTTTTTGATTTGGTTTTATCAGCAATTGATTACTATTTTCGTTAAAAGTGAGGTGGAATGCGGTATATTTGCCGCTACCCCGACAGTCCCAATACTTTCCAACACCCTCGATCTATATGGTTTCCAAAGTTACAGATGGTGTCAAAGTCACCGTTTTGACGGAATATCAGCCCGATTACTCCAATCCGGGTCAGGATCATTTTGTGTTCACCTACAAGATTCTGATTGAAAACCACAGCGAGCACACTGTCAAGCTGTTGAGAAGGCATTGGCTGATCTACGACGCCAATGGAACGGTGCGCGAAGTGGAGGGAGCAGGCATTGTAGGGCTGCAACCCGTGCTGGAACCGGGTGATGTACACGACTACGTATCGGGGTGCAACCTGCGCACGGATATGGGCAAAATGGCCGGCACCTATCTGATGGAACGTGTGCTTGACGGTCGGCAATTCCGCGTCGTAATCCCCGCATTTTCGCTCGTCGCCCCTTACCGCCTCAATTAAATCGCCGGCAATACCGGTTTTAAAATTCCATTGCATTGATTGCTGCTTATATCAAGTACCTTTTACGCTCCGGAAACGAGCATTCCATCCATTCCCCATTTCTGTTCGAGCTTTACAACAATGTGATTGCGGTCCGGAAGGATGATAACCCCGCATACGAGGCTATCCGTTCTTTGCGTAGAGAATTGTTGCGTTCCGACGAGCAAATCGAGATCCTGGACCTGGGTGCGGGCTCCCGCGTGAACAAATCCAATCTTCGCCGGATCAGAACGATCGCAAAAAACGCAGAAAAACCTGCCAAATTCGGTCGGCTTTTTTTCCGGCTAATACAGCGTTTTCAACCGGCGACCATTCTGGAACTCGGTACCTCGCTCGGATTGACGACATTATATATGTCAAAAGCGAATCCGGACGCACAGCTCATCACATTTGAAGGCTGCCCGCAGACGGCAGGCAAGGCGCAGCAGCATTTCCAACGCCAGCAGGCGGACAATATCGAAATCATACTGGGAAATATCGATGAAACACTGCCCAAACGGCTCGAAAAGCTCGACCGTCCTATCGACTTCGCCTATTTCGATGCCAACCATCGCTACGAACCCACCGTCCGCTATTTTGAACAATGCCTTCCGCACATCCAAAACGGCTCGTTGCTCATTTTTGACGACATATACTGGTCAGAGGAAATGACAAAGGCGTGGGAATATATTAAGGCGCATCCCCGGGTAACGGTCACAGTCGACCTGTTCTGGATCGGGCTGGTGTTCTTCCGGAGCGAACAGGTGAAGGAGGATTTTACGCTCCGCTTTTAATATTGTACCGTTAAATATACCGACGCCCCTTTAAATAATTCGAGAAGCGGAGCGACGCAGCGTTCATGGTAAAGTTTGTTAACTTTACCTTCCCTCGTCTCAACTTCCATGACTACAAAATCCATCCTTAATTCCCTGAAAAGCACAGGAATTATTTCCGATCAGCAGGCCGATACTATTGCTTCGTTTGAAGGTGAAAAGACCTTTTCCATACACTGGGAACTACGCTCGGTATTATATCTGGGCATCTTGTTTTTCAGTTCCGGCGCGGGAATCCTTATTTACGAAAATATCGACACAATAGGCCATCAGGTCATCATCGCGGTCATTGCCCTCATTACCGCAGGTTGTTTTTACTATACCTACAAAAACAGCCTCCCCTATTCGCACGAAGAAATCGACAACCCCAACAAGTTGGTCGATTATGTGCTTTTGCTTGGCTGCTCGACGTTTTTGGGGCTCGAAGGCTATCTGCAATACCAATATAATCTTTTCGGCACGCGGTACGGTCTGGCGGTCATCATTCCGACCATCGTTTTCTTCCTCTTCGCCTACCGTTTTGACCACCGTGGCGCATTGTCGATGGCCATTACGGGTTTAGCCTCGTGGTTGGGGCTCACCATCGCCCCCCTTTCCGTATTAGCTGACAATGATTTTTCCGACGGCAAACTGATCATGCCCGCCATCGCCCTCGGCTGCGTACTCACAGCGGTAGGCTGGATTTCGGAGGAGCAAAACGTTAAAAAGCATTTCGCATTCACCTATATGCTCATGGGCGGCAACCTCGCATGCATTGCGGCGCAGATCGGGCTGTTCAGCCATAGCCCCAAAATCCTTTACTTTTTCATCGGGCTCGGGCTTTGCTACTTCTTCGTCCGGCGCGCGCGAAAGGCTCAATCATTGGTATTTCTGCTGATGGGCACAGTTTACGGCTATTGCATTGTTACCTACACCATCTTTACCAGTCTGGGAGTCGACGCGGCATTGGGTCTCGGGATATTCTATTTCCTTTTTTCGAGCGTCGGCGTGATTTACTTCCTGTTGAACTTTAAAAAATTCCTGGGAATAAAGAAATGAAAAAAGCATATAACAACACCTGGGTACAAAACCTGCACGTCCAGGGCCAGGCTACCGAATGGAAATCGAGGAACCTTCTCACCGAGGATCAGGAAGCGCAGGTAAAGGCGCATTTCCCCGAAAAATTTTACCGGCCGGGAATATTTATCAAGATCGGCCTGTTCTGTTTCGCCGTGGTAGCGACATCTTTCTTTGTCGGCTTCCTGTCGCTATTTCTATATGATGCAGGTTCCGAACTCGGCTTTTCTACGTTGAGCCTCATCTGCTGTGCGTGTTTCTTTTTCTTTTTGGAATATTTAATCAAAACAAAAAGCCTCTTCCATTCAGGCGTCGATAATGCATTGCTCTATGCCGGCGTATTGGCGGCCATGGTACCCGTATTCCTGCTTTTTGAACATGCGCCTGTTTGGGCATATTGCCTGATTGCACTTGCCATCATCGTTCCCGCCACCCTGCGTTACGCCGATCTCCTTGGCCCGATCGCCATTTTCGGATTGATATTCACGATCATGGCCGAGTGGATGATGAAATTCCCGCTTGGCAAAGCCCTTTTGCCTTTTGCGGTCATGATATTGTCCGGGGCGATCTATGGGTTGGCCAGAAAAAACAAGGACATTTATTACCACGAATGCTGCCAGATCCTCGAAGTTCTTTCGCTGGCCACCTTTTATCTCGGCGGAAATTACCTGGTAGTAAGAGAACTGAACGCGCTGATCAGCGGCCTGAATGTATCGGTTGCCCCGCAAATCGCATTCGCCCCCCTGTTCTACTTTTTTACCTTCATTATACCGGTAGCATATGTATTTTTTGGACTAAGAAGGGCGGACCGCATCCTGTTCATTATCGGGTTGATTGCCTTTGCATTCTCTGTCTATACCTACAAATATTATTTCAGCATATTGACCGCCTCGCAGGGGCTTGTGCTCGCAGGCACGCTCATGATCACGGCGGCGATAGCGCTGATCAAATATTTGCATACACCCAAACGCGGCATTTCGGACGAACAAAACCGTAAAAACAGCCTTGAAAATCTCCAAGCGGTCATTGCGGCACAACAACTCGGCGTTACACCTGCCGACCAACGGCTCGAATTCGGCGGTGGTACATTCGGCGGCGGAGGCGCAGGCGAGGCTTATTAATTGAACAAAAATTTAGAACTTGCAGCGGTTACATTACCAATTACCGAAACTCTAATCATGAAAAAACTGCTTGCCTTTACGCTTCTAAATCTTTTTTGTTACCACGCTTTTGGACAAACCGCCGAGCCCCGGACGGCAAAAACCGCGTCATCAGGCGCCGCCGTGTCAGGCAACCCTGTCTTCCCGGGTTGGTATGCCGATCCCGAGGGCATTATTTTTGACAAAACATTCTGGATTTACCCAACCTTTTCAGCGCCCTATAACAAGCAGGTGCATATGGACGCATTTTCGTCCAAAGACCTGGTAACCTGGGACAAACACCCGAATATTATCGATACATCGTCCGTTAAATGGGCGAAACGGGCCATGTGGGCACCGTCCATCATCGAAAAGGATAAGAAGTACTACCTGTTTTTCGGGGCCAATGACATTCAGAACGATAACGAAAAAGGAGGCATTGGTGTAGCTGTCGCCGATCGTCCCGAAGGCCCGTTCAAAGACCATCTGGGCAAGCCACTTATCGACAAATTCCATAACGGTGCGCAACCCATCGACCAGTTTGTTTTTAAAGACAAAGACGGTCAGCATTACCTGTTTTACGGCGGTTGGAAACATTGCAATGTCGCCAAACTGAAAAGCGACTTTACCGGCTTCATTCCTTTTGAAGATGGTAAAATATTCCGCGAGATCACACCCGAAGGCTACGTGGAAGGACCGTTCATGTTTATCCGCAATGGCAAATACTATTTCATGTGGTCGGAAGGCGGCTGGACAGGTCCAAACTATTCTGTTGCCTATGCCGTGGCAGATTCTCCTTTCGGGCCGTTCGAGCGCGTGGGTAAAATCCTTCAACAGGATCCCAAGGTAGCGACCGGCGCGGGCCACCACTCGGTGATCCAGGTTCCGGGCAAGGATGAATGGTACATTGTCTACCACCGCCGACCGCTGACGGAAACCGATGGTAACCACCGCGAAACTTGCATAGATGTAATGTCTTTCGACCAAAAGGGTATGATCAATCCTGTGAAAATCACGCGGGAAGGAGTCAAACCTGTTCGGTTAAAATAATAACCAAAGCTTGTGCTGAAAACCTTTATCAGGGCGGCCTCTTCATTTGAAAGAGCCGCCCTGTTATTTATCCCTGTATAACCAACATGCCCCAAGGGAATTCTTACTGCTGTTTTTGACTTTATACGACATTGGAATGATTTTTGCTACCCAGTAGCAAACCACCGTTCTCTATCCTGTCCGACATTAGCCCCTGAAATGATATGCACATCAACAGTTATGAAGAGCAGATTAAACCTGAATTGATCAAATGGCAGCTCAAAATGCAGAAGCGGCCCAATTTCATCGACAGGACCTCCAAAAAATTTCAGGACAAAATCAACGACATCATTCCAGACAAAATACATGCAGTGATCACCGGTACCATCAAACAAATGGTGCGCGGCGTGCTCACCGGGGCCGAATACACCACCACCCAACCGATCCCAGGCGCCTCGCTGGAAGAAATGGAAACAGCCGTTCGTAGAAAGATCGATTTTTATAAAAAGGCCGGCGCAGCCGAAGGCGGTATCACCGGTGCCGGTGGTTTCTGGCTCGCATTGGCAGAATTTCCGATCCTGATCGGTATTAAAATCAAACTTCTTTTTGAGATCGCAGCATTGTACGGAAGGCCTGTTAACGATTACAGGGAACGGCTTTTTATACTCCATATTTTCCAGCTCACCTTTTCGAGCCAGAAAGGACGGCAGGAAGTTTTTTCCCAAATGATCCAGTGGGGCCAGCGCAGCAAGGACCTCCCGATCGACATCCACGAGTTCAATTGGAAAACATTCCAGCAGGAATACCGCGATTATATCGATCTTGCGAAAATGGCGCAGCTGATCCCGGGTATTGGTGCGGCAGTAGGCGTGATCGTCAACTACCGGCTGCTCGACCAGCTGGGCAAAAATGCGATGAACGCTTACCGCATGCGATGGTTTGAAGAACGAATGCTCGGCGGCGAAAAAACGCTTTTGACCACCACCGCCTGATAAATAAAGTTTAATACAATTGTACCGATTGAATGAGCGCTAACAAAAAGCAATTTGTATACGGCAAAAGTCTGGATAATGCCTTACTGGCGGTTTATAATGCGTATGTTTTCTTTATCCGTTTTTTCCGCGAGGTTTTCAGGGGCAGGATGGAATTCCAGGAGATTGTCAAGCAATGTTATGCAATCGGCAACCGGTCGCTGCTGCTGATCAGCCTTACCGGTTTCATTACAGGGATGGTGTTCACTAAACAGTCGCGCCCGTCCCTTTCCGAATTCGGTGCTACTTCCTGGCTTCCTTCGCTGGTCGCAATCGCGATTGTGCGTGCGCTGGCGCCGCTGGTAACTGCCCTCATCAGCGCTGGTAAGATCGGATCCAGCATTGGCGCCGAGCTGGGCTCAATGCGCGTGACCGAGCAGATCGACGCCATGGAAGTGTCAGCTGTGAATCCGTTCAAGTTTCTGGTGGTAACACGCGTACTGGCCTGCACCATAGCGATTCCGGTGCTGATGTTCTACTGCTCACTCGTCAGTTTGCTGGGCGCATTTCTGAATGTCACTTTAAATGAAGGCACAAGTTTCATAGCGTTTTTTGAGAGCGCATTCGAGCAAATCACGTTTCTGGATATCTGGACCTCGGTTGCAAAGGCGGTCGCGTACGGGTTTACGATCGGGATCGTGGGCAGCTATCAGGGCTATAATGCCAGCAAGGGCACCGAGGGTGTCGGTAAGGCCGCCAACTCAGCTGTCGTGACCTCCATGTTCCTCATTTTTGTCGAGGAGGTGATCATCGTACAGGTATCCAATTATTTCAGAATTTAATATGGAAGAAGATTTCAAACCCGGCGAGCCGGTGATCGAGGTACGCGACCTGTACAAGTCGTTCGGCGATCTGCATGTTTTGCAGGGTGTGGACCTTACTGTGACCAAAGGTGAAAATATGGTCGTGCTCGGCCGGTCGGGGACCGGGAAATCTGTATTGATCAAGATCATGATAGGTTTGCTCAAACAAGACCGCGGCGATTGCCTGGTCCTGGGGAAAGAAGTTTCCAGTTTGGAAGGCAATGACCTGCGAGATCTGCGTCTTAAAATCGGGTTTTCTTTTCAAAACAGCGCATTGTACGACAGTATGACGGTGCGCGAAAACCTTGAATTCCCGCTCGTACGCAACATTCCGAACCTCACCCGCGCTGAAATCGACGAACAGGTGGAATACGTACTCGACGCCGTGGGCCTGCTTCAAACGATCAACCAGGTACCGGCCGAGCTTTCGGGTGGCCAGCGGAAGCGGATAGGCATCGCCCGGACGCTGATCCTGAAACCGGAAATCATGCTTTACGACGAACCGACGGCCGGCCTGGATCCGATCACCTGCCTGGAAATCAACGAGCTGATCAACGAGGTAAAGGAAAAATACCAGACTACCTCGATCATTATCACACACGACCTCACGTGCGCACGGGCCACGGGCGACCGCATTGCGATGCTCCTCGACGGCAAGTTCCAGAAAACCGGCACATTTGAAGAAGTATTTGATACCGAAGAAGAGCGTATCAAGAGTTTTTACGACTATAATTTTATTCAGTAATAATGGCAACATCAACCAAGCGATCCGTTAACGTAGGCCTTTTCGTCATCATAGGCATCCTCATTTTTGTGGTAGGGATTCTCACCGTCGGCAGCATGAAAAAGGTATTTTCTTCGGCTATCACGGTCAAAACCATTTTTGACGATGTGAACGGGCTTAAAGTCGGCAACAATATCTGGTACTCCGGGGTGAAGATCGGGACGGTGAAAAGCATCCGTTTTCTGGCCAACTCCAAAGTGGAAGTTATACTGAACATCGAGGAAAAATCCCAGGAATTTGTCCGTAAAAACGCCAAAGCAAAAGTCAGCACCGACGGTCTGATCGGGAACAAGATCATCGTCATCTACGGCGGCACGCAAAAGGTGCCCTCCATTGAAGACGGCGACGAGATCGCCGTCGAGAAAATTGAGAGTACGGAGGAAATGCTGGCCGTGCTTTCGGAAAACAACAAAAACCTGCTCGGCATTACCAGCGCATTCAAGACCATCAGCAAGAATATCCTGGCCGGAAAAGGGACCGTCGGAATGCTGCTGAACGATGAGCGGCTTTACAATGACCTCGACCAAACCCTGGGCGCTATGAAAAAAGCGTCCGTGAATGCACAGGCATTAACCGCCTCGCTGGCTGACTACTCCGCCAAGTTGACCCAAAAAGGGGGCCTCGCCAACGATTTCGCTACGGATACAGTGATTATGAAAGACCTCCGGGGTACCATTGCCCGATTGAACGAAACCGTTTCGTCCGCCAATGTGATGGTGAACAATCTTAAAACCGCCAGCGCAGACCTTAACTCCAACAAAACCAGCCCATTGGGCGTGCTGCTGCACGACGAAAATACCGCTTCAAACCTGAAAGAAACGCTGAAAAACCTCGAAAGCACGACCGAGAAATTGGACGAAAACATGACTGCCCTTCGTTCCAATTTCCTTTTCCGCAGGTATTTCCGTAAAAAGGCCCGGCAGGATGCGAAGGAGGACGCCAAGCAGCCCGCCAATGAAGAGGTAAAACCGCAGGAGAACCAACAATAATGTGATAGTTTTGCAGAAACCGGTTATATTGTCGAAGTATTTCTTCGAATAATACCTTACCAATCCCACTAATTGAGCTTCTGAAAAACTTTTAACACAAACCGATGGCCTTACAACTCAACCCCGCCCTGGACCTTGCGTACATTGACCAGGCCTACGGAGAAGACCCTGTAATCCTGTACATGATTTTTGATGCATTTCTGAGCGATTCCGTCCCGCGCTGGCATTCATTGCAAGGCGCATTAGAGTCGGGCGATCTCAAAGAATCGGCCAGTATTGTGCATGGATTAAAACCTTCGTTCACCATGACCGGCCTCACGCACGTACGCCCGAAGGTAGAAGTGCTGGAAAAAGCGATCAAGAACGATGATCCTGCTGAACAGTTGCTGGAAATGTATCAGAACATTTCAGTAGAGATCGACGAACTGATCCCTATCCTGGAATCGGAATCCGAACGATTGAAACTGCTGTAAATCACATTAGGAATTTGCGAGCGCATGGTCAAAAGACTATGCGCTTTTTCTTTTTGCCTTCTCCCAGGCCGCACTTTGCGAGCCCTTGAAATACCGCCGGATGCCTGCCAGCACAGCGTAGTTCATCATACAAAAGTAATAAGGTACAAAAAGCGCCTTGACCTTGATCTTGCGTGTTTCGAGCACCCAACCCGCCAGCGCGAGCCCGTAGAATCCAACCTGACCAACCAGCAGAAGCTGATAAATCACGCCACCGGACTCTAATACGATCAAAATATTGAGTACCAATGCCAAAATCATCAGGAATGGGGTCACCGTCCAGCGAAGGACGCGGTGACTGATATATTGGAAGGTTAGCAACGGGTCATGAAACGGGTTCATCAGTTTCTGCAACCGGAGAATGGACTGGATCCCGCCCGCAGCAATACGTACCTTTCTTTTCAATTCTTCTTTGATATTCTCGGAAGACAGCTCGGAAGCGTACGCATCCGGCTCATACACGATGCGGTAACCCTGTTCGGCAATCTGCATGGAAATCATGAAATCGTCCAGTATCGTATCCGGCTCCACCGGGCGGTACAGCGAACGCCGGACGCTGAATAGCTCCCCGGCTGCTCCAACCACTGAATAGAGCTCAGAATCCCACTTTTTAAGGGTCGACTCGTATTTCCAGTAGAATCCCTCACCTGCCGTAGCGTCGGACAATGCGTCTTGCATTACCCGCTTTTCGCCGGAAACCGCTCCTACTTTGGCATCGGCATAATGCCGGGCGATCAGCAGCAATGCGTCCTTGTTTAAGAACGTATTTGCGTCGGTGAAAACGACTATTTCGGTATCCACTTCGTCCATAGCGCGGTGCATGGCCAGGATTTTGCCGCTGCGCACGGGTGTGTGCATGAGTTTGATCTGCGGGTAGCTGGCCACCAGATCGGGCGTGCGGTCGGAGGAGCCGTCGGTGACGAACACCAGGCTCAGCTTGCCTGCCGGGTACGACAGTTGCAGCGTATTCGCGATCTTTTCCTCGATAATACTTTCCTCATTGTAAGCCGCGATCACGAGTGTAAGCGTTGGAAAATCCTGATCCAGCCCCGGCGCCAGCCTTTTTCCCTTCAATGCCCTGCGAATGCGGACCAACATGTACAGCACGATGCCGTAACCAAGGAATGTGTAGAAAACTATAAACAGACTGAGCCAGAAAAGTATCTCCATAAATCAGCGGGTCAATGGGAAGCCTAGGTTTTTGCTATCAGGTTTGTTTTTGAAATGCCAGGTGATCGCGCTCCAAAAAACCGGAATGAAATTGTATTCCTTGTTTTTGATGTACTGAATAATGTTCCTCGGTACCACTGCCAGCGTGAAGTAGCAGCAGAATATGAAGAACCTGAAACCCGGCGCATTTTTCCGGACGAATAAAATGCGATTGCGGTTCATAAAAAACTCTTTCAAGGCCGTCCGCTTGCCGACCGATACCGATTCTTTGTGATAAATCAATGCGTCGAGGTTGACGTGAACTTCATAACCCGCCCTTTTGATACGCTCGCACCAGTCGAGCTCCTCATAATAAAGGAAATAATTTTCTGCCATCCCTCCTGCTTTTTGCCAGGCCTCGCGGCTGATCATCATCGCGGCCCCATGCGCGTAACCTGTGGCGCCCGTGAGGAAATCATATTGGCCGCGATCCTGCTCGAACTGTCCGATGCACGCATTGCGGCAGGTGTAGTAGTTCATCGGCGTGTAACCAGTGTATTGCAGCATCCCCGGCTGGTCGAAATAATGGATCTTGGGAGAAATCATCCCGATTTTGGGGTTGGCCTCCATGGTATCCACCAGTTTTCCGATCAGATCGGCTGTCACTTCGGTGTCGTTGTTGATCAAAAAAAAGTAATCGCCGGTAGCATGCGCCAGGCCGATATTGTTCCCGCCCGCAAAGCCGGTATTGAGGTCCGAACGAACGAATATGATCCCGGGGTACCGCTCCTGCCATTCAGGCACGGGGTTTGTTTTGCTGCCGTTGTCGACGACGATTATTTCCAGATCGGGATAGGCATTGACCTCTGCCAGCGATTTCAACAAGTCTTCGGTAACCTTTGGCTGATTGAAATTCACTGTTACGATCGAAACTTTTCTCATGCGCAAAACCAAGCTGCTTAGATTACAGAAAGCGAAGGAATATTTTTATTGATTTGTAGAACTATTTCAAATTTAACAATAAAAACATAGCTTTAACCAAAATCCGG
>Ga0307405_10000752_pt1 | contig 12631 bp, 12 predicted proteins | sample 322Cmetagenome_2_FD_203311 | JGI IMG/M metagenome (GOLD analysis project Ga0307405, IMG submission 203311) | Maize rhizosphere microbial communities from greenhouse at UC Davis, California, United States - 322HYB-C-1 | ecosystem: Host-associated > Plants > Roots > Rhizosphere > Soil | place...
TGCCGTGTGCGTCAAGCGCGTGATGGAGATGGATGCGCGCTTCAAGATCGCCGCCGACGGGGCGTCCGTCGACGAGACGGGGATGAAGTACGCCATGAGCGACTTCGATGAATGGGCCGTCGAACTAGCGCTCCAGCTCAAGGAGAAGCGCGGCCAGGGCGAGGTCGCGGTGGTCTCGCTGGGGCCTGACGCGGTGCAGGAGACCCTCCGCAAGGCGCTGGCGATGGGCGCCGACCGGGCGGTCCAACTCAAGGCCGACCGGATCCCGTTCGACGGCTTCGCGATTGCGCGAGCCCTCGCCGCCGAACTCCAGGGCGGGAAGTACGACCTGATCCTGTTCGGGAAGGCCGCCGTGGACTCGTCCAACGGCGTCACGGGGCCGATGGTTGCCGAGCTGCTCGGGCTTCCGTGTGTGACCGCGGTGACGAAGCTCGACCTGCAGGACGGGCGCGGCACCGCCGAGCGGGCGCTCGAGGGCGCGGTCGAGGTCGTGGAGTTTCCCCTGCCGGCAGTGCTCTCGGTGGACCAGGGGTTGGTGACCCAGGCGCGCTACCCGGCCCTCAAGGGGATCATGGCGGCCAAGAAGAAGCCGCTCGAGGTGAGGCCGGCGCAGCTCGGCGACGTGCGGGTCACGGTGACGAGGATGGAGTTGCCGCCGGAGCGCGCCGCGGGGCGCATCATTGGCGAGGGCGCGGCGGCCGTGCCGGAGCTCGTCCGCCTTCTGCAGACCGAAGCGAAGGTGCTCTGATGCCAAATGTGTTTGCGTTCGCAGAGTCGCGTGGCGGCGAGCTCCGGCGCGTGGCCTTGGAGGCCGTGGCGGCGGCGCGCACCCTCGCCGACGGGCTCGGGGGGGGCGGGGAGGTGCACGCCATGGTCGTCGGGGCGCCCGGGATCGGCCAGGCGGCCTCCGAGCAACTGGGCCGGCACGGCGCCGACGTCGTGTTCGTCGTCGAGCACGAGAAGCTCGCCCAGTACAACCCCGAGGCGGTGGCGGCGACGGTGGCCGACCGCGTCCGGGCCGGCGGCTACCGCGCGGCGGTCTTCAGCGCGTCGGCGCTGGGGCAGGACCTGGCGCCGCGAGTGGCCGCGAAGCTCGGCGTTGGCATGGCGAGCGACGTCACCGCGGTGGCGCTGGACGGCGACGCGATCGTCGTGCGGCATCCCGTGAACACGGGAAAGGTAACCGCCACCGTGCGCGTGACCGGCGCGCCGGCGATCGTGTCCGTCCGACAGGGCGCAATCGCGGCGGCGGAGACGCCGAAGGCCGGCCGCGTCGAGACGGTGGCGCCCGCCGCGGATCCCGGTGCCTCGCGCGTGGTGGTGACCGCGCTTCGCGAGGGGAGCAAGGGGAAGCTCGACCTGGGCGAGGCGCCGGTGATCGTGAGCGGGGGGCGCGGGCTCAAGGCGGCGGAGAATTTCAAGCTCGTCGAGGAGCTGGCCGATGCCTTCGGCAACGCGGCCGTGGGCGCGACGCGGGCGGTCACCGACGACGGGTGGCGTCCGCACAGCGACCAGATCGGGCAGACCGGGCGCCTGGTGAGTCCGGACCTGTACGTGGCGGTCGGCATCTCGGGTGCCATCCAACACCTCGCCGGCATGCGCACGTCGAAGACGATCGTCGCGATCAACAAGGACAAGGACGCGCCGATCTTCAAGGTCGCGGACTACGGCATCGTGGGCGACGTGTTCGACGTGGTGCCGGCGCTCACGGCCGCCGTGCGCGAGGCGCGAAAGCGCGGCTGACGGCGGCGCGGCGACCGCGCCGAGACGTCACGCGTCGTGCGTTAGGCAGCGCGCGGCGGGGCCCCCGGGGGCCCCGCCGCGCGTTTTTGTGCCAATGGTCACAAACCCGCAAACATCTGACAAATACACTGCCTGACGCGAGGGGTTCCGTCCGGCAGAGGCGGCCACCGTGGCAAGGGGCTTGCATTTACGGGGATTGCGGCGCGCAGCAGGGCGCCGCGCGCAGCAACCCACTTTCAGCGACGAGGCTGTTATGAGGAAATTTCTCGTTGGCGCAGCGTTGATGGCCGCAGTGGCGGCGCCGCTGTCCGCCCAGGACGCAGGCACCCCGGTGACCGACGGGCACGGGTCGGCCTTCGTGGGCCCGTACGTCGGCTACATGAACTTCGGCGAGCTGTTCGACTTCGGCGCCGACCGCGACCTCTCGTTCGAGAACGGTCTGTTCTACGGCGGGCAACTCGGCTACAGCTTCAACCCGAACTTCTCGGTGCTCGGCAACCTCGGGTACACCAAGAGCAAGCTGCAGGTCAAGCAGGACAACCCGGACCCCGACGTCAACTCGAACCTCTCCGGTGACCTCGGCGTCTTCCTGTACGACGCGAACGTGCAGTTCCGGCTGCCGGTGGCGCTCGGCGCCGGGTCGGCCTCATTCGCCCCGTTCGTGCAGGGCGGTATCGGGCAGCTCAAGTACACGGCCGACTACGACGACCTCGGATCGAAGGGCAACACCAGCACGACCTTCAACGTGGGCCTCGGGGCCGACGTGCAGCTCACCAAGTACGCCGGCCTCCGCCTGATGGCGAAGGACTACATCACCTCGCTCTCGTGGGACCAGTTCGAGAACGTCTCGTTCGACGACAACGTTCAGAACAACACCGCCCACAACCTCGCATTCACGGTGGGACTGAACCTGGGCTTCTGACCGGGCCCGAATCGCCGGGGCGGTGCGATGCCGCCCCGGCCCCGCGCCCACCGGGGCGCGGACGCTGTGCGACGGGGCGCCCTTGACTGGGCGCCCCGTCGTTCTTGTATCGCCTACCGGCGCCGGGTACGTTATTCCCCATGCGAGTGACCCCGTGGATCTTGCTGGCGCCCACGCTCGCCGTGCGCGCCGCGCCGGCGGGCGCGCAGGAGGCGCGTCCCCGCCGCGCCTTCGAGCCGGCGGTCACGATGACGGCCGCCGTCACGCTCTTCGGGCAGCGGTTTTCCGCCCTCAACAGCGATTTCGGCTACAAGAACTCGGTCGGCGTCGGCTTCTGGGGGGAGCTCCCCATCACGCGCCGTACCGGGCTGCTCGCCCTGGCCACGATCTCACCTCTCTCGGCGCAGCAGGCGGAAGGCAGAAACGCGAACACCGCGCTGTACCGCGACGTCGTGTCCATCGCCGCTGATGCGGGCCTCGGTGCGCGCCTCAAGCCCGCGGTGCCGGTGTTCTTCTTTATTGGCGGCGGCGTCCACACGGCCACGCACTACCCGAACCCCGAGGCGGACGGCGCGGCGTTCGAGCCGCAAGGCACCTTCGCCGTCGGCTACGACGCCGTGAGTCGCGGCCGCTGGAACGTTCGCACCGCGGTCGTCGCGCACCTGGTGAAGCCTGCCGATCCGGGTGGCGTCGACCTGAAGTCCACGACCCTCGACTGGGCGTTCCACGTCGGGGGGCGCTTCGCCTTGTCATCCATCACCGCGCCGGCGGGGGGCGCGCCATGACCGCTCAGAACGTCGTCTTCCTCGGCATCGTCGTCCTCGCCTTCGGCTTCTTCTCGTACAACATCCAGCGGCTCGTGCGCTACATGCGCACCATCGGTCGCCCGGACGACCGGACGGACCACCCCGCGCGGCGGCTCTGGAACCTCCTCACGATCGGCATCGCGCAGACGAAGATCCTGCGCGATCCGCTCGCGGGTCCAATGCACGCGCTCATCTTCTGGGGCTTCATCGTGCTCACCGCCGGCACGGTCGAGATCCTGGCGCACGGCGTCTGGCCGGCGTTCACCTTCGCCGACCTCCTGCCGGCCCCGCTCTACGCGCTCTACACGCTGTCGCAGGAGCTCTTCGCGCTCCTCGTGCTCGGCGCGGTGACGGTGCTCCTCTACCGGCGGCTGGTGACCAAGCCGCGGCGGCTGCAGGGCGACAAGGTGAACTCCCGCGACGCGGTCTTCATCTTGTCGATGATTGCCGCGCTGATGGTCACGCTGCTCGTCGCGTTCGGCCTCGAGGGCGTGACCGACCCCCGGACGGTCGGGGTGTTTCGGCCCGTAGCCTACGGGTTGTCGCGGGCCTTCGCCGCCCTCACCCCCGATGCCGCGCACTCCGCGTATACGGTCACCTTCTGGGGCCACGCGCTCCTCATCCTGTTCTTTCTGAACTACCTCCCGTACTCCAAGCACCTGCACGTCATCGTCTCACTCCCCAACGTCTACCTCTCGAACACCAGTGGGCCGGGCCAGCTCGGCGTGATGCGGGCGATGGACTTCGAGGCCGAGGGGGTGGAGCAGTTCGGCGCGTCCGACGTCACGCACCTGACCTGGAAGAACCTCCTCGACGGCTACTCGTGCACCGAGTGCGGCCGCTGCACCGCGGCCTGCCCCGCGAACATCACGGGGAAGGTGCTCAGCCCGCGCAAGATCATCGTGAACACGCGCCAGCGGCTCATGGAGCTCGCGCCGCTCGTGGTCGGCGACGCCGACGAGTTTCGGCGGCCGGAGCTGCACGGCGGGGAGGGTGACGACGCCCGCACCGAGACCGCCACGGCGGTGATCGACAACCGGCTGCTCGACAACTACGTCACCGAGGAGGAGCTCTGGGCCTGCACGAGCTGCCGCGCCTGCGTGCAGGAGTGCCCCGTGGCCATCGACCAGCTCGACGTCATCAACGAGCTGCGTCGGAACCTCGTCCTCATGGAGTCGCGCTTCCCGCCGGAGGTGCAGCCGACGTTCGAGAGCATGGAGCGCAACGGGTCACCCTGGGCCTTCAACCCGGCGGACCGCGCGCTGTGGGCCGAAGGGCTCGACATCCCCACGATGGCCGAGCTGACCGAGCGCGGCGAGCGCCCGGACATCCTGTTCTGGGTCGGCTGCATGGGGTCCTTCGACGACCGGTCCAAGAAGATCACCGTCGCCTTCGCGCGGATCCTCAAGGCGGCGGGGATCAAGTTCGCGATCCTCGGGCAGGAGGAATCGTGCAACGGCGACCCGGCGCGGCGCCTCGGGAACGAGTACCTCTACCAGATGCTCGCCCGCCAGACCATCGAGACGCTGGACCGCTACCAAGTGCGGACGATCGTCACCTTCTGCCCGCACTGCTTCCACCAGATCGGCAACGAGTACCCGCAGCTCGGCGGCAACTACGAGGTCATTCACCACTCCACGTACATCGAGCGCCTCCTGCAGCAGGACCTCGTGCCCCTCCAGCACGAGGACGGGCGGCGCCTGACGATGGCCTACCACGACTCGTGCTACCTGGGCCGCTACAATGGAGTCTACGACGCCCCGCGCGAGGCCCTGCGCCGCGCGCTGCCCGTGCTGACGATTGCGGAGCCGAAGCGAACGCGGAGCCGCGGGCTGTGCTGCGGTGCCGGCGGCGGTCGCATGTTCATGGAGGAGACGGCCGGCAAACGGATCAACGTCGAGCGCACCGAGGAACTCGTCGCCACCGGCGCCGACGCCATCGCCGTGGCCTGCCCGTTCTGCATGACGATGATGACCGACGGCGTCACCGCCCTGGGCTCCTCCGTGCCGGTGTACGACATCTCCGAGGTGGTGGCGAGCCGCATGGCGCACGAGGCGCCAGCGGAGGCTCCAGCCGGGCACTGAGCCGGCCCCCTCGCTCGGCGCACGCTTAACGGCGGCTCTCGGCGCTCGGAGTACGGCGGCTTTCCGCTCTCGGCTCTCGGCCCTCGGCGTACGGCGGGAACCGCGGGAGGGCGTGCCTCGTGCCGAGGGGTTCCCGCCCTCCACCGCCCCGGCCGAGAGCCGAGAGCGGAAAGCCGAGAGCCGCCGTGAAGGCCGAGAGCCGCCGTTAACGCTTCCGCCGCGGACGGCCCGTGTCGTCTTCCACGGTGACCACGAGCCGCGCGCCCTCGACGTGGGCGGATACGCGGCGCCCGCACCGCGGGCAGGGAGCCACGACCGGCGCCACCACGCTCCCGCCGAACGCCGCGCCGCACGCCGGGCAGTGCACGCGCTTGGGCGGCGGACTGGCGAGCGACGGGGCCGACGCCGGCGTGCGGGACGTGGGCGTGGGGCGGCTCCGCACGATCGCCGGCCCCGCGCCCGGCGTCCGAAGCACCGCGCGGCGGCCGAGCGCCGGAGCCGCGTGCTCGAGCAGGAACTGGCGCTCGCGCGGGCTCATGTCGCGCAGCGCGTCGCCGCCCGCGAGGCCGCGCGCTCGCAGCACGCGCGAGACCTCCGCACCATCCCCGCCCAAGGCTTCGCCCGTACGGCGCGTGCGACGGCCGCCAAGGCGCGCCCGCGCACGCAGCACGGCCACGAGACACCCGACGAGCACCAGGGCGGTGGCCGCGTGCGCGGCCACCGGCACCTGCGTCAGGAGTGACAGGCGGGACATTGGCCCGAGCATCAGCGCCACCCGAGCTCGAACAGCGTGATCGTCTGCCGCACTTCGCCCGCTGCGAACGGCACCGGCTCGGCGGCGTACACCGCCAGCCCGCGCCGCGCCGACTCGGCCAGGAACTCATCGCGCGCGAGGCGGCCGGGGTCGGCGAGGATCGCGGCCCCGCCGGGGGCCAGCGTGCGCGCGAACGCGTCCGCCATCAGCACTCCGTATTGGCGCTCGTAGAGCACGTCCGAGGCGAGCACCAGGTCGAACGTGCCGAGGTCGTCGGGGAAGGCGCGCCAATCCACGTAACGCGTCTCCATGCCCGCGCTGGCGTTCCGCCACACGTTCACCCGGGCGAAGAGGAGCGCGTCCTCGTAGTAGTCGGTGCCCAGCGGCTGAAAGCCCGCGCGCGCCGCGGCGGTCAGCACCAGCCCGAGTCCGCACCCGAACTCCACGGCCCGGCGGCCGGCGCCCTGGAGCCGCGCCACGCGCTCGGCGAGTGCGTGGGACGAAGGCCAGATGTCGGCCCAGTACGGGAGGCGCTCGTCGCGAACGAAGTCCTCTTCGGTGATCAGATCGTCCGCGTTCGCCGGGTGCAGTAGCTCGACGGGTTGCCCGGCCACCGACGTGGTGGTGCGCGCGGTCCGGAAGCGGCGCTCCAGCGTGGCTTCCAGGGCCGCGATCTCGGCGGCGTCGACGCCGATCATTCCGGCACCCCGCCAAGGGAGAAGTGGGCGGCGAGCTGCGCATCCTCGGTCAACGCGAGCGCCGTGAGTGACTCCCCTGCCTCGACCAGGGAACGGTCCTCGGGGACGACGAGCAGGGCGTTGGCGAGCGACATGGACGTGAGGATCCCGGAGCCTTGCGGGCCGGTGAGCCGCGCCGTGAGCGTCCCGTCGGGTCGGACGGTCACGACCGCGCGCAGGAAATGGGTGAGCCGCGCACCGATGGAGACCGGCTCTTCGAGCGTTACCGTGAGCGGGCGTCGAAAGAGGCGCTCGTGGCCCAGCATGCGCCGCACGGCCGGCCGGACGAAGAGCTCGAACGTCACCATCGCGGACACGGGATTACCCGGCAATCCGATCCAGGGCACCCCGCGCGCCAGGCCGTCCTGTTCGGTCGCATCGCGCGACCCGCCGAGCACGCCGAAGCCGAGCGGCGCACCCGGGCGCATGCGCACCTTCCAGAATCTCATGTCGGCGCCGAGCCGGCTGAGCGCGTCGCGCGTGTAGTCGAACTCCCCGACGCTGACCCCGGCCGACGTGAGGATCAGGTCGCACCCGGCGGCCGCCGCGAGCCGCTCGGCGAGCGACTGCGGCGTGTCGTCCGCGACGCCGACGTTCAGCGGCTCGCCGCCGGCGCTCCGCACGAGCGCGTGGAGCGTGTAGCTGTTCGAGCTCACGATCTTCTTGCCGGCAAGCGCCTCGTGGAACCGGTCGAGGTCCACCAGCTCGTCGCCGCTGCCCAGGATCGCCACGCGCGGCCGTCGGTACACCTCTACCACGGCGGCCCCGCACGACGCCAGCACGCCGATCTGCGCCGGGCCCAGCGGCGCACCCGCCGCCAGCACGGCGTCCCCGGCGTGCATGTCCTCGCCGCGCGACCGCACATTCTTGTGCAGGTCGCGGGCATTGCGCACTGCGACCCGCGCCGTGCCGCCGTCGGTGTCCTCGACACGCACCACGGTATCCGCGCCCGCGGGGAGGGGCGCACCGGTCATGATGCGCGTGGCCGTCCCGGGCTCCACCGCGCGGGTCGCGAAGCCGCCGGCGGCGATGGTCTCGTTCACCGTCAGCAGGACCGGACGTTCCGCGGTCGCGCGCTCGACGTCCTCGCCGCGCACCGCGTAGCCGTCCATGGCGGAGTTGTCCCACGGCGGAATCGTGAGCGGCGCGACCAGTGGGCGCGCCAGCACGCGCCCGAGCGCGTCGAGCAGCGGCACGCGCTCCACGGGCAGCCTGTGGACGTCGGCGAGGATGCGCGCGCTCGCCTCGGCCACGCTCAGCACGCGCCGGGCCCCGGAGCTCGCCCGCTCACCGCGTCCGCGCCGGCAGCGCGGCGAGGCGCGCCGCGACCTCGTCCTGCACTCGCTCGACTGCGCGCACGGGAGTCGTCCAGTTGTTGCACAGCAGGCTGAAGATCAGCAGCTCACCGTCCGCCGAGGTGACATAGCCCGAGAGAGACCGCGCGCGGTCGACGTACCCCGTCTTGGCGCGCACGTTGCCTTGGGCGGCGGTGCCCCGCATGCGACCGGCGATCGTGCCATCCACGCCGGCCACGGGCAGCGCGTCGTAGAATGCGCCGAAGGTCGGGGCGCGGCGCATCGCGTCGAGCACCCGGACGAGCGTCTCGGGCGACACGTAGTTGTGCCGCGAGAGGCCACTGCCGTCGCGCACGGCGAAGCCGTCGGGGTCCGCCCCCCATACCAGCACCTGGCGCTCCACGACGCGGCGTCCGCTGTCCGCGCTGCCCACGCCGGTTCGCTCGAGGCCGAGGGTCTTGAGCAGCACCTCGGCAATCTGGTTCTGCGACGGCTTCTCGAGGGCGGGGAGGATCTCGCCGAGGGGGGGCGAGAGGAGCGTGAACAGTGTATCACGCGCCGCGCCCGGACCCGTCGCCGGTGCGGCGTCGGCCGGCGCGGCTGACACGCCCCCGCCGACAGTGATGCCGCGCTCGGCGAGCGCCTGCGCGAAGGCCATCAGGTACGCCCGGGCCGGATCGCGGTGCGCGATGGTGACCGTCGCGGTATCGGCGGCGAGTACGCTGCCGGCGACGACCGCCACGCCACCACTGGGGTCCGACGAGACGGTGATGCTGGTGCCGACCTGCTGCGCGGTGTCACCGAGCCGGAGGTCACCCGCGCCCACCGGCGCGGGCGGCGCAACAGTCACGGCGGTAACCGCCACGTACGGGTAGGTGCCGCCGGGCGCCACCGCGACCGTCGGCGTGTCGCCGGCCCGGGGTCCGCCGCGCACGGTCAGGCGCGAAAAGCCTTCGTTGAACAACAGCTCGTCGATGCCGGCCGAGTAGGCGAAGTCGAAGTCGTCCCACGCCCACCCGAAGCCGTAGTTGGCGTCGGGAAAGGCGTCCCCGCCCCGTAGGAGGCGGCCGGCCACGTGCCGTACCCCACGGGCGACGAGGGAGTCCGCCGCGGCGCGCAGCGGGACCATCGCGTCGCCGAACACGTGGTCGCTCACCGTCGGGTCACCGCGGCCGATCACGACGAGGTCGCCCTGCAGTACACCGTTGTCGACGAGCGGGCCGGGACCGGCGTCGGCCAGCCGGGGAGGTGCGGCCGCGGTCCGGCGTGCCGCAAACGTCGTGCGGAAGCGGAAGTCAGGGCCGAGCAGCGCGAGGGCCACGGCGCCGGTGAGGATCTTCTGGTTCGACGCGGGGAGGAAGAGCTTCCCGGCGTTGTGGGAGTAGAGCGTGTCGCCGGTGCGCGGGTTGACGATCAGCACGCCCCAGTGGGCGTTGCGGAACTGTGGCGCGCCGATCATCGAGTCGAGCGTGTGCCGCAGCTCCGCCTGCGCGACGCGCGCGCGCTCGGCCGCGTCGGCGGCGGAAGGCGCCGCGGGGCGGACTCCCCGAATGCCCGCCGAGCAGCCCGCCGCGATGATGGCCAGCGAAGTCGCGACGGCCGTGCGCGCCCTAAGCGTCATGTCCTACTCCCATGATCTCGCGCTCGACCGTCGTCGCGAGGTCGTCGAGCCAGGTCGGGCTCGAGAAGTACAGCACCGGCACCGGGGCCTCCCAGCCGTCGCGGTCGGTGACGATCGCGAGGTAGTCGCCGGTGGGCGCTCGCGGTCCGCCGAACAGCGGCTCCGCGTGCGCCGCCTGGCGGTAAACCTCGATCTTCGGCAGCGCCGACGTCTTGAACCCCTCGCAGACGACGACGTCGGCGTCCGCCATGTAGCGTTCCGCGATCTCCTCGGCGCCGAGCTCCTGCGACCATCGCACGATGAGGGCGAACTTGTCCGGCGCTGCCATCGCGACGCGCTCGGCGCGCCCCTCGTGGTAGTGGCGGTAGGTGTCGGTCGTGGCCGGGTCGATGTTGAAGGTGTGCGAACCGTGCTTGATCGTCATCACTCGGTGGCCACGCCGGTGCAGTTCGGCGGCGAGCCGCACGGCGAGCGTCGTCTTGCCGCTATGCTTCTTGCCGACGACGGCGACCATCGGGGGACGAGGCATGACGTTCCGCGAGTGTGAGCTCTTCGGGGGTGTTGACGTTCATGAATAAGACGCGTGGGTCGCCGAAAGCGCTCGCGTCCACCCGCTCGACCCGGAGCGAGGCATCACCGAAAAAGCCGACCACGCGGAGGTCGCCCGCGTCGAGCTGCCGCTCGACCGCGGGGAGGCACCGCGGGGAGTAATATGCGCACAGCGGCTCGAGCCCGCGCCGGGAGTCGCTGACGGGCGCGGCCACGTCGGCGCCCGCCGCGCCGGCCCGGCGCAGCGCCGCGAGGAGCGGGACCGGCACGAACGGCATGTCCCAGGCGACCACGATCGCCGGCCCGCCGGCCCGCGAGAGCGCAGCGTGGATCCCGCCCAGGCTTCCGAGACCCGGCCGGACGTCGCCGGCCACGCGCACACCCGGCAGCCAGCCGCCGGCCGCGGAGTCGTTGGCGATAAGCAGCAGATCGTCGGTGACCTCGCGGAGGGCCGCGGCGACACGGTCGATGATGCGCTCCCCGCCCACCCGCTCGAGCCCCTTCGGCAGCCCCCCGTAGCGCGACGCCGCCCCCCCGGCGAGGATGACGCCGGTGACACGCGAGTGGGGAGTGGACCGTGGCGAGTGGCGAGAGGGATCCACGGCCTTCACCCGCCACTCCCCACTCTCGGCTCTCCACGCCAGATTTGTGGCTGTCCGCTCACGGCGCGGCCGATCAGGTACATGCCGGCGGCCGACGCGATGTCGACCGCCATCGTCGATGGCACCGAGGGAGTCGCGACAACGGCGACTCGTGCGCGCGCTGCCTTGTAGGCGAGCTCGCCCGAGACTCGGCCCGTGACCAACAGGATCAGGTCCTCCGGGAGGCGCCGGGCGTAGAGCGCGGCGCCCATCACCTTGTCGACGGCGTTGTGGCGGCCGATGTCCTCGGCGTGGAAGAGCAGCGTATCGCCGTCGGTCAGCGCGGCGGCGTGGATCCCGCCCGTCTCCTTGTACCGCTGCCCCCGAGCGAACAGCTCCTTGAAGAGCAGACGCAGCCTGGGTGTGTCGAGCGCCGGCAGCGGCGTGCGCCGCCGCGGGACGGCGCTGAGGGATCCGAGGATCGTCGTCACGGCGCCGCAGCCCGAGGCGAGCACGCGCCGGCGTTCTGCCCCCTCGACGGTCTCGTATCGCTCCGGCGGCACGTCCACCCAGAACCCGAGCTCGCGGGTGCAGGGGCGCATCCGCACGAGGTCCTCGACGCGGTCGATGTAGCCCTCGCCATAGAGCCAGCCGACGACGAGCTCGTCGAGCTGGTCGGGCGTACACATCCACGTCACCGCCGGCGCACCGTTGACCTCGAGCCAGACGGGCACCTCCTCGACCGCGTCGAGCGCGGGCGGGCCCGGCGCCACGGGAGCCGCGGGAGCCGCGGGGGCATCAGCTGCGCTGGGGGGAGCGACGTCGGCCATGCAGCGAAGATGCGAGAGCGGGGCAGGGGAGGGCAAGAACCAGGGACGAGAGGGGAGGGACGAGGGGCGAGTCCTTACCGCTCGTCCCTCGTCCCTCGTCCCTGCTTCTACCCCTCGTACGTCGCGCTCAGCGTCTGGTCTTCGGCGACGGTCACCCGGGTCACCGCCGCGGCATCGCCGAGCCGCTGCTGTAGGCGCTCGAAGACGAAGCGCGCCAGGTTCTCGCTGGTGGGAACGAGCCGCCCGTCAGCGAACTCGGGGACATCGAGGTTGATGTTGCGGTGGTCGAAGCGGTCGCGCACCTCGGTGGCGAGCACGCGGTCGAGGAGCGCGAGGTCGACCACCATGCCTGTGACCTCGTCGATCGGCCCGCGCACCGTCACGTCGCAGGTGTAGCTGTGCCCGTGAAAGGACTGCCGGGCGCAGGGCCCGAATACCGCGTCGTTCCGGGCGTCGCTCCACTCCGGCCGCCGATAGCGATGCGCCGCCGCGAACGTGACGCGGCGCGTGAGAGAGGCGAAGGGCATGGCAGAGGGACGAGTGGGGAGGGCCGAGGGACGAGTCCTTGACCCTCGTCCCTCGGCCCTCCCCACTCGTCCCTAGTTCAGTGGTCCTCGCCCATCGCGCCGGGGCTGGTGTCCATGCCGCCGAAGCCTTCGGGCGTCGGGCTGGTGGGGGGGGTGTAGGACGTCCCGTGCGCGATTGCGTC
>Ga0307405_10000753_pt1 | contig 12623 bp, 11 predicted proteins | sample 322Cmetagenome_2_FD_203311 | JGI IMG/M metagenome (GOLD analysis project Ga0307405, IMG submission 203311) | Maize rhizosphere microbial communities from greenhouse at UC Davis, California, United States - 322HYB-C-1 | ecosystem: Host-associated > Plants > Roots > Rhizosphere > Soil | place...
ATGCGCTTGCCGAAGGCCTGATCGCTGGTGCCGGACTTGACGTTCTCGACCCGGAGCCGCCGCCGGGCGATGCACGGATTCTCGGTCTTCCCAACGTGATTCTCAGCCCGCATGCGCTGGCGTGGACCGATCACTGCTTCGCCGCGATCGGCGCCCGTTGCGTGTCGTCGATGCAGGCAGCGAGCGCCGGCGAGGCGCCCGCGAACGTCGTGAACGACGCGGTGCTCTCGGCGCCCGCCTTCGTCGCCAAGCTCGCGAAGTGGAAAGGCTCCATTGCGTGAGCGCAGATGCGCGTTGGGGCCGAACGTTCAACTGCGGACCCTTTTCCGGCGAGCGCTATCGCGGAGGATTGCGCTGGGTGGAAGCTGGTGGATCCGAGTGCTTGCGCATGGTGAGCGTGGTCGTGCGTGACAGCGCCTGGCGCACGCTGACTCCGTCGAAGCTCGTCGAGCGGACGAGAGGCGAGCGGTGGACGGTCGACGGACGCACCGTCGTAGGCTCGGGAACATTACTGTGGCGGCTGGCGTTACTGCCGCGTGCTCGCGGGATGGAAGTGCAGGCCGCGCTGCGCGCACGCGGAGACGTGGTCACCAATCGCAGCGGCCTCGTCGTGCTGCTCCCCGCGACGATCTTCGCCGGTGCGCGCTTTGTCGTTCGACACGCCGACACGAGCGAGGAGCATGGAGTGCTTCCCCACGACATCGTGCCGCATCAGCCGCTACGCGATGCTGCCGCGCTCCGACTGTCCTTGCCGCGTGGGCCTGCGCTGGCGTTCACGTTTGCGGGCGACACGTTCGAGATGGAGGACCAGCGCAACTGGCTCGATCCGACGTTCAAGCTCTACAACCGGCCGCTCTCGAAGCCGTTTCCCTACCGGATTCGCGATGGTGCCGAGATCGAGCAGCGGATCGAGATCGATGTCGTGCGCATGCCTGCGCGTCGCCGCGCGTCGACGATTGGACAACGTCGAAGGTCGCAGCGGAGCGCCCGCCTTGCACCGATCCCCACGCTCGGCGTCGCGACAGCGCCCGGCCGGGTGCCCGCGAGCTCGGAAATCATGGAGGCACTGGCTCGCGCCCGCCCGGCGTTCGTGCTGCATCGAACTAACGCCAGCGCCACCGGACTGCGCGCTGCGGCCAGGCTGGCGCGCGCCCTGGGCGCTGAACTGAGGGTCGAAGCGTTCGGCGAGAGCGGCACGCTGGCCGACATCATTAAGGATGTGAGACCGCGACGCGTTGCGGCGTATTTTTCCGGGCCGCAGGTCGACGCGGCGCTCTCCGACAAAGCTGTGGAAAAAGTCGGTGGCACTTTCGCGGACTTCGTCATGCTCAATCGCAATGGGCTGCCCGGCTCGCCGGGCCGCGCGACGTTCGCGCTTTGTCCCACCGTGCATGCACGTGACGATCGCTCGCTGATCGAAACGCTGGAGGCAATGGCCGTCGTTTTCGCGCAAGCGCGCCGCCTCGCGGGTTCGCGACCGGTCGATGCCGGGCCTTGCACGCTTTTGCGCCGGCTTGTTCCGGCGAGCGGCAAGCCCGCCGTTCGCGGCCCGCAGGGAAGCGGACCCTACGATGTCGATTCGCGGCAATGCGAGCACGTCGCCGCCGCGTGGCTCGCGTGCACGATTGCCCTTGCAGCGGAAGCAGGCATCGCGAGCGTCTGCACGTTCGAAGCAGCGGGATCTCGCGGCGTGATTTGTGGCGGCGCCGATGCAAGCCGGGTGCGAGGCGCACCTGGCATTGGCGGGCATTCGTCGTCGTACCAGCTTCTGTGCGCGCTTGCCGCGATCGGCGCCCAGGAGATTGCGCTTTTCAGGCTCGATGTTCGCCGTGGCGCGGCGTTTCTGGTGCGCGGGAAGTGGCCGGAACTGTGGCTGGTCGAGCTGAGTGGTCGACCAAGGCCATTGCCCCGTGGCGTTGTGGCGAGCGCATCAGGCTTGCATCTGAAGCGTGGCAGGCATGGCGCACGCTGGGTGACGCTTCGCCGTGCCGATCGAGTCGAGGCCTATGCAATCGCGCGACTTCGATCGGTCGAAGCGACGCATGGCGAGTGTGAAAGCTTTTCACGGGCATGGTGCCAATGAGACCCTCCGGTCGAGCTCGTTGCGCGCGGCCATGACCGACTCCGCCAAGCCGCTCGCGCAGGAACCGGCGCCGATACGCCGCCGTCGGCTCTATGAGGAAGTCGAGCGTCGACTGGAGGATGAAATCGCGGGTGGGCGGCTGAAGGCCGGCGACGCACTCCCCTCGGAGCGCGAGCTGATGCTGCATTTCGGTGTGGGCCGGCCCGCGATTCGCGAGGCGATTCTTTCGCTGCAAAGAAAAGGACTGCTGCGGGTCGGCGCCGGCGAGCGCACGCGTGTGTCACGGCCCACGGTCGATGCGATCGTGCGCGGCGTTTCCGGTGCGGTCAGCCTGATGCTTGCCGACGATCAGGGCGTTCGCGATCTGCAGCACGCGCGCCGCTTTTTCGAATGTGCGTTGGTTCGCCACGCGGCGATCGACGCGACGCCGGCCGACATCGCGCGCCTGGCCGGACGGCTCGGGGCCAACCGTGCGGCGCTCCAGCGTCCGGCGGAGTTCGAGCGCACCGACGTCGAGTTCCATTACGAGCTGGCACTGATCGCGCGCAACCCGATCTTCTCGTCGTTGCACCAGGCAACCGTGGGCTGGCTGATTCAGCAGCGAACGGTGTCGCTGATGCAGCCCGGGGCGATGCGCTCGGCCTACCGGTTCCACGAGCAGGTCTACGAGGCAATTGCCGACCGCGATGCCGACCGGGCGGAGGCGCGAATGAAGGCGCATCTGGTGTCGGTGGAGCGCTATTACTGGCGCACGGCGGTTCACGCCGAGGCGCGCGAACGCTGAACCGAAGCGCGTTCAACCGGTGGTCGAGGCCACCAGTACGCGTCGCAACAGCCGCTGCCCGGGCAGGAGCCGCAGGCGGTCGCCGGTTCTGAGCGCGACGGTGATGTCGCGTTCGAAACCCGCGAGCATCGTGAGGTCGCCGAACGCCGCTCCCTGGGCGATGATCGGATTCACGCTGTTGAACACCAGCGCGAGCGGAACGACGCCTCGCGACTTCATTTCGTGCAGCATCCAGGCGGACGCCACGCCGCCTTTTGCGGTATCGAGGACGAGGATGCGGTCGACGTAGGATTGCCCGGCGAGCTTGTGTTGCGGCCGAGAGAACACGCCGCGAATGCGATCGAGGTCGTATCGCGCCGAGAACCCATCGCTCGCGACCAGCGCGACACCTTCGACTTGTTCCCCCATCGCATGGGTCGCACTGAATTCTTCGGTCATCATTTCAGGTAGCCCGAGCACGCCGCGTCGACGCAGGCTTCCATCGACGCGAGCATCGGCAGGTAGCCATAGCCGCCGAGAATGTTCACCATTTTCGCGCTGTTGGTCGCCAGCCGCTTCCAGCCGTTGGCTTCGGCAATCTCGCGCGCATGCGATTGGTAGAAGCACATGCCGGACAGCACCGTGCCGCCGGCCTCTTCGATGCGCCGGGTGAATCCCATCCGATCGGCGTCCGGCTTCACTTGCGGGCTGGTCACGGCGAGGAGCGGAACCACGAAGCGTCTTCCATCGCACAAACCGGCAAGCGCGCGAAGCTCGAGCAGGCTGAGCTGCGGTCCGGAGAAGACGACCACATCGACGCGATCGTCGACCCGGTACGACGCGCGCAACGCCTCCACGTCACGACGCCCGACCGCCACTTCGCGCGCGCCCGCCGCCAGCACGTCGGCCAGTTTCGGCGCCTCCGGCGTGAGGCCGACGATATGGAACAGCGCAATGGACCCGAAACTCGCCATCGCCGCTCCGAAGTGCTTGAGTGCATCGGAGCCCGGCGCGCACTCGATGCCCTCGATCACGGGAACCGCCCAGTAGTTGCCTGCGAGCCGGCCGATCACCGCGCCGAGGGCTCCCCATTCGTCGAGCGTCGCCGGCGTCCAATCCACCCGCACGTGGACGTTCGCACCTCTCGCAGCGTCGAGGTGGAATCCGTAGCGCGGCGTACGACCCGTCAAACCGGCTGCGATCGCGGACGGTCCGCCCTCGAAATTGGACCGAGCGCCGCAGACCGAGTTGGAATAGATGACGACGCCGGTGTCGCCAAACGCGACGTGCTCGCCACGCGTTGCGGGCTGCACCGTCTGGTAGTTGATGCAGGTGTCCGTGAGCATCACCCCGAGCTCGCGGAACGCATCGGCGAGCCGCTGCTCCAGATTCAGCATCCAGGCGGCCTGCCGCAATGTCGCCGCCTGCGAGAAATCGATGCCGCGCGGATCGGTGATCGTCGGAATGCGCACCGTGCGATCGTCGATCGGAAGCCGTGCAAGCTGCTCGAGCCACGCGATCCCGGCCTCGCCCAGACTTTCGCTGTCCGCCATGACGTGGGCCTGGGTGACAGGCACGAGATCCTCGGCACCGAAAAAATCGCCGACCCTCATTTGGTGCTGTAATGCCTGCCGGCGGGCCGCACCCATCTCTCCGGCCAGCATGCTTCGTTCTTCGTCGCTCAGGCGCATGGTGATATCTTCGTAAGGCGTTACTGTAACTGTCGTTCGTCAAAGCGGGCCGGACACTCGGCTCGCGCGCGCGCATATCCGTTTTTACATGCGACTGTTTTGTTCACCACTCGTCGCGATCGTGCTGGCCGTTGCCTTGGCCGGCTGTGACGGGCGGCCCGGGAGCGCGCCCGCCTTGGCGGCGAGCGTTGCCTCGTGCGCGCCGCTCGAGCAACGCGAGCCGAACGCGAAAGATCAGCGCCCGGCGTTCGCGGGCCAGACGCGCGCCTGCGCGATCGCCTCGAACGTCGCGTTCGACGTGATCGTGGTCGCGAAGGGCCTCGACAAGCCATGGGCGGTCGAGCCGCTGCCCGGCGGTGATGTGCTCGTCACCGAAAAGGCGGGGCGCCTGCGCATCGTCTCGGCAAGCGGTGACGTCGGGCAGCCGATCGCAGGCGTGCCCGCCGTGGATTCGCGCGGGCAGGGGGGGCTGCTCGACATCGCGCTCAGCCCGGATTTCGCCTCCGATCGCACGATTTTCTGGAGCTACGCCGAGCCGCGCCAAGGCGGCAACGGGACGAGCGTCGCGCGCGGCGTGCTTGCGCAGGACCGGCGCAGCGTCGAACAGGTCCGCGTCATTTTCCGGTCGACACCGACATACGACGGCCGGCTGCACTTCGGCTCCCGGCTCGCGTTCGGTCCGGACGGCATGCTGTATGTGACGCTGGGCGAGCGTTCCGACGCTTCGATGCGCAAATACGCGCAGCAGCTCGACAGCCACCTGGGCAAGGTCCTGCGCATCACGCCGGATGGCAAGGCGCCCAGTGACAATCCCTTCGTGGCGACGCCCGGCGCGCTGCCCGAAACCTGGACACTCGGTCATCGCAACGTGCAGGCCGCCGCATTCGACCCGCTCGGACGCCTGTGGGTCGTCGAGCACGGCACGCGAGGCGGCGACGAGCTCAACGTTCTCGAAAAGGGCAAGAACTATGGCTGGCCGCTCGTCGCCTATGGCGAGGAATACAGCGGCCTCGCCATTCGCGGAGCCGTAACGGATCGTGCGGGATACGAGCAGCCCCGGTACTACTGGGATCCCGTGATTGCACCGTCCGGCGCGCAGTTCTACACCGGCGACGCCTTCCCGGCCTGGCGCGGAAGCCTCTTCGTGGGTGCGCTCAAGGAACGAAGGCTCGTGCGGATCGTGCTCGAGGGCGACAACGTGATCGGCGAAGAGCATCTGCTGGTCGATCGTGGCCAGCGCGTCCGCGATGTACGACAGGGCGGCGACGGTGAACTCTATGTCGTCACGGACGAAAGCAACGGGGCGTTGTTGAAGCTCGTGCCGCGGCGCTGAATCGCCTCGAAAGGTCATACGTTGCAGTTCAATCTGAATGGCTACAAGCCGGGCGATCCCGACATCTTCGACGAGTCGCCGGCCGCCCAGAACCGATCGCCGCAGCTTCCGGACGCCGTCGACGTGCTCGTCGTCGGCAGCGGGCCGGCGGGGACGGTGCTCGCGGCGCAGCTCTCGACGTTTCCGCGATCCACACGCGGCTGATCGAGCGCCGGCGCGGCCCGCTCGAGCTCGGGCAGGCGCGGACCGCGTCGCGTGCCGCACCGTCGAGATGTTCGAGGCCTTCGGGCTGGGCGCGAAGCTCGTTCGCGAAGCCTACTGGGTGAGCGAAGCCGTCTTCTGGCGCCCTCGTGCGGCTGTACGTCGACGTGGGCGAAGACGAAACTGACATCAGTCCCGTAATAGCGGAAGCAGCACGCCGACCAGCACCCCCGCGCCATCCATCAGCGCGTGCGCGATGGCGAACGGGATCAGCCGGCGCAATCGCAGATACAAGGCGATTTGGAACACCGTGTTCGGCACCGCCGACAGCAGTCGAAAGGCCATGAACTTCGCATCGAAGACCAACGGCATGACGACATGCTGGAACGACCATGCGAACGCGACGATTACGACCGCGAGCACCGTGCTCCGGCAGAGAACCTGGAAGCGGGGCGCCAGATAGCCGTTGTAAGTCATCTGTTCGGTGAACCCCCAGATGAACGGCCAGACCAGCACGCCGTAGAGCGCAGCCGGCAACGGCAGGGCTTCGTAGAGGTACGGAGGCCGGAGCGTCCCGTACACGAGCCAGCCGGCCGCATAGACGCCGGCGAAAATGAACACGAGGCTCAACGGGACGAGCACGAGCCCGAGCAGCACATCGCGGACGAAGCGGCTCCGCTCGAAACCGACGAGATCGAGGAGCCTTGTACCTTCGCGGCACGTGAGCCGCCACAGCAACACCAGGCACCCGGCATCGATCAGCGTCCCGTACACCGGCAGCCACGGCGCAGCATCGCGCCACGGCGTCGGCGACGATTGCACCGCGAACACGACTGCGACGACCGCTTGCGCCACGACCGCGAGGAACGCGCGGGCAAAGAGCATCACGGCCGGGCCGCGCCACGCCGTTACCGCCGCGTCGCGCTGTTGGGTATCGGTCACGCGTTAGCGCCCGCCATGGAACGTGCCAACGCGCGCGCCTGGTCCTCGGTCAGCCGACGACCCTCGTCGAACAACTTCGCGAGCACGTCCGGAGAACGCTTTTCGGCACGCCGGGCGACCCACATGGCCGCGGGATCAGTCGTCGGCGTCCGCGAAAGCGAGCGCGCCGGCGTCGACGTCGCGCAGCTTCGCGCCGGCCGCGCATAGTCGATTGAAAAGCACGTCGCCCAGCGCGGCGGCGGCCAGCGATCGCGCCCGGCTCGTCGCGACCGTTTCGTTCCCCTCCCGGACTTCGTTGCGCATGGCGTAAATCGCTTCGGAATAGCCGACGAGTCGCGCCGCGGCACGCGGACGGCCCTCGAGCGCGGCCAGCAATGCCAGATACGCCGCTGCGGCATGCTGGAGGTCGAACGCCGGCGCTTTTTCCCACGCGTCGTGCGCGACTGGCCGGGCTTGCGCGCAATCGTCGACGGCAAGGAGCGCGGCCATGAGGTTGATGCGCGCGAACGCCAGCGCGTACTCGTGGCGCGTGCCGCGCAGCCATTCGACGAGGGCAGCGCCGGAGCGCGCTGCGCTTCGCGCGTCACCGGACGCGAGCTCTGCGTCGATGAGGTTTCCCGCCGAAATCGCGGCATAGCTTCCGGTCGTGCTGCCGCGCTCGCGGTCCAGCGCCACGAGTCGCCGGCCGCGCTCCAATGCGCCGGCGGTGTCGCCGGTCATGCGCGCGAACCATTGTCCGGCTTCGGCGCCCCAGAGCAGGCGCTGCGCGGGCCAGGCCGGATCCTCGTGCATGTGCAGCTCAGCGAGCAGTGCACTCGCGGCCGGCAAATCGCCGCCTTGCGCGGCAGCGCTCGCGCAGCGTGCCAGCGCGTGACACAGCGCGAAGCGATCGGACTGATCGCCGTCGAGCGCGCGGGCGAGACGCAATGCGTGCTCGGCGGCGTGGCGGGCGCGTGCCTTGTGCGTGTCGGCGAGCGCGCAGCTCAGCTCGATCCGGACCTGGAATTGCAACCGCTCGGGCAAGGTTGCATCCAGTCGCGCCTCGCACGCGGCGGCGAGCGCCATCCGTTCCGCGTGAAGCGACGAAGGCAGCGCGCGCAACAGCGTTGCGCCAACGCGTAACTCCACGTCGACGTCGCCCTCGATGCGCGCCCAGTGCAGCGCATCGCGCGCGTTGTCGAAATCCAGCTCGCGCTGTTGCATCCACGCGTCAGCGCCGATGCGACCACTGAAATAGTCGACGTACGCCGCATCGAACATCGCCGCGACCGCACGGGCATGCCGGCGCTGCACGACCGCGCGTTCCCCGGCCGCCTCGAGACATTCGAGTGCGTATGCGCGCGGTGACTCGAGCATTCGATAGCGCGGCTCCTGGTCGTCGTCGGTCGACAGCATCGTGACGAGCGAGCGTTCGACCAGCGCGTCGAGCGCGTCCAGCACCGCCCAGCGGTCGAGTTCCGCATGCTCGCCGTCGTCCGCCAACACCTGCTCGATCAGGGCGAGCGACGCGCTGCCCGCGATGACGCCGAGGCGTCGAAACGCCTTCTGCTCGGGGGGCGTCAACAGGCCGTGGCTCCATTCGAGCGCCGCGCGCAGCGTCTGCTGCCGTTTCGGGGCCGTCCGGTTACGGCTCGCCGTCAGAATCTTCAGGCGATCCCGCATCGATGCGAGCAGCGGCTGGACGCCGAGCGACGGCGCGCGCGCTGCGGCCAGCTCGATTGCCAGCGGCAGGCCATCGAGCGCGCGGCAGATGTCGATGATCGTCGCGGCAGTGGCATCGCCGATCACGAAACGCGGAGCGATCGCATGCGCGCGCTCGGCAAACAGCGCCACCGCGCCATACTGCAGCGCCTGGGCCGCCGGCAGCCGCTCGCCGGGGACCGCGAGCGGGCCCAGGCGGAAGACGCGTTCGGCGGTGAGACGAAGCGACGCCTGGCTGGTGACGACGATGCGCAAAGCAGGCGCAGCGTCGAACAGCGCCTTCGCGAGCTGCGCTACCGCGTCGGGCAGATGCTCCGCGTTGTCGAGGGCGAGCAGCAGCGTCAGCGGCTCGACCGCGCGAATGAGAGCAGTCAGTGGCTCGCCATGGCCGGTCTCCACGCCAAGCGCGGCTGCGACCGCCCCCGACAATGCGGCAGGCTCCGTTACCGACGCGAGCTCGACCCAGCACACGCCCTGCGGATACACGCCGCGGCGCGCGTGCAACAAATGCTGCGCGAGCGACGATTTGCCCACGCCGCCGGCGCCGACGATGCTGACCAGCCGGTGAGCGTCTACGAGCGCGCCGAGCGCCTCCAGTTCGCTGGCGCGCCCAAAAAGCGCGGGCAGCTCCACCGGCAGGTTCGTACGCAATGACGGCTGCGTAGCCGGCGGCGACGGCCGCACGTCATGCGCCGTGCCAAACGTCTCCGCTCGTGCCACGAAGCGGTAGCCGCGCCCCGGAATCGTCGCGATCACGGCGTCGCCGAGCACCTTGCGCAGCGCGCTGACCTGCGCGGCGAGGTTGTTCTCCTGGACCACGACACCGGGCCAGACGAGGTCCATCAACGCCCGCTTGCTGACGAGACGGCCCGGATGCTCCGACAGCGCCAACAGTACGTCGAGCGCACGCGCGCCGAGGGCAGCGGGCTCGCCGTCAACGAGCAGACGCCGTTCGACGGGTTGCAGCTCGAAGCGGCCAAACCGCAATGCACCCGCGGCGTCGGATCGGGTCACGGGCATGGCGGAACGGGGATGAAAGCTGGCATGCGTCGTATCCACGGCCCGGGCGGGCAATTCACGATTTTGGAGAAGTTTTCACGGCGCTTTCAAGACCCGGCGCGACGATTTGCTGAAAGTGGCGGCCTGGCTACGTCGCATCGTCAAACGGCTTTCTGTACGCGATCAGGAGTTTGCATGGAACGTGCAATGCAGTCCGCAGCAGGTTGGATCGGCGCCCGATGGAGCGAGCGCGGCACGCTCGCCATGATCATCGCGTTGATCGCCATGGCGTTGATGAGGCTGATCACCGCGCCGACGGCCGATGGAGCGGCGGCGGTGATCATTCTGGTGGCTGCGCTGGTGTCGAGCATCGCCGGCTTCGCGTTTGCTGCCCTTGCCGGCAGCGCGCTCGCCTATCTTCGCTTCGACCCCGTGCAAGCGGTGACGACGATGGTACTGTGCTCGATCGCGATGCAGACCTATGCGGTCTGGCAACTTCGCGCGGCGATCCAGTGGCGGGGACTCGTGCCCATGGTGGCCGCAGGTGCGCTGACGACGCCGCTCGGTGTCGCCCTGCTCATCCGCCTCGACGCCAAACTCCATGCTGCCGTGCTCGGCGCCATCGTCATCGGCTACGGTCTCCACGTGCTGGGGCGCGGGCGCATGCGTCCCATCAGAGAAGCGGCGTGGCACGGCGCGCTGGCCGCTGCGACTGGCGGTGTGCTCGGCGGCCTGTCCGGCGCGCCTGGTCTCGCGGTGACCATCTGGTGCTCCATGCGCGGTTGGGACAAGGTGCAGCAGCGGGCGGTGTATCAGCCATTCATCCTCGCGATGCAGCTCGTCACCGTTGCGTGCCTCGCGTGGAGCGGATCGGCGCAGACCGACCTTTCGCGCTACGCGAGCTTCGTTCCATTCGCGCTTCTCGGCGCCATCGGCGGTTTCGCGCTGTACCGCCGGATGACCACGAAGCAGTTCCAGGCGGCGGTGAGCCTGCTTCTGATCGTTTCCGGCCTTGGCCTGCTCGTGCGCGCGTATTGACACCGGACAACGCTGGCACATACGTCCGGCGGCCGTTGGCAATTCACTTTTGCGAGCGGATGGTCCAGAGGTAGATTTTTCGTGATCCGCGGCTGGTTTGCACCGTTCGCGTTTCCACCGCTGTCCAGTCGCCCATGTCGTGCACGTAGGAAACGACGCGCGTGCCCGGCCGCAGATCCCGCCACAGTTTCGGACGCAGCCTGAGATTCACGTCGGGGTACAGAAACAGCGTAACCACCGTCGCGTCGCCGATATCGGTCTCGAACAGATCCTGGGTCAGGAAGCGGATGCGCTGCGCGACGCCGGCTTGCCCGGCATTGGCTCGGCTTTCCAGGATGCGCTGCGGATCGATGTCGACGCACACGCCGCGCGCGCTGAAAGCCTTCACCGCTGCGATCACGATACGTCCGTCGCCGCAGCCCAGGTCGTAGACGACGTCATTGGGACCGACGTTTGCGAGATTCAGCATTTCGGCGACGACGTGCTGCGGCGTCGGCTCGTACGGTACATCGGGCTCCCGCGCGGCCGAAGCCTGTGGAAACTGCTCGCATCCGCCGACCGCCGCGGCCATCGCCAACGTGCAGAAAATCGCCGCCAGCCGGCGCCTGACGTTCGAGGAATGCGCAATGCGAGCGTGTGCAGCGATCACGGCAGGAAATCCTTGACTGTCCTGTTCTCGGGAAACGGGATGTCGGGCTCGTCGGCAAAGTAAACCTTGACGACGTACGCCGAATTCGCGGACATCCGGTTGGTCTTCAGAAGCCAATCGGAGACAAACTCCTCGACGGTCTTGCGTGCGTCACCTCGCGCGATGCCCATGTAAGCCTTGCTGGAAGCCTTGCCGGCGAGGTAGGGCGAAATCTCCGTGCGCAGCGCCTGAAGCTGATCCCATTTGTCGAAGCGGCCCCAACCGGAGGACGTCCACTCCTGGACCGTCCGTGAATCGACGGCGACCGGCAGCTCGGGCTTGAACGGCGGGGCGACGACGAGGGCCGTCCTGCGCGTATCGTCGATGTAATAGTTCCATTTCGAGCGGAGCTCGACTTCGTAGCGGTAGGTGGCGTCGAGGCGGATGGCCGACGAAGTCGTGCCCCGCCACGAGCCCTCGTCCCGGCGGAGCTCTTCCGTCTTGACGAAGCCGTTCGTGTGCAGCGTTCCGCCCTCGCTTCTGAAGGGCTCGAGCCGGCCCGCGCCGACAGTGCCGTCCGGCAGTCGCGCGGCCCCGTCGCCCGGCGGCCGCAGCCACCAAAAGACCAGCGCACACAGGACGATCAGTGCAAGGAAGCTGACCGGCACGACAGGCAGCGACGGCTTTCGTGGCGTGTTTTGGGCGTTCATCGGGATATTCCCCTGTTTCCCATATTACTGAGTCGCTGAGGATAAATGCTTGCTATCGCGGAGGGTTGGTGTCATAATTGCAATCGCGATCCTCAGGTTAGTGCCGTCGTTGCTCTCGTGCCCGCGTTCTGCGGGCGCTTCATCACCCACCGTCTTGATCTTCGCCCTCCTCGTGGAGGCACATATCTATTCACTTTTCATCAGGAAATCGAGACATGGCAACAGGCACCGTGAAGTGGTTCAACGACTCGAAGGGCTTCGGCTTCATCACGCCGGAGGACGGCGGCAAGGATCTTTTCGCGCATTTTTCGGCGATCCAGGAGCAGGGATTCAAGACGCTCAAGGACGGCCAGCGCGTCAGCTTCGACGTGACTTCCGGCCCCAAAGGGCTGCAGGCGTCGAACATTCGCTCATCCGAGTGACGTAACAGGCAGCAGGAACGGCGACCACGCAGTTCCTTGCACACCGAGCTCGGCTGATGCCGGGCTCTTTTTCTTTCAGGAAAGGCGGATTCATGGCCAAAGAGGAAGTACT
>Ga0307405_10000754_pt1 | contig 12615 bp, 9 predicted proteins | sample 322Cmetagenome_2_FD_203311 | JGI IMG/M metagenome (GOLD analysis project Ga0307405, IMG submission 203311) | Maize rhizosphere microbial communities from greenhouse at UC Davis, California, United States - 322HYB-C-1 | ecosystem: Host-associated > Plants > Roots > Rhizosphere > Soil | place...
GCTGGCCGCCCTGCTCCTCGTGGCCCTAGCGATCGGTGCGTTGCTAGCGATGCTTCTGGAGCGCTGAGCGAGCGAGGCGACGCCCTAACGCGGCGGTCGCGACGCGGTGTCCCGTGCCGTGTCCCGCGCCGTGTCCCGTGCGGTGTCCCGTGATCCTGGCTTCGGAGGATCGAACGGGAGATTGGCGCGCGGGCGTCGCTCCGGGGGGCGGCTCATGCCGGGTAACGGATTCCAGCGTCGCCGACCGGCGCTGTCCGTTCCACCCTCGGGCTGCCCTTCCGGCCGCCGCGGCTGTTGGCCCTTGCTGACCGGCATGCGCGCGGCGCCGGTATCACCAGCGGCTACGGGCATATCGGAGCGCCGCGACGGCTGAGCCGCGGGCATCTGATCGGGCGGCAGGGCCTTCGCCCCACCCGAGGCGAGTGGCGAATCGGCCTGGTCCGCGCGGCCATCGTTCGCCGATCGGCCGCACGCCGTCACGACGCACGCCAGCGCCGCGTACACCGCCTGCCTGTATGTCCTGAGCTGCATCGCGTGCTCCCGTAGAGGTTCCGACTGGGAGACGTCAGAGGCGTGCGGAATTGCACAACGCCGGTGTGTGACATCGAGACTGACGCTGACACCGGTGCCGGTCGCTCCCAGTCTCACTGCGACGCGCTCGGCGTGGCGACCGCGGCCCGCGCGTCCTCGAGGGCCCGCGACGCCGCCTCGAACCGCGACGCGAGGTCGGCCGTCTCCCGCGCCGCCAGGCCCGCGTCGCCGGCGCGGATCGCCTCGCTCACCGTCGGGAACACCACGTCCGCGTAGCCGTTGTTCTCATCCGCGGCATAGATGAGGTTCCGGTACCAGGACCGGGTCCGCAGTCCTTCGGGTCGGGTGAGCGCGCGCTCCACGCGCCGCAACGCCTCGTTCGTGCGGGCGGCCACCCCCTTGGAAAGCGGGGCGGCGAGCGTCGCGTCCCGCGCTTGCGCGAACGCCTGCGCCGCCTGCTCCATGCGCGCGATTGCCGCCGCGAGCACCGCCGCGGGCACTCCCGTCATTTTCGCGCGGGCGAGTGCCGAGTCGACTGCCGGGACGTAGCGGCCCATCGTGCGAGCGTATTCCACGTAATCGTAGGGCACCACGTCGGCGTTCGCGAGACGCAGCGCCATCACGGCGCCCATCCGGGCGGCCGTCGCGTGGTACGCGTAGCCCGAGTCGCCGAACGTGCGCATCCAGTGATACGAGTCGTACGCGGAGTGGTAGGCGCCGCCACTCCCGCCGAAGCCCCAGTCGGCGATGGGGATGCCGAGGTGATTGTAGAAGCCGGCGAAGTCGCTCCCGCCGCCGGGGTTGCCCATGGTCGGCTCCAGCGAGTCGGCCACCCCGGCGCGCTGGCGCCAGACGGCGTAGACGCTCCCCTTCCCGCTCGGGTCCTCCACGCCGCGGGCGACGTCGCGGAGCACGGACCGCAGCGACGGCGATCCGCCCCCGCCGAACGTCGGCCCCTGCGCCGCCACGTCCTGGTTCAAGTACGCCACGCCGCCGCGCTGCAGCCGGAGCGAGTCGTCCTCCACGTACTCGGTGGAGCCGACCAGCCCCCACTCCTCGGCGTCCCAGGTGGCGAAGACGATCGTGCGCTTCGGACGGTTCCCGGCGCGCACCTGCTCGGCGACCGCCCGCGCGGCCTCGAGCACGCTCACCGTTCCGCTCACGTTGTCGGCTGCGCCCGGACCCCACGCGTCGCGGTGCGCCCCGATCATCACGATCTCCTCGGGGAACTCGCTGCCGCGCACCGTGCCGAAGGTGTTCCAGATCGTCTTGTACGCGGCGGTGGCCGCGTCGGTGCTGACGGTGACGCGCGCCCGCACAGGCCCCGGCCCGACGTGATACCGGAACGGGAGTCCGCCCTGCCACGGCTGCGGAATGCTCGCGCCGCGGAGTCCGCGCAGCAGCTCGGTGGCATTCGCGTAGCCGATCGGGACGACGGGAATGCGTGGCACGCCCATCTCGCTCACCGGAACGCGCCGCGCGCCCTTCGTGCTCGGTCGGCCCGGCGTGCTCGGGTCGCCTTGGCCGTTGTACACGCTGCCGCGCTGCACGCCTTGCGGCGGCCGCATGCGGCCGGCGGGATACACGTCGCCGCGAACGTAGCCGTCGTCCTGCGGGTCGCTGTAGATCAGGAGCGCGAGCGCGCCGCGCTTCTCCGCCTCGCGGGCCTTGATGCCCCGAAAGGAGCGACCGTAACGGGCGACCGCGACTTTCCCTCTCACCGACACGCCCATCGAGTCGAGCTGCTGATAGTCCTCGATCAGGCCGTAATTCACGTACACGACCTCCCCCGCCACGTCGCCGCTCGCGCTCGAGCCGTTCACCGTCAGGTACTGCGGCAGATACGACGTCGAGTCCCCGGGCACGGGCGACTCGGCGAGCCGGAGCTCGACCGAGTCGGGGGCGACGCGCCACACCCGCACGGCGGTCGCATGCGGCATGTACACGTCGTACGCCCGCACCTCGGTCTGCAGGCCGAAGCGCTTCATCTCGTTGATGACGTAGTCGCGCGTGCGCGCCTGCGCGGGCGTGCCCGCGACGTGCGGCTCGGCCGACAGGGCACGCGAGTGGCGCTCGGCGTTCGCGGGACTGGGGCGGCGGGCGGCATCCGTCTCGAGCTGCCGCTGCCGCGCGGACGCCGCTGCCGTGTAGCCGGGCAGCGGGGGCGTCTGCTGGGCGCCGAGTCCAGAGGCGACGAGAGCGAGGACCAGAGAGGAGCAGAGTGTACGATTCACGCGTCGGTGCCGGGGTCAGGGAAGACCTTTGCATTTACCCCCGCGTTGGGCCTGACGCAACCTGCCCGCGGCCGCGGATGAGCACACGAAGTCAAGGGCAAGAGCAGCCGCGGATGCACGCGGATCTGTCCCCACACCGTCAAAGCTCCTCTTCTCAACTCGAGAAGAGGAGCTTTGAATCATGGCTGGAGCGATCCGCGTCTTGGCCGCGTCAGCGGCCATCTGCGTTCATCCGCGTCGTCCGCGGCCGCTCTTGTCGTGGCCGTGCCCGCGCTCATCCGCGGCCCGCCCCTACTCGTATTCCTCGTACTCCTCGAGTGCGCGGGCGATCGCGGCGCGGAGGCCTTCCTCCCGGGTGGGGCCCTCGGGGACCGCCGCCCCGAGCACGGCGAACTGTCGGAGCATCTCGTCGTGCACCAGGCGCTCCACCCGGTCGGCGGCGGCAGCGGCGCCGAGCGCCTCGATCGTGCGGAGGGCGAGTGCCCTGAGGAGCTCACGGGTCTCGGGCGCGAGCCCAGCCAACGCCTCGGGATCGCGGCGCGGGCGCGGCGCCGTCTCCCCGCGCCGCTTGGGCGCCTCGAACAGCGCGCGCACCGGGGCGAGGGAAACGACGAAGGAGCCCGGGGTGTGCTCCACGACCGCGGCCACCACGTTCCGGCGGCGCAGTGAGGCGAGCCGGCGCAGGACCGCCTCGCGCACCACGGACACGCCTCCCTCACTTCCCTTCCCGCGCCCGGTGATGACGAGCACGTCCCCGGCTCTGGCCACCTGCCGCTCCCGCAGCCACGCCTCGGCCCGCTCCGCCGCCTGCTCGGCCGTGGGTGACTGGGCGCGGAGATTCAGCGTGCGCTCCGGTCCGAAGCGCAGCTCGTCGAACGCCTGCTGCAACGATCCGGGGCGTGGGGGGCGAGGCCCCGACGTCACTTGCTTGGCACCTCGCGGAATGCCTCCCGCAGCACCCGCCCGTCCAGTCGCTCGGTCGGGGTGACACCCGCGGCCGCCGCCAACGTCGGGGCCATGTCGGCCACGCGGGCCGTGCGGCGGTAGCGGCCGGGCCGGAACGGCGCGCCGTAGAAGATCACCGGCACGTGCGCGTCGTAGTCGTGCGGCGTGCCGTGCGTCGCGTACGTCACGCCCGACCAGTAGACGTACGGCCGGAGCGTGACCACCAGCGCCACGGGAAGGTCGGCGGGAAGCGCGTGAACCCAGCGGCGGGCGATCGCGTCGCGCACCGTGTCGGCGCTGGCCAGGGCGCGGACCATGTCCGCGCGCAGGACGCCCGGCACCCGGCGCGCCTCGGACGCGAAGGCGCGCAGTACCGAGTCCACGCTGACGCCCGCGCGCGCGAACGCCGCGCGGTCGACGAAGAGCATCCCGGTCTCGAAGTCGAACGCCGAGCTGTCGAGCCCTCGCGCGGCAAGCCGCTCCGCGTAGCGCGTGACGAGGGGCGTGAGGTCGGCGCGCAGCGTCGCGCCCCGCTCGCGGGCGAAGTGGAGCTCGGGGTACGGCGCCACGCCGTGGTCGGCGGTGAGCGCCACGACGACACGACTCGAATCGCGGAGCCGGTACAACGAATCGAGCAGGACGCCGATCGCCCGGTCGACGCGCAGCACCTGGTCGTGCAGCTCCTTGGAGTTCATGCCGTACCGGTGGCCCACGGCGTCGGTGCTCGACAGTGAGACGGCGAGGACGTCCGTCTGCGGGCCGGCGCCGAGTCCGAGCGACTGCACGCCCTCGAGCGCGAGGGCGACGGTCACCTCGTCCATCTGCGGGAAGTCGCCGAGCAGCCGCGTCGCCTCGGCCGTGTCCGCGGGCAGCCGATGGGGAAAGGTGAAGTTCTTCCCCTCACTCTCCACCGCGACACTGTCCGCCTCGGGGTAGGCACTGTCGGGGAGCAACGGCGTCCACTCGCCCCCGGCCAGGCGCTGGGGCAGCCGCCGCTCGTTGAAGCGGCGCACCCAGTCGGGCAGCGTGTCGTGGTAATACGTGCTCGTCGTGAAGCGGCCGTCCGGGGCGTACCAGTAGACCTCCTGCTTTGCGCGGCCGAGCGGGAGGATGGCGCCGCGGTCCTTGCGCGATACGGAGAGCGCGCGCGAGCGCGGGTCCTTGACGCGCAGCCAGTCGATGAGCGTCGAACCGCGGAAGCGGAAGGGGCTGGCGCCGGTGGCGGGCGCCGGTCCGGCCAGCCGCTTCGTCAGCCCCGGGCTCACGAGCGGCGCCTGCGGGTCCTGCACGCCCGCGTTGTTGCGGACGATCCCCGTGTGCGCGGGGAAGCGCCCGCTCATCGTGACGGAGTGCCCCGGCGCCGTCTCGGTGGTCGCGTGGTCGTGATACGCGTTGACGAAGAACGCCCCGCCCGTCGCGAGCCGCTTCAACCCGCCGGACAGTTGGGCGGCGAAGCGGTCGAAGTAATCCTCGCGCAACTGGTCGACCGTAATGAAGACGACGAGCGTCGGGGCGGGGGGGGCCGCGGGCGCCGAGGGGTGCGCGCCCGGTCGAAGCATGATGATGCCGCTCGCGGCGGCGAGGGTGCCGGCGAGGACGAGTGCGGTCAGAGATCGGCTCATGGCTCTGCAGTGGGGAGCGCGAAATCTAGCGGCGGGCGCGCACGTCGTCGCGTGCCCGCGGGGCGCCCGGCAACTATTACCGCGATCGTCGCGCCAGGCTGTCGTGACGCGGCGAACGTCGAACGAAGCAGCCTCGGCCCCTCGATCCTAGAGAATATCGGCCCGACCCTGCGTCTGACTGTACATGGGCTCTGCAGCACCCCATCGTGGTTCCGCTCCGCCCGATCCCCGGCCCAGAGGAAATTACTGCCATGCGTCCCCTCGCCCTCCGTGTCTCTACCCTGCTCGTCAGCCTGGCCGTCGCGGCACCCACGGCGGGTGCGCAGCGGCCCATGGCTCTGGAATCCCCGCGTCTCGTGCGCATTGGCGTCGGCGGCGGGGTGAGCGTTCCCACGGGCGACTTCAAGAAGGCGTTCGACAACGGCTACAACGCGCAGGCCTTCCTGCAGATCAAGCCACCCGGCCTGCCAGTCTCGCTGCGCGTCACCGGCACGTTCAACCGCTTCGACTTGAAGGACGTGCAAGTCGGCACTGGTGGCGAGACCAACGGGTACGGCCAGATCGCCGGCGGCCTCGCCAACGCGACGGTGCACCTGCCCCTTGGCCCGATCTCGCCCTACATCATGGCCGGGCTCGGCGCGCTCAACTTCAAGACGTCCGTCGAGTCGGGGAGCACCGACGTCACCGACTCGGAGACCAAGTTCGCGATCAACGGTGGTGCCGGCCTCGCTATCAAGCTGGGGCGCATGGACGCGTACGTCGAAGGGCGCGTCGCCAACGTCTACACCGAGAAAGGCGCCCGGGACTTCAAGACCGTCGAGTACATCCCGGTGACGTTCGGGATCATCTTCTAGAGTAGAGAGTGGCGGGTGGCGGGTGTGACTGCCGCTCGGATCGGCCACAATGCGCAGAACATTCCGAGCGGCTTCTAGCACGTGTCGTTCGCCATCACCGCTCGCCACTCGCCACTCGCCACTCACCGTCTCGGCTCCAGCTCCCCCCGCCCGTACAGCGCACCGCGCCGCATTACCAGCCGTACGCGGCGCGCGTTCGCGGCGTCGGCCGACGGGTCGGCGTCGAACACCACGAGATCCGCCGTCTTCCCCGCGGCCAGCGACCCGATCTCCCGGTCGGCGCCCATCGCCCGCGCCGCCACGATCGTCGCGGAGGCGAACACGTCCGCCGGCCGCATCCCCGCCTTCTGCATCGCCTCCATCTCGCGGTACACGCTCGGGCCGTGGGCCGTGCCGGGGTTTCCCGCGTCCGTCCCCATGGCGATCGGCACGCCGGCCGCGTGCAGTCGCCGCAGGTTGTGCTCCATGGTCGCGCGCTGGCGGTCCCAGAGGCCGCCGGCCACTCGCTCCGCGCCGCGCGCCCGCCGGCCCGCGGGGAGCGCCCGCTCGAGGAGCGCGCGGGTCGCCGGGTCCACGCACGCGAGTGGGTACCGGGCCCCCGGAGACCGGCCCAGGAACACGTCCGCGTACCCCTCGCGCACGGTGAGCGTCGGAATCACGATCGTCCCGACGCGCTTGAGCGCGGCGATGAAGCCGTCGTCGACAGTGTCGGTCTCCACGCTGTGGACGAGCACTGCCGCGCCCGCGTTGACCGCGTCGCGGGCCGTGGCGAGCTGCGTGCTGTGGACGATGAGCGGGAGCCGCACCCGCCGCGCTTCCTCTCCCGCGGCCATGAGCAGCGGGCGCGTGCGGCGCATCGCCGTGTCCGGGAGCTGCAGGTACCACACTTTGATCGCCGCGGCGCCCGTGCGCGCCTGCGCCCGCACGGTGGCGCGTACTGTGGAGTCGTCGCGCATGTAGATGAACTGCCGCATCGTGGGCAGGTTCACCCAGTGGTCGATGGTCGAGAGGAGCGGACCGGCCGCGGCGACGCGGGGCATGGCGAGCGACGTCACGCTCCTGGACGCCAGCTCGGTCGTCCACGGATAGCCGCCGACGTCGTACGCCGCGGTCACGCCGCTGCAGAGATACGCCCTCCCGTACCGCTCGGGGTAGTCGCGCAGCACGCCGACCACGGAGTCGTAGGGGTGCTCGGCCCGCACGTCGAGCGCGTCGGGGCGGCCGTCCACCCACCCGGTTTGCGAGAAGTGCACGTGCGCGTCGACGAGTCCGGGCGCCACGTACGCCCCGCGCACGTCCACCACCTCCACGCCCGCCGGCGGCGAGCACTGCGTGCCGAGTGCTCCCGCGCACACGATGCGCCCCCCTCGCGCGACCACGGCGGCGTTCGGCACCGGCGGCACGTTCGGGTTGATGAGCGTCGCGCCGACGAGCGCCACCGCCGGCGGCGCGGCGCCATCCGGCAGCGCGAACGCCGTCGAGACGGCGATCCGCCACCCGTCGGGCGTGCGGCGGAACACGCGCTCCGACACTCCCTCCGCCGTCGTGCCCCCCTGGGTGACCCGGTAGTGGTACGTGCCGTACACCACGCCGGGGGCGATGGGGACCACGCGCAGGTCGCGCGCGACGAGAGTGTCTGGCCACGTGGAATCGCGCCGGGCCGGCCACTCCGCGAAACCGAGCTCGAGCCCGCCCGGGCCGTTCCGCGCCAGCGTCTCCGTCTGCAGGTACGTGGCGAGATAGCGGGCGCGGTCGCGCTGGTGGATCGCGTCGATGTTCTCGGCGAACAATCGCCGAGCCTCGGCCGTGTCGGTCGCCGCGCCCATGGCTAGAGACCCTGCAGCGGCGCCGGCAGTCGCCGGCGGCGGCGCGGCGGCGCGGCACGAAGCCAGGGAGAGCGACAGGGCGGCGAGCGCGGCGGCCGCCCAGGAACAGTGGCGGAGGGACAACGGGACTCTCCGAGAGGGTGACCGTCGTATGTTACGCCGCGCGGCGCCGGCGGCCAGGCCACTGTGACGCTGTATTTCCGGCGCTCCACTTCCCCACTCTGCTCGGCGCCACTTCCGGCCCGCGCGCCGCGCGCGTAGCGTTGCGCCGTGCCCGGCGTCGCCCTCGCGCTCGTCCTCCTCTCGGCCGTCCTGCACGCCGCGTGGAACTTTCTGGTCAAGCGCGCCGGTGCCGCCGGGGCCCCGTTCACGTGGCTGTTCACCGCCACGTCCGCCGTCCTCCTGGCGCCCGTTGCGGTATGGCTCATCGCCCGCGACCACGCGGCGGTGAGTGGAGCGGGGCTCCTCTTCCTGGCGGGAAGTGCCGCGCTCCACACCGTGTACTTCGTGCTCCTCCAACGCGGCTACCGCTCGAGCGATCTCTCGCTCGTCTACCCACTGGCCCGCGGCACGGGCCCGCTCGTCGCCACCGTTGCGGCGGTCGTCTTGCTGGGCGAGCGCCCGCCGCCGCTGGCCCTGGTGGGGGCACTGCTCATCACGGGCGGCGCGTTCGTCCTCACCGGGGGGACGCGCATGCTGCGGGACGCCGGATCGCGCGCGGCGGTGGCCAACGGGCTGGCGGTGGGCGCGTTCATCGGCGCGTACACCGTGTGGGATGCGCACCTCGTCGCGCGGCTCGCGATGCCTCCGCTCGTGCTCGAGTGGGCGCTCAGCGCCGTCATGGCCGCGCTCATGACGCCGGCGGTCGCCCGCCAGCCGGCGCTGCTCCGCACGGTCTGGCGAGCGCACCGCGGCTCGGTGCTCGCCGGCGCCGTGCTCAGCTCCGCGTCGTACATTCTCTTCCTCACCGCGCTCACTCTGGCTCCGGTGAGCCGCGTGGCCCCGGCCCGCGAGATCAGCATCGTCGTCGGCGCGGCACTCGGCACGCAGCTGCTCGCCGAGGCTGACGCCAGGCGTCGCGTCAGCGCCTCGGGGGCGATCGCGGCCGGCGTCATCTTGCTCGCGCTGGCCTGACAACGGCGGCTTTCAGCTCTCGGCTCTCGGTCAACAGCGGCTCTCGGCGCTCGGCCCTCGGCGCTCGGCCCTCGGCGCTCGGCCCTCGGCTACGGCGGGAAGCAGGAACCCCTCGACTTCGGGAGCACGTCCTCCTGACGCCGAGGGGTTCCTGGTGCCGCCCTCAGCCGAGCGCCGAGCGCCGAGGGCCGAGAGCCGCAGTCCTACGCTGCCTCGGCGAGTTGCCGCTGCTCGGCGGCCAGTGCGCGGCGCAAGCACGTGGTTTGCGGCCGGGCGCACTTCTCCGGGTACAGCGCCCGGTCCACGGCTTCATACCCCACCGCCTCGAAGAACCGCGGCGAGACCGTGTGCGCGAACAGCTCCGTGAACCCGCGCTTCACCGCCAGCCGCTCGACCGCGGCCACGATCAGCCGGCCGAGTCCCGAGCCGTGCGCCTCGCGCGCCACGGCGAGCGACACGAGCTCGGCCACCGACGGCGAGTACTCGCGGAGCGCGCCGCAGGCGAGCACCCGGCCGTGCGCGTCGGTGGCCACGACGTAGTCGTCGAGCGCGAGGGCGACCTGCTCGGGCGTGCGCGGCAGCATCACGTCCTCCGCGGCGAAGCCGTTCACCAGGGCCGAGATCGCGCCGACGTCGGCCGTGTGCGCCCTGCGGACGGTGGCGTGCCACCTCATGCCGCTACTCCCGCGGCGATCGCCGCCTCGAGCATCTCCACACCCCGCGCCAGGTCGTCGCGCGTGGCCACGAGCGGCGGCAGCAGGCGCACCGTGTGGTCACCCGCCGTGCAGAGCAGGAGCCCGAGCTCCAGTGCCCGCGCCACCAGCGCCGCCGCCGGCTCGGTCACGTCGACCCCCCAGATGTAGCCTACTCCGCGCACCGCACGCACGGACGCATGACGCGCGGCCAGCGCGCGGAGCTGCGTGCCGAGCCAGGTGCCGTTCTCACGGACGCGCGTCAGGAGCGCCGGATCGCCCAGGCGCTCGACCACGTGGGCCGCGACCGCGGCGACGAACGGTCCGCCGCCGAAGGTGGACCCATGGTCGCCCGGCTCGACGGCGCTGGCGATCTCCTCCGTCATCAAGATCGCCCCCATCGGCAGCCCGCCGGCCAGCGGCTTGGCGAGCGTGAGCAGGTCCGGCTCGATACCGGCGTGCTCGTGGGCGAAGAGGTAGCCCGTGCGCCCGAGCCCGCATTGAATCTCGTCGAGGATGAGCGCAACGCGGCGCTCGCTCGTGAGCTGGCGGAGCGCGCGCAACCACCCGTGGTCCAGCACGCGCACGCCGCCCTCCCCCTGCACCGGCTCGACGATCACGGCGGCGGTGGTTTCGGCGCTCACTACGACCTCCAGGTCGTCGAGGTCACGCTCCGAGATCGAGATGCCACCGGCCAGTGGCCGGAAGGGCATGCGGTACGAGGGCCGGTCCGTGGCCGCGAGCGTGCCGAGAAGTCGCCCGTGGAACGCCCCCCGGAGCGCGATGATCTCGTGCTTCGCCGACCCCGGGACGCCGTCGGCGGTGAGCGGGGTGGGCGACGTTTTCCGCGCCCAGCGGCGCGCGAACTTGAAGGCGCCCTCGTTCGCCTCCGCGCCCGAGTTGCAGAAGAATACCCGACTGGCGAACGACCAGTCGACGAGGAGCCTGGCCAGTCGCTCGCCCGGCGTGGTGCGGTACAAGTTCGAGGTGTGAATCAACCCGCGATCCACAGCCGCGTGCATCACCGCCTTGAGCTCCGGGTCGTCGTAGCCGAGGGCGTTCACGGCGATCCCGCTCGTGAAATCCAGGTACGCACGGCCCGCATCGTCGAACAGCTCCACGCCGGCGCCGCGCACGAACGTCACGGGGTAGCGCTTGTAGACCGGGAGCAGCGCGTCGGCGACCGTGGTGGCGGCGGGGTGTGGAACCGCGTGGGACGTAGTGGGAAGTACTGGTACCGCCGTCATGGCGTGCTGCTCCCTACAGAAGCGGAATGAGGTTGGCGCTGCGTAACCGCCGTCCCGCGCGCCGGATCGTGGAGCGCGGCGAGGTCACCGATGCGGACCCGGCGCACCCCGAGGGCGAGCGCCAGCGCCGCAGCCCCCAGCTTGGGGACCATGCCACCGCCCGCGGCGCCCGTGTCGACGGCGGCGGCGGCTTCTTGGACGTCGAGCGATGGGACGGGAGTGCCGCCGAGTAACACGCCCGGCACGTCGGAGACGAAGAGCAGCTCCTCCGCGCCGAGCCCGCCGGCGATCGCCGCGGCCGCGTCGTCCCCATTGACGTTGAGCGCGCCCGCGGCGCCGCACGCCTTCGCGGCGAGCGGCGAGACGACCGGCAAATACCCCGCGTCGAGCAGGTAGGCGAGCAGCCCCGCGTTGACCGCCGTCGGTCGCCCCACGAACCCGAGCTCGGCCGGCTCCGCCGGCGTCGCGGACAAGAGCCCGGCGTCCTCGCCGGACAGCCCGAGCGCGTGGACGCCGCGGGCGACGAGGGCCGACACGAGGCGCTTGTTCGCGAGTCCCGACAGCGCCATGCGCAGCAGGTCGATGTCCCCTTCCCCGGTCACCCGCCGCCCGCCGAGGAACGTGGGCTCGTACCCCATCCGCCGCTGCAGCGCCGACACCTCGTCGCCCCCGCCGTGGACGACGACGAGCGCGCCGGGCGCGTCGCGCCAGGCGGCCGCGAGCGCCGCGGCGAGCGCCGGGTCGGCTTGCACTCGCCCTCCGAGCTTCACCACGCGCGCCACGCCCCGGGCCGGCGCGGCGGGGCGAGCCGCTGCCGGGTCGGCCGGGAGTGGGCCATGGCCGGCGGTCGGTGCGTCGAGCTGGCGCTGCGTCACTGCGGAAGCCCCAGCGTCTCCTCGAGGTCGAGGAGCAGGTTGGCGTTCTGCACCGCCTGGCCGGCGGCGCCCTTCACCAGGTTATCGATCGCGGCGACGACGACGAGCGTCGGCTGGCGCGTGCCCTGCGCCGGCGACACGTAGATGCGGGCGACGTTGCGCCGCACGACGTCGCGCAGCGCTGGCGGCTCGTCAGCGACTTCGACGAACGGCTCGTGCGCGTAGTGCTCCCGCCAGAGGGCCGAGGCGTCGGCGAGGCGTTCGCGCGTGGGCACGACGAGGGTGGCCAGAATGCCGCGGGCCACGGGGAGCAGGTGGGGCGTGAAGACCAGGTCCGCGTCCGCCCCGAAGTCGTCGAGCACGGCGCGCATCTCGGCCAGGTGGCGGTGGGTGTTCCCTACCCCGTACGCCCGGTAGTCCTCGGTGACCTCCGCGAACAGCAGGTCGGGGCGCGGGGTGAAGCCGGCGCCGGTGACACCGCTCGCCGCGTTCACCGTGATGGTGGCGCCGGGCGCGAGCAGGCCGCGCGTGAGCAGCGGGAGGAGGGCGAGGAGCGTCGCCGTGGGATAACACCCGGGGTTGGCGACGATGTCGGCTCCGCGCACCTGGTCGCGGGCGAGCTCGGGAAGTCCGTACGGTGCCCCTCCTGCGGGGC
>Ga0307405_10000755_pt1 | contig 12610 bp, 10 predicted proteins | sample 322Cmetagenome_2_FD_203311 | JGI IMG/M metagenome (GOLD analysis project Ga0307405, IMG submission 203311) | Maize rhizosphere microbial communities from greenhouse at UC Davis, California, United States - 322HYB-C-1 | ecosystem: Host-associated > Plants > Roots > Rhizosphere > Soil | place...
CCTCGAGCGCGGCGGACTATGTCACCGGAGCGATCCTGCACGTGGACGGCGGATTCGCGGCCGCCTATTAGGCCGGGCCGGCGAAGCCGTCACGTCACTGCACGATCGCGGGCATCGACGCCAGCACCGGTCCGCGCCACAGCTGCACCCACTGGCCGCGGAATGGCGCCTCGAACTCGGGAACGCGCGTGCTGTCGCCGCGGCGCTCGCGCTCGATGTCGACGACGCGGCCGTTCGGGTGCTGCGCCACCCACGCGGCGAGCTCGGGATCGTCCAGGATGGCGACCGGCTGCTCGAGGCGGCCGGCGAAGTTGTACTGCGCGTGGTACTTGCCGAGGAACGCGACCGGGATGCCCTGCGCCTGCAAGGCCGCGATGCGCGCCGCGACCGGCCGCACGTCGTTGAACGGAACCAGCGCGGGAAGGAGCCCGGCCGCCAGCACGAATGTCGCAACCAGCATCGACGCGGCGAGCGCCCGCATCTGCAGCTCGAGCGATCGACGTGACGCCGCGAACAGCACGACGGCGACCGCCAACAACGCAGCCGCGGGCCACAGCGGCAGCTCCGCCGCCCACGCCGGGAGGCTGAATCGCGCGGGAAGCGCACGGACCGCGACCAGCGCGAGCGCACCGCCGACGAACCCCAGCGCCGGAAGCGCGAGGTCGTAACGGCGCGCCGTGCGCGCGCGCGCGACCGCCTGGCCCACCAGCAGCGCGACTGCGGGAAGCACCGGCACGACGTACTTCGCCTGCTTGCCGCTGACGAGCGACAACGCGACGAGCGGGAGCGCGAGCCATGCGATCGCAAAGCGCGCGCGCATCCCGCGATCGCGCCGAAGCATGCCCGCGCCGCGCCAGAACGCCGGCCACACGAGCCAGGGAAAGAACATCACCGGCAGCAGCGGAACGTAGTACCAGACGGGCGCGCGATGAGCGAACGACTCGCTGACGCGTCCGGCGGTCTGTCCCCAGAAGATGGCGCGGGCATAGGCTTCGCCGCCCGCGAGCGCTGCGGGGATCGCCCACGCGAGGCCGATCATCGCGCCGATCAGCACGCCGCCGAAGACGCCCAGATACCATCGCCCGGCGTTCGTGCGCGTCGCCGGAGCCCACCAGGCTGCGACGAGCGCGACGGGCAGCACGTGCAACAGGATCACCGGGCCCTTCGCGAGCACGCCGAGGCCGATGCCGACGCCGAGCCACGCGAAGCCCGCGCGGCGTTCGCCGCGTGCGGCACGCACGAGGCCGATGATCGCGATCATCGCGCACACCATCAGCAGCAGGTCGAACATCGTCAGCGTGATGAACGCGACGAACAGCAGGCAGCCGAACAGCAGCCAGACGGGCGTCGTCGTCGGCGGCTCGTCGGCGGACGCGAGCAGGCGATCGATGCGCGTGATCAGCGGCACCGCCGCGATCGCGCAGACCGGCGCGACCAGCCGGGGCCACCAGTCGTTCACGCCGAACACCGCCCAGCCGGCGTGGATCAGCCAGAACAAGAGCGGCGGCTTGTGCGCGTAAGGCTCGCCGTTGACGAACGGGACGAGCAGGCTGCCGCGCTCCCACATCTCCCAGGCGACGCTCGCGTAGCGCGTTTCGTCGACCGGCCACAGCGGGCGAAGCGTGATCGATGCCACCGCGAACGCCATCCAGCCGGCGATCAGGAGCAGCAGCGGGCGGTCGCGCGCGACGGTCGTGCTCATCGCGTCGTGGCGGTCGGACCGTGGTCGTCGAGCGACTCGACCAGCTCGTCGTCGGGCGCGCCGGGGCGATGATGCCGTCGGTACAGCCAGACGCCCATCACCGTCGACACCGCGAACAGCAGCGCCGCCAGGACGATGCGCGGCGTGGCGTCGAACTGCACGCCGCTGCCCGCCAGCGCGAACACGAGCGTCTGCGGGATGTAGCCGACGAGCGAGCCGGCGAGGAACGGGGCAGCGTTGACGCGCGATACGCCGGCGGCGAGGTTGGTCGCGAGGTTGTTGCCGATCGGCAGCAGTCGCACGAGCAGCGTCATCGAGAACGGATGCGCCGCCAGGAACCGGTCGAACCGCTCGACGCGCGTCCGCAATCGCGACGCGAACAGCGGGCGGCCGACGACGCGCGCGTAGAAGAACGCGACGATGCAGCCGACCTCGGTGCCGGCGAGCGCCAGCAGCGATCCGAGCGCGAAGCCGAACGCGTAGCCGCCGAGAAAGCTCACGACCTGCCGCGGCACCCAGATCGCCGTTGCGAGCCCGGCCATGCCGATGAAGATCACCTCGCCCGCGATCCCATGCCCGCGCACGACGCGGTCGATCCATCGCTCGTCCAGCATCTCGCCGAACGCGCCGCTCTCGAAGCCGTAGCCGATGGCGACGAGCGTCGCGAACAGCGCCAGGCCCGACAGCAGCGCGCGCGCCTTCATCGCGCCTCGGTCACCTCGGGGCGCTTCATGCGGCGCTTGAGCCACATGACGCCGGCGAGGTCGACGAGGCCGACCCACAGGCGGTTGTGGACCCCATAGTTCGATCGACCGCGCACGCGCGGCCGGTGGTTCACTTCGACGGACACGGTCGTGCCGCCGTTGCGCTGCACCAGCGCCGGCAGGAAACGGTGCATGTGATCGAAGAACGGCAGCGCGAGATAGGCGTCGCGCGAGATCAGCTTGAGCCCGCAGCCGGTGTCCGGCGTGCCGTCGCCGAGGAGCTTCGCGCGAACGCCGTTGGCGATGCGCGACGACAGGCGCTTGAGCCAGCTGTCCTGGCGCTTGCGACGGTGACCGGCGACGAGCTGCAACGAGCGCGGTCGCGCGGGATCGTCGCGCACCGCGAGGAGCCTCGGCAGGTCGGCGGGATCGTTCTGGCAGTCGCCATCGAGCGTCGCGATCCAGTCGCCGCGCGCGGCCAGCACGCCGGTGCGAAGCGCAGCGCTCTGTCCGCAGCTGGTCGCGTGCGTCAGCACACGCAGCCGCGGATAGCGCTCGCGCGCGCGGGCGAGTGCGGCGGCAGTGCCGTCGGCGCTGCCGTCGTCGACGTAGATGATCTCGTAGTCAAGCCGGCCGGCGAGCGCCGCGTCGATCTCGGCGATCAGCGGCACGACGTTCTCCTCCTCGTTGCGGACGGGCACGACGACGGAGAGCGAAACGGCGTTCACGAGCGGCTGCATTGCATCGAATCGCCGCGAGCATACACGCTCCGGCATGCCTGCCGATTGCACACAACCGCTCGCGCGCGAGCAGCGCCCGAAGGCTGCACGATCGCGCGCTGCGAGGCCGCGGCGACGGCGCCGCGCAGCCGGCGCACGATTGCGGACGGAGGCGGTTTCGCGGTACAATTCAAAGCCTTGGAGCGGGGAAGGCGACGAGGTCGAAGCCTTCCCCGTTTTCACGTCCGCCAACGGCGCGCCTTGCCCGCACTCCGCCCGCTCCGTTCATGAACGCTCCAGACGCCTCGCTCGCCGCCACGCGCCGGTCGCTGTTCCCCGCCGTGGTGCCGGCCGTGCTGGCGCTCGCCGACGGCACGCTGTTCCGCGGCCGCTCGATCGGTGCCGCTGGCGCCGCGGTCGGCGAGGTGGTGTTCAACACGTCGATGACCGGCTACCAGGAGATCGTCACCGATCCTTCGTACGCCGGCCAGATCGTCACGCTCACCTATCCCCACATCGGCAACGTCGGCGTGAACCGCGACGACGCGGAGTCGACGCGCGTCCACGTCGCCGGCCTGGTCGTGCGCGACCTGCCGCGCGTCGTGTCGAATTTTCGCTCGGAGGGCGATCTGTCCGCCTACCTCGCGGAATCGGGCATCGTCGGCATCGCCGACCTCGACACGCGCCGCCTGACGCGCATCCTGCGCGAGCGCGGCGCGCAGAACGGCTGCATCGTGGCGGGCCGCAAGCTCGACGCCGACGGCGAACGCGACGCCGTGGCGCGCGCCCGCGCGGCGCCGTCGATGGCGGGCCTCGACCTCGCGCAGGTCGTGAGCTGCACGTCCGCGTACGAATGGAGCGAGGGCACCTGGGTGCTCGGCGCCGGCCATCCCGAGCGGCGCGAGGAGGCGCGCCTTCGCGTCGTCGCGTTCGATTACGGCATCAAGCGCAACATCCTGCGCAGGCTCGCCGACGTCGGCGCGCGGGTCACCATCGTGCCGGCGAAGACGACCGCGCGCGAGGTCCTCGCCATGAAGCCCGACGGCGTCTTCCTGAGCAATGGCCCCGGCGATCCCGAGCCGTGCGATTACGCCATCGAAGCGATTCGCGCGATCGTCGAGAGCGGCACGCCGACGTTCGGCATCTGCCTCGGCCACCAGCTGCTCGGACTCGCATCGGGCGGGCGCACGCACAAGATGAAGTTCGGCCACCACGGCGCGAACCATCCGGTGCTCGACAAGGACACGGGGCAGGTGCTGATCACCAGCCAGAACCACGGCTTCGCCATCGATCCCGCGACGCTGCCCCCCAACGTGCGCGTGACCCACGTGTCGCTGTTCGATGGCAGCAACCAGGGGATCGCGCGCACCGACAAGCCGGCGTTCAGCTTCCAGGGGCATCCCGAGGCGAGCCCGGGCCCGCACGACCTCGGCTACCTGTTCGACCGGTTCGTGAAGCTGATGGAGCGCAGGTAATGCCCAGGCGCAGCGACATCCGCAGCGTGCTCATCGTCGGCGCCGGGCCGATCATCATCGGCCAGGCCTGCGAGTTCGACTATTCGGGCGCGCAGGCGTGCAAGGCGCTGCGCGAGGAAGGCTATCGCGTCATCCTCGTCAACAGCAATCCGGCGACGATCATGACCGACCCGGAGATGGCCGACGTCACCTACATCGAGCCGATCACCTGGCAGATGGTGGCGAAGATCATCGAGAAGGAGCGGCCGGATGCGCTGCTGCCGACGATGGGCGGCCAGACGGCGCTCAATTGCGCGCTCGACCTGGCGCGCGAGGGCGTGCTGACCCGTTTCGACGTCGAGCTGATCGGCGCGTCGAAGAAGGCGATCGACAAGGCCGAGGACCGCGAGAAGTTCAAGGCGGCGATGACGCGCATCGGCCTCGGCAGCGCGCGCTCGGGCATCGCGCACTCGCTCGACGACGCGCACCGCGTGCAGGCCGAGCTCGGCTTCCCGGTCGTGATCCGGCCGTCGTTCACGCTCGGCGGCACCGGCGGCGGCATCGCCTACAACAAGGACGAGTTCGAAGAGATCTGCAAGCGCGGTCTCGTGATGAGCCCGACGCACGAGCTCCTGATCGAGGAGAGCCTCCTCGGCTGGAAGGAGTTCGAGATGGAGGTCGTGCGCGACCGCAAGGACAACTGCATCATCGTGTGCTCGATCGAGAACGTCGACCCGATGGGCGTGCACACCGGCGACTCGATCACCGTCGCGCCGGCGCAGACGCTGACCGACAAGGAATACCAGATCATGCGCGACGCGAGCATCGCCGTTTTGCGCGAGATCGGCGTCGACACCGGCGGCAGCAACGTGCAGTTCGCGATCAATCCCAGGGACGGCCGGATGATCGTGATCGAGATGAATCCGCGCGTGTCGCGCAGCTCCGCGCTCGCGTCCAAGGCCACCGGGTTCCCGATCGCGAAGATCGCCGCGAAGCTCGCCGTCGGCTACACGCTCGACGAGCTCGCGAACGACATCACCGGAGGCGCGACGCCGGCGTCGTTCGAGCCGACGATCGACTACGTCGTCACGAAGGTGCCGCGCTTCGCTTTCGAGAAGTTCAAGCAGGCGGACGATCGCCTGACGACGCAGATGAAGTCGGTCGGCGAGGTGATGGCGATCGGCCGCACGTTCCAGGAATCGCTGCAGAAGGCGCTGCGCGGGCTCGAGGTCGGCGTCGACGGCTTCAACCTGAAGAGCGTCGACCCGGACAGGATCGGCGACGAGCTCGCCTATCCGCGCGCCGAGCGTCTCTGGTACGTCGCCGACGCCTTCGGCATCGGCATGTCGGTCGAGGAGCTGCACGGCTACACGAAGATCGATCCGTGGTTCCTCGCGCAGATCAAGGAGATCGTCGACCTCGAGCTCGCGATCGAGCAGCGCACGCTCGCCGACCTCGACGGCGACGAGCTCCGCGAGCTGAAGCGCAAGGGCTTCGCCGACCGCCGCCTCGCCCACCTGCTCAAGACCACCGAAGCGGAGGTGCGCGGCCGCCGGCACGCGCTCGGCATCCGGCCGGTCTACAAGCGCGTCGACACCTGCGCCGCCGAGTTCTCGACGCGCACCGCGTACATGTACTCGACGTACGAGGAAGAGTGCGAAGCCGAGCCGTCGGAGCGCAGGAAGGTGATCGTGCTGGGCGGCGGGCCGAACCGCATCGGGCAGGGCATCGAGTTCGACTACTGCTGCGTTCACGCGGCCATGGCGCTGCGCGAGGACGGGTTCGAGACCATCATGGTCAACTGCAACCCGGAAACGGTCTCCACCGACTACGATACGTCGGACCGGCTGTACTTCGAGCCGCTCACGCTCGAGGACGTGCTCGAGATCGTGCACGTCGAGAAGCCGTTCGGCGTCATCGTCCAGTACGGCGGGCAGACGCCGCTCAAGCTCGCGCGCGACCTCGAGCGCAACGGCGTTCCGATCATCGGCACGACGCCGGACATGATCGACATGGCCGAGGATCGCGAGCGGTTCCAGCAGATGCTGAACCGGCTCGCGCTCAAGCAGCCGCCCAATCGCACGGCGCGCACCGAGGCGCAGGCGCTCGCGGCAGCCGAGGAGATCGGCTACCCGCTCGTCGTGCGCCCGTCGTACGTCCTCGGCGGGCGGGCGATGGAGATCGTCCACGAGGCGCGCGATCTCGAGCGCTACATGAAGGAGGCGGTCAAGGTCAGCAACGACAGTCCGGTGCTGCTCGACCGTTTCCTGAACGATGCGATCGAGGTCGACGTCGACGCGATCAGCGACGGCTCGCAGGTGCTGATCGGCGGCATCATGGAGCACATCGAGCAGGCGGGCGTGCACTCCGGCGATTCGGCCTGCTCGCTGCCGCCGTACTCGCTGTCGCCGGCGCTGCAGGAGGAGCTCAAGCGGCAGACGGTCGCGATGGCGAAGGGGCTCGAGGTCGTCGGCCTCATGAACGTGCAGTTCGCGATCCAGCAAAGCGCGAGCGGAACGCCATCGGTGTACGTGCTCGAGGTCAACCCGCGCGCGTCGCGCACCGTCCCGTACGTCTCGAAAGCGACAGGGCGGCCGCTCGCGAAGATCGCCGCGCGCTGCATGGCCGGGCAGTCGCTGGCCGCGCAGGGCGTTTCCGGGGAGGTCGTGCCGCCGTACTACTCGGTCAAGGAAGCAGTGTTCCCCTTCATCAAGTTCCCCGGCGTCGATACGATCCTCGGACCCGAGATGAAGTCGACCGGCGAGGTGATGGGCGTGGGCGAGACGTTCGGCGAAGCGTTCGTGAAGAGCCAGCTCGCCGCCGGCGTGCGGCTTCCGATCGAGGGCAAGGTGTTCGTGAGCCTGCGGAACAGCGACAAGCCGAAGGCGGTCGAGACCGCGCGCATGCTGCACGAGCTCGGCTTCCAGATCGTCGCCACCCGCGGCACCGCGGCGGCGCTCGAAGCGGCCGGCGTGCCGGTGATCGCGGTGAACAAGGTGGCCGAAGGGCGCCCGCACATCGTCGACATGCTGAAGAACGACGAGATCGCGCTGGTCATCAACACCGTCGAGGAAAAGCGCAGCGCGATCCAGGACAGCTACGCGATCCGCCGCGAGGCGCTGCAGGACCAGATCCCCACCTATACGACCATCGCGGGCGCGCGTGCCGCCGTCATCGGCATGCGGGCGATGCGCGAGCTGGTGCCGTACGCGGTGCAGGGGCTCCACGAGCGCCTTCCGCACTAGCGGCGGCGCTTCCATCACTCGCCGCCGGGACCACGTTCCCGGCGCTTCACCTTTCCGACCGACGATGAGCAGGATTCCGATGACCGTCGAGGGCGCCGAGCGGCTCAAGGCCGAGCTGCACCGCCTGAAGACCGTGGAGCGCCCGGCCGTCATCCAGGCGATCGCCGACGCGCGATCGCACGGCGACCTCTCCGAGAACGCCGACTACGATGCGGCGAAGGAGCGGCAGGGCTTCATCGAGGGCCGCATCGCCGACGTCGAGGGCAAGCTCGCCAATGCGCAGGTCATCGATCCGTCGACGATCGAGGCGGACGGCCGCGTCGTGTTCGGCGCGACGGTCGAGGTCGAGGAGCTCGACAGCGGCGAGCGCAACCGCTACCAGATCGTCGGCGACGACGAAGCCGACCTCAAGGTCGGCAAGATCTCGGTGAACTCGCCGATCGCGCGCGCGCTGATCGGTCGCAGCGAAGGCGACACGACCGAGGTGCAGGCCCCGGGCGGCGTGCGCGCCTACGAGATCGTTTCGGTCGACTATCGCTAGCGACGTCCGGGCCCTTCGGCGCACGTTGCATCGCGCCGCGCCAGGGGCGGAACGGACGTCACGCCCGTCAGCGCGATGCGGGCTTTGCGCGGCCCGCGCCGGCGGCCGCCCGCACGAGGTCGACGAACGCCCGCGCCGCCGGCGAGAGCTCCTGGCCGGCGCGCGTGATGATCGCGTAGCGGCTGGGGGGCGCCGGCACGCGCAACGCCAGCTCGGCGACCATGCCGAAGCGGGCGTAGTGGCGTGCCAGGCCTCGCGGAACGACGCTCACGGCATCCATCTCCTGCAGCAGCGCGAGCGTCGCGACGATCGACACCGTTTCGATGACCGACGCCGGCGCGCGCTGGCCCGCGGCGGCGAGCATCGCATCGACGTCGCGGCGCAACGGCGTCCCGGCCGGCTGGAGCAGCCACACGCGGTCGGCGAGCCGCGCGAGCGTCAGCGACGGCTTTCGCGCCAGCGGATGACCGGCGCGTGCCACGATCGACAGCGGCTCGTGCGCCAGCGGCTCGACGTCGAGTCCGTCGCTGTGCGCGTCGGCACCGACGGGACCGATCGCCACGTCGAGCGTGTTGAGGCGCAACGCTTCGATCATCACCTCGGTCGTGTTGACGAGCGCGAAGATGCGCACGCGCGGGCGCTCGGCGTGCATGCGGCGGATCGCCGGTGCGAGGAGCGCCGGCACGGTGCCGGTGACGCCGCCGACACGGAGTTCACCCGCCGCGCCTGCGGCCAGCGCCGCCAGCTCGACGCCCGCCTGCGCGACGCCGGAGAGCAGGCTCCGCGCGTGGCGCACGAGCGTGTCGCCGTAACGCGTGGGCGCCATGCCCCAGGCGTGGCGCGTGAACAAAGCGACGCCGACGGCGTCCTCGAGATCGCGCAGCAGCTTCGTTGCCGCCGGCTGCGTCATCGCGACGTCGCCCGCCGCCTGTCGCAGGCTGCGCCGCTCGGCGAGCGCGACGATCAACGCGAGCTGCCGCAGCTTGAGGCGCGACGCGAGCGGCGGGACGACGGGGGCGCGCGTGCGCGGCATGATCACGAAACGATATCACGAGATCGCAAAACACGATTAGCGGTTATCGCGCCGCGCGCGTAGCATCCGGCGTCCGGCCTCGCGTGCCGGCGAACGACACGGAGGAGCGATGAGAAGACTGATCCCGCTGGTCCTGTGCATGATCGCTGCGTTCACGACGCCGGCGCTCGCGCAGGGCGACTATCCGACGAAGCCGGTGCGCATCATGGTCGGCGCGAATGCCGGCGGCGGCACCGACGTCATCGCGCGCATGCTGGGCGAGAAGTTCGCCGAGTCGCTGAAGCAGCCGTTCGTCATCGAGAACCGGCCGGGCGCGTCGAACACGATCGCGGCGGACCTGACCGCGAAGGCGCCCGCCGACGGACACACGCTGCTCGTGGCGACCAACACCGGCCAGGCGATCGCCCCTCACCTGCTGAAGCTCGGCTTCGATCCGCTGAAGCAGCTGCAGCCCGTCGGCCTCATCGTCGTCGTGCCGAACGTGCTGGTCGTCGGCGACAAGGTGACGGCGAAGGATCTGAAGGAGCTCGTTGCGACCGCCAAGGCGCAGCCCGGCACGCTGCGTTACGCCTCGTCGGGCGTCGGCAGCACGCAGCACATCGCCGGCGAGGCGTTCGACCAGGCGGCCGGCATCAAGACGATCCACATCCCGTACAAGGGCTCGAGCCAGGCGCACGTCGACATCCTCGGCGGCAACGTCGAGATGATGTTCGACACGACCTCCTCGGCGATGCCGCACATCAAGTCCGGCCGCTTCCGTCCGCTCGCGGTGACGTCGCCGCAGCGCTCGGCGGAGCTGCCCAACGTGCCGACGATCGCCGAGCTCGGCTATCCGGCCGCCGAGATGACCACGTGGTACGGGCTCTACGTCACCGGCGGCACGCCGAAGCCGATCGTCGACCGGTTGCACGCCGAGCTGCAACGCGTGCTGAAGCTCCCCGACGTGCAGGCGAAGCTCAAGGGGCTCGGCGGCGAGCCCGGCGCGATGACGATCGAGCAGTTCGCCGACATGAACCGCAAGGAATACGACCGGTTCGGCGCGTTGATCCGGTCGGCGAACATCAAGGCGGATTAGGCGTCCACCCGCGGGCCGCTTGGTTCGCGGACGTTTCGGATGGCGCGAACCGTGACGCAGCCACGGTCCCTTTGTTCCCGCGGCGCCGCGCAGCAGCGGCGCCGCCCCATGGCCGCTTCGTCGGCCCAGGAGTTGCACCGATGAATCGACCCCGAATTGCGTTCGTGGCCGGCGACCCGAACGGCATCGGTCCCGAGCTCGCCGCCAAGCTCCTCTCGCGCCAGGCGAACGTCGACGCGGCCGACATCGTCGTCTATAGCGACCCGGCGATCATCGCGGCCGGCGAGCGCGTCGCCGGCACGCGAACGCTGACGGGTGTCGCGAACGGGGCGCGGCGCGCGACGCTGATGCGGCTCGATCTCGGCGGCGAGGCGGCGATCACGCCGGGGCAGGCGACCGAGGCCGGCGGACGCGCGGCGCTGAATGCGCTCGAAGCCGCCGCGCAGGCCGCCCGCGCGGGCGAGGTCGACGGCATCGTGTTCGCGCCGCTGAACAAGCACGCGTTGCGGCTCGCCGGCATGACGCACGAGGACGAGCTGCGCCTGTTGCAGCACCGGTTCGGCGTCAGCGGCTTCGTCTCCGAATTCAACATCACCGGCGCCCTGTGGACGTCGCGCGTCACCTCGCACGTCCCGCTGCGCGAAGTCGCCGACGCAATCACCATCGACGGGGTCGTGCAGGCGGTCGAGATCGTGCACCGCTACCTCGTGGCGTCCGGGCGGAAGTCGCCGCGCGTTGCCGTCACGGGCCTCAATCCGCACGCCGGCGACGGCGGTTCGATCGGATCGGAGGAGATCGACGTCATCGCCCCGGCGATCGAGCGAGCGAAGGCACGAGGCATCGATGCCGCGGGCCCGATGCCGTCCGACACGGTGTTCGTGGCCGCCCGGCGCGGCGACTACGACGCCGTCGTGACGATGTATCACGACCAGGGCCAGATCGCGATGAAGCTCATGGGCTTCGACAAGGGCGTCACCCTGCACGGCGGCCTGCCGGTGCCGGTCGCGACCTGTGCGAGCGGCACGGCGTTCGATATCGTCGGGCGCAACGTCGCCAACGTCGAGGGACTGCAGCAGGCGTTCGACCTCGCCGTGGCGATTGCCGGGCGAGCCGGCCGGGCGTAGCGCTCAGCCGCAGCTCGGCGCGCCGAACGCGTCGCCTCGCTCGCGCACCCGCGACAGCATCGCGGCGGTCGGCGCCTTCAGCGGCTCGCCGTATTGCGCGACGGCCATCCGCGCCGCGCGGCATGCGCGCTCGGCGTTGCCGCTCACGCTCAGCATCACGACCATCGCCGTGGCGGCGTCCGACTCGCGGCCTGCGAGCGCGCTTGCCACGGCGAGCGTTCCCCAATCCTGGAACCGACCTGCGGGGAAGCGCTCGCCGCGCGCCGCGAGCGCGTAGATCGCGAGTCGGCGCGCGACCTCCGGCTGGACCGGCCGCGATTTCAGGTAGAAGAACGCGAGATTGCCGGTGATCTCGGGATCGTTCGGGTTGGCGCGAAACGCCTGCTGCTGCAACTTCAGCGCCGCATCGATGTCGTTGCGCTCCCACGCTGCGCGCGCCCGGTCGTTCAGCTGGCGCGCGAGGGACGGCGACTGCGTCGGTACGTCGGGCGCGCCGGCGACCGGACGCATCGACCGCGCGACCTGGCGGACGCGCTCCTCGTCGCCAGGGGCCGCCGCCGCCGCCGTCGCCAGTACACGCGCAACGTCACGCTGCGTCCGTGCGACGACGTGCTCGACGCCTGGATACGGGATGCTGGCGATCGCGCGCTCGTCGGGTCGCGAAGGCGCGAATGCTTTCGCAGCCGGGCTTCCAGGCTGTGCGGTCCGCACTCGCTCGTCCGGCGCGGGCGCAACGTCGCGGCGCGTGGCGGTTTGCGTTTCTCTCGTGCGCAGCGAGGGGGTTGTGCGGGCTGGGGGCGAGGGAGCTGCTGCACTCGGTGCCGGCGACGGCGCTTGTGCAGCTGCAACCGTTGGCGTGTCGCGCGTGGGCGGCGACCGTGCCGCGGTGGTTTGCGGCGATGGTGGCGGCGCGGGCGGCGGCAACCCTGTCGCGTCGCGTCCCCGCACCTTCGGCGCATCGCGCCCTTCCGCGTGCGCCGCGCGCTGTGCAGTCGCGGCGTCGAGCGCCAGCG
>Ga0307405_10000759_pt1 | contig 12584 bp, 17 predicted proteins | sample 322Cmetagenome_2_FD_203311 | JGI IMG/M metagenome (GOLD analysis project Ga0307405, IMG submission 203311) | Maize rhizosphere microbial communities from greenhouse at UC Davis, California, United States - 322HYB-C-1 | ecosystem: Host-associated > Plants > Roots > Rhizosphere > Soil | place...
TGCCCCGCAGCCACCCAAGGTCCTCACCACGCCTCTGGAAATCGCCGGCACCTTGCGGATGCTGCAAGACAGCCATGATCCGCTGATCATCACTTTCCATGAACGCAGCCAGCGCTTCCAGAGCTACCTGGTGGACGTCAACCGCGACAGCAACACGCTGGCGCTGGACGAAATGATCCCCCGTGACGGCGAGCGCCACCTCGAAAACGGCGAACCCTTTCGCATCGAAGGTTTCCATGATGGCGTACGCGTCGCCTGGGAAAGCAAAGGCACCCTGACCATCAGCGAAAAAGGCGGCCACCGTATCTATACCGGCAGCCTGCCGGACGAGGTGGTCTATCATCAGCGCCGCAATGCCTTCCGCGCCGCGTTGAAGCTGGCGCAACTGGTGAATATCGAGCTGGGCGGCGAGAAGCTTCAGCTGCCGGTCAACGGCAAACTGCTGGATATTTCCGCCACCGGCTGCAAATTGCGTTTTGAAGGCGATATTTCCGAGCGCCTGCAACTGGGCCAGGTCTACGACCGTTTTATCGCAGCCCTGCCGTTTGGCAGCATGACCACCGCCGTCGAACTGCGATACCTGCACTTCGAAGAAAGGATCAACACGACCTTTGCCGGCGTGCGCTTCCACAACATGAGTGGTTTGGTGCAACGCCAGGTCGAGCGCTTTGTGTACCAACTGCAGCGTGAAGCACGACGGTTCGACAAAGACGACGATTTTTGATCCTTAACCATCGCAGCAAAAAAACGGGCAGACCCTTTGGGATCTGCCCGTTTTTGCTTTCAGGGGCGTGCCCTGCTCAATTCGTGAGGATGCTCGTCCGGCCCCAGGGGCTCAGGTGGGCCTTCGAAGGCGGGCTCATCCACCGGCGGCTCCGGATCGGCCTGCGGCTCGGGGTCGGGTACAGTCTGCATCTGCTCCTGCACCACCTGCTCGTCGACCCGCGGGTCCAGCGCCGCCACCAGCGGTGAACTCGACATACTGTCGGGCATTGCCACGTGATGCAGGGGGGCATCTTCCACCTGGTGCAGGTTGGTCACCGCCTTAGGACGGATTCGCCACACCAGGATCAGCGCGCACAGACTGAAAAACGCATACAGCATCTGGCTGCCGAACAGCTTCATCACCACACCCGCCAGCAACGGCCCGACGCTGGCGCCGATACCGTAGGTCACCAGCAGCATGGCCGTCAGCGATACCCGGCGATCCCCCTCCACATGGTCGTTGGAAAACGCCACCGCCAATGGGTACAGGCAAAACTGCACGAGAGAACACAGGAAGCCCGCCACGAACAGCACCTCCAGCGGCACCTGGGTCATGATTGCCAACGGCAGTGCCGCCACCGCCAGGCATAAGGCGAAGCAGCGGATCAGCAGCGCGCGATCATAACGATCCGACAACCAGCCCAGGGGCCATTGCACCAGCAACCCGGCAAAAATGCAGCTACCCATGAACAGGCCCACCTGTTCGGTGCTCAACCCTTGCTGGGAGGCATACAGCGGCGCCAAGCCGTAGAACGAACCGACGATCAACCCCGCCCCCAACACCGTACTCAGCGACTGCGGCACACGCTTGATAAAGAAGCGCGGCTCCATCGGCGCAGGATGCAAGGCCGCCGGGTGAATGCGCCGGGTCATGGCCACCGGCACCAAGCACAGGGCGAAACACAGCGCCACCAGCATCAGCAGCTCAAGGCCAAGCTGGGGATGCATCACCAGTATCAACTGGCCCAATACCAGACCCAGGTAGGAGGCGATCATATAACCGCTGAACACTACGCCACGCTGCTTGGCATCGGCCTGCTCATTGAGCCAGCTCTCGATGACCATGTACTGGCACATCATCCCCAGGCCCACGATTATCCGCAGCACAATCCAGGCCGGCAGCCAATCGACCAGGCCATGACCCAGCACCGCCGCACCGACAATCCCGGCACAGGTGGCATAGGCACGGATATGCCCGACCCGGGCAATCAGGCGATGCCCGATCTTGCCGCCCAGTACCAGGCCAAAGTAGTTGGCCGCCATCAGTGCACCCACCCATAGGCTGTCGACATGGTCGGCCGCCAGGCGCAAGGCCAGGTAGGTACTGAGCAGGCCGGAGCCAATCAGCATCATCAAGGAGGCGAAATAAAGGGCTCGAAAAGATTTCCAGATCTGGCGCATCGGCGTTCCGAGCGGCTCCTTGCGGTGAGGGACAGGGCTATCGGCATGATAGTCCGGGGTGACCGGGTCCGGACAGGCAACATGCGCTGTTTCCGGGGATTATTTTGCTTAACAGCTCAGACGCCGTCGGATGGCGCGCAAGGTACATGGTTGCGACAAATACATCACAGCACCTGCTGTGAACCTTGATCGGCGGCAAGGTTCGACCTGCGTGCAAAAAGATCGAGCACGCACAAAAAAGCCCCGCCAGGAGGTTCTGTACGGGGCTTTCTCTATGGGCTACGAATCTGGTGTCCCAGGGCCGGTTCGAACGGCCAACCTTCCCCTTAGGAGGGTCAAAAATCACCCTTAACAAACAACAACTTACCAATAGAATCAGGCATTTACCGTATGGTTGTGTCCGATGAACCTGGCTGATATTGTGCTTTCTGCTGGTACATTGCTGGTACGGACATGAAAGCCAAGATCACTCAGAAGCTCATCAACAGCCTGGAACCCCAGGCGAAGCACTATCGGGTGTTCGATACGGACCAGCCCGGCCTATTCATCAGAGTACAGCCAACTGGCCACATGTCCTACATGGTTTCGTGGGCGCGCAACCGTGAGCGCTCACTGGGCCGCGTAGGCACGCTGACGCTCGCTCAGGCAAGAACGGATGCAGCTCGATACCTTGCAGACGCTCACGAGCATGGCGAGCCCCTGGTGGTCACGCGCGGCCGGCGCGGAGCAGCCATGCCCACCCTGCGAGAATTCATCGACGGCACCTATCTGGGCTGGTTCAAGGCTCACAACAAGGGGTATGCAAAAACATTGCACACCCTGGACAACAACTTTGGCCCGATCATGGGTCAGCGACTGGATACCATCACCGGGCGCGATCTGGAGCAGCTCCGCACTGCCTGGCTATCCGCCGGCAACAAGGCATCGACCGTCAATCGCAAAATGGGCACCATCGGCGGTGCGTTCTCCCGGGCAGTGGATTGGGATTACCTGCCCTCCTCCCCTTTGGACAAGATCAAGCCCTTGAAAGTTGATACAAAGGGCCAGGTACGCTACTTGTCGAAAGAAGAAGCCAAGAACCTCAGAAACGCGTTGGAAGCTAGAGAGCATCGGGCCTGTTTAGAGCGTGACAGTGCAAACCAGTGGCGCAAGGATCGCGGTAAAGTCCTTTTCCCGGACCTGAAAGAGCTAACATTCTCCGATCATTTAAAGCCGATGGTAGTGGTGTCGCTGAATACTGGAATGAGGCGCGGCGAACTATTTAGCCTAACTTGGACATCTGTTAACTTTTACAGCAAGACAATCACTGTCGGCGGCGACACTGCAAAGACCTCTGAGACTCGCCACATACCGATGAACGCCGAAACCTTCAATACATTGAAAGCATGGAAAGATCAGAGCGGAGAATCAGCCTTTGTATTCCCTGGTCTGGAGGGCGGACGGATGGAGGACGTTAAAAGCGCATGGTTGAAGCTACTGAAAGAGGCGTGCATCACCGGCTTCCGCTGGCATGATATGCGACACGACTTCGCTTCACGCCTGGTAATGGCTGGGGTTCCGCTCAACACCGTCAGGGATCTGCTGGGGCACACCGACATCAAGATGACGCTACGCTATGCCCATTTGGCGCCTGACGTTAAAGCGGCTGCGGTAGAGTTAATTTAATTATGAGTGATTAATCATTTTCTTGAAGCCATGGTAATTAAAGTTCAATCCCTTGTTGCGCTGCATAAACTTCACATAGTCCGCAATAACGCCAAACTCCTCACGAACCAAATCTATATTCAAGCTAATCTCAGCCGGAAAATATTTAACCTTTTCTCGGTTAACCTTTAAATTTCCGAACAACTTGAAATCCCCCTTGAAATATTCATCGTTAGCAACGAGCGTTGCCATGTCTACGGTTTCAAGATCGGCATATTGAAATCCCAAACTCCCGACACGAAGTTTGTAAACAACCTCATCCTCTGACCATATATTTTTCATTAAAAGAATGAAGGAAGTTTGCGCGTCCGCAGTTTCTCCGAACGGGTCGTTCACGAGTGTCGTACTGAGAACTCCCTGAATACCATATTCCAGTAGCGCCACGATCTTTTCATTTTGAGTGGTCGCTGCCAGCTCAAGCCCGGCCTTTAAAAACGGATCAATCCGGGCGGATATCACGGCTTTTTTTGATCGGTTTGCCATTCGTCGCTCCTCGGGAAAAACTTACACGCTGATGGCTTGCATTGCGTGTTACTTACAAATAGAGTGTCTACACCGTCCAGTATCGTCCGGGCGTTAGGCTTACACAACTGGAGTTTTATACAGATGAATCAAACCAACCAAGCCCCAGCCCTTGCCCTGGGCATCGATGAGGCCGCCCGCGTGATCGGCGTGGCTCGTTCGATGATGTACGAGATCGTGGCCCGGGGTGAGATCGAGAGCTTCAAGCTCGGCCGCCGCCGGCTGATCTTGGTAAAGAATCTGGATGCGTATATCAACCGTATTGCAAAGGAAAACGCACGGTGAGCGTTCGCATTATCGACCGCGCCGGGAATGTCCTTGGCACGCTTCAACTTCCAGTGACGGCCCTCGTGGTCGATCTGGAGCCATTGCGCCGTCTTGGCGCTCATCGTGTAGAGGTGATCCATGAGCAAGCAACAGCGCGCCCTTGAGGCGGAAGCGCGGGAGGTAGCAGTGCGGCACGGCTGCATTGCGGTCCGCTCTACCAAGCGACTGCCGGTGAACGGTGGGGGCGGGTTTCAGGTTGTTGATAGCGAGACTTGTCGCGTCAGGGCGGGGCAACGCTTCGATCTGAGCGCAGAGCAGGTAATCCAATTTTTCGAGGGGAATCCAACATGAACAGAGTAAGCAGACAAGTCGTAAAAGGTAACGCCGAAGTGATGATGGATGTCGGCATTTTCATGAACACCATTGCCGCCCTGGTGAGCGACAACCTCACTGAAGAAACCTGTGACGAGGGCAATCCGTTCTTGAACGGCTATCGCCTGGATGGGCTCATGAAAGGTTTGAAGCTGGCGGGATCGAGCTTGTGTGCTCGTAGTGAGGTTCTTACTGAAGTGATTGAGGAAGCGGAGACAAAGGAAGAGGAAATGGCCCAGGCAGCGTTGGAGCGCCGCCAGGGTCGTGACACTAACTTGGAAGGCAATGTCGGGGCAGAGTGTGGCACGCAGCGCGCAGCCTGACAATCCTCTGACCTCAAGCAAAGGGGGTCGTGAAGCGCGATCCCCTTTGCGCCTGACTGTGAGCCGCTGAATGGAATGCCTAGCCGCAAAACTACTTCGCCGTGGAGACACGGTAAGCATTGAGCTTGGGCAGCTCGCCATTCAACCGGCGAGCGGCAAGCCTGTACCGCCGGAGTGGATCAGCACCAACCGGGCCAGAATTTGCCGTGAAGTGCTTATGGCGGTGGGCCTGGATGCATTCGAGTACGTAGGCTATTCAACTGGGCACTACGGCAAAACCCGGAGCGCCGGTGTCACGCTTCAATTTGTCTCGATGCTGTCCGGCCAATCTGTCTACGCAGTGTTCAACGCCGATCTGACACGTCAGCGGAACACCGCTACGGCCAAGGCTGGCGCCCTGCTACCAAAGGGGCAATTCCGCATCGGCAAGCGCAGCCACTTCTACCGGTTCTGGATGGGGACCGGCCTGCCTTTTCCCCGGCGGCTGGCGGCTATGCACGATTACATGGGGAAGCTACGTAGCGTCCTTGTGACCGGATCAGTGACTGATGACCGTTTCAAAGTAGGCAGTCTGGTGCCTGTCAGTCTGACCGCTGAGCAATTCAAAGCAGTCATTTTGCCGGACAACATACGGACAATTTCCGGACAAGCGCCGGACAACATCCGGACAAAAGTCCCGGACAAGGAAATCCCTACAGACCACGAAACACAAGGGTTACAGCCGATTTCAACTACGGGCGCTTCAAACTACGGAAACAAGGTAATAAGGGAGGACGGTTACAAGACCCTTCCTTACACCCCTATACATACCCATAAGCCACCCGAGGAGCAGAGTGTCGATGAATGGCTCGATGCTTACAGCTCAAACTGATCTGCCCCGGCGAAATGGCGGGGCGGAGATGTACCGGGTGCCGGAAATATTTCCGACACGTCCGAGACGCCCTAACTTTTGGGGAGATCGGCGGAAAATTCCCCTGATCTTAGATACCCGTAATTCCGGGTATCTACCCCGTCGATTCGACGGGCCAGGTACATATGGGATTTTCACACATGTGGATTTGAGATCCGAAAGGGGTCTATCCCAAATCTAGCCCTGCTTGGTCCGATTTTAAACACGACCAAGTTCAACCATGAAACAAGGGGTTTCACCTTGAGCACAATGAAACAGGGGGTTTCAGAGGATCAGCGAACACGCATCCTCGATCTGCGCCGCCGCCACTCGTTCCGGGAAGTCTCCCAAATCACCGGGATACCCCTCGGCACGGTCAAGACCATCGTCAGCCGGTCGGGAGCCTTTCGAGACAATCAGGCCCACCGGGCATTGTTCTGCCTGCCGCCGATGCAGGTAAGCGCAGGAACCTCGCCAGCCGTGCAGGAGCTACCACCGCAGCAAGGGGTGACCGGGGATCGTGATGTTGACGCCCTATTGTGGCTTCGTGAGGTGATCGGCACCGGCCACCCTGGGCACATCGAAGCGGCCATGGAAGCGGCCAAGCGCATCAAGACACCATTCAAGCAAATCGAGGAGCGGTACCGGCAGTGGCTCCAGGTCAAGCATCCCACCAGCCTGTTCATGGCCTTGTCGTCTTTCGACCTGGGCAACCTTGAGAGCTTGGCCAAGTCGTCCGTGGAAAGACTCAAGGTGCAGACAGAGGCCAGGTCGCGTTTCGGTGACAGGATTTTCAGCCTGACCGATGCCGAAGTTTTCTGCGAGACGGCCCTTGATGGTTTGGAGCCTGCAGGTGATTGGGACCTGGACAAGGCCGAGGTAGCCGACAGGTTCAAGGCAAGGCCCGAGGTGATGCCAAACACCCTGAGCGACTGCATCCATGAGCTGGAGTACTGGCGCGACCTCTACTGGTTACGCGAGGCGTGCGAGCGCCACTGTGGTGATCTGATCCGAGAAGCATCGGCCCGCGACTGGTTTGTGTTCGACCTGCTGGCGCAGATACGACCCAGGCACAGGGACGAGGCAAAAGCCGTAATCCGGTACATGGCTCGCAGCGGTCGTGCCGATCATCGCGAGGACTGCGATCGCATCATCGACAACCTAATCGGGTGAGACATATGCGAGACAGACAATCGCCGAAAGATTCAACAACCCGCACCAACAAAGGCTCACAGCCAAAAACAGAATCCACGCAACAGGAGGAAGCAAAAATGACAGAAGACTACAGCCGCCCGAAGTCGAAGCCGTTCCCCCGGGACCTGGCAATCATGATCGCCCGTAAGGCTGACGTGATCGCCCGCAAGCTCGAGGACCAGGCAATAGCGAAGATGGTACGAGAAGCTCAGCGCGCCCTTGACCGGGGGCTGTCCGTGGCAGATATCGCCCGTGAGATGGTGTTACTGCCCGCCGGCGCCGCGAAAGAAAAAAACACCGAGAAAAACAGTTGAAGACACCCAAATGAGAGCGATTCGCGCTTCAAGGGTGGGGGGAGGGTCAAAAGTCCACAGCTTTTGCCTTCTAGACCGTCCGCCCAATCGTTTTCTTACACCCGCGAAATTAAAAATTCAGGAGTTGCCCATGAAAAGAGATATTCCAATGCTGCGAGCGCTCGAGCGGTACCTCCGGTCAGTCGGTGTTCCTCGGTCGCTCGCCGTTCAGTTCACCGGTCTTGTCCCAGATCACGTAATTCGTCGTCTTCTGCCGTGGCGCATTCGCTTTCGGCTTGCGTTAACCAGTTGGGCAGTTAGAATTGACTTGTCGACTAGGCCAACTGCCAACGACGCGACAACTTTGAAATCATCGACGGCGCGAGGCTGCGCGATGACAGATGAGGCCAGTTCCGGAGCGAGTCCGGCGGGACGCGAGAGCAAGTAACAGCGCAAGAATCACGCACCCCGCGTGGAAAAAGCGCGTCCCCCATTCCGGAAATAAAGGTCATCATCATGATTAACGCCATGAGCAATAACGCCCGCCGTGAGCTGAAAACCAAAAGCGGCGGCGATCAAATCGAGGACCTGATCCTCAAAGAGCTCCAGTCCCGCGACGTTGAAATCAAGAATTTCAGCGAGAACGCCGTGAAAGAAATCACCGCCCTGAAAGACCGCCTGCAGGACCTGGAGCAGAAAGGCCAGCGCCGAGGCGGTGACGCCCCCGCGGGTGGCACTGACGCGGTGGGCAAGATGGCTGAGGAGTTCACCAAGTCCGGCCAGTTCGCCGCTTTGAAATCGGGCGGCCCCACCACCGGCCGAGTAACGGTTGACAGCATCAGCATCAAAGCCCTGACCAACGCAGGCCAGGGGATCACCGGCTCCACCAGCTACTCGGCTACGGCCCAGCGCCAACCCGGTCTGCACAACGATCCGCGCCGGGACCTGTCCCTACTGGACTACCTGCCGTCCCTCCCGGCCACATCCGCCGTCTTCGAGTACATGCAGATCAAGGATTACACCAACAACGCGACGGAGCAGGAGGAAGAAGGCCAGCAGAAGGCACAGAGCAACATCGATGCCGAACTGGAAACCGCCAACATCGCCACGGTCGCCCACTTCACCAGGGCTTCCAAGCAAGTACTGGACGACACCCCGGCCCTGGGCCAGCAGATCGGCAACCTGCTGAACTATGGCCTACTGGAAAAGCTGGAGGCGCGCTTGATCGCCGGCCCAGGTGGCAAAGGCAAGATCAAGGGCCTGATTGGCTACGCAGTACCCCACACCGTAATCGGCACCCTGTTGCCGGTCGACGCAATTGGCCAGGCGGTGACGGCCATGAAGACCAGCGGCTGGCAAGCCCGACTGATCATCATGAACCCGAACGACTGGTTCAACATCTCCAGCGAGCGCGATGCTGACGGCCAATATGTCCTGGGCTCCCCGCGCGATCCGGCGCCACCTGTGTTGTGGGGCGTGCCGCTAATCACCTCCGGATCGATGCCGGCCGGTACCGTTCTCCTCCTGGACACATCGCAAGTGGCCATGCTCGACCGCGAGCAACCTACGCTGATGCTCAGCCGTGAAGATGCTAACAACTTCACCAGCAACATGGTCACCCTGCTGGCAGAGCTCCGCGCCGGCCTGGCCGTCTTCTCCACTGGTGCTGTGCGGTCCGTGGATATCACACCACCGGCCGGCGGCTGATAGGTCAGAGGACACGACAAGCCCCGCCCGTTCAATCGGTGCGGGCCTTTTTTTCAGCAGTCAGCGACGGGCAATCAGACGATCAATGCAGACCTATCCGGCTCGCCACCACCGGAAACGCGAACGAATCTCACCCACAAGCACCGAAATGGTGCAAATAGGCAGGCTCAATGGGTGGGGGCGGGTCAATAGTCTGGGGCTTTTCGCTTCTAGACCGCGCCCGAGCCGTTTTTTCGCACCGTCAAAATTAGATTTTGAAAATTGGAGTCGCATATGACCCACCGAGAAAGGTTTGCAACCGCATGCGGCACTTTGGAATTCGCCCCGCATACGCTCAAGCAAGGCCCGGCATCTGGCTACCTGGTGTGGGACGTTCAGCACGTCCGCGACGGGGAAAAGGTGACCATCGACGGCCCTTATATCACCGAAGAGGAGGCGCGCATTTCTGCCGATCTGCTGCGCGGCACCTTCCGCGGAGCTCGAGCCTACCAGGCGATTTACGACCGGATCTATAACTACTCACCCCAGCGCGAGCAACTGATACACGACCAAGCACTTATGTCGCGATCGCTTCTCGCAATTCGCCTCGGCGTGTCACTGCCGATCGCCAACACATAGGAGCCACACCATGGCCGCCACTGCAGCGCACTACCATCCAATGACCACCGTTCAACTCAGCAGCATCCTTGCAAGGAAGTTTTTTCCGCCAAAGGCAATACCAGCTCGATACGGGCAACACCTGGGAGGTATTCAGAGCACTAAAGGCCACGGTCGAGGGTTTCACCGAAGAGATAGCCCGGCTAGCCCGCCTCGGCATGAGGTTCGCCATTGTCCGCAATGGCAAGAACGTTGGAGAAAAGGACTTTGACTTGAACGGAATCAAGACCCTCAAGATAGTCCCGGTGATCGCCGGCAGCAAACGCGCTGGATTTCTGCAAACCGTGCTTGGGGTTGTGCTGATCGCAATGAGCTCAATCACGAACGGCGCCACCCTTGCCCCTGGCATCGCCTTAACGGCCGGCGGAGTGGTCCAAATGCTAAGCCCTCAACTGACAGGCCTTAACCAGAGTGCAGCCCCGGAAAACGCGGCTTCATACGCATTCGGCAGTGCCAAGAACACCACGGCAAGCGGGAGCATAATTCCGATTTGCATCGGGCGTCGGATCTGGGGCGGCGTAATTATTTCGGCAGGGATCTACGCCGAGGACAAAGCATGATGAACGCCAACGCACAACAAATGGCTATCAAGTCTCAAACAGTGGTCCTATCGGGATCCCTTGCGCGTTTAACCGGCCAGCGCGAGCACTCAATCTGCACGGAACAGGGTTCGTCACTGCGGAGCATGATGGGGTATTTCCGTCAGTTTCCAGGCTTTGAAAGGCATATGGCTGAGAGCGCCTCACGCGGGATGAGGTATGCCGTGTTCGTTGGTAAGCAGAATATTGGCGAGGGCGATCTGGACAAGCCAACGGGGCGCGAGGTGATCCGCATTGTTCCCGTTCTCGCAGGATCCAAACGGGCTGGTCTTCTCCAAACGATTGTCGGAGTGGTGCTGATTGCCTTGTCACCATTCACGAATGGAGCAACGTTAGCGCCTGGCATTGCGTTAACCGCCGGCGGCGCATTTCAAATGTTGAGCCCTCAGGCAAAGGGCCTTGGCACCCAAGATAGTCCGGACAACAGGCCGAGCTATAGCTTCAATGGCGCAGTGAACACCAGCGTCCAGGGCGGATGCGTCCCGCTGCTTTACGGCCGGATGATCGTTGGTAGCGCGGTGATCAGCGCGGGGATTTACTCCGAAGACCAGATGTAGCCCGCGCCACGTATTCAGTATTCGCAAAACGTGGCGCGGAATTCAAATCTGTCAGCCTGACAGAATTAAAAAGGCCCCGCCTGAATAGTCAGTGCGGGGCCTTTCTTTATGCTGGCGCTGGTACGCTGCTGGTACGGCAAACCGGATCTGGTAGGTAAATCCAGCGAAACCCTTTAATTATATGGTGTCCCAGGGCCGGTTCGAACGGCCAACCTTCCCCTTAGGAGGGGGATGCTCTATCCAATTGAGCTACTGGGACAAATGACAGCCATCAGGCCAAGGGCACTGCGACGGACGGCGTGCATGTTAACGGCCGAGGTGGGTTTTGTCATGTCGTCCGTGGGCTTTTTAAGTGTAGGCCGAGCCTTGCCCGAGCAATTGCGGTTTCGCCCCGCGAATACGGGCACCTGGCCTGATCGTGCAAAATGCAACCACCCAAAATGCCATCATTGCAAATTGCAATCCTTCACCTCCTCAAAGTAAACTCAAGCCATTGATTTTATTGAATTAATACATTGGCACGACACCTGCAACAGTTCTCCTGCAAACCCCATCCAGCCAAGGCATTAAACGGAGAACATGACCATGAACAGTGCCATTCTGTTAGCTCTCAACACCGTCGCCCTGGCTGCACTGGTGATGTTCCACTTTCAATCGACTGGCAGCAACGACCCCGCCCAGATCAGCCAGCAGGCAGTCCCCCACCACTTGCAACAACGTCCGCAACTGGCCGTGATGACACCGAATGCACAAGCGCCAGTACGCCTGACTCAAGGCACCCACGCCGCGCCAGCATCTGAACACTGGGTTTTTTAAGGACGCTGATCATGAGCAAATTTGCCTGGCTGTTCCTGAGCCTGACCATCGCCACTGGCCTTATGGGCCTGAGTGCAAGCTCCCAGGATGGGCAAACCAGCGCATTCGTCGCCGCCGGCGTTTTCGCAGGCCTGCTTCTGTTGACGCTCGTCGTGGGTCGCCGAATCAAATTTGACCCGGTTTTACGCTGACCCCTCCCTTCCCTGCGCTGCCCTCCCCCTACCTTATGTCGCCTCGTCCTAGTAAATCGGCAAATTGCCACTAGTCTTAAAACTAAGGGCAAAAGGCCACTTTGCTATAGGATGTGCGACCTCAAACCCTGTGGTGGCCTGGACTTACGGGAAGTTCCCTCGTGGAATCACTCATGGAAAAGTTTTCCAACCAGTCCGCAAAAATGCAAATGAGTGCTGGCATAAAGCCTCTAGGCAGTTCAATATTTGTCACAGAATTGACGCCAAGGAACTGGCAAATCTGAGGCATGATGCGGCCTCTTTGCAATTCTGTGACAAATATTGAAC
>Ga0307405_10000761_pt1 | contig 12580 bp, 14 predicted proteins | sample 322Cmetagenome_2_FD_203311 | JGI IMG/M metagenome (GOLD analysis project Ga0307405, IMG submission 203311) | Maize rhizosphere microbial communities from greenhouse at UC Davis, California, United States - 322HYB-C-1 | ecosystem: Host-associated > Plants > Roots > Rhizosphere > Soil | place...
GTTCGTGATCCCGCATCCCAACGACGGCAGCACCTTCGACCTGCAGGACAAGAACAGCTTCACGATGTTCAACGTCATCGATGCCGAGAAAATGGAGATGGCGTTCCAGGTCATCGTCGACGGCAACTTGGACAACACCGATGCCGACTACACCGGCAAATACGCTGCCAGCACCTGCTACAACTCCGAGAAGGCCTACGACCTGGGCGGCATGATGCGCAACGAGCGCGACTGGGTGGTGGTGTACAACATTCCGCGCATCGAGGCGGCGGTCAAGGCGGGCAAGTTCATCACCCTGGACGGCTCCAAGGTGCCGGTGGTCGACGGACGCAAAGTCAACGGCAAGGACAGCGAATTCACCCGCTACATCCCGGTGCCGAAGAACCCCCATGGCCTCAACACCTCTTCTGACGGCAAGTATTTCATCGCCAACGGCAAGCTCTCGCCGACGGTCTCGATGATCGCCATCGACCGCCTCGATGATCTGTTCAACGACCGCTACAAAGATCCGCGGGAAGTGATCGTCGCCGAACCGGAGCTGGGCCTGGGGCCGCTGCACACGACCTTCGACGGACGCGGCAACGCCTACACAACGCTGTTCATCGACAGCCAGGTGGTGAAGTGGAACATGGACGAAGCGATCCGTGCCTACAAGGGTGAGAAGGTCAACTACATCAAGCAGAAACTCGACGTGCAGTACCAGCCCGGGCACAACCATGCGTCCCTGACCGAAACCAGCGAGGCGGATGGCAAGTGGCTGGTGGTGCTGTGCAAGTTTTCCAAGGACCGCTTCCTGCCCACCGGCCCGCTGCACCCGGAGAACGACCAACTGATCGACATCTCCGGCGAGGAAATGAAATTGGTCCATGACGGCCCGGCTTTCGCCGAGCCTCACGATTGCATCCTGGCCCGGCGCGACCAGATCAAGCCCCAGAAGATCTGGAGCCGCAACGATCCGTTCTTTGCCGACACCGTGGCCCGGGCGAAGAAGGACGGCATCAACCTGGAGACCGACAACAAGGTCATCCGCGACGGCAACAAGGTGCGGGTCTATATGACGTCCATGGCACCGGCCTACGGCCTGACGGAGTTCACCGTCAAGCAAGGCAACGAGGTGACCGTGACGATCACCAACATCGACCAGATCGAGGACGTGTCCCACGGTTTTGTCATGACCAACCACGGCGCGAGCATGGAGATCAGCCCGCAGCAAACGTCCTCCATCACCTTCATCGCCGACAAGCCTGGCCTGCATTGGTACTACTGCAGCTGGTTCTGTCACGCGCTGCACATGGAAATGGTCGGGCGCATGCTGGTTGAAAAGGCCTGAGTCATTCATCGAGGAGGCAGGTGCAATGACCGGGAACATGCCGCACGCAAACGCTCATCGAACGGTCATTGCACTGATGTTCTGCCTGTTGTCGGGCGGCGCGTCCAGCGCGCCGCAATCGATCATGGACCTGCCGTTGCAGGCCGAGGGCGACCAGCAATGGCGCCTGCCGGCCGGTGAGTACCGTGGCTCGTTCAGCATTGATCAAGCCATGACGCTCACCTGTGCGCCGGACGCGGTATTCCAGGGGCAGGGCGAGGGCAATGGTCTGGTCATCCGAGCGCCGAATGTCCAGGTCCAGGGTTGCACGTTCCTGGACTGGGGCCATGACCTGACAGCCATGAACGCCGCCGTCTTCATCCAGCCTGCCGGCCAGGGCGCGGTGGTGCGGGCGAACCGCATGCAGGGCCAGGGCTTCGGCATCTGGGTCGATGGCACGCGGGACGTCAGCCTCATCGACAACCGCATCCAGGGCGACCCGGGCCTGCGGTCCCAGGACCGAGGCAATGGCATCCACCTCTACGCGGTGCGTGGCGCGCGGATCATCGGCAACCAGATCCGCGACACCCGCGACGGCATCTACATCGATACTTCCAACGGTAATCTGCTGCAGGGCAACACCCTGGAGGATTTGCGCTACGGCGTGCATTACATGTTCGCCAACGACAACCAACTGCTGGGCAACACCACCCGCCGCACTCGCACGGGCTACGCGCTGATGCAAAGCCGCCAGTTGACGGTGATCGGCAACCGTTCCGAACAGGACCAGAACTACGGGATCCTGATGAACTACATCACTTATTCGACCTTGCGCGACAACTTCGTCAGCGACGTGCGCGATGGGTCCACCGGCGACACCATGATCACCGGCGCCGAGGGCAAGGCGCTGTTCATCTACAACTCGCTGTTCAACCGCATCGAAGGCAATCGTTTCGAGCGCAGCGCCGTGGGCATCCACCTCACCGCCGGCTCGGAGGACAACCGCATCGCCGGCAATGCCTTCGTCCATAACCAGCGCCAAGTCAAATACGTCGCCACCCGGTTGCAGGAATGGTCGGCGGACGGGCGCGGTAATTACTGGAGCGATTACCTGGGCTGGGACCGCAACAGCGATGGGCTGGGCGACGTCGCCTATGAACCCAACGATAACGTCGACCGGCTGCTGTGGCTGTATCCCCAGGTTCGCTTGCTGATGAACAGCCCGGGCGTCGAACTGCTGCGCTGGGTGCAGCGGGCGTTCCCGGTGATGAAATCCCCCGGGGTGATGGACAGCCATCCGCTGATGCAGGCGCCCATCCAACCCCTTCAACGCAACGTTGCCCAGGAGGACGCGTCTTGAACGTCGTCGAAATCGAAGGCGTCAGCCAGCGTTATGGCGACGTCGCCGTGCTGCACGGGCTTGACCTGACCCTGGCCCAGGGCGAAGTGCTCGGCCTGTTCGGCCACAACGGCGCGGGCAAGACCACCACCATGAAATTGATTCTTGGGCTGCTGCAGCCCAGCTCGGGAGAGGTGCGGGTCTTCGGCCGTGAGCCCAGCGACCCGAATGTGCGGCGAATGCTTGGTTACCTGCCGGAGAACGTCATGTTCTATCCGCAGTTGAGCGGGCTGGAAACGTTGCAGCATTTCGCCCGGCTCAAGGGCGCGGCACCTACGCAGGTCGAGCGCTTGCTGGAGGAGGTGGGGCTGGCGGGCGCGGCGAAACGTCGGGTGCGCACCTACTCCAAGGGCATGCGCCAGCGCCTCGGCCTGGCCCAGGCCTTGCTCGGCCAGCCGCGCCTGTTGCTGTTGGACGAACCGACTGTGGGCCTGGATCCCATTGCCACACAGGACCTCTATCAATTGCTTGATCGCCTGCGCTGGCAGGGCACCAGCATCATTCTTTGCTCACACGTCTTGCCGGGTGTGGAGGCGCACATCAACCGCGCCGCGATTCTCACCAGGGGGCGGCTGTTGGCCCTGGGCAGCCTGGCGCGTTTGCGCGAGGACGCGGGACTGCCGACGCTGATCCGCGCGTCGGGCCTTTCCCGCGCCGACTGGCTGCGCCAGCACTGGCGCAGCGAAGGGCACGTCACCCAGGGCTGGGGCGCCGAAGGGGTGCAGGTGTCTGCGCCGGACGGCAGCAAGTTGCTGTTGCTGCGCCAGTTGCTGGCCCAGGACGACCCGACGGATGTGGAAATCAAGCCACCCTCGCTGGAAGATCTGTATCGCCACTACATGAACCGCGCTGCGATCGAGGAGACCGGCCAATGAACCCGATCTGGAACATGGCCCGCAAGGAACTCAGCGACGGCCTTCGCAACCGCTGGCTGCTGGCGATCAGCTTGTTGTTCGCGGTGCTGGCGATCGGCATCGCCTGGCTCGGCGCGGCGGCGTCCGGTCAATTGGGCTTCACCTCGGTGCCGGCGACGGTGGCGAGCCTGGCCAGCCTGGCGACATTCCTGATGCCGTTGATTGCCTTGCTGCTGGCCTACGACGCGATTGTTGGCGAGGACGAAAGCGGCACGTTGTTGCTGTTGCTGACCTACCCGTTGGGGCGTGGGCAGCTGTTGTTGGGCAAGTTTGTCGGCCACGGCCTGATCCTGGCACTGGCGACCCTGATTGGCTTCGGCTGCGCGATGTTGGCCATCGCGGTGCTGGTCGATGACGTGGAGCTGAGCCTGCTGCTCTGGGCCTTCGGCCGTTTCATGCTGTCCAGCACGCTGCTGGGTTGGGTGTTCCTCGGATTGGCCTATGTGCTGAGTTGCCTGTCGGCGGAAAAATCCACCGCGGCGGGTTTGGCACTGGGGGTGTGGTTTTTCTTCGTGCTGGTGTTCGACCTGGCGCTCCTGGCGTTGCTGGTAATGAGCGAGGGCCGGTTCAGTCCGGACTTGTTGCCTTGGCTGTTGCTGTTGAACCCCACCGATGTGTATCGCCTGATCAATGTGTCCGGGTTTGACGCCGCGTCCAGCGGCGCAGGCGTGCTGACGCTGGGCAGCGATTTGCCGGTTGCCGGGTCGCTGCTCTGGCTGTGCCTGGGGTTGTGGTTGGTGGTGCCGTTGTGGCTGGCCTATCGGTTGTTCAATCGTCGACGTCCATGAATGTCTGATCTTGATGAGGAAGCATGTGATGAACAGGGTTTATTTCAAGGCGAGCCGTGTCCTGGCCGGGGTTTTGATGTGCCTGGCGCTGGTGGCCTGCGACAAGGTCCAGTCGCCGCCGGCAGCCCAGGCGGGGTTGGCTTTTCATCCCGGGGATGAATGCCATGTGTGTGGCATGGTCATCAGCGATTTTCCCGGGCCCAAGGGCGCGGCGGTCGGTGCCGGCGGGACGAAGAAGTTTTGCTCACCGGCGGAAATGCTCGGCTGGTGGCTGCAACCGGAGAATCATCGCGCCGACGTGAAGCTGTACGTCCACGACATGGGCCACAGCCACTGGGACGCACCGGACGACGCTCACCTGATCGACGCGCGCACCGCCTACTTCGTGATCGGCTCCCGACTCAAGGGCGCCATGGGCGTGGTCCTGGCTTCGTTCTCCGACCTCGAGGCGGCACAAAAACTCGCCCACGAAGCCGGCGGCAAGGTCCTGCGCCTGGAGGACATCGACCAGAAGCTGCTCGGGCAGGCTGGCGCGATGTCATCGATGAGCCACTGACCGCTTTCGGGTGAAGAAGCAACACCACGGGGATAGGGTGGCCGGAAAAATGGATTATCGACGCCGCCCTTGTGGCGAGGGAGCTTGCTCCCGCTGGGTTGCGCAGCAGCCCCTCGGAACTGCGATGTCAGTGTGAGGTGCCCTCGGCAAATTCGATCTTGTTGCCCACGTTGTATTTGCCCGACGGCTTGTTCATCGGTAGGCGCTTGATCTCCTTCAGGGTGCTGCTGTCATAGACGATCAGCGCGCCGTCGGTGTCCCAGATGCTCAGCAGCAGGTAGCGGCCGTCGCGGGTGAATTCGACGTGGGCGGCGGTTTTGCCGGGCATCGGGCGCAGCGTGTGGGCAATTTCTAGAGTCTGCTTGTCGATGAGGTGGATGGCATCGTTGTCCGGGCCGAAGAACACGTCGGTCCAGGCATAGCGGGAGTTGGCATGGCTGCGCAGGAAGAAGCCCGGCCCGAGGGTGGGGATCTGCTTGATGACCTTCCAGGTGTCGAAGTCGATCACTGAAATCAGCCCCTTGCTGATGTTGGGCGTGGCGAATACCCAATGTCCGTCACGTTTCCAATAGGTGCCCGAGCCCAGATGCGGCATGCCCGGCAGCGCGATATCCGTGACGATCCGTCCGGTGTCGAGGTCGATCACTTGCCCTCCCTGGGCCTTGCGCGAGGTGGCGAGCAGTTGCCGATAATCCGGAGAGAAGGAGAAGTCATCCAGGTAATCCTCGGCCTCGATGCGCCTGGGCACAAAGTCCGGGTTCGGCCTGGTGGACACTTCCCAAACCTCTTTCACATCTTTCAACGCAACGATGAAGCTGTCCCGCGGTGGCGCCGTATAGACCGCGCTGACCCGCGATGCCTGACCATCCAGCCCGACCGTTGCAACGGTCTTGACCAGCGACAGGTCACGGGCGTCGAGCACCACCAGGTTGCCCGGCAAGGTGTTGCCCACCAGCACCCAGCGGCCGTCCTTGCTCACTGCCAGATTACGGGTATTGAGCCCGGCGCGGACCTCGGCGATGAGCTTGAGGTTGTGCAGGTCGTACAGGCTGATCCAACCGTCCCGTGAGGCGAAGTAGACGAAACGGCCGTCCGGCGAGAATTTCGGCCCGCCGTGCACGGCAAAGTGCGAGGCGAAGCGCGCCAGCACCTCGAAGCGATCGCCGTCGACGATATCGACGTGATGGTCGCCGGCCTCCACCACCACGAACAGGTTCAGCGGGTCGGCGTTGTGCTGGGGTTTGTCCGGCAGCGTGGCAAGATTCGCCAACAGGCGATGACTGCGACGGGTGTCGTCTTCGTTCCAGGTCGGCTCGACGGCGGGCGGGCGCTGGAGATAATGGGTCAGGCCATCGATCTGCGCGGCATCCAGTACGGTGCCGAACGCCGCCATTTGGCTGGCGGGGCGGCCGTTTTCGATGACCTGGCGGATTTCAGCGGGCTTGATCCGGCTCAGGCTCTGGGGCAATAGCGCCGGGCCGGCGCCGCCGATGCGATTGACGCCGTGGCATTGCTCGCAGTGCTGCTGATAGTTGCGCTCGGCCAGGTCCAGGTCCGGCCCGCTGACATCGGCACCGTTGGCCGCGCCTATCCACAGCATCGGCGTGAACCACCAGCCCTTCATGACGCCACCTTCGAGGCATAGGGTTGGGCCTGTGGCATCGGATGAATCCGTGCCGGATGCTGCACCGGCTGCAGGGCAAACAGGCCGACGACCTTGCCGATCACGGTCAAGGTGGGCAGCCCGTCGGCGCAGGCCTGGGCCATTTCCGGCAACTGCCCAAGTGTGCCGCGCAGCACCTGTTGGTCAGGGCGCGTGCCGTTGCTGATCAACGCTGCCGGCGTGTCGGCTGCGAGTCCAGCCTCCATCAAGCGCTCGGCAATGGTGCGCAGGTTCGACAAGCCCATGTAGAAGACCAGCGTCTGGCTGTCATCGGCCAGGCTTTGCCACGGCAAGTCCAGCTCACCGTCGCGCTGCAAATGACCGGTGATGAATCGGCAGGAGTTGACCAGGTCGCGATGGGTCAGCGGGATGCCGGCATAGGCGGTACAACCTGCCGCGGCGGTGATGCCGGGCACCACTTGGCAATCGATGCCACGAGACAGCAGGTATTGCAGCTCTTCAGCGCCACGGCCGAAGATGAACGGGTCGCCGCCCTTGAGCCGGACGACCCGCTGGCCCTGGTCCGCCAGATCGGCCAACAGTTGGTTGATCTGCGGCTGGGGCAGGCTGTGGCAACCGGCGGCCTTGCCGACATAATGCCGGGCGCAAGTCAGTGGGATCAGGCTGAGCAGTTGCGGGCTGATCAAGCGGTCGTAGACCACCGCGTCGGCTTGCATCAGCAGGCTCCACGCCCGCAACGTCAGCAGGCCCGGGTCACCGGGGCCGGCGCCGACCAGGGCGACTTCCCCTGGTACGAAGGACGATTGCAGGGCAGCGGGCAAAACGATGGGGGCAGGCATGGGACTTCCTTGGTTCGTCATCAGGTTCGCCGTCGGCTTCGGGCTATATCGGTTGCAGTGCAACGCTGGGAATCGCGTGCACGCCGATTTCTTCATCGCTCAAGTGGCAACCGGGGTCTTGGCCCCACAAGTCACCGTCGGCCCAGGCGCGGGTGCGGGTGTTGCCGTTGCAGATCCCCAGCCAGCGACATTGGCCGCAGCGTCCCCCGACGGCGCGAGGGTGCTCGCGCAGCTTCAGGAGAAGGGGCTCGGGGCGGTCCAGCCAAAGGGACTTGAACGGCGTCCGGCGGACATTGCCCACCGAGTGCTGCCACCAATACGTGTCGGGATGCACCTCGCCGGTGTTGTCGATGTTGGCGATGCCGCTGCCCGAGGCATTGCCGCCCCAGGCCCGCAGCATCTGCTCCAGCGCGGTGGAGTGTTGGGGCAGGCACCGGGCGACCCAGTGCAGCAGCAGGATCGCATCGGCATCGTTGTTGCCGCTGACGAAATCGCTGTCGCGGCCGTGTTCGATGTCCGCCCAGGCACGCTGGAAAATCATATCCATGGCCTCGCGGCTCATCTGCTGATGGGCATCGAGCTTGCGGCTGCGCTTGCCGCGACCGCTGTAGTTGAGATGCGACAGGTAGAATTTCTGCACATCGTATTCGTCCATCAGCTCCAGCAGCCTGGGCAGTTGCAGATGGTTCTGCTGGGTCAGGGTCGTGCGCAATCCGACCCGGATCCCACGTTCGCGGCAGAGCCGGATCGCCGCCATTGAGCTGGCGAAGCTGCCCTTGAGCTGCCGGAATTCATCGTGGGTCGCTTCCAGGCCATCGATGCTGATGCCCACGTAATCAAAATTCGCCGCCGCGATCTGCTCGATATTGGCGGCATCGATCAGCGTGCCGTTGGTGGACAGGGCGACGAAGAAACCTCTGGCACGGGCGTAGGCGCTGAGCTGGAACAGGTCCTCGCGCAGCAACGGTTCGCCGCCGGACAGGATCAACACCCGCACCCCGGCGTCGTGCAGGTCGTCGATCACTTGCAGGGCTTCGGCCGTGTTCAGCTCATCGTGAAACACGCTGTCGGCGGAGGTTGCGTAGCAATGCTTGCAGGTCAGGTTGCAGCGCCTGAGCAGGTTCCAGATCACCACCGGTGCGCGCAGGCTGCCCGGGGGTGCGACGCGAGGGGCGGGGCATTGCCCGGCCAGGGCGCGCAGGTAATGGCTGATCCTCAACATAAGCGCTCCTTCGGTCGATGTGCAGGTTCAGCGCGCGGCCGGTGTCAGGCGCAAGCCGGTTTTCTTCAGGATCCGGCTGCTCACCAGCATGTCGTCGGCGGCGCAGGCATCCCCCAGCAGGTAACGCAGGTGGTCGCGGTAGCTGTCGATTTCTTCGCGACTGCGCCCGTGGACCATGGCGAACAGGTTGTAGCGCCAGCCGGGGCGGCGCGGGCGGCGGTAGCAATGGCTGACGAAGGGCTGCGCGCCCAACAGCGCGCCGAGGCGCGGCATGTCGGTGTCGGCGACATCCCAGACGGTCATGCCGTTGTGGCGATAGCCCAGGCGATAATGGTTGGGTACGGCGGCGATGCGACGGATTGCGCCTTCGGCCTGCAGGCGCTTGAGCAGGTCGAGGGTGGACTCGACACTCAAGCCCAGTTGTTCGGCGAGCCAGCTCCAGGGATCTTCGAGCAAGGGCAGGCCGGCCTGGGTCAGTTCGACCAGGCGCAGGGCCAGCGGAGTTTCTTCCTGTTGCAATGAGTCAAACTGGGAAATACAAACCGACATGGTAGGTTTCCTCCTTGGGCAGGTTCAGCGGCACCAGGCCGGTCAGCCGTTCGATGCGCAGCAGGGTGTCGGCGATCGCCTGTTCGCTGGGGCAGGCAAGCACGAACCACATGTTCCAGGCGTGCTCGCGACGGTAGTTGTGGGCCACTTCGGGCAGGTCGGCGAGCAGCTCGGCGATGGTCTCGAAACGCGCTTCGGGCACGGCCAGGGCGGCGAGGGTGAACGCGCCGCCGAGGCGATCGATGTCGAACATCGGGCCGAAACGAGTCAGCACGCCTTCGTTGAGCAACTCATGCAGACGGTCGAGCAGCTCGGCGCTGTTGCTGTCCAGCTCGCGGGCCAGGTGCTCCCAGGGATGGCGCACCAGGGGCAAGCCCAGTTGCAGCCGGTTGATCAGGCGGCGGTCGAGGTCATCCATCGATCGAGGCTCCGGCCGGTGCGGCGAAACGTCCGCCGCATTGCTTGAACAAGTGCGTGCTGAACAACAATTGATGGGGCAGGTCATCCAGCAGATGTTCCTGGAGCAACGCCTGGACCTGGGCCTCGACGCGATCGCGCTGGCGTCCGTGAATCATGCAGAACAGGTTGTATTGCCACTGGGGCAGCCGTCGTGGGCGCTGGTAGCAGAGGCTGATGCCCGGTGCCTGGCCGAGGCGTCGCCCGACTTCATCGACCAACGCATCCGGCACGTCCAGCACCAACATGGCATTGGCGGAAAATCCCAAGGCGCGGTGATTGACCACCAGGCCAACGCGGCGGAACAGGCCTTGCTCGTGCCATAGCCGTACTTGCTCGAGCACCTGCGACTCGCTGGCCTCGATCTGTTCGGCCAAGGCCTGGAAGGGACGCGGAGTCAGCGGCAAACCGGTTTCCAGCGAACGGCGCAGCGCCAGGGATTGTGGCTCGCTCAGGGCGGTGTTCATGGGGTGGCCTCCAGGGCAAAGCCCAGGTCGATGCGGTAGGCGGTGAGCATGGGCAGGTCCAGGGGCGTGAGGCCGGTGTCCTGCTCCAGTTCCTGGAGGATGTTGTCCAGGTGGGCGCGGTCGGGACCGGTCAGCACAAACCAGAGGTTGTAGCGATGCTCCCGTTCGTAGTTGTGATTGACTTCCGGGTACTGGCTGACGCGCCCGGCCACTTGATGCAAGCGCTCCGGCGGCACCGCGAGGGCGGCTAGGGTGCTGGCGCCGGCCCGGCTGTGTTCGAACACCGGACCGACCCTCGACAACGTCCCCGCCAGTTGCAGGTGTTGAAGACAGTCGATGACCTGGGTCTCGCTGCAACCGAGGGTTTCGGCCATGGCCTTGTAGGGTTCGGCACACAGCGGCATGCCGTGTTGGAAGCGGTCGATCAGGCGACGGGCGAGTGGGCTCGGTGTCATGGTCAATACCCTGGCTTGTGCGCGCGGCTGCTGAAGAAAATGCCGCTGGGGCTCAGTGACGGCAGCGTGCCGATCCGTTCCAGTCGATAGGGATCCCAGACTTGCACTTCACCGCCATCCCGGGCGGACAGCCACAATTGGTCGCCGCGGGCGGTGAACTCCATGTGCAGCACCGCCGGCCCGGGACGCAGATCGGCAACGATGGCATGGGTCTGGGTGTCGATGACCTGGACGTGGTCGTTGTCCGGATAGGCGAAGTTGACCCAGAGCTGGCGTCCATCCGGCCGTGCGGTGACGAACACCGGCTGCCCGGCCACGGCAATGGCGTCGACCTGCTGCCAATTCGTCGCGTCCATCAGCAGCACTTGGTGGTGACCGACGGCGGGCACGAAGGCTTGCTGCCCAGCCAAGGCCCAGCCTTCCAGATGGGGCATCTTGTAGACCGGCAGCCGGGCCTCGCCGCGTCCGTAATGGCCCAGCACGCGCTTGACCCCGTGCTCCGGATGCCAGAGATCGAGTTGTGCCATGCCGTCTTCGCCGAACAGCCCGGCCATGTAGTAGCGCCCGTCCGGGGTGATCAGCGCGTCGTAGGGTTGCTTGCCGATGCCGGTGAAACGCTCGATGCGCGGTGTGGTGCCTTCGCTGAAGTCGGCGGTCCAGATCTCGTCGGTGTCGAACAGGCTGAACACAAAACGCTGGCCGGGCGCATCCACCAGGCCCACCACCCGGGAGCGTCTACCGGTGTCCGGCAGCGGTGTGGCCGGGATGTCGGCGATCGGGTCCAGGGTCCGGGCATCGAATACTTTCACGCCGCCGGGTTCGTAGTTGGACACGGCGATCAGCTTGCCATCCTGGCTGATCGCGCCACCGATACTGTTGCCGCCCTGGAGGATGCGGCGGTCGATGCGAGCGGTCAGCAAATCGACCTTGCTCAGCCCGCCATCGCGGCCAAACACGTAGGCGTAGCGCTGGTCCCGGGAGAACACCACCGAGGCATGGGACAAGTCGCCCAAGCCTTCGACGCGGGCGAGCAGGCTGCGGTTGTCGCTTTCGATGATCTGCAGGCTGCCGCTGGCGCGCTCTATCACCACGCCCAGGTCGCCCGTGCCGCGCAGCGTGGGCTGGGCGCAACCGGCGAGCAGGATTGCAGCGCTGGCCACGCAAAGGAGGGTACGGATCATGATGCGGGTTTTCCTTGAAGAAGCCGGTCCACCAACCAGCGAATATCGTCGGGGCCGAGCAGTGGCGCCCAACCGGGCATCGCGCTGCCGGGGCGGCCCAGGGTGACGGTGGCGATGAGGCTGTCACGGGATTTGCCCGTCAGCGCTTCGCGGGTCAGCGGCGGACCGAGGCCGCCGGTCATTCGCAGGCCGTGGCAGGCGCCACAGTCCTGGTCCAGAAGATGTTGGAGTTGGGCCTGGCGCGGCGGGTCGGGAGCGGCCAGCGCGCAGGCGGGGATAAGCAGGAGGAGGGCGCTGATCGAGGGGGTGAAGCTGTGTCGTTCCATGACGTCCTCCGGGTTGAATGATGTTGCTTTCGTGGCGAGGGGCAAGCTCCCTCGCCACGGGTTATGTAATTACTTAAGGGTCAAGACCCAAGCCGCAAGGATCTTGGCCTCTTCTTCCGTCACCGGGTTGGCCGGCATCGGCATCGGTCCCCAGTTGCCCTGCGTGCCTTCCTTGATGTGTTTGGCCAGTAGCGCCTCGGCCCCGGCGACGCCTGCGTTTTTCGCCGCGACTTCCTTGAGCGCCGGGCCCACTACCTTGGTGTCGATGGAGTGGCAGGCTGCGCACGGTTTGCTCTTGAACAATGTCGGGCCGTCCTGCGCCATTGCCGGCAGGCTGTAGGCGGCGGTCAGGGCCAGCGCGATGAGAATAGGCTTCATGTTTTTTCCTCTTATTGATGGGGCTCAATAGATGTCGTGTTGGGTGTTGTAGACGTTGAATTTCCCGGTCGGGGTGATCAGGCGCTTGTCCTTGATCACGTCCTTGACCTTGAGGGT
>Ga0307405_10000762_pt1 | contig 12578 bp, 12 predicted proteins | sample 322Cmetagenome_2_FD_203311 | JGI IMG/M metagenome (GOLD analysis project Ga0307405, IMG submission 203311) | Maize rhizosphere microbial communities from greenhouse at UC Davis, California, United States - 322HYB-C-1 | ecosystem: Host-associated > Plants > Roots > Rhizosphere > Soil | place...
CCGGTGGCCCGACTCACATCCTGGCGTATGAAGACGACTCGCAAGCGGTGTTCTTCGAAGGCAACTACACCGAGTATGAAGCCGATCGCAAGAAACGCCTCGGCGAAGCCGCTGCCCAGCCGCATCGCGTACGGCACAAGAAACTGGCCTGATTCGGTCGGTTGCATGAAAAACGGAGCCATCATCGGGCTCCGTTTTTCATGGGCACAACCCACTGTTGGTTCGCTCAGGCTGACATCGCGAAATCGAGCGAGAGGATGTTGGGAATCGTTGGATCTATCTCATACAGCAAGGCATAGCCTGCGCCCGTAATGCCAGTCAACAGGCTGACGTCGGGCACTCTATCGCGATCGAGAAACGGGCCTTCGAAAAACTGCCGTGCGACCTCTCCAAGAGCTTGTCTAACCCTGGCGATGCCCTCGGGATTGTCCGAATGCCGATACCATTCATACAGGCAGATCAGATTGCCGAAATCGCCATGGCACAAGCTATAGCCCCCGCCGAAGCCGTGCTGCCATAGATTGTTCTCGCAGCGCTGGATGTCGTCGAGCACCGTCTGCCGGGTCGTTTCGTCCAAGGCGTCGCCCATTGACTTCATGAGCTGTTGCCTGGCGATGAGGATGCCACCGTCTCCGTGGCACCATTTGGAGGCATGGTCCACGGGCCCCTGGTTTCTCAGGTCGAGCCAGAAACCGTCTCGACTCAAGCGGTTTTCCCCCGCCAGCACTTGGATAGCCAAAGGCACTAGCGTCTTATCGCCGGTCGCGTCATAGGCTTTGCACAAGGCATGAATGACACCTGAAAGGCCGTGGGACAGGCCGGTCAGAATCACGGAGCGGTCATCGCGTCGCAGAAGTTGGCCGTCTTCAATCAGCAATTGGTCCTTGATGTAGTCGACCATGCGCCGGATGGCAGGCCTGACATCCGCCTGACTCGATAATGCATGGACATTGGCGAGCAGCGTTATCGCACCACAACAACCGCCCAGAAAGTCGAAATCGTAATTGTCCGGCGGCACTTCCATCAGTCGGGCCAGCAGCTCGGCAATTTCCTTATCGTGTTTTGGCTCGCTCGTTATCTGCCGACGATTGATCAGCAGATAGAGATAAGCTCCCAGGCCATGATAGGCGCTGACGGTCAGGTCCGCGCTGAAGAAGCCAAAATGTTGCTCCAGTGAGTTCAAAACTTCATCCAAGAGCGACAACCAGTGCGGTTTGCCGCTTACCTTGAACAGGCTCAGATAAAACAACCCAATCCCGGCGATACCGGAGTACAACCCGTGTTCCATCGGCAAAGGGTATTGCCGGTGAGTCGTCGGGTGGGTATGAAAAGCCAACCAGCTGACGTCCATTGCCGTTCCCTTGAGGGCAAGTTCTTCGAGGCGGGAGCTGATGCTCGATATCGCGTCGAGTCGGTCCGGCCGGGGCGACTTTTCAGGGTCCGCACACGTCGCGGTAACCCGGGAAGGCGGATGTCCAAGGGCTTCAGGAAATAGACTGATCTCGATCAGCGTGCGTTGCAGTGCCCAGTCCGTGCGGGAGAGGTTGGATATTTTCCGCAGACAGCTTTTTATAGGTGGCTCGACGCCAGCCATCTTTATTTCTTGACCCTGTGCACTCGTAAAATGATCGGCAGTTAGTGGCATGGTGAAACATGGGATGCAGGACCGGTGCAGGTCGGCTATTTCATACCGCGGGATGCCTTTTTCCCGAAGGGGCTCTTTCGAATCCTTCCACAGGGTTGCGAGCAGAAGCTCCCTGTCGAGCATGTTTTGCGTAAAGCGTGGATGGCGCAGCAGCTTGATGAAATCAGCGTAGCGTTGAGAGTTCTTGAGCAATACGCGGGTAGACAGCTCGCCAGCGGATAGTTCGAGCATCTGCATGATTGTTTGCCGATGATTCATCAGCTCGCCATAGGCATAGTCGAAACCTTGGAGCAGTTGTGCCCTGTACGTTTCGGGCCCCTTGCGTTCACCCTGCAACAGTGGCAAATGTTTCTGTGTCGGCTGGTGCTCGTATTCGACCTTGCGCAGGTGGTAAAAGCCCTTTTCGAAAACGAGGGATTGACGGGTTGAAATGAAGAGTGCTTGTCGAGTCAGCCCGCTCTGGTCGTTATTGGAGTTCTGTGAAAAGGGCACAAAGCCGCTTGAACAGACCGATTGTTGGATCACGTTGAAACTATTGGACAATGCACAGCCAGCGGGTAATCCAGTGAACAAGTTACTGGTGGACGCAGTGAACAGGCACTCCAGGTCAACCATGACCGGGTTGCTTTTACAGGCAATGATGTTTTCAAAGTGGAAGTCGATGCCGTTCAATGCGTGGATAACGGCTATCTGTGCGCCCATTTTCTTGTAAAACAATTCAACGTCCGCTGCGTTGTCGCAGGGTAGATGATTGATTGTTTCAATCCAGCTATGCCGTTCGCGGCTGAGGGTCCGTGGCGATTGGATAAAAAAACAATCGGCGCCTGTCGATTCGTGCAACCGTTCAAGAAGGCGATTGAAAAACAATGCCTCACGACTTGCCCTCGGCTTATAAACCAAGGTCGTCGCGCCAATATAAATTTGGCAAACCGTTTCGCCGCGGCCATGGGGATCCCCTAGGCCAAGTTCAATGGCATTGATTTGCCGGGAAGTAACAGAGAATTCAGTTTCCAGTGAATGGATATCGACTGCGAAGTCGAGAATGACCTTGTAAAGGTAATCATGGGCATCTTCCAGCAGATCAAACAGCAGGGTCGCCAGTACCGGATAAGTCTCGAAGAACCCTTTTAGTGGTGATGCGCGTAGCTGTTCATTCAAACTGTCCAGGTCTATGTTGTCGCCTTCCGCAATGCGCGTATTCAAGTAATGAACCAGGCTTTGTTCTGACAGGCGCGCTATTCGGGTCACGACGTAAAGTTCGAGGCCCGTGAAAAAGCTGGATTCGTCAATATACGTCGAGGCGCGCGAGTAGCGCCCATCCGCCTTGAAGGTTTCAATGAAGTAAAGGAAAAAACGTTGGCTAAACCAATGAAAGTTTTCCTTATCGCTCGAGCAAATTGTCGTTTCGATAGACAGGCGCTCGAACCGAGCGATTTTTTCCCTAAGGAGATTCAGGGCGGTTTCGCCATCAACAGGCAAAGGCTGCTGATTGACGGGTTCATTGATATACGAAATCAATTGTTTCCTGCCGGTCCCGAAGTGCTCCAGCAAGGGCTGGTCGTCATCGTGCAGGCGAGATAAATTGTTTTCAAACAGGGCGATGTTACTTTTGGAAGAGAATCGATATCCCCCTCGCTGATCCAGCTTCAACGCATTGACAAGCATGCCGTGGTTCCTGATCTGGATAGAGCAGGCGATGCCTGCTCTATATTTCTAGCTATTGCAGGTTCTAGCTGTCGGTCGGATTAACATCCAAATGACTTGGTAGAACCAATGCAGTGTCTCGCGATCTTCGGGCACCAGAAGACATACGAACCGGAGCGTGTAAAGTTGCTCAGGGAGAAAGAGGGGCTGCCCCCTGTAATGCTGGTCTGTTGCGCAGGGCTGGACTCAGCACAGAATGGCGGTGCATTGTATGGTGCCGCACTCGACAATAGTCAGTGCTGCTGATGCGGTACTTGAGTTGCCAAGATCTTGAAAGGACTTCAGATCGCTTTCGAAATCGCCGGACATGGCAAGAATCTGTTCGTTCATTATGTAATTCCTATGGCTGGTGTCACGCACTGGGTGCGGATTAGTGGCAGTGAAAGGTGAAGGATTTTACGTTGATGTGGGAATCTTTTGTTTGATGGTATGCCTTGAAGTCGATATCGAAATTTCCAGACATTTCCAGCAGTTGATGGCTGATCATATAAGTATCCTTTGATTGTTCTGGTGCGCCGATAGAGGCGAGGCAAACCATAACATGGCACTCGGTGGGTAGAAACTTGTTGTTGTGGCCTGATGTTGCAGTTGTGTTTTGCTACAAACTTGTCGTGTGTTGCTATAAGTATGTAGTGGGGTTTAGTTGGTCGTGGTCAGCCAGCGTTTATTTCGATAACTTCAATGATGAGATGGCCGGCTGGTCGCTGCCAGGTTACTTCATCCCCTACCTTGGCCCCCAGTAAAGCCCGGCCCAGCGGCGAGCCCCAATTGATCAATCCTCCGGCCGCATCGGCCTGGTCTTCCCCCACCAATTGCACGCGCTGCGCCTGACCGTGCTCATCGGCAAAGGTTACCCAATGCCCGATCCGCACCTGATCTGTAGCATTCGCTGTAACAACCTGGGCGCTTTGCAAGCGTCGGTTGAAGTACCGCAGATCTCTTTCGATGTCCGCGATACGCTGCTTGTCCGCCCGCTCGCCCTGGGCAGTCTGTTGGCTATGCAATTGCTGCAACTCGGCGACCCGTGCCTGCAATTGAGCAAGCCCTGTCGGCGTGACGTAGTTGGGTTGCGCGCTGATCTGGCGTTCGACCGGTTGATTGGCCTGGGCGGCGGCGTTGTCTTCGTTGACGAAAGCGCGACTCATAGGTTTCTCCTCTGTTGGAGTTTGGGCCATGGTCGCAAGGTTTTGGTTTCGACGAATGTCTCAGAGCGACTCACTGCGAGCGATAAGCCCGGGCGGCGTCGCGATCTTTCTCTTGTTGCCAGGCACGTTCGCGATCGTCCCAGTGGCGTTCGCGGTAGTCGTTACGCTCTTCACTCTCGCGCATGGCCTGGCACTGGCGAAAACCGTCGCTCCAGCCTTCGGCGTAATGTGCGTCCTTGAGGTAACGTGGCACATCTTTCCTGAACTGGCCGGTAATCGCCCCGGCTGCTTGTCGGCCACTGCTGCAACCATCATCGAAACCGTCTGCAAAGGCAGGCGGAAAACCTCGGGCGATCAAGTCCTCGCGGGTGGTTTCGCAGCCGCCGAGCAACATCAACACACCCAGTACCACCGTCGCACGCCACATGTGCTGTCATCCCGACCGATCCACTCATGACAGAAGTCTAGAAGTGGATTCGTCAGAAAGGCGTGAAAGCGCGGTGATCAATCCGTTCAGTAGTGATACCACTTCACTTCAAGCATCACCTCGTTCTCCGGCGAGGCCAATTGGCTGAACTCGCGCTGGGCGCTCAGGCGCAGGCCGAGGTTGCGGGACAGTTCCCACTGCTGGTTGAGGCTCACGCTACGGCGCACTTCGCCGTTGACGAAATAATCGCCCTTGGCTTCCAGGCTCAGGTTGCCCAGCGGGTTTTTCCACAGCACACCGCTGTTGAACCCGGCAGCCGGGGCGATGAATTGGGCGAAGTCATTGTTGTGCTCGACTCGCACCGTACCCAAGGCAAAGCCCAGCACATCTTCGCCCAGCGCCCAAGTGCCACCCGCGCCGCCATTGACGTGGCTGACCAAGGTTTCATCGTCGTGTTTGCCCGGCACCCGCTCCAGGCCGCCGGTGACCTGCCAGGAAAGCGGTTGCAGCAGCTCGTTGCGCGGGGTCAGGGAACGGATGGTCGCCAAGTCCAGTTGTTGCACTTGCCAGTCGTTGCCTTCGTATTGGCGCAGCTTCAACTGGAGGATTTCAATCTGCGCCCCCAGCGGGAAGCTTTCGGCATTGTCGTTGAGGTCGTGATAGGCCATGCGCAGGCCGTACTCACCAAATGCGCGGTCGCCCCGTGTGCCCAGGCCGGCCTGCCAGGTGCGCGACTCATGGCCGTCTTCCGGCAGGCCCGGTTGTGGGATGTCGAGTTCCGGCGCGGGGTTCTGGTTGATTGCCCGCAGCAATTCGAAACTGCGCTGGGCCCGCTGTGGATCGCGCTCCTGGCCATTGGCGCGATAGCGCTCCAGACGATAGGCGGCATCGATGATCAATGCCTGGCGCTCGCGTGGTAATGCCTTGAATTCCCGGGTCTGCAATTGTTGCTGGGCGGCGCTGACTTTCAGCACCCACTGCTGTTCCTCATCGCTCAAGGGCTCGGCGCGGCTGAGCAGCTCTCGTTCACGGGACGGCCGGTACTGGATGCTTTCCACCAGTCCGGCTTCTTTCACTGCCTTGACGGTGTCGGTGGGAATCGCGGTCAGCGGGAACTGTTCGGTCAGGCGCAGGCTGGGGCGCGCGACTTGCAGCAATTCAAGCAAGCGATAGGAGCAGTTTTCGTCGAAGAAAAAGTAGTCGAACTGGATCTGCTTGAGCTCCCACACATGCTCGACCATGCGTTCGGTCTCCGCCTGGCTCAGGTTGAGGCGGTATTCCCACAGGTCGCGGTTCTCGAGGCTACGGTACTCGGAGAGTTTTTCCTGATAGGGCACCAGGGCGAACAGGCCGGGATAGCCGCCCATCAGGCCTTTCCAGGCGTAGAGGATGCTGTTGTCCGAACCTTCGATGTAGGCGCCGAAGTTGATTGCGTAGCTGAGCAGGGCGGTCTTGTCGCTTTGCACATCGGCCTGGTCGATGCGCAGCAGGGTGTGACCGAACATCGAGGACGGGCTGTTGAGGTACGCGGCGGGGAAAATCATCACCGCGCTGTGGGGCGAAACGTCCTTGAACCACTGCGTGTAATCGCTGCAATTGACCGTCGGCAGGTCCGCCAGGTCGAGCTGCGCCTTCAACCAGCGGGTTCGCGCCGGGTATACGCATTGCGCGTGTTGCTGGCCGGCGCTGGCCGGACCGTACAAGGCTTGGAGCGTGGCGGTCAGTTCGCGGTCGGGATGCTGGTTGCCGTCGGGTGCCAGGAAGAATTTCTTGTCGCTGATGTAGCTGCGCCAGCCGCCGAGCTTGGCGGTTTCGTAGTGGCCCAGGGAAATCCAGAAGCGGTCATTGGCCAGTTGCTGCAAACGTTGAGGGTCGATATGAGGCGCGGCGGATAGCGGGGCGCACACACAGAGCGCCAGCCAGGCAAGGCGTTTGAGCATAGTCGGCTACTTGGAAAGTCGAAAAATAAAGACCGAGAGGGCCCCAAAAAGAAAACCCGCTCCCCGAAAGGAGCGAGTGATGCCGAGCTTAAGCTTGAGTCGCGTACTTGGCCAGGCGAGGGTCGTTTTTCAGCACGGCCAGGGTATTGGTATGCACGTCTTCTGCAGTCACGTCAGCTTTGCTGAAGATCTGCTGGAAGTGCTCATGGGTCACTGCGGAGAAGTGTGCGCGATCTTCCGGCGCCACACCCAGTACCACGGCGTAGGTGGTCAGCGCTTCACCCTGACCCTTGGCCATGTCTTCGGACAGCTCGTTCATCATGCCATTCATGGCCAGCCAGGATTTGCCGCCGTAGGTCAGCGCGGCGTTGGTCGAGCAGCCGTTGGTGCCGGAGGTCATGCCGAAGGTGGCGTTGCCGGAAGTGCCGTTGGTGGTGGATGCGAGGAAGTGAGCCGGGGTGCCACGCTGACCTTCGAACAGCATGTTGCCCCAACCGCAATCCGGGCCGCCCGGCGCCTGAGCCATGGCGTTGATGGATACAGCGGTGAAGAGAGTACCGAGAAGAATCCGTTTCATAGCTATGTTCTCTTTATGTGCATACCAATGGACAGGGTCTGGCCCCTACAGCAGCCAGTGGGCCGGTTATTGTTCCAGCCGCGCAGTTTGGAGTTTAGGCACGATCCGAGGGTTCCGTGACATTTTGCAAAAACATTACGGCAAATCCATTGCTTGCGCGGCTCTGCCCAGGGTTTTTCCCTCGACTATGCTTTGGTCTCAGGCGCTCCTTGCCAGTCAGGTACGGGCAGCGCCAGAATGCCGCTATCTGCCCCGCCTGATGTAAGGAAGCCCGATGCCTGATCCTGTTGCTGCCAGCTTGCGTCTAGCGCCCGAAGCGCTGACCCGTCCGTTTTCCGCTGAACAGTTCAGCTTCTCTACCACTAATGATCTGGAGCCCTTCCGCGGTGTGCTTGGCCAGGAACGTGCGGTCGAAGCATTGCAGTTCGGTGTGGCGATGCCACGCCCCGGTTACAACGTATTTGTGATGGGTGAGCCCGGCACCGGCCGGTTCTCGTTCGTCAAACGCTACCTCAAGGCCGAAGGCAAGCGCATGCAGACCCCGGCGGACTGGGTCTATGTCAACAACTTCGACGAGCCACGCGAGCCGCGCGCCCTGGAGCTGCCCTCCGGGACGGCGGGCACGTTCATAGGCGATATCAACGGCCTGATCGACAACTTGCTGGCGACATTTCCGGCGGTGTTCGAACATCCGTCCTACCAACAGAAAAAGAGCGCCATCGACCGCGCCTTCAACCAGCGCTACGACCGCGCCCTCGATGTGATCGAGCGCCTGGCGCTGGAAAAAGACGTCGCGCTGTACCGCGACAGCAGCAACATCGCCTTCACACCGATGAGCGAAGGCAAGGCCTTGGACGAAGCGGAGTTCGCCCAGTTGCCGGAGGCCGAGCGCGAGCGATTCCATGAGGATATTTCCGGCCTGGAGGAGCGCTTGAATGAAGAACTCGCCAGCTTGCCGCAGTGGAAGCGCGAGTCCAACAATCAGCTGCGCCACCTCAACGAAGAAACCATCACCCTGGCCTTGCAGCCCTTGCTGGCGCCGTTGTCGGAGAAATACGCCGAGAACGCCGCCGTGTGCGGTTATCTGCAAGCCATGCAGGTCTATCTGCTCAAGACCGTGGTCGAGCAGTTGGTCGACGACAGCAAGACCGACGCGGTCGCCCGCAAGCTGCTGGAAGAGCAATACGCGCCGAGCCTGGTCGTCGGCCATCCGGCGAGCGGTGGCGCCCCGGTGGTGTTCGAGCCGCATCCGACCTACGACAACCTGTTCGGGCGCATCGAGTACAGCACCGACCAGGGCGCGCTCTACACTACGTATCGGCAGTTGCGTCCGGGTGCCCTGCACCGTGCCAACGGCGGGTTCCTGATCCTTGAAGCGGAAAAAATGCTCGGCGAGCCGTTCGTGTGGGATGCGCTCAAGCGTGCCCTGCAATCGCGCAAGCTGAAAATGGAGTCGCCGCTGGGGGAGCTGGGTCGCCTGGCGACGGTGACCCTGACACCGCAGCACATCCCGCTACAGGTCAAGGTCGTCATCATCGGCGCGCGCCAGCTCTATTACGCCTTGCAGGACCTGGATTCGGATTTCCAGGAGATGTTTCGCGTGCTGGTGGATTTCGACGAAGACATCCCGATGGGCGATGAGAGCCTGGAGCAGTTTGCCCAGTTGCTCAAGACCCGTACCTCGGAGGAGGGCATGGCTGCGCTGACCGCCGATGCGGTGGCGCGCCTGGCCACCTACAGTGCGCGCCTGGCCGAGCACCAGGGGCGCCTGTCGGCGCGTATCGGCGACCTGTTCCAACTGGTCAGCGAGGCGGATTTCATTCGCCAACTGGCCGGCGACGAAATGACCGACGCCGGCCACATCGAGCGCGCCCTCAAGGCCAAGGCCACCCGCACCGGGCGCGTTTCGGCACGAATCCTCGACGATATGCTGGCGGGGATCATTCTCATCGACACCGATGGCGCGGCCGTGGGCAAGTGCAACGGGCTCACGGTGCTTGAGGTGGGCGACTCGGCGTTTGGCGTGCCTGCGCGGATTTCCGCCACGGTGTACCCGGGCGGCAGCGGCATCGTCGACATCGAACGGGAGGTCAACCTCGGCCAGCCGATCCACTCCAAGGGTGTGATGATTCTTACCGGGTACCTGGGCAGCCGGTATGCCCAGGAATTTCCCCTGGCGATCTCGGCCAGCATCGCCCTGGAGCAATCCTACGGCTATGTGGACGGCGACAGCGCATCCCTCGGCGAGGCGTGCACGCTGATTTCAGCTTTGTCGAAGACTCCGTTGAAGCAGTGCTTCGCCATCACCGGCTCGATCAACCAGTTCGGTGAAGTGCAGGCGGTGGGCGGGGTCAACGAGAAGATCGAAGGGTTCTTCCGCCTTTGCGAAGCCCGGGGGCTGACGGGCGAGCAGGGGGCGATCATTCCCCAGGCCAACGTCGCGACCTTGATGCTCGACGAAAAAGTGCTGGCCGCCGTGCGCGCCGGGCAGTTTCACGTCTATGCCGTGCGCCAGGCCGATGAGGCATTGAGCCTGCTGGTGGGGGAACCCGCCGGTGAGCCGGACGAGAACGGCGAGTTCCCTGAGGGCAGCGTTAACGCTCGCGTAGTGGAGCGGTTGCGGGTCATTGCGGAGATGATCAGCGACGAAGATATCAAGGAAGCGGAAAAGGAAATGGCGCAGCAGGCGCTGGTGGAGGCCAAGCCGGCGTAAAGCTTTCCTGACCGCCGCAAGACCGGTGGGAGCGAGCAACTTCGCTCCCACCGTATTGTTGTGGATGATTCACCATAAGCGTCACCAGTTTGGCGTCAATATTCACACTGTGACCGCTCGGCGTATTCTGGTCTCGAAATCCTTCGTTGCTGGAACTTTTCTCCTATCCTCAGTTCAAGGATAACGAGAGCCATCATTGGATCGAAACAGCCCGCTCACGGGCTGAATACCGGATCTACCCGAGGGGCGCCGCCATGTCGCGCAACCTTTGCCTCACTCGCCAATGCCTGGGCCTTGTGACCCGCATTGAATGTGCTGTCCGCCCGCTGGCTGGAGATACGGGCATGTGGACCGTACTCTTCGCCGCCGGAATGGCCGGTGAACAACCTTCCGCCATCAAGGCCCAAGGGCCGTTTCCGGGGCCGACCGCCGCAGAAACCATTCTCGACACCATCGTCCAGAACCTGACGACCCATGGTTATGAACTGGCTGACGATCCGCAGATCTGGTCCCTGCACATGCAGGCGCAACTGCGGGAAATCAACGGTGGTCGCTGTCGCAACGTCGGCGGTTTCGAGTTTCGTCCGCTTCAGTGAGTCGTTTCCGAACACGCTCGGCCAGTCACCTGCGGGCCGGACCGGCGTTTGTCGGTCAGGTCTTGGCTGATATACTCGCCGCGTTTTTTCAGCCCTGGTGTGAGACTCAATGGAACGCTTTATCGAAAATGCAATGTACGCCTCCCGTTGGCTGCTGGCGCCGATCTACTTTGGGCTATCGCTGGGCTTGCTGGCCCTGGCGCTGAAATTCTTCCAGGAGGTATTTCACGTCATCCCCAACGTGTTCTCCATGGCCGAGTCCGAGCTGATCCTGGTGCTGCTGTCGTTGATCGACATGGCGCTGGTGGGCGGTTTGCTGGTCATGGTGATGATCTCCGGCTATGAGAACTTCGTCTCGCAACTGGACATCGGCGACGACAAGGAAAAACTCAACTGGCTGGGCACGATGGACTCTTCGTCGCTGAAGATGAAGGTCGCGGCCTCGATCGTTGCCATTTCCTCGATCCACTTGCTGCGTATCTTCATGGACGCCAAGAACGTCGATCCTGACCACCTGATGTGGTACGTGATCATCCACATGACGTTCGTGGTGTCGGCATTCGCCATGGGCTACCTGGACAAACTGACCAAGCACTGAGATCCAGCCGCGATTCTGAAGCAGCGCCCGCCTGTCGAGAGACAGGCGGGCGTTGTCGTTTAGAGGGGAGGGCGCGCGAGCGGTTCGTCCGCGCCATGGCATCTGTGCTAGTCTGCTTGCCCTTTTGGTTCCGGGCGCTCCGGGAGGCGCTGTGTCACGCACGGCAACTTTCCGGGCCGTCCGCACAGCGGAGCAGCATGATGTCCGAAGTTAACCTGTCCACCGACGAAACCCGCGTCAGCTACGGCATTGGCCGTCAGTTGGGCGACCAACTGCGCGACAACCCGCCACCGGGCGTGAACCTGGACGCAATCCTGGCTGGCCTGACCGACGCGTTCGCCGGCAAGCCGAGCCGCGTGGGCCAGGACGAGATGTCCGCCAGCTTCAAAGTCATCCGCGAAATCATGCAGGCCGAAGCGGCCGCCAAGGCTGAAGCCGCTGCTGGCGAAGGCCGTGCGTTCCTGGCTGAAAACGCCAAGCGTGAAGGCATCACTACCCTGGCTTCCGGCCTGCAATTCGAAGTGCTGACCCAGGGTGAAGGCGCCAAGCCGACCCGTGAGGACCAAGTGCGTACCCATTACCATGGCACTCTGATCGACGGCACTGTATTCGACAGCTCCTACGATCGTGGCCAGCCAGCCGAATTCCCGGTAGGTGGCGTTATCCCAGGCTGGACCGAAGCACTGCAACTGATGAATGCCGGCAGCAAATGGCGCCTGTACGTGCCGAGCGAACTGGCCTACGGCGCTCAAGGCGTCGGCAGCATTCCACCGCACAGCGTGCTGGTGTTTGACGTCGAGTTGTTGGACGTCCTGTAAGGCCCTGCCCGGTTTAATTGCCGGACATGAAACTGTGGGAGCGATGGTGCGGCAATCCGACTTGCTCGCTCCCACAGGGCTAAGTGTTTCATCCCTGGAACCTGCCGCTGAAATCCCCCGTTGGGCGCAACGCCCGGGCATAACAGAACAGGAACAGGTTTCGCACCAATTCCTTGAGTACCAGCGGCTCGCTGGAATTGAGGCTGCTGAGGTCCAGGTCTCCTTGGTCCTGCAGCTCGCTCAAGGCTTCTTCTTCAAGCACCGCACAGACTTCCCCGGTTTCCCGATGCAGGATCCTCAGGTAGGGATGTGGGCGGTCCAGCCAGGCATCGATCAAATAAGTCATGGTTCTCATCTCCTTGATGGGTTTGATGAGAATAATTCTTATTCGCTAAATAGCAAGTCTCTATTGGCG
>Ga0307405_10000763_pt1 | contig 12575 bp, 11 predicted proteins | sample 322Cmetagenome_2_FD_203311 | JGI IMG/M metagenome (GOLD analysis project Ga0307405, IMG submission 203311) | Maize rhizosphere microbial communities from greenhouse at UC Davis, California, United States - 322HYB-C-1 | ecosystem: Host-associated > Plants > Roots > Rhizosphere > Soil | place...
CTTGGTGCTCACGACCGAGGACAGGGGCAGCATTACTGGAAGGCGCACTAGAGCGGGATGTTCCCGTGCTTGCGCGGTGGGCGGCGCTCGCGCTTCGTGATCGCAGTCTTGAGCGCGTCGATGAGCACCGGCCGCGTCCGCCTCGGCTCGATGACGTCGTCGACGTATCCGCGCTCGGCCGCGACATACGGGTTCGCGAACTGCTCCTTGTACTCCTCGATCAGCTCCGCGCGCCGCGCGTCCGGGTTCTTCGCGTCCTCGAGCTCCTTGCGGAAAACGATGTTCACCGCCCCCTCGGGCCCCATCACCGCAACTTCTGCGGTCGGCCACGCGAAGTTGAAGTCCGCGCGGATGTGCTTGGAGCTCATGACGTCGTAGGCGCCACCGTAGGCCTTGCGGGTAATGACGGCGATCTTGGGCACGGTCGCCTCGCAGTAGGCGTAGAGGAGCTTCGCGCCGTGCCGGATGATCCCGCCCCACTCCTGCGCCGTTCCAGGCAGAAAGCCGGGAACGTCCACGAACGTCACGAGCGGGATGTTGAAGGCGTCGCAGAAGCGGACGAAGCGGGCCGCCTTGACGGAGGAGTCGATGTCGAGGGTGCCGGCCAGCGCGCGCGGGTTGTTCGCGACGACCCCGACAGGGTGGCCGCCGAGCCGTGCGAGGGCGCACACGATGTTCTCCGCCCAGAGCTCCTGCACCTCGAGCAGCTCGCCGTCGTCGACGACCTTCTCGATCACCGTGCGCATGTCGTAAGGCTTCGTGGGCTCGTCCGGAATCAGCGTGTCGAGCTCGGTGTCCTCGCGCCCGACCGGATCGGAGGGCTCGAACCAGGGCGGCGGGTCGACGTTGTTCTGCGGCAGGAACGAGAGCAGGTAGCGCGCGTCCTCCAGACAAGCCTCCTCGTCGTCGGCCGCGAAGTGGGCGACGCCAGACTTCGACGCATGCGTTGCCGCGCCGCCGAGCTCCTCGAAGTCGACGTCCTCGCCGGTCACGGTCTTCACGACCTCGGGGCCCGTGATGAACATGTACGAGCTCTCCTTGACCATCAGGACGAAGTCCGTGATGGCCGGGGAGTAGACGGCCCCGCCCGCTGTCGGTCCCATGACGAGGCTGATCTGGGGGATCACGCCCGATGCCTGCACGTTGCGCCAGAAGATCTCGGCGTAGCCGCCGAGCGAGACGACGCCCTCTTGGATCCGCGCCCCGCCCGAGTCGTTGATGCCGATGAGCGGGCAGCCGTACTTCAGCGCGAGGTCCATCACCTTGCAGATCTTCTCGGCGAAGGCCTCGGAAAGCGTGCCGCCGAAGACGGTGAAGTCCTGGGAGAAGACGAAGACGCGCCGGCCGAAGATCGTTCCGTAGCCGGTGACGACGGCATCGCCCCACGGGCGGCGATCCAACATGCCGAAGTGCGGGTTCCGGTGGCGGACGTAGCGGTCGAGCTCGACGAAGCTGTCCGGATCGAGGAGCTTCTCGATCCGCTCGCGCGCGAGGAGCTTGCCGCGCGAGCGCTGCCGCTCGACGGCGCGCTCGTCACCGGAGTGGAGCGCCTCGTCCCGGAGGGCCTGCAACTCCTCGAGCTTGTCGCGCGTCCCCTTGTCCTCGGCCTTGGCCACGCGCCTATCTTCCTTCAGACGCAGCGTCTCTCGCCACATTTGGCGCGCCACGTGCGCGAATTCTCGCGGTACGCTCGAGGCGGGTGGTGGTCCGGGGTGGCCCCTAGAGATCGTCGGGGACGAGTGAGTACATGACCACGTCGTGCCTCTCGCCCTTGAACGCGAGTGCGGATCGGAGGACACCCTCGCGCACGAACCCGGCCTTTTCGGCCACGCGCTGCGAGGGTTCGTTCGCGACATCGGCCCGGAGCTGGAAGCGCCCGAGCCTCTTCTCGACAAGGGCCCAGCGGGCGACAAGCCCGAGCGCGCGAGTCGCCACTCCGCGCCCTCGCGCCTCCCGCTTCACCCAGTAGCCGACCTCGCCGATCCCGCCGTCGAGGTAGCGAACGCCGATCGATCCCAGCAGCTCGCCGCTCGCCCTGTCCACGACCGCGAAGCTCTCCTCCTCGTCCGACTCGAGCCACGCACGAGCGTCAGCCTCCGTGTAGGGCGAGGGCACGGCGGTCCAGCGCGGGATCTCGGAGTCCTGACACGCGGCCACGATCGCCGGCACATCGCTCTCATCGAATGGCCTCAGCCGAACGACGTCGTCTTCGAGCGTCACGGCGCGTGGTGGGCGTCGTGCGTGCCGAACTCTTCCCGCAGGGTGTTGCAGATCTCCCCCACCGTGCAGTTCGCCGCGAGCGCCTCGCGCATCGGAGGAAGGAGGTTTTCGGTTCCGCGTGCCGCATCGCGCACCCGCGCAAGCGCCGCCTCCGCAGTCGCCGCATCACGTTCCGCGCGGACTCGGGCGGTGCGCGCGAGCTGGCGGCGCTCGGCTTCGGGATCGAGCCGGTGCAGCTCGATCTCTTCGCCGCTCTCCTCGTCCACGAACCGGTTGACGCCGACGAGGACCTCCTCGCCGCTTTCGAGGGCGCGCTCGTGCTCGTAGGCGGCGTCCTCGATCTCGTGCTGCGCGAACCCCTGCTCGACCGCCGCAACCGCGCCGCCGAGCTCGTCCACGCGTTCGATCAAGGCCCAGGCGCGTTCCTCCAGCTCGCGTGTCAGGCTCTCGAGGAAATAGGCTCCGCCGAGGGGGTCGGCCGTGTCGGTGCCGCCCGCCTCGTTCGCCAGCACCTGCTGCGTCCGCAGAGCAATGCGCGCCGCCCGCTCCGTCGGGAGCGCCAAAGCCTCGTCGTAGCCGTTCGTGTGAATCGATTGCGCACCGCCGCAGACGGCCGAAAGCGCCTGGATCGCGACGCGGACGATGTTGTTCTCGGGCTGCTGGGCGGTCAGCGTCGAACCGCCGGTCTGCGCATGGAAGCGGAGCGCCTGCGCCTTCGGGTTCGTGGCGCCGAAGCGCTCGCTCATGATCCGCGCCCAGAGGGTCCGCGCCGCCCGGAACTTCGCCACCTCCTGGAAGAAGTGGTTGTGGGCGTTGAAGAAGAAGGAGAGCCGCTCGCCGAACTCGTCGGGCGAGAGGCCTGCGTCAACCGCCGCCTGGCAGTAGGCGATCCCGTGCGCGAGCGTGAAGCCGAGCTCCTGCACCGCAGTCGAGCCCGCTTCGCGAATGTGGTACCCGGAGATCGAGATCGTGTTCCACTTCGGCAGCCGCACGTGGCAGTAGGCGAAGAGATCGGTCGTGATCCGCATCGAGGGGCGCGGCGGAAAGATGTAGTTCCCGCGCGCCACGTACTCCTTGAGGATGTCGTTCTGCACCGTGCCGCGCAGCTCGGCGCTCGCCACTCCCTGGCGCTCGCCGACGAGCTCGTAGAGGAGGAGGAGCAGCGCGGCCGGCGCGTTGATCGTCATCGAGGTCGAGACCTCGCCGAGCGGGATCGACTCGAAGAGGATCTCCATGTCGGTGAGCGAGTCGATCGCGACGCCCGTGCGGCCCACCTCCCCGGCCGCGCGCTCGTCGTCGGAATCGTGGCCGAGCTGCGTCGGGAGGTCGAAGGCGACCGAGAGCCCCGTCTGGCCGCGCTCGAGCAGGTAGCGGAAGCGGGCGTTCGTCTCCTCGGCCGAGGCGAAGCCCGCGTACTGCCTGATCGTCCAGGGACGGCCGCGGTACATGTCCGGATACGGCCCGCGCGTGAACGGGAACTCGCCCGGCCCCCCGAGCTCCACGCCACCTGCATCCTCGGCCGTGTAGACCGGCTTGACCTCGATGCCCGAGTCGGTCTCGCGGCGGTCTTCGGCCTTCGCCATCGCCTCTAGGCTAACGCTCATGCGAGTCACGGTGAGGCTTTTCGCCGGCCTCCGCGAGCACGCGGGAACCGGGCAACGCGATGTCGAGCTCGGGGACGGAGCCCGAGCCGAAGACGTCTGGCCGGCCCTCGACCTCGGCGACGAGCCCGTCGGCCTGGTCTTCGCCGTCAACCGCGCCTACGTCGCGCGCGACAGTGCCCTGGCCGAGGGGGACGAGGTCGCGCTCATCCCTCCGGTCTCGGGCGGCGCGTTCCGCCTCACCGAGGACACGATCGACCTCGCCGCGGTCGTCGCCGAGGTCGAGGAGGAGCGCGCCGGCGCCATCGTCACGTTTGTCGGCACCGTCCGCGCCGAGTCGCGCGGCCGCAAGGTCATGCGCCTCGAGTACGAGGCCTATGAAGGTATGGCCGAGAACGTGATGGCAGATCTGGCCGAGCTGCTGAACCAGCGCTACGACCTCTGCGCCATCGCCATCACCCACCGGGTGGGGGTCTGCGAGATCGGCGAGGCGAGTGTGGCGATCGCCGTCTCGGCCCCTCACCGCCAGGACGCGCTCGCGGCCTGCAAGGAGGCCATCGACACGCTCAAGGAGACCGTGCCGCTCTGGAAGAAGGAGGTCTACGAGGACGGCGAGGAGTGGATCGGAAGGGGCTCGTAGCCGATCATTGGCGGGCGGCCTTCGCCCGCCAATTGTCTTCCTTCAGCTGACCCGTCTACTTCGCGCAGATGACGGAGACCTTGATGAAGACTGCATCAGCCGGGTCGTTGTTTCTGACTGCGCCCCACCATCCCGTTGACTTTCCGTGCGCGCCGTCCCTGGCCTGCCAACCGTTGGGGCACGTGACCGTCTGAACCTCGTGCTGACCTGCGAGCGCGATGTCCGAGGCACGATCGTCTTCGTGTTCTGTAGTTAGCGCGCATCCGCCTTGGCCGTGTGGGACCAGATGTGGTCGATCGAGGCCTGGAAATGCGCGCCCGCGGGCGTCGCGGATACGAGGACGCCGATCACGACGCCGAGTGCGAGCACGGTGGCCCATCGCCACCGGCGAGTCGATTGCCTACCTTCGTCCATCTCTCCTCCCATTGTCGAAAACGAGGATTGGACGCTGGTACGGGGGCAGGATGGCGTTCAGGACAGGTTCAAGGGATCGGCCGCTGGCTACGATGAATCTGACGTGGGTCCATTCACCCCCCAGCACGAGCCGGACTATTCGGTCTACGAGCCGGAGCCGCAGCGTGAGTACAAGCCGATTCACCCGGAGCAACGCTGGAAGGAGATCGGGAAGAAGCTGATCGCGCCGCTCGCGGCGATCGGCGCGCTCCTTGCGAAGTTCAAGTTCCTCGCGCTCGCGCTCTTCAAGTTCAAGATTTTCGCGACGTCGGGGACGATGCTCGTCTCGATCGCGGCCTACGCGTGGATCTGGGGCTGGCGATTCGCCGTCGGCTTCGTCCTCCTGATCCTCGTCCACGAGCTCGGCCATGTCTTCGAGCTGCGCCGCCAGGGCGTGCCGGCCTCGGCGCCGCTCTTCATTCCCTTCCTCGGTGCCGTCGTCGGGATGAAGCAGATGCCTGCAGACGCCTGGAAGGAGGCGCGCGTCGCGCTCGCCGGGCCGATCCTCGGCACGCTTGGCGCGGTTGTCGTCTGGGGGCTCGGCGAGGCGTTCGACTCGCCGTTCCTGATAGCGCTTGCCTTCACGGGCTTCTTCCTCAACCTCTTCAACCTGCTTCCCATCGTGCCGCTCGACGGAGGACGCGCAGTGGCCGCCGTCCACCCCGCCCTCTGGGCGGTGGGTCTGGCCGGGCTCGTCGCCCTCACCTTCTGGCACCCGAACCCAATCCTCATCCTCATCCTGGTCATCGGCGCGGTCGAGCTCTGGCGCCGCTGGCGCGAGCGCGAGTCCCCGACGGCTGCCTTGTACTACAAGGTGACCACGTCGCAGCGGCTGGCGGCCGGAGCCGTCTACATCGGGCTGGCCGTGTTCCTCGCCGTCGCCATGACGGCGACCCACGTCGAGCGCACGTTCTAGCTTGGACGACCGGCGGCTCCTCCAGAGCGACGACGGCGCGGAGCGCCAGCACGTCGCCAAGATCGCGGACGAGTTCTTCGAGGGGTTCGAGGCGGTCTCGACCCTCGCCAAGCCCGCCGTCACGATCTTCGGCTCGGCCCGCATCGGCGAGGACAGTCCGTACTACGCCGCGGCGGTCGACGTCGGCAAACGCTTCGCACAAGCGGGGTTCACCGTCGTCACGGGCGGGGGCCCGGGGCTGATGGAGGCCGCGAACCGCGGTGCCCGCGAGGGCGCCGGTCTATCGGTCGGCTTCAACATCGAGCTGCCGCACGAGCAGGGCTCGAACCCCTATCTCGACGTGAACCTCACCTTCCGCCATTTCTACGCCCGTAAGACGATGTTCGTGAAGGCCGCGGAGGGGTTCGTGATCTTTCCCGGAGGCTTCGGCACGCTGGACGAGCTCTTCGAGTCGCTGACGCTCATCCAGACGGGAAAGGTCGTGCACTTCCCCGTCGTCCTCTTCGACTCTGACTACTGGGAGGGACTGATGCTCTGGGTACGGGGCCGCCTCCTCCGCGAAGGGATGATCTCCGAGGAAGACGTCGAGCTCCTATACGTGAGCGACGACCCGGCGGAGACGGTGGCGACTGTCGTGGCCGGTCACGAGAACCGGCTCGCCGAGCAGCCGCCGACCTCTCCCGCCAAAGCCGACGCCCAGTAACTCGCTGGGCTAGCGGACCCGTTCGCCCGCGTTTACCTCGCCGCGCCAGGCGCCAGTCTCGGCGCCGCGCGACTCGATGAAGTCCTTGAACCGCTCGAGGTCGCCCTTGACCTGGCGGCTGTCGGAACCGAGCGCCGAGCCAAGCGCCTCGACCATGCCTTCGGTCTCGTGCTCCATCTCGACGGTGACCTTGGTCGTCGCTTCGTCGACCTTCTCGAAGATCACGCGGCCGGAGCTGTAGTGGCCGTCGAGCGCACGCCAGGAGATGGCCTCGTCCGGGCGCTGCTCGGTGATCTCGGCGTCCCACTCATGCCGCTTCCCGCCGAGCTCGGCGACCCAATGGAGATGCGTGTCGTCGGTCTGCGAGACCGCCTCGACACCCTCCATAAAGCGCGGGAACTCCTCGAACTGCGTCCATTGGTTGTAGACGGTCGAGATGGGACAGTTAACGGTGATCGCTTCGGTGACAGATGCCACGAAGACCCCCTTCTACAGTTGTTTTCGTCGTCTGGTGGGGGGTACCCGCGATCGGGTCGGCTAACCCTTGAAGCGGCGCACCAGCGCCCATGCGGCCGGCAGCAGCGCGCCGGCGAGGTAGAGCTTCAGCAGATCGCCCACGACGAACGGATAGAGGCCGGCCTCGAGGGTGTCTTCGAGCCCTGTGTCGATCTTCGCGGCGAGCCATGGAAGCCCGACCAAATAGATGACGACGTTGCCGGAAAGCATCGCCGCGACCGCGGAGGAGAAGCGGCGGTCCCAACGCTCCCGCGCGAGGAAGCCGGTCAGCGCGGCGGCGAGCACGAAGCCGACGATGTAGCCGCCGGTCGGGCCCGTGAGCACGTCCCAACCGTGCGTCTGTTCGGCGTAGACGGGAGCGCCCAGAGCGCCGACGAAGATGTAGACGCCCAGGCTCGCGACGGCGAGAAGCGACCCGAGCGACGCGCCGACGAGGACGACGGCGAAGGTCTGGCCCGTGATCGGTACCGGCGTGAACGGGAGGCTGATCGAGACCTGCGCCGCGAGCGCGACGAAGCCCGCGCCGCCGAGGATGAGGAGCACGTCGGTGAGAAGGCTCGACCGGGGGAAAACCGCGAGTCGGAGAGTGGCTGCTTCCGGCCTCATGCCGGCGGCAGCTTATCCGCTTGTGGGGAGGACGATGTAGGGACCGGGCGGCTTGCCGCCGGGGCCGTACACCGTCGTCGGGTTCTCCGGGGTGTAGCGTGTGAAGAAGTCGTCCTCCCGGATGAGCTTCCCGTGTTCGTAGACCTTGCGGTGGACGTTCGTGTCGAACCCGGGCCCCCCGCCGGCAACCACCGTCTTCGAGCCGGGCGCCGCGGTGGGGTCGATCGCGTACTGCATCTTCGGCTGCGTGTAGTTCGTCGGGTTCGCGGTCGTCGAGGCGACTTTCCGGCCCTGCTTAGTCCCGTAGAAGCTAATCGTGAACGTTGCATCCGTGTAGCTCACGTCGATGAGGATCGCGTTCTTCAGGTCGTTCTTGAAGGCGAGGTCGGGGCCTCCCCACGAGACCGTGGCGTCGCGGCCCAACGGGTAATGGCTGATGTACCAGGAGTGGTTGTGCCGCTCCTTGACCGGCAGGCCGGCCTCGAAGACCGCGTTGAAGATCGTCGTCGCCGTCTGACAGACGCCACCGCCAATCGACGGGATGAGGACGCCGCCGAAGATCATCTGGCCTTCGCGGAAGCCGCGCTCGATCGTGCGCGGGCCGACGACCTCGTTGTACGAGAACGTCTCGCCTGCCTTCACGACCGTGCCTTCGAGGTAGTTGCCGAGCAGGTGCACGTTCCAGATCCGGTTCGGCGAGGAGGTGCCCATGTCCGTCGTAAAGGTCGAGATGCGCTCGCGGATGCCGAGCGCCTTCGCCTCCTTCGTCGTCAGCTCGGGCTGCAAGGCGGTGAGGCCGAGCATCGCCGTCCGGTTTCCGGGCCCAGTGCCCGCCGAAAAGATGGACTTCTGGGCATCCTTGGCATCGAGGGTCGTCCCGTTCTTCGACTTGATGACGTAGGCGCGGTCGCCCGAGACGCGGAAGGTGGCGTCCTCGGGCTTCTGTGTAAACGGCTTGACGAGCGGATGAAGCCTGCGCTCGATCCCGGCGGGGTCGAGCACGACGTTCACCGTGCCCGCCTTCGGCTCGAAGCGGACGAGCGAGGCAAGCTGGACGCGCCCGAGCTGGCCGATGCCGCCCTCGTCTTCGAGCTCGAGCCTCACCGGGGCCGCCGTGATCGTCCTCGCGGTCGTCGCCGCGCGCTCGGCCGCGTCGGTGGAGATCGGAGGCTCGACGCTCTGCACCTGGACATCGAAGGAAGGCAGGCCTGCGAGCGCGGCGTCCCGGAGCGAAGCTAGGACGGCCTCGCCGTCGATGGCCGTGCCCTCACGGCCCGGGACGACGACCGCCTCCTTCCCATCCATGGACACGCGCGCCGAAACGGCGTGCTTCGTTAGCGTTGCCAGCTCGTCCGCGAGCGCAGCGCGGCCCGACTCGTGGACACGGAGAACAGGCTGCACGTCCCGGTGCACCGCGAACGGGACCGCGAGCGCGCCTAGGCGCGCGGAGACGGATTCACGTGCAGAGTCGTACGCCGCCTGCTCGCTCGCCGCGCCGTCCACCTGGAAAATCTTGGAAGGAGTCACATGGATCGACTTGCCTCCGACGACGATCTCGACCGGCTGGTTCAGACGCTTGCCGACCTGGGCATCGATGCGCGCCCGTGCGTCGGCCGGGGCGAGGCCGCCGACGTCGACCCCCGCCACCGTCACACCAGGAAGAACCGAGCCCCGCAGCGTGTACGCCCGCGCGAGGAGCGCGACTCCGGCAACCGCCACAACGACCGCCACCACGACGAACATCGTGCTCGGCCTCCCGAGACGCTGAATGGGGCGCGCAAGGCGTGCGGCGATCTCAGTCATGGGCCTCGGAGACTAGCGGCAAACGCGGCGTATCATCACGCGAAATGCAGCAAGAGAATCCCTTACGGGCGCTGCCCTCCGTAAACGAGCTTCTACAGGACGAGCGCCTCGTCGCAGTCGAGGCCGAGTACGGTCACGAGCTGGTCCTCGACGCCGCGCGCAGAGCGATTGACGCGGCCCGCGAGCGCGTCGCCGCGGGCGAGCAGCCCGAGGACATCGTCGCCGACGCTCTCGACTTTCTCCAAGGTACCGCTGCGCCGAGGCTACGCCGCGTCCTGAACGCCACCGGCGTCATCGTCCACACGAACCTCGGTCGAGCGCCGCTCGCGGCCCGCGCGCTCGAGCGCATCGAGGAGGTCGCGGGCGGCTATTCCAATCTCGAGTACGACCTCGAGGGAGGCACGCGCGGCTCACGCCAGGACCACGTCGCGCCTCTGCTCCGCGACCTCACAGGGGCCGAGACCGCGCTGGTCGTCAACAACAACGCCGCCGCCGTTCTCCTTGCCGTCGCCGCGCTCGCGGAAGGGCGCGACGTCGTCGTCTCGCGAGGTGAGCTCGTCGAGATAGGCGACGGCTTCCGAATCCCCGATGTGCTCGCGCGCTCGGGCGCCCGCCTCGTCGAGGTCGGCACGACGAACCGCACACGGCTCGAGGACTACGCGCGCGCGATCGGCGACCGCACGGCCGTCCTGCTGCGCGTGCACCAGTCGAATTTCCGCGTGGTGGGGTTCACGGAGAGCCCCAAGCTTGAGGAGCTCGCCGGACTCGCTGAGGATCGCGGCATCGTCCTCGTCGACGACCTCGGCTCCGGCGTCCTGCCGGACATCGGCGACGAGCCCACCGTCCCAGAGAGCCTCGCGGCCGGCGCCCACGTCGTCACCTTCTCTGGAGACAAGCTCTTCGGCGGACCGCAGGCCGGGATCGTCGTCGGCCGCGCAGACCTGGTCGATCGGCTTCGGCGCCACCCCCTGCAGCGGGCCCTGCGCGCCGACAAGCTGACTCTTGCCGCACTCGAGGGAACGCTCGCCCTCTACCGCTCAGGCAGGGCCGGGCCTCCGGTCCTCAACATGCTGACCGAGCGGGCGGAGGTCATCCGCGCCCGGGCCGAACGCCTCGCCGAGCTGACGGGGGGCACGGTCGAGGCCACTGTCGCGCGGGCAGGAGGCGGCTCACTTCCGACCACAGAGTTCGAGAGCTTCGCATGCGCGCTCGAGGAGAGCCTCGCCGAGCCGCTGCGCCGGACCGACCCGCCGGTGATCGGCATCGTGCGCGATGGAGCGCTCCTGCTCGACTGCCGCACGCTCACCGACGAGGAGGCCGAGGAGGCGGCGCGGGCGGTGAACGAATGCCGCTCACAGTAGGGACCGCAGGTCACATCGACCACGGCAAGACCTGGCTGGTCCGGGCGCTGACGGGCAAGGACACGGACCGGCTTCCCGAGGAGCAGGCGCGCGGGATTTCCATCGATCTTGGCTACGCGCCGCTCGATCTCCCCGACGGGCGGCGGCTCTCGCTCATCGACGTGCCGGGTCACGAGCGCTTCGTGCGCAACATGGTGGCCGGTGCGAGCGGGATCGACCTGTTCCTCTTGGTCATCGACGCGGGCGAGGGAGCGCGGCCGCAGACCCGTGAGCATCTAGCAATCGTCCGGCTTCTCGGGATCGAGCACGGCGTCGTCGCGATTACGAAGGCCGACGCAGTCGACGCCGAGCTGGTGGAGCTCGTCGCCGAGGAGGCCCGAGAGCTTGTGCCAGGCGCCGAGGTGGTCGTGACGAGCGCGAAGACCGGCCAGGGGCTGGACGATCTCCGTGAAGCTCTCGGGGAGGCGGCCGACCGCGTGGCCGAGGAGCGCGCCGAGGGCTCGACGAGGCTCTTCGTCGACCGCGTCTTCACCCTGCGCGGGATCGGGACGGTGGCGACTGGGACGCTCTGGTCGGGATCGATCGGCGAGGGAGACGTCCTCCGCGCCGAGCCGGCGGGGCTCGACGTTCGCGTTCGCAGCGTTCAGGTGCACGACCGGCCGGTGGAACGCGCCGAAGCCGGGCAGCGCGTCGCGGTCGCGCTCCCCGGCGTCGAGCGCAAGGATCTTCGCCGCGGCGATGCGCTCGTAGCCCCCGGGGCCTACCCGACCTCCTACCGCCTGGATGTCGCGCTCGACGAGCTCGACGGGATCCCGGACGGCATGCGCCTCCACGTGCACCACGGGACGGCCGAGCACTACGCCCGGGTCGTCCGCGCCGGAGAGCGGTGGGCGCAGCTCCGCCTCGCCTCGCCGGCGGTCGCCGCGCGCGGCGACCGCGTCGTCCTCCGCGACCGCACGACCGTGGGCGGCGGGCTCATCCTCGACCCGGCTCCTCCCCGGCACGCAAGCGAGGCCCGCTTCGAGCTCCTCGAACGGGGCGACCTCGCAGCGCTCGTCCATGAGCCGGTCAGGGCGGACGCGCTGGCCCACCTCGGGGGCGAGGCAAACGATCTCGAGCGCGCAGGCGAGTGGGTCTTCTCCGCCGACTGGCTCGGGGAGCTCTCTGCCGAACTGCGCGCGCGGATCGAGGCGGCCGACCCGCTCGACCCTGGGATCCCGGTTCCCGCGGAGCCATGGGCCAAGGACGTGCTCCCGCTTGCCGGCCTCGAGCGGCGAGGTGCGCGGCTCTACCTTCCGGGCGCAGTGGCGAACCTCGGAGACCGCTCGGCCGCGGCGGAGGAGCTCGAGGCCGAGCTCGCCGCGACAGGCTTCACGCCGATCCCCATGGATGACCGAGAGCTGGCCTCCTTCCTCGAACGCGAGGGAAGGCTGGTGCGCGTCGGCGACGGCCTCGCGCTCGGCGCAGCGGCCTACGAGGAGGCCAAGCGCCTCATGGTCGAGGAGTGCGAGACCGCGGGCTCGATCACCCTTGCGCGCTTCCGCGACCTACTCGGGACGGGCCGCAAGCCGGCCCAGCTCCTCCTCGAGCGCTTCGATGCGGACGGCCTGACGAGGCGGGTCGGCGACGAACGCGTGCTGCGCCGCCGGGCCAAGACCGCCTGAGCTACGTTAGCCGCGGAGCGGCATGGGCCTGGTGGCCCAGCCGGTCTTCAAAACCGGTGAGGCGTGGCAGCCCCACGCTGGGTAGGTTCGAC